>Ga0180432_10008565_pt1 | contig 12694 bp, 11 predicted proteins | sample SS_ome_10_FD_132414 | JGI IMG/M metagenome (GOLD analysis project Ga0180432, IMG submission 132414) | Hypersaline lake sediment archaeal communities from the Salton Sea, California, USA - SS_1_MS_2 metaG | ecosystem: Environmental > Aquatic > Non-marine Saline and Alkaline > Hypersaline >...
CGGCGGATGACTTCCTTAATTTTGCATTTTACATTTTGATTTTTGCATTGGGTTTTAAGGCTGCCACCCAATGACAAATGAACAACTTAGGATTTATCTGTGATAGACGATCAATGAAAAGGCAACTTTGTAATTTTCAACGGGAGAATTCTATGAGACGTCGTAATTTCTTGAAAGCTGTCGGGCTGGGGGCCGCTTCATTGGCGCTACCGACTTGTATAGCCGGGACCGGCCGGGCAAAACAAAAAACGAACAAGAGGCCCAATATCGTTTTCATTCTCATCGACGACATGGGCTGGCCGGACGTATGTTGCTACGGCAGCACATTCCACGAGACGCCTAACATCGACCGGCTGGCCGACCAGGGCATGAAGTTCACGGACGCCTACGCCGCCTGCCCGGTCTGTTCGCCCACCCGCGCCAGCATTATGGCGGGTCAATATCCCGCCCGCATCGGGATCACCGATTTTATCCCGGGGCATTGGCGTCCCTACGAGAAACTGATCGTCCCGGAGAATACATTGCAATTGCCGCTCGAATCCGTCACGCTCGGCGATATGTTCAAGGGGCAGGGCTACGCCACGGGCTATATCGGCAAGTGGCATCTGGGCGGCAAAGGGTATTCCCCCGACAAACAAGGCTTCGATCAGGTCGTTTCAGGCGTTAAGAATCAAAACGACAAGCAGGTATCGGGCTTCACCGATAAGGCCATCGAATTTATCGAAGAAAAGAAGCAGGAGCCTTTCTTCCTCTACCTGTCCCATCATACGGTGCACATTAAGTTGGAAGCGCCACAGGAATTGGTTGAGAAATACGAGAAGAAACCCAAACCGGCGACGGGTGTAAATAACCCGGTGTACGCAGCGATGGTCGAACACCTGGACACCAACGTCGGACGGATCATGAAGAAGCTCGACGATCTGAATCTCACCGAGCGTACGATTGTGATTTTCTTCTCCGACAACGGGGGACTGCGTGAAGCCTATGGAGGCTACCGCGGCAAAAGACAAATCGTCTCGACCAACGCACCGCTCCGTGATGAAAAGGGCACTGTGTACGAAGGCGGGATTCGCGAACCGCTGATCGTCCGCTGGCCCGGCGTGATCAAGCCCGGGACGAATTGCAGCGTACCGGTCACCAGCGTTGACTTCTATCCTACGTTCCTGAATATTCTCGGCGCCAAAGCCCCTGCAAACCAACCGCTCGACGGCGAGAGTATTCTCCCGCTGCTCTCACAAACCGGCACGCTCGACCGCGACGCGATCTATTGGCATTACCCACATTATCACCATTCGCGACCCGCCGGGGCGATTCGACAGGGAAAATGGAAATTGATCGAATTCTTCGAGGACGGCGGCAAACTGGAACTGTACGACCTGGCGAACGACATCGGCGAAACAAAGAACCTCGCCGATGAAAAACCTCGCAAGGCCGCTCAACTGCGGAAGAACCTGGCCCGATGGCGAAAATCGGTTCAAGCCAAAATGCCCACGCCCAACCCGGATTACGACCCGGCCAGGGCGAACGAGTGGAAATCCCGGTCGCGAAGATAGTGAGAATGATAAGATGTTGAACAACGATACGATTCAAAGAAGACAATTCATACAAGCCGCAGGACTCGGAGCGGCGTCGGCGTTACTCGGCCGAAACGCCTCCGAGGCCAGACCCGCTTCGACACACAGGCACAGCTCCAATCCCGACAAACCGAATGTGCTCCTGATTATGACGGACCAGCACCGCGCGGATTTGATAACCTGTGCCGGAAGAGATCTCGTGCCCACCCCGAATATCGACCGGATCGCGGCACGGGGCATCCGTTTCACGAATACCTATTGCCCCTACCCGGTCTGCGTGGCCTCGCGGATGGCGATGCTCACGGGACTCTACGCCCACAGCACGGGCGCCATTACGAATAAAAACCAGCTCGATTGGCGGTACCGCACCATGGCCCACCATTTTGCCGAAAACGGCTACCTGACCGGCCTGGTCGGCAAGATGCACTTCGTCAATGCCCACACTCACGGCTTCGAATACTATCTGTCCATCAACGACTGGCTGATGTACTTAGGCCCGAAAGTCCAACATTACGCCAACGAGATCGCCAATCATCCGATGGGCCCGCACTTTTTCAACACCGTCGATGACTGCGGCGCCGGCCTGCCTGACGTTGAGGGATTGTGGATAGGGAAGAGCCCGTGGGTGGGAAACGTTGAAAAGTGGAACTTCGATAGTATGGCCTCGCCGTTAGAGCCGGAGGATCATCTGGATATGTTCATCGCCCGCGAGTCGGCTAAATTCCTGACGCGATACCGAGAGCAGCCTTTCTTCCTGGTCGCCAGTTTTATGAAGCCGCACTCGCCGTTTTATCCGCCGAGGCAATGGGCGGAAAAATATCCCGTCGATCGGATGACGCTTCCGGACGTCGGCGATATATCGGGATATCCTCCGCACATCCAGCGGCGCATTAAAGGCATGGCCTCGCGCGGGGAAAAACGCCAGAAAGCGCACCGGGCCGGCTACCTGGGCAATCTCGCCTTTGTGGATACCTGTGTCGGGTATCTCTACGACGCCCTTGAGAAAGAAGGACTGCTGGACAATACCATTGTGGTCTATACCTCCGACCACGGCGAGATGGACGGCGATCACGGCCTCTTCCAGAAATTCTGCCTGTTCGAGCCGTCGGTGAAGGTGCCGCTGATTGTGAGCTACCCGAGGCATCTGCCCGAAAACAAGGTCACAAGCGCTCTGACCGAGCATATCGGCCTGTACCCGACGTTGAGCGAGTTAGCCGGACTCGAACCGCCGCGCAAAACGACGCTACATGACATTCCCGGCGCGCCGCAACATATGGACGCGGCGAGCTTTGCCGGAATCTTACGGAATCCGGACCTCGAAGGACCGGCTGCGGCATTCAGCGAATATAATTTGAGAAACAAAATCTGTGAATACATGGTTCGTACGCGTCGCTACAAATACATTTTCAATCACGGTACGATGCACGAGCTGTACGATCACCAAACCGATCCGGGCGAATTCGTCAACCGGATCGACGATCCAACCCTGAAAAAAGTCCGAAATCAGTTGCGCGACCGGCTTTTCGCATGGTACAATCCCGAAAAGAATCCTTATCGACCGAAAGCGTAAACGCAAATATCAAATATCAAAAATAAAAATTATGGAGCCGCTTCGCGGGCTGTCTAAGAGAGTTTCGCCGAAGGCGATTCCGAAATTTTGCATTTTACATTTTGATTTTTTATTTTCTTAGCAAGGAGTAAAGAATGGCAGAAAGTTTTGATGTAGTTGTGATTGGCGGCGGTCCGGGCGGTTATGCCGCGGCGATTCGATGCGCCCAAAGAGGCGTTTCCGTAGCGATTATTGAAAAAGGGTTTATGGGCGGAACCTGCCTGAATTGTGGATGTGTTCCGTCAAAAACGTTGCTGGCCTCCGCCCACACATTGCTTATGTTTAAACATGCGAATCTGATGGGCGTTGACGTCCAGTCGGTCAACCCGAACTGGCCGAAGATCCAGGCCAGAAAAGAGGCTATCGTGGCCGGCTTTCGTAAGGGCGTCACCGGATTGGTTAAAAGCAACAAAATAACTATCTTTGAGGGCCGGGGCGTAGTCTCGGCGCCGGGGCAGATCACCGTCGAATCCGATGCGGGATCGATCCAAATCAAAGCGGGCACTATTATCCTGGCCACCGGCTCGCAACCGATAGAAATCCCAACGATCCCGTTTGACGGCCAAACCGTCATCAGCAGCAAGGAGGCGCTGAGCCTTCAGGAAATACCCCAGTCGATGGTCATCGTCGGCGGAGGTGTTATCGGCTGCGAAATGGCGTGCGTCTATGCGGCGATGGGAACAAAGGTGACCATCGTCGAGGCGCTTGCCCGATTGATTCCGATGGAAGACGAATGGGTGGGGCGGCTCATGGCGCGCGAATTCAAGAAGCTGAAAATCGATTCTTTGACCGATCAGAAGGACACGTCCGTCAAAACAACCGGCAGCCTTGCGAAAGTCATCCTCGAGAGCGGCCAGACCATTGACGCGGAAAAAGTTCTCATCTCTGTGGGCCGTAAAGCGGTTGTCGATCAGGAAACTGTTGAGGCGCTGAATCTGCAAATGAATGGCCCGGCTATTGCCGTCAATGATAAACTGGAAACAAACGCATCCGGCGTCTATGCAATCGGCGACGCGGTCGGTACGACCTATCTGGCCCATGGGGCCTTTGCCGAAGCTGAAGTCGCGGCGATCAACGCCACAGGCGGCGACGAGGCCATTGCCGACTATTCACTCATCCCCCGTGCGGTTTATACCTTCCCGGAAATCGCCTCGGTCGGGAAATCAGAACGGAAATGCCAGTCACAAGGTCTTGACGTTTCGGTCGGCAAGGCACTTTTCAAAGCCAACGGCCGGAGCAATGCCCATAATGAGACCATCGGAGAAATCAGGGTCATCAAGGACAACGCAACGGATAAAATCATCGGCGTCACCATGGTCGGCTCGATCGTGACCGAAATGATCGGTGCGGCCAGGGCGCTGATCGGCACGACGGAAAAGATCACCGAGATTACCTTCCCCCACCCCACGGTCTCGGAAGTCCTGAAAGAAGCCGCAGAAGATGCTTTCGGCCTGAGTCTGCATAATCCGCCGAGAGTATAGTAGGTCATCAGAAAATCAGGAAGTAGGCATCAGGTTATCAGGTAATCAGGCGAATCCCGGCCACTGGGACGCTAATACCCATTGTGATCAAACCTGATACACTGATACCCTCAGCAAATATCCCGCATTATTCCCATTTCCCCGATTTTTCTGTAAGTTCCGGCGCCGTTGCAGGTCTAATATAATAGCCATGGCCGAGACGATTAATGATGAACGTTTGGTCGGACAATTCAATCGGGGCGACACATCCGCTTTTGACCGGATTGTCGAGCGATACGCCGCCGACGTCGCGGCCCTGGCCAATCGGCTGCTCGGCTGGCCCGGCGACGTCGAGGATATTACCCAGGAGGTCTTCCTCTCGGCGTTTCTCGGCCTGAACAGATTTCGTTGCGATTGCACATTAAGAAGCTGGCTCTTTACCATCACCATAAACAAGTGCCGCAGCTATCGGCACAGGCGAAAGTTACGACGGTTGAAAGCCACTACCATCCCAATCAACGAGGTTGGAACGAGGCTGTCGCCCTCTCAAAAAGGTCAGTCGTTGCTGGAAGCCGAGACATTTATGCGTGTCCGAAAAACTGTGGCTAAACTGCCGGCTAAGTATCGCGAGCCTGTTGTCTTGCGATATCTACAAGAATTACCGACAGATGAAATTGCCCGGATTTTAAAGGTATCCAGAAATACCGTACACGTGAGACTGAGCCGGGCCAGAGAAAGCCTCAGACAAGAACTCACGGAACTGATTGAGTAGAAACTATGTCAGACGATAGATTAACACAACTACTTCGGCAAGCCGACCGAACGGCGGGTTTACCCACTCGCGTTCGAGTGGATGTTTCTGGCATTCGTCGTCGGGCGAATCGCCGACGTGTTATGCAGATGGTCGGGCCGGTCGCTACGGCCGCGGTGCTGATGATTGCTCTCGGTATTTGGAGTATCACACAAAGAATCCCTCAGATGACGCCGGAGCAGAAACAAATCGCCTCGCTCGAAATGCAGGTCAGGCAGCTCCAGGCCAGAACCGACGCCGCGATAAGTTTAATACAAGAAGTCCTCGAACAAGAACGAAGACAAAAGCGTCTCGACGAACTCGAAGCCGAGCTGGCCGGTATTCCCGATCCTCTCGATGAAATGCAAGAACAAGTGGACAAAACCGCCTTCATCCTCGTCTATCAAGCCGACCGCCTGTACCGGGAGCTCAACCAGACCGACTCGGCCGTCGAGGCGTACAATCGAGTCATCCGGCTATTCCCCAAAAACCAGTGGGCCCAGGTGGCCCGCGAGCGTCTGGAGGAAATCGAAAACAAAAAATCCAACCAAACTGATTCAAAAGGAGATTTGAAATGGAAACGACAAAACGTCTAATGATCTTGTTGATCGCGGCTGTTCTGGCCGCAGGTTCGATTCAAGCCGCAGAGCCATCGCAAACGAAACTCTCAGACACCCGCGCAGCAAGTTGCATTGTCAAGGTCACATGCGACCCGACTATCTTACCTCTCAACCTCGATTCCGTCAATTCCCTGCTGCGAAGCTCCGCTATCGGTGGAAAAGCCACTCGCCAAGTCCTGGATCTCTCACTGGGCCAAGTCCCGGACCTTTTCACAATCGAGTACGTGCAGGGGCTCACGTCTAAGGCAACACCGAAATCCTCGATGGGGCGCTCATCCGGACTTGAAGACGCTATGGATGAGTACGAATATGCAATGATGATGGAAGCAGAAATGGAACGTCCTATGATGGGGCCATCCACAAGGTCCTCAAGAGGGAGGGGCTCTTCCGGCCGAACTCGCAGAACTCCACCGACTCCTCGCACGATCCCAACATCTGATTTCTCGGCGGACGAGAAGACTTATCTATTTAGCCTGAACGTTCAACTGCCCAAAGAGGTCAGGCCCGCAGCGAAGGAGTTTATGAACGCAGTCGTCGATAACCTGCGCCAAGCGCTGACCGATGCTTATCATGCATCCAAACAGGAACTACAGATCATGTTAGAATCTGCCAGGTCGCAGCGCGACCATGCCCAGTCAGAACTTACCATGGCAATAGAGCAAGCAGAGACGACAGTACCGACCCCGACAGTCAGACAGAATCCGGCCAATGTCGCCGTGTATGAACAGTTGGAGAAGATTATTGACCTTCCGACCCTCATGCCTCAAACGTCTTTTGCGGATGTGATACAGATGTTGAAAAGTTCCGTCTCCCCTCCGTTGCAGATACAGCCCAACTGGAAGGATTTGTTGGAAATGGCCGAGGTCGAGCCGGCGACCCCGGCCGGGATGGATCCGCTGACCGGAGTAAAGGCCCGCAAGACGTTGGAAATTCTATTGGCCTCCGTCTCGAGCGAATTCACGGAACTCAACTATGTCGTTGATGAGGGCGTCATTCTGATTGCAACGATAGATACGCTTCCGGACAAGATGGAGACGCGCGTGTACGAGATTCCCGCCCTTGCCTATTCCGCCGGCGCCGCCAGTGCATTGTCTAATGCTATCCGCCAGAGCATCGAACCGGAAAGCTGGTACGATCTGTCCGACATGGGAGAAGGAACCATCAGTGTTTACCTCGGCAAGAAACTGGCCATTCTCCAGACGCCTGAGATTCATCAACAAATCCAGGAATTCCTTGTATCCATGACGAAGGATAGCCCTGTGGGTATCCCCTCTGAAGCCCCGATAGAAATACTGATAAGCGAAAAGTATGATCTACTCCGCGAGAAGCAGAACCTTGTGCTGGAAATCGCCAGGCGGAAGGCACGTTCACCGGCGATTGAAGACCAAATCATGCGCACGAAGATGAAAATAGAGGAACAACTCAGGGCAGACTCTGTGAGCAATGAATTGAGAAATATACTCGCCCTGCAGACCCAGCATTTAGAAGCGGTCAAAAGACTCGCCCAAGACGGTCGCAGTTCCTCTTCTGAAGTTGCAGATGCAGAGGAAAAACTCGCCAGAACCCGAATTGAGATTGCACAGCGCCGCGAACTGTTGAGCAAATCGGCCGGCGGTGACCAACTGGTAAAATTCAGTAACGAGTTGGCCACATTGACCGTTGACTTGGCTGAGAAACAAGCCATGCTGAAAGTTGTCAACGACCAACTCGGTCAAACAGAACAACAGTTGATGGTCGCTACGATATCTGATGTGAAAGTCACGCGCATACGCCAGGCCACACAAATCCTCGAAGACGCTGACCGACGCGCCAATGCACTGAATCAACGCATTTTTGATCTCCAATCCCCTACGGTCTCGGTGATTGGCGGAGACTAATGCTTAAAATGGCGCTTGCCGGTGAAGACCATGGCGATGCCGTGCTTGTCGGCGGCGGCGATGACTTCGTCATCCTTCTTCGATCCGCCCGGCTGAACGATGGCGGCGATACCCGCCCTGGCGGCATTATCCACGTTGTCCGGGAAGGGGAAGAAGGCATCCGACGCCATCACACACCCCTTGGACTCGTCGCCGGCATGTTTGAATGCAATTAAGCCCGATTCCACGCGATTCATCTGCCCGGCCCCGACGCCCAGGACCTTGCGGTTCTTCACGAGCACGATGGTGTTGCTTTTCGTGTGCTTGGCGGCGAGCCAGGCGATTCTCAAGTCCTCGAACTGGTCCTTCGTCGGTCTGGCCTGGGTCGGATACGATAACGCATCCGGCTCCCAGCCGACCAAATTCCGTTTCTGCAACAGCATTCCGCCCACAATACAACGAGCGTCGAATTCACCGGCATCGATTTTGGCTCTCTCGATCTGTCCGGTTTCGATCAGCCGGACACGAGCGCCCCACGCCTTGAGCGTTCGGATGATCTCGACGGCATCGTGATCGAAACTCGGTGCGATAATGACTTCGGCAAAAAATCCACCGGCGCCGAGCGCCTTGCCGAATCGACTGTACGATTCCATAATCGTCTGGGCCAGTTCGACGTTGACCTTTCTGTTCAACGCGATAATCCCGCCGAACGCGCTGACGACGTCGCCTTCGTAGGCTTTTCGGTACGCCACACAAATATCGTCGTCGATAGCGCAGCCGCACGGATTGAGGTGCTTGACGACAACCGCCGCCGGCTCGGTGAATTCCTTCACCAGCTCGAATGCCGCATTGGTGTCCAGCAGATTATTGAAGCTGATATCGATACCGCCCTCCAAAAAGGCGCCTCGGCTGACCGAGGTTTCATCGTTCGATGCCAGCTTGTAGAATGCGGCGCTCTGGTGAGGATTCTCCCCGTAGCGAAGCGATTTTTCTTTCTTCAGGGCAACTGAGATGCGTTCCGGATACTCGACGCCCGCCTTACTATTCAGATATTTCGCGATCGCCGCATCGTATGAAGCGGTCAGGCCGAAGGCAAGCCGGGCGAAATCACTCCGCGTCTCTTCACTGACGGCCCCGTCGTTTTTCTCCATTTCCTTAATGACCCGGTCGTATTGGCCGGGTTGTGTCACGACGGTCACGAATTTATGATTCTTCGCCGCCGAGCGAAGCATACTCGGTCCGCCGATGTCGATGTTCTCAATGGCTTCGGCGAACGCGCAATCAGGCTTGGCGATCGTCTGTTCAAACGGGTAAAGATTCACGCAGACCAAATCGATAGCCTCAATGCCATGTTGATCCATCGCGGTTGTATGCGCTTCTTTGTCGCGAAGCCCCAACAACGCGCCGTGAATCTTGGGATGAAGCGTTTTCACCCTGCCGTCCATCATTTCGGGAAAACCCGTCACCGTCTCGATTCCAACAACATCCACTCCGGCGCCGCTGAGTTGCCTGGCGGTCCCCCCCGTGCTGATGATCCTGACCCCCATTTGGCTCAGTTTCTTGGCGAAGTCAACAATGCCGCCCTTGTCCGAAACACTGATTAAAGCCGTCTTAACTTTCACATCCATGGAACCATCTTCTCCTTCCAGTCACATTTTAGAAAATCGTGAAAACTGATTTTCTAAAAATAATCTATGCCCAACCTTCAATTTTTCAGAACTCGTTTATTCCATCGGCTGCAAACAGACCATCCGGCCGCGTTCATCGGAAACGTAGATTTTTTCGTCCGCGGCATTGGTGGCGTATTTCGAGGCGTCGGCGAAATTTACCGAATAGAGCTTCTTGGCATTGACATTGTCCATCACCGTGAGCGTCCCGGCCTTTGTCATGACGTAAGCCCGGTTTCTGTGCTCGGCTAACAGATCGAGACCGCCCGGCAGCGACCATAGCCGCGTGCCGGCTTCCTTATCTATCGCGACGACTCCCTTGCCGCGAACGGGCTGATAAACGACTTCCGCTGTGACGCGAGGGGCCTGATCGAGCACCGCCTGGGTCTGATACTTCCAGACGAGACGCTTGTTTTCCGGCGGACCGATCATATCCACGCGATACACATTCGTATCCTTGCTGGCGAAGAACAACGACGCCCAGTCTCTGACAATGGGGCCCGCTATCGCGCCAAAAGCGTCGAACTGCCACTGACGGGTCGAATTGTCGGGATTCATGCAGATAATATTGCCCGCAGCCGTCGAAAAGATCACAAACGCCTCATCCGCAAGGACGGAGGTAATCATCGAATCGTTATCCGCCGAGACCTCGAATACCTGGATTCGATCTTCCACGCGGAAAATATGCAAACGATGGTCGGCCCCGGCGATGTAAAAAAACGTGTCGTTCCGCGCGGCCGGGCACGTTGCACCAAATCCGAGGTCCAGCGTGGCGCGCGCCGTACCTAATGCGGCGTCGATCTGTATTAACCGGCTGCCGCTGACATATAAAAGCTCATCCCCATAAAGCTTGAAGCCCCCGGCCGACAAACCGGCGGGCTTAAATGTTTCAGCAAAAACGATCTTTCCGTTGTCCCGGTTCAGGGAAATGATATAATCCTTATCGGAGACGATATAAACACGATTGCCGAGAATGAGCAATTGTTCCACGCTTTCGGCGTCCTTGATCGGCAACTCATTCTCCCACAACACCTTAAGATTGGCATGGCTAAGGAGTTCCGCTGAAATCAAGGGGCTCGAAGCAGCCTCGGCGGCAATGCTGCTCTGCAAAAAGCACAAAGCCGACAAGCTCATTAACGAGAAAACTCTGTGTTTGAAAATATTCAACATTCTATTGACTCCTCACAAAGATTCGTTTTCTGTCGCCTCACTCCGATGAACACCTCTGCGAAAGCCCGGCGCGTATGGATTGGTTTCGCGGGACCCACTTCAAGGAAGCTCCACATAATCAGCCAGATCGACGTTATGGTCCTTTTCAAATGTCTGCATGTGTTCGATACGTTCAATATCATCCTTTATCCGATTGGCCAACTTGAAGATGTAAGGCTTTCCGGCTAAGCGGTTTTGCAGGTCATCGAGCATCGGGTCCCAAGACCCGTCGTACAACTGGGCCTTTAAAATGACCAGCATACGATGCTCGTTGCTCAGGCCGGCGACATAATCCTCCACCGCCTTACCGACGCTGGTTTCGAGGCCCTTATTGCTCTTATCGCCCGGCTCGTCCATCGGCCAAACACCGCCCCGTCAGGTATCGTTTTCTCATCTCATGGCCCCGCCGGCAAGCTCCTGACGGGGATCGTTAGAGCGATATTAACCTTCAGGATTGGAAAATGCAACATATTTTCGCAAATTCCTTCGTTTGGCCTGCGATTTTGACGGTTTCCGACGCGATTCAATGGGACATCTCACGGGTTCTGCAGACTCAGTGCGTCATAATAGACTCATTTGTGGATCACCCCGGCCCTGTATTTCTCAAACCGATGGACGTGTTCATGCAACGCTTATGTAGGGTGCGATACTTCGCACCATAGCGAATTACAATCGCTCCTGGAAGGCTTTGACTTTCTCTTCTTTCTGCTCTTTGGTCAGATGCTCCTGATCTTCCATAAAAAATTGATAGATCACAGACTGTCGAGCTTTCTTTAACTCGCTGATCGCTTTGTTCTCCGCTATCGCCAGAAAGGGAAAGAGCGCCACCTGCTTGACGATGCCGACTTTCTCTTTTTTCAGGCCCGCGGCGAACATTTTCTTGAGGCCGTACTTGATATTGCTCTCCGTCGGGATCGTCATGCACCAATCGATCTGCCGGCCCGCGTCCCTGGGAAAGCCCTGGATAAGCTCGGGCAGCAAATTCGGCTCAATCGGCTTGGGCGCGATGGACAAGATGAAATTCATATCCAATCCCAGCTCTTCCATCTCCTTCTTACCGTCTTCGAGCGCTTCGAGAGTCTTTTCTAAATCCTCGCCGTCCTTCTGCTCGCTTTGTCTTCGTGCGACCATAGTGAGAAGCGTCTCCGCTTCGAAAGGCGGCTTTTCCTTCTTACCCATCACGAAGACAAGCCCCTTCGCGCCCGGCTTAACGCCCTCTTTATCTAATTCTTCGAGCGCTTTAAGGACAATTTTTTCCATCTTCGCCACGGACGACTTGCTGCCGGCATAGGCATAACCAAAATCTGCTACGTACAATTCCCGCTTACCCATCCGCCCCGGCCAGCCTTCCGGCGCCGCAATCTCCGATTTCCCCCCCTTCGCCCAAACGGGCACCTCCAGCAGACACAACATCACAACAGCCAAACAAATCGGAACCAACGTCTTTCGCGTTTCCATAAGAGTCTCCTTAAAAACAGGTTGTCCCCAACGTACGCCTTTCAAAACCAAAACGCAACATGATTGAATTTCCAATTGGACACAACCTACCATTCCCATGTTACCGATTTGTTACAGTTCTATGATTTTCCCGACATTTTTTCAGACAATCCCGAAAAAACTGTTGAGCAGAACCATATCTCTTTGAATCTGAACGCCACAGGTGTCCCCGGCTATCGAAAGATCAAAGAAAAGGAGACAAATAGAGAAGAAACGTTAAAATACAAAAAGAACAGATAGCTTAATCATGGTTTTTCCAAATAGATGAGTTTGTTATGAGTGAATCTCGCCAAGAGAAACTTGAAAATTTTGTTACTTGGGTTTCCCAAAATATAACGGGCTATGAAAAAGGTGAAGCACAGATATTTTTAGATAGATTGTTTCAGGCTTTTGGTCAGCAAGGCGCCTTGGA
>Ga0180432_10008567_pt1 | contig 12692 bp, 10 predicted proteins | sample SS_ome_10_FD_132414 | JGI IMG/M metagenome (GOLD analysis project Ga0180432, IMG submission 132414) | Hypersaline lake sediment archaeal communities from the Salton Sea, California, USA - SS_1_MS_2 metaG | ecosystem: Environmental > Aquatic > Non-marine Saline and Alkaline > Hypersaline >...
GACGGCAGCACGCACAACGTGATCAGCATCGTCATCGGGCTGCTGCTGATGGCGACCTTCATCGTCGCCGAGCGGCTCGGCCATTTCATCGAGCAGCCGATGAACAACTCCGTCTTCGACATCCCGATGTACAGGATCTGCACGACCATCACCGCGAACCTGCTGGGGCCAGACCATCCGATGGCCCGGCCCAGGGAAACCGAGACGGCGACAGTGTGGATGTAGGGCCGGCGGTAGGTCGAAACGCCGGTGCGGCCCGCGCGACTGGCAGAATCAAGCAATGACCTGGACTCGGCCGGAGGCGCTCCCCGAGCGTCCGGCGGGTCGGCTCCGCGAACCACGTCCGCAGCGGTCGCTGTCCCCGGTCGAGATCGCCCAGGCGGCGGTGATGGGCGCGTTGAGCGCCGCGCTGGCCATCGTGTCGGTGGTGGTGCCGTTCGCCGGCGGCATTTCGCTGCTGGCCACCGTTCCGATGGGTCTACTCGGCTACCGCTACCGGCTCCGGGTACTCATCGCCTCGACCTTCGCCGCCAGCACCGTCGCGTTCCTCATCGCCGGTATCAGCGGGTTCATGGTGGTGGTCAACTGTGCCTACGTCGGCGGACTGACCGGCATCATCAAGCGGCGCGGCCGCGGAACGCCCACGGTCATCGCCGTTTCGCTGATCGCCGGCACGCTGTTCGGCCTGGTGATCATCGGACTGCTGGCGGTGCTCGTGCGCCTGCGCACGCTGACCTTCCAGGCGATGACAGCCAACGTCGACGGGGTGGTCTCGGTGATGTCGGCTTTCGAACCGTTCCGGCAGCCCGCCGAGGACGCCCGCCACGTATTCGGCCTGGCACTCGACTACTGGCCGGTGCTGCTGATGTCCTACGCGATCTTCTCGATCATGCTGGTTTCGCTGGTCGGCTGGTGGGCCTTGTCGCGGGTGCTCGACCGGCTGCGCGGAATCCCCGACGTGCACAAGCTGGGGACCCCCGATGAGACCGGGACGGTGGCCCCGCTGCCGGTCCGGCTGGACCAGGCCCGGTTCCGCTACCCCGGCGCCGACCACGATGCGCTGCGGCCCCTCTCACTGAGCATCGACGCCGGCGAGCACATCGCGGTCACCGGTGCCAACGGCTCGGGCAAGACCACGCTGATGCTGCTGCTGGCCGGCCGCCGTCCCACCTCGGGAAGCATCCGGCGTCCGGGGGCGGTGGGGCTGGGCCGGGCGGGCGGCACCGCGGTGGTCATGCAGCACCCGGAGAGTCAGGTGCTGGGCACGCGGGTCGCCGACGACGTGGTGTGGGGCCTGCCGCCGGGAGCCCGGCCCGACATCGCGACCCTGCTCGAGGAGGTCGGCCTCGCCGGCATGGCCGAGAGGGACACCGGCGGACTGTCCGGCGGGGAACTGCAGCGCCTCGCTGTGGCCGCAGCCCTGGCCCGTCGGCCGGCGCTGCTCATCGCCGACGAGATCACCAGCATGGTCGACCAGCGTGGCCGCGACGCCTTGCTCGGTGTGCTGTCCGGTCTGACCGATCGGCATCGGATGGCCCTGGTGCACATCACCCACTACGACAGCGAGGCCGGGATCGCCGACCGCACCGTCAGTCTCAGCGAATCCACCGACAACAAGGTCATGGTCGCCCAGGCCGCCCCGCCGGCCCCGACCGTGAACCACGCCCCCGCCAAGAGTGTTCCGGTGCTGCAGCTACGCGATGTCGGTCACGAGTACGGCTGCGGCACACCCTGGGCCAAGACCGCGCTGCGCGACGTCAGCTTCACCGTCAGTGAGGGCGACGGCGTGCTCATCCACGGCGGCAACGGGTCGGGCAAGTCGACCCTGGCGTGGGTGATGGCCGGGCTCACCGCGCCGACCGCCGGCGCCTGCCTGGTCCGGGGCAAGCCCGCGCACGAGCAGGTGGGGCAGGTGGCGATCGCCTTCCAGGCGGCCCGTCTGCAGCTGCTGCGCAGCCGGGTCGATCTGGAAGTGGCCTCCGCCGCGGGCTTCTCGCCCCACGAGACCGACAGGGTCGTCGCCGCGCTGGCCGCCGTCGGCCTCGACGGATCCCTGGCGCGGCGGCGAATCGACCAGCTCAGTGGCGGCCAGATGCGCCGGGTGGTGATCGCCGGCCTGCTGGCCCGCCGGCCACAGGCGCTGATCCTCGACGAGCCGCTGGCGGGCCTGGACGCCGACAGCCAGCAGGGCCTGCTGCGGCTGTTGACCGGCCTGCGCCGCGATACCGGGCTGACCGTGGTGGTGATCTCGCACGACTTCGCCGGCCTGCAGGAGCTCTGCCCCCGGATCCTGCATCTGGACCGCGGGATACTCACCCCGTCGGCCGAGCCGTCCGGGGTGTCGGGGGGGCCCGCGTGACCGCCGCGCGGCAGCGCCGCCCGGTGGTGCTGCTGCGCCCGGTGCCCGGCAGCTCGGTCATCCACCGACTATGGGCCGGTACGAAACTCCTTGTGGTCTTCGTCATCTCGCTGACGCTGGCTTTTTACCCGGGCTGGGTGCCGATCGGCCTGGCCGCGACGCTGGTGGCGATCGCAATCGGGCTGGCCCGTATCCCGCGGGGAGCCGTGCCGTCGATACCGCGGTGGCTGTGGATCCTGGTGCTCCTCGGCGCGGTCACCGCGACGCTGGGCGGCGGGGAGCCGCTGCTGCGGCTGTGGTCGGTCGACGTGGAGGTGGGCGGACTGCTGAAGTTCCTGCGGTTCACCGCGCTGTCGATCGTGCTGCTGGCGCTGGGCGCGATGGTGTCGTGGACGACCAATGTCGCCGACGTCGCCCCTGCGGTGGCCACCCTGGGGCGGCCGTTGCGGGCGCTGCGGTTTCCGGTCGACGACTGGGCGGTCACTTTGGCGCTGGCGCTGCGCGCCTTCCCGATGCTGGTCGACGAGTTCCGGTTGCTCTACGCGGCGCGCCGGTTGCGGCCCCGGCCGGTGCTGGCCGACGGGCGCAGCCGGCGGCGCCGCTGGCTGGCCGAGGTGGTCGACCTGCTGGCCGCCGGGGTGACCGTCGCGCTGCGCCGGGCCGACGAGATGGGCGATGCGATCACCGCGCGCGGAGGCACCGGGCAGATCTCGGCGGCACCGTCCCGGCCCGGCCGGGCGGACTGGGTGACCCTGGGCATCGTGGTCGTGGTGTGCGTGGCCGCGGTGGTCGTGGAGATTCGCGTACTGGGCTGACCGTCCGCCCGACCAGCCGAGTGTGCGGTTTCATACGCGGCGCGCTGGAGGGGGCGGATGGATTTCCACTCTCGACGGCCGCGACGGGCCGTCTACCGTTGGGCGGCGGCGTTGGCGGCCCGCTGTGCGGCGGCGAGTGTCGGCGCGACGGGCCGCCGCCCGAGGAACATCTCGTCGAAGTACGGCTTGATGGCCAGATAGCCGGCCGCGAAGCCGGCACCGCCCGGGGCCGGAATCCGGGGCCCGTCGAGAACACGGAAGAACGGGGCGACGTCGACGCCCCTGGCCGACCAGTACTCGAAGTAGGCGCGCTGGGCCGGGAGCACCGCCGGGATCGCCGCCCCGCGGCGGCCGATGTAGGCGCTGCCCTGGGAGCTGCCCAGCCAGTTCAGCACCGCGCGAACCGCCTCGGGGGAGTCGGTGGCCGGGTTGCCTGCCGCGACAATGCCGTTGGTCACGCTCACCCGTCCGGCCGGACCGGTGGGCAGCATCGCCACCCCCCACCGGAACGGCGCCTGGTCGGCGATCTGGGCCAGGTTGTAGGTGCCCGACTGGAACACCGCCATCCGGCCGGCCAGGAACTGGTTTCGGGAGAAGTCGCCGTTGTCGTTGGTGTCCGACGCCGGCGGGGCGACGTGGTCGTCGTCGATCAGGCTGACCAGGTAGGAGAACGCCGCCGCCGCCGGGGGGTTGTCGAAGGCGAAGCGGTCTCCTTCGGCGAACACTCCGCCGGCTGAGCCGACGAAGTTGAGGTTGATGGCCTGCAGGTCGTTGGCGGCGTTGTAGCCCCACTGCCGAACCCGGCGGTGATCGAAACCGGCGGTCCCGCCACGGTTTCCGTCCGCGTCGACGGTGAGCCGGGCCAGCAGCGGGCGCAGTGTGTCGCGCCTGCGGTCGGGGTCCCAGCGCACGCGGTCGAGGTCCTCGGGGCGTACTCCGGCGGCCTCGAGCAGTTCGACGTTGTAGTACAGCGCAATTCCCGCGTCGGTCAGTTGCGGCACCCCCCACAGGGTTCCGCCCCGGGTGAACTGATCGACCACCGAGGCCTCCCAGTCCGTCTGGGCGGCGATCGGGGTCAGCCGCCCGTTGTCGGCGTACTCGGCGAAATGGGAGTTGCTCATCCAGAACACGTCGTCGGCCCCGCCGCCGGCGACGTCGGTGCGCAACGTGTCGAAGTAGGTGGCGTAGGGCACCAGGTTCACCCGGACCTCGATGTCGGGACGCTGCCTGGCGAACTCGGCGAACCCCTCCCGGTAGGCGGCCGCCACCTGTTGATCCCACAGCCGGACGGTGACGACGGTGGTTCCCCGCGGGTCGACGGTGCGGCCCAGCACCACCGCTGTTCCCGCCAGCACCAGCGCGGCCGCGATCAGACCGGCCAGCACCATGGTGGAGGACCGGGGACGCAGGCTCCGCGCGGAGATCACTTCAGCCCGGTGACGACGATCGAGCGGACGATGTGCCGCTGGAAGACCACGAACAGCGCGACCAGCGGCACGATCGCCACGGTCGTGGCGGCCATCACCAGGGTCCACTGCGCGTTGTACTGGGACTGCAGGCCGGCGGTGGCCACCGTCAGCACCCGCCAGCGTTCACCGCTGGTGATCACCAACGGCCACATGAAACTGTTCCACTGCGAGACGACGGTGATCAGGGTCAGGGTTGCCAGTATCGGCTTGCTGGACGGGACGATCACGTGCACCAGCACGTCCAGGGTGTTGGCGCCGTCGATGCGGGCGGCTTTGATCAGGTCCGACGGGATGCCTCGAAAGTACTCGCGGAGCAGGAAGATCGCGTAGGGCGAGCCGAACAGGAAGGGCAGAACCAGCGCCCAGAACGTGTTGCGCAGGCCCAGTTCCGCCATCATCAGGTACAGCGGCACGACGGTGACGGTGCCCGGCACCATGAGGGTCGCGACGTACACCCAGAACAGCGCGTCGCGGCCGGGGAACTCCAGCCGGGCGAAGGCGTAGGCGGCCAGCACCGAGAACACCAACTGGCCCAGCGTGATGACGACGGTCATCAGAGCGGTGACCGCCAGCGCCCGGCCGAAGCCGGCGTCGCCGAGCGCGAGGTAATTGGCCGGAGTGGCAGGCCGCGGCAATGACAGCGGGGTGCCGGTGTCGAACTGGAGCGCCGGTGTCAGCGATGTCAGCACGCCCAGCGCGAACGGCGTCACCGTCGCGACGGCGGCCGCGACCAGGACGGCGTAGACCGGGATCGCCGTTCGCGGTCGAACGTCGCTGGACATAGGAGCCGACCTTATCGCCGGGGTAGGATCGCCGGGTGCGGACTTCTCGTGCGGGGGCGGCTGCGATGGCAATGGCGCTGGGAGCGTTCGCCGCTGGGTCGCCGTGGATGAGTCCGGCCCGGGCCGAGGAGCCGCTGTGCACCGAGACCGACTGCTCCTTCCTCTCGCCGACCGGGGCCATCGAATGTGCGATCGACGTCGGTGACCCGGGCGGCACACCTGATGGCGCCACCTGCTCCTGGGGTGATGGCGAGCGGGCCCATTCGGTCACGCTGCTGCCCAGCGGGGACCTGCAGCCGTGTCTGAATCTGGCCGCCCGGGAATCCGACCGCTGCGAGTCCGAACCGGCTGAGGGCCTTCCCCGGCTCGGCTACGGCGAGATCGCCGCGCTGGGCCCGTTCAGCTGTCTGGCCGGCGAGGGGGGCATCACCTGCACGGTCGTCGAGGGTCGCCGGGGGTTCGCCATCAACAGCGCCGGAATCCTGCCCGTGCAGGCGTGACCAGGGGCGCTAAACGACGTCGTAGCTGATACGACGGCGGAAGTACAGGTGCTGCACGATCGTGACCCCGACGAGGATGGCGAACAGGACCAGCGCCATCACCGCGGCACGCCCGATCGCCGCCGCACCGAACGCCTCGGCATAGATGCGGTGCGCGACGAGGTCGGTGCGGCCGGCGGGTCCTCCGCCGGTCAGCGCGTACACCGTGTCGAAAACCTGTGCGGCGCTGACGATACCGGTCACCGAGACGAAGAAGAATGTCGGGCGCAGCATGGGCAGGGTGATCCGCCAGAAGCGCTGCCAACCGGTCGCACCGTCGGTGGCGGCGGCCGCGTGGATCTGTGGCGGGATGGCCAGAATGCCGGCGAGGAAGAACAGCGCGACGTAGCCGACGTTCGTCCACACCGTGACCGCCGAGACCACCGGCAGTGCGAGTGTGGGGTCGCTGAGCCACTCGATGCGCCGGCCCAGCAGGGTGCTCACCGCCCCGTCGGTGGGCGCCAGGATCCAGCGCCACAGCACCGCCACCGCCAGTGGTGAGCAGATCCACGGGATGACATAGAGCGTGCGGAACAACCCGGTTCCGGGCAGGCCCCGAGCCAGCAGGGCCGCCGCGCCCAGGCCGAGCAGGATCTGCACCGGCACCACGATCGCGATGAATCCGAGGGTCACCAGCAGCGAGTTGCCGAAATCGGCGTCGGTCAGCACCGACCGCCAGTTCTCCAAGCCGACGAAGCGGATCGGCCCCAGAAGGTCCCACCGCTGCAGGCTCAGCCATGCCACCACGAGCATCGGCAGCAACAGGAAGCAGACCACCCCGAACAGGCTCGGTGCCAGCAGGCCATAGCCCAGCAGGCCATTGCCCAGCAGGCCACTGCCCAGCAGGCCGGTACGCGGGCGGCGAGCGGTCACACCGGTAACTTACGGTGCTACGGTGACGCGCCCGCAACGCCGGGCCGTGCCGGATGCGAGCACGACAAGGAGGCTGCGACTGTGACCGGACGCTGGTTATCCACGGGATCGTCCGTTCTGCTGGTCGCCGCCGCCGCGCTGGCCCATGCTCCCGTGGCAAACGCCGGCGCCGGAACGGTGCGCGCCCACCACCAGTTCGCCCTGGCAGCAGGAGCGACCGTGCTGACGCTGGAGGGCGGCATCGTCGGGTTGCAGCACCTGTTGCACTTCACTCCGCTGCAACTGCGCGGCGACCTGTGCGACGCGCCGAATGTCTGCCAGCCGGTGGACTACTTCGCCATGCCGCTGGGGCAGTACTTCAACGACCAGGGGGCGGTGACGCTGAACGCGGCCATCGACGCGCTGCCCGACGACGGCGCCCCGGTCATCCTCTACGGGCACAGCCAGGGCGGTCAGGTCATCTACTCGGCGCTGCGCGGCTGGGCCGCCGACCCGTCCAACGCTCCCGACCCCGCCCTGGTGTCGTGGGTCTCGATCGGCAACCCGGAGAACACCTTCGGCGGGCGCGACCCCGACCCGATCCCCGCCGACTCGCCCTATCAGGGCACCGAGGTGATCCGTCAGTACGACGGGTGGGCGGACTGGCCCACCGACCAAAGCAACCTGCTGGCCGTCCTCAACGCCGTCATCGGCATGGGCAACGTGCACGCGTCGTACTTCAACGTCGACGTCGACGACCCGGCCAACCTCCGCCACGTCGAGGGCAACGTCACCTACGTGTTCGTGCCCAACCCGATGCTGCCGCTGATCCAGGCCACCGGCCTGCTGGCGCCGCTGCTCAACCCGGTGCTCGACCCGATCCTGCGGCCCATCGTCGAGTCGGGCTACCAGCGCCCGGTGGGATTCAACCCGGGGGCCGCCGCGCCGGCGCCTGCGGCGAATGGTGCCGCCGCACAGACTGTTGCGGCGCGGTCCGTCGTCGCCCGGGACCGGGTGGCCGGGGCCGGGGCGGTGTCGGCGGAGCTCGAACCGGTGGGGGTGCTGGAGTCGGCGGCTGCGGCGGACCCGGACGCGCCCGGATCGGCTGACCTTGACCGGAACAGGGGCCCGGCTGAGCGTCGGGCTGCTGTCGCCGCTGCGGTGTCGGCGGCGCCAGGCTCCGCCGGGCGGTCCGGGTCGTCCCGGGCCAATGATCCGGTGGCGGGTACCCGGTCGGGCCGGCGGTAGGTCGCCGGTCGTCGGCGAGGCGGTTGACCCCCGCTACGGTGGAGCGGTGAGTTCCCGGGAGATCGACGAGGAGTTCCTGGCCTTGCCCCGCCACCGGCTGGCCGACGCCGCGTTCTCGGCCGCCACCGCGACCGGTGCCAGCTATGCCGACCTGCGGATACACGCGATCACCACCGAGATCGTGCACCTGCGCGACGGCGAACTGGAGACCGCCGTTCTCGACCGCGACATCGGGATGGCGGTGCGGGTCATCGTCGACGGAACCTGGGGTTTCGCCTCGCACGCCGGGCTGACCCCCGATATCGCCGCGGAGTCCGCCCGCCACGCCGTCGGCGTGGCCGTCACCCTGGCCGCGCTCAACGCAGAGCGCATCGAACTGGCCGACGAGCCGGTCTATCCCGGCGTCGAATGGGTCTCCGACTACCGGGTGGACCCGTTCTCGGTGCCCACCGCGGAGAAGATCGCCGTCCTGCAGGACTACTCGGGCCGGCTGCAGGCGGCCGACGGGGTGGACCACGTCACCGCGATGGTCACCTCGGTCAAGGAACAGACCTTCTACGCCGACACCTTCGGCTCCAGCATCACCCAGCAGCGGGTGCGCACCCTGCCGGTGCTGGACGCGGTCGCCGTCGACGCCGCCGCCGGGCGGTTCGAGTCGATGCGCACGCTGGCGCCGCCGACCGGACGCGGCTGGGAAGCGGTAGTCGGAGACCCGCACAGCGGCGGGCACTGGGACTGGGCGGCGGAGTTGGCGGAGCTGCCGGTACTGCTCGCCGAGAAGACCAAGTCGCCCAGCGTCGTCGCCGGACCGACCGACCTGGTGATCGACCCGAGCAACCTGTGGCTGACCATTCATGAGTCCATCGGGCACGCCACCGAATACGACCGCGCCATCGGCTACGAGGCGGCCTACGCCGGGACGTCCTTCGCCACCCCCGACAAGCTCGGTGTGCTGCGGTACGGCTCGCCGGTCATGAACGTCACCGCCGACCGCACCGTCGCCCACGGGCTGGCCACTATCGGCTACGACGACGAAGGTGTGGCCGCGCAGAGCTGGGATCTGGTGCGCGACGGCATTTTCGTGGGCTATCAGACCGACCGGGTGTTCGCCAAGCGGCTGGGGGCGGCCCGGTCCACCGGATGCTCGTATGCCGACTCCGCCCACCACGTGCCGATCCAGCGGATGCCCAACGTCTCGCTGCAACCCGGCTCCGAGGATCTGAGCACCGCTGATCTGATCGCCCGGGTCGACAACGGGATCTACATCGTCGGGGACAAGAGTTGGTCGATCGACATGCAGCGCTACAACTTTCAGTTCACCGGTCAGCGGTTCTTCCGGATCCGTGCCGGCGAGTTGGACGGCCAGGTGCGTGATGTCGCCTATCAGGCCGTCACCACCGACTTCTGGAACTCCATGGAAGCCGTCGGAGGTGCCGCGACGTGGCGGCTGGGCGGGGCGTTCAACTGCGGCAAGGCCCAACCCGGCCAGGTGGCCGCGGTCAGCCACGGCTGCCCGTCGGCGTTGTTTCGCGGGGTGAACGTGCTCAACACCGTCGAGGAGTCCGGCAGATGAATCGAGATCCGGCGTGATCCCGGCCCAGGATGTCGTCGACCTCGCCCTGGCGGCCGCGGCGGAGTCCGGGCGCTGCGACGAGACGATCGTGATCGTCACCGACCGCGCCGAGGCGTCGCTGCGCTGGGCCGGAAACTCGATGACCACCAACGGGGTGTCGACCAGCCGGTCCACCGCGGTGATCTCGGTGGTGCACCGCGGGGACTCCGCGCATGTCGGGGTTCGCAGCTCCAGCGTGGTCGACCCGGATGCGGTCGGCGCCCTGGTCGCCGCATCCGCCGAGGCCGCGCACGCCGCGCCGGAAGCCGGCGATGCCGCCCCACTGCTGACCGGATCCGGGGAGCCCCCCGACTGGGGCGACCCCATCCCGGGCACCGGTGCGGGGGTGTTCGCCGAGGTCGCCCGCGCCCTGTCCGACGGCTTCGGCAGGACCGACCGGCTCTACGGTTTCGCCCACCACGTGGTCGAGACGACGTTCGTGGGGACCTCCACGGGGGTGCGCCGGCGGTTCACCCAGCCGACCGGGTCGGTGGAGATCAACGCCAAGCGCGGCGACGCCAGCGCCTGGGCGGGCGCCAGCACGCCGTGGTTCGCCGAAGTCGACGTCGAGACGATGCTGGCGGACTTGTCGACCCGGCTGGGCTGGGCCAAGCGCCGCGTCGAACTGCCGGCCGGGCACTACGAGACGCTGATGCCGCCCTCGACGGTGGCCGACATGATGATCTACCTGAACTGGTCGATGGAGGGCCGCGGCGCCGAGGAGGGCCGCACCGCGCTGTCCGCGCCCGGCGGCGGAACCCGGGTTGGGGAGCGGCTGACCGATCTGCCGCTGACGCTGTTCTCCGACCCACACGCCCCCGGCCTGGAGTGCGCGCCGTTCGTGCACACCTCGGCCAGCACCGAGCGGATGTCGGTGTTCGACAACGGCATGGACATCGCCCGGGTCGACTGGGTGCGCGACGGAGCCGTCAGCGCGCTGGCCTACCCGCGGGCCGCGGCCGCCGAATTCGGTACCAGCCCTTCGGTTCCCGCGGACAACCTGCTGATGACCGGCGGTCAGGCATCGCTGGCCGACATGATCGCCGCCACCGAACGCGGCCTCCTGCTGACCACGCTGTGGTACATCCGGACCGTTGACCCCACCACCTTGCTGCTGACCGGTCTGACCCGCGACGGGGTGTATCTGATCGAGGACGGTGTGGTGACTGCGGCGGTCAACAACTTCCGGTTCAACGAGAGCCCGCTGGATCTGCTGCGGCGGGCCACCGAGGCCGGGGTCGCGGAGAAGACGTTGCCGCGGGAGTGGTCGGACTGGGCGACGCGGGCGGTGATGCCGGCGCTGCGCATCCCGGATTTCCACATGTCCTCGGTCAGCCAGGCGCAGTAGTAGGCGGGGTTCACCCCAGCGTCACCCGCAATTCACCCTCGGGAGCGGCGGAGAACCGCTTACGGTGGCGGCATGCTCGAGGTGTGCGAGGTCGGCAATGAGGTCGACAAGGACGAGTACAAAGCCGCGATCCCCGACCTGCGGGTGGGCTTGGTCAACGCGCAGTACGACCTCCGTGATGCGGACTTCCCGGTGGTCATCTGGATCTCCGGGGATGACCGGTTGGCCGCCAACGCGCTGGTCAACCGGCTCAACGAGTGGATGGACACCCGGTACGTCGACACCCGGGTATTCGCCGAGCCCACCGGGGAGGAGGCACAGCGGCCGCCGCTGTGGCGGCTGTGGCGGTCGCTGCCGCCGAAAGGCCGGACGTCGTTTTTCGTCGGTGGTCTGATGCGGGCGGCCAGTATGCACGCCGACGGGGAGATCGGCGAGCCGGAGTTCTCCGCGTGGCTCCGCCACATCGCTCATATGCAGGCCCAGCTCGTCGCCGACGGCGCGCTGATCCTGAAGTTCTTCCTGCACACCCCGGCCAAGGCGCAGCGCAAGAAACTCAAGGCCGCCCGCAAACATCGAGACCTGGGGTGGCAGGTTGACGAACGCGACTGGGCCGCGCTGGACGCACTCGGGCCGGTGCTGCCGATCGCCGAGCGGATCCTTCGGGAGACCAGTGGTCCAGGCGCGCCGTGGACCATCGTTGAGGCCACCGACGATCGCTACCGCGATCTGACCGTGGCGCGCACCATCCTGGCGGCGCTGAAGGGGCGACTTGCCGAGCAGCGCCGGCACTTCTCACCCTCGGTCGCTGAAACGGTGTTCGGCGACTTCGACGAAGAGGCCAACGTGCTCTCCGGTGTCGACCTGACACGCTCACTGGACGGTGGCAGGTACCGAAAGCAGTTGGCCAAACAGCAAGCACGGCTGCACAAGCTGTCGATCGAGGCCCGCCGTCGCGGGGTCAGCACCGTGCTGGCCTTCGAGGGCTGGGACGCTGCCGGCAAGGGCGGAGTGATCCGCCGGGTCACCGGGGCACTGGAGGCCGGCGACTTCCGGGTGATCCCGGTGGCAGCCCCTACCGAGGAGGAGCGGAAGTTCCACTATCTCTGGCGGTTCTGGCGCGACCTGCCGGCTGCGGGGAAGTTCGTCATCTTCGACCGCACCTGGTACGGAAGGGTTCTGGTGGAACGGCTGGAGGGTTTCGCCACCCCGGGTGAATGGCAGCGCGCTTACGACGAGATCAACGATTTCGAGAGCCAATTGGTCGAGCGCGGATACTTTGTGGCCAAGTTCTGGCTGCATATCTCCGCCGACGAGCAACTTGCGCGATTCAAAGCCCGCGAGGACACCGCGTACAAAAAGCACAAGATCACCGAAGAGGACTACCGCAACCGGGAGCGCTGGCAGGAGTACGTCAAAGCCGTCGACCAGATGGTCCTGCGCACCACCGCCAACCGGGCTCCGTGGCACGTCATCCCAGCCAATGACAAGCAGTTCGCTCGGGTCTCCGTCCTCAAAGCGATCAACAAGGGCCTGGCACGGGCGCTGCGGGAAGCCTGACCTGCCGTATCGTCGTTGTGTCCCGAAGTGGTCCCAGGGGCGGTAGCTCAGTTGGTTAGAGCCGCGGACTCATAATCCGTTGGTCGCGGGTTCGAGCCCCGCCCGCCCTAC
>Ga0180432_10008568_pt1 | contig 12690 bp, 12 predicted proteins | sample SS_ome_10_FD_132414 | JGI IMG/M metagenome (GOLD analysis project Ga0180432, IMG submission 132414) | Hypersaline lake sediment archaeal communities from the Salton Sea, California, USA - SS_1_MS_2 metaG | ecosystem: Environmental > Aquatic > Non-marine Saline and Alkaline > Hypersaline >...
CTGTAGGGAACGCCCTCTGTGGCGTTCCGGGAAGCAGCAACGAGCGTGTTTTCCGGGTTTCGGAACGCCACAGAGGGCGTTCCCTACAAAAAGTCACAGCCTCAACGGTCGCGGCTTTATGGGCCGTCGTACGGGTGTTCGGACAACGTTTCCCCAACAGAACAGCGTAGCAGGGACGTCCGTGATGCGGCAAGGGGGGTGCTGGACAAACACCCGGCGGTACGGTAGGATGCTAAGCCGGGAGTTCAGAGTAAATGCCCTGGCACTGCGCGCCCGGGGGTCCGTTGGAACCACGGCGCCACCCTGAATTGCGAGGTGTTCTGCTGATGGCCAAGAAGACGATTGCCGTTTCTCTTCAGGGAAAAACGTCGGAATTCAATTTCAGGAAACTCGACCGGTCGATGATCTACGGCAAGCGCCGGCGGCTGGTCCTCGATCCGAGCGGCAAGCCGTGCGAACGCGCCGCCTTGACCGACGACGGCACGACGCTGATCCGTGCGAAGATGACCTCGCAGGGATACTTCAACGAGGACGGGGACCAGATCCCGCGCGGCGAGCTGGTGGGCATCGACGGCGAAGGAAACGTGGTCGAGAAATCCCCCTCCACGCTCGGCGACGCCCAGGAGCTTCAAGGCCCCGTCCCGGCGGAAACGGTCCTCGATCTCCAGGTCGAATCGGTCTATCTGCTCGACGAAGTCGAGCTGGACCCGGCATTGCAGAAGTCGCTCGACGCGGGTGACGTGTATCGTTTCCGCTTCAATTACTATGCCGATTACACCTGCCAGGCGGCCTTCCTGGTCGCCAACGACGAAGGCATTTTCGCGCTGATCGGCAATCCCATCGTGCCCGAGTGGTGCGAGCTGGAGCAGCTCGCCGGGGAGACGTTTGAAGAAGAAAGCCTGGACGACGAGTTGGATTTCGAGATGTTTTAGATGTTTTTTGGATGTTTGGAGTCGCATTTGTGGAATTCTCATCTGGAAAGATGAACCCCCGCACGCAGTGCGGGGGCTTTGTACCCTAGCCCCTAACCCTAACCCCTGGCCCCCAGCCATGCAAAACGTCCACCTGATGAACGCCGCGAAGCGGGACGCAACGATTGCCTTCGCCCCGTTGAAATACGTCCCGAGTGTGAAGCTCGGCATGCCCGGCAAGACGGTTGCATTTCAGAAGTTCCTGCTCTCGACCGAGTCGGGTCTCGACGGCTCGCTTGCGAAAGAGCACGGCGAGGACTACGCGAAAGCGATGATCGAAGGCGATCCCGAGATCGACATGGAGATGATCGGACGGCGGATCGGGGCCACCGACGTCGTCTACCTGTCGAGCGAGGGCGAGGTGCTCAACGCCGCCCCGACGACGGTCGAGGTGGTCTTTGCACCCGACGGCACGGAACGGGATCGCCATGAGCCGGAAGACGTGCCCGGCAACGTCAACGAGGAGTTGCCCGTCCGCTGGACCGGCCGCAAGCTCCCCAAGGCCGAGGCGGTGCGGAAATTCCTCTTCCGCCGGACCGTCCAGCTTAGGCACGTCGACGGATTGACCTACGACTTCCTCTACAACATGGCCAAGGAATTGCACGAAGAGAACGTAATGGTCTTGCTCGGGGCGGGCGCCAACGGAAAGGAGCCGCTGATATTCCAATCGAACGGGAGCCCCTACCGCGGGTTTCTGGAGGGGCGCATCGACGGCGAGAAATACCAACTCCTGCTGCGGCTGAGCAGCCTGGAACTCAAACGCCCCGCGGGAGTCTAGGTTGCGATTTTTTGTAGGGTGGGACAAGGAGCGAAGCGACGCCGGCCCACCAACGCGAGAAGAACAGTAAAATCGGTGGGCCGGCGCGGCCTAGTGGCCGCTGGTCCCACCCTACAACTTCACATGTAGCACGGACAACTTCGGGAGAACCTATCGGATGACCAGCTATTCGACGAAATCGGCCAGGCCGTGCGGCAAGGGAAAGCAAATGCCGCTGGGTAGCATCACCGACGCCGAGTTGATCGGGACGCTTTCGGGCTACAAGCGGCGGGTGGCCGGTTGCTACTACTCGCGCACACCCGACGAAATGCCGGACTGTTTTCCGCCCGGCCCGCTCCACGTCTCGCCGAAGATCGACGGCGCCTTGTGGTTTCTGGTCTTCGGCGACGGCGAGCCGTACCTGGCCAGCCCCCGCGGTAGGGTCCTGGTGGGCAAGATCCCTGTGATCGAGGAAGCGGCCGAGGCGGCCTCGAATGCCGCGGGACGGACCATCATCGCCGGCGAGCTTTTTGCCGCCGCCAAGAAAACGCGGCCTCGCGTCGGCGATCTGGCCAAGGCCCTCGGCGGGGAGGCCGATGCCGAGGTCGAGAAGCTTGCCTTCGCGGCGTTCGACCTCGTGGCCGGCGGCGACGACCGGGCGCAGGCCCCGATTGCCGCCTATCCCGACCGCCTCGAAGTGCTCCAAAGAATCCTGCCCGACGGAAAACGGGTCAAGGTCGTCCGCACGGAAAAGGTCTCCGGCGGCGACAAGGTTCCCGGCTTCTACGCCGAGTGGGTCGAGGGCGGCAAGGGGGAAGGGCTCGTCGCCCGGGCGGCCGACGGCCGGATCTTCAAAATCAAGCCGCAGATCAACATCGACGCCGCGGTGATCGGCTACACCGAACGGACCGACGACCCGGAGCAGGTCCGCTCGCTGCTGCTGGCCCTGATGCGCCGCGACGGACATTTCCACCTGGCCGGCTCGTGCGGCGCGGTCGGCAGCGACGACGTCCGCAAGGAACTGATGACCGCCCTGTCGCCGCTACAGACGTCCTCCCGCTTCCGCCATGCCAGCAGCAGCGGGGCCCTGTTCCGGTTCGTCAAGCCGGAGATGGTCGTCGAGGTCCGTGTTACCGACATCCAGAACGAGGATTCGTCCGGGGCGCCGATCAGCCGGATGGTGCTCAATCACGACGCCGCCGAGGGCTGGACGCCGCTTCGCAAGATGCCCGGCGCGTCGTTGTTGCACCCCGTGCTGGTCCGCATCCGCGACGACAAGGGCGTCAACCCGACCGACATCCGCATGGAGCAGGTCCTCGAACGCGTCCTGGTTTCGGAGGTCGAGGCGGCCGCCGAAGCAATCGAGCTGCCCCCGAGCAAACTGCTCCGGCGCGAAGTCTATACGAAGACCACCAAGGGCGTGACCGCGGTCCGCAAACTGGTCGTATGGAAGACCAACAAGGAAGACAAGGACCCCGACTACCCGGCCTACGTCGTGTACTGGACGGACTACAGCTCTTCGCGGAAGGAGCCGCTGAAGAAGGAAGCGAAACTCGCCCCGACCGAAAACGCCGCCGTCGCCATCGCCGAGCAGATGCTCAAGGAGAACATCAAGAAAGGGTGGGAGAAGGCGTAGCGGCGGGAACGCGGAGAATTGCCCTTCTCCCAGCCGGCTTTTTCGGATAGGCTTCCCGCCTCTCCCCCGTGCAAGGAGGCACATTCCATGGCAACCGGCGAAGCGGGCAGCGGAATTCGATGGCTGTTTGTTCTGGCGGCGTTCCTGGCTGCCGTGATCTTCGTCTACCCGATGACGCTGGACGTCCCGTTGTTGGATCCCGACGAAGGCCTGTTCGCCGCGGTCTCCCAGGAGATGGTCGAGCGGGATGAATGGATCGTCCCCACCATTCTAGGAGAGCCGTTCCTGGACAAGCCGATTTTCTACTTCTGGGCACAGATCCTTTCGCTGCGGTTGTTCGGCTTCCATGAAGCGGCCGTACGTCTGCCCGGGCTGATGTTCGGGCTGCTTGGGGCCGTCACGACGGCGATCGTCGCCTGGCGGATGTTCGGGCGGACGATCGGGTTGGTCGCCGGGTTGTTCTACGGGACGATGATTCTGCCGGTCGCGCTGGCCCAAGCCGCGGCGCACGACGTCGCGTTGATCCCGTTGATGAACCTTGCACTGTTGTTGTTCTGGGAATCGGATTTTGCCCGGTCGCGCCGGACCGCCGAGGGATACGCCGTCGCAATCGGCATGTTGCTCGGGTTGACCGTGCTGACGAAGGGCTTCGTCGGTATCGCGCTGGTCGGGGTTGCGTACGGCTGCTACCTGGTGGTGTTGCGCCGGTTGAGCGTGGCCGCTTGCGTGCGGGGGGCGGCCGCCTTGGCGATTGCCGCGGGGATTGCCTCCCTTTGGTACATCGCCGTCGAGGTCCGCCAGCCCGGTTACCTCTACTATTTCTTCGTCGAGCGGCACCTGCTCGGCTTCGCAACCGATTCACAGTTTCACGGCGGAGCACCTTGGTGGTACTATCTGCCGATCCTGCTGGGGGGCGGACTGCCCTGGATTGCGTATTTGCCGGTAACGATTCGCGACAGTTGGGCACGGCGAAACCGGCGGAAAGACGACTTGCCGGAGCAAACCAAACCGAACGGGGCCGCCAAACCGAACGGGGCCATGGTGCTCCTGTGGTGTTGGCTGATTGCGTGTACGTTGCTCCTGTCGCTGGCCAACTCGAAGTTGGCGACGTACCTCTGGCCGGTGTTTCCGGCGGTGGCGATTCTCGCGGCAGTCGGCTGGGGGCGTCTGCTCGACGGCGTGTTGAGCGAAGACGCCCGGCGATCGCTGGCAAGGACGTTCCTGCCGTCGTGCATCGCGGGTCCGATAGTCCCGCTCGCGGCGATCCTGGTCGCCCAGGCGAAATTCGGCGTCCGGTTTTCGTGGCCCGTTTGGGTGGCCGTAGCGGTGGTCTCTGCGACCGCCCTGCTTCCGGTGATCTTCTGGCTCAGGGAACGGTTCCAGGCCGCCTTGTCGGCGTCGATCTCCTCGATCGCGCTCCAGTTCACCGTCATCATCACGGTCGCGCTTCCACACCTGGCCGCCAACACCTCGGCCCGCGACCTGGCGTACTACTTCAACCGGCAGGGCGAGATTCCCGACCAGTTGCTGATCGCCGAGGAGCAGACCTCCTCCCTGGTGTTTTATCTCGATGAAGACCTTCGCGCCGGGTTGCGCGACGGCCAGATCCGGCGGGTCGATCTGGAGGGGCTGCCCAAATTCGAACCCGGGACCGTCCTCTCGCTGCCGGAACATCGCATCGATCGACTGCGGCGCCGGGTCGACCTCAGCGGGGTGGCTTACCAAACGACGGGCGGTCACCGGCTCTACGACGCCGGGGCCGTATCGCGGCGGGTCGTGCTGATCGCCGCCCGCGACACCGCGTTGCGAAGGTAATCGAGCGGCAGAAATCCCAGGCAACGGGCTTGGATTGAAAGTAGCAGGCACACGGAGTGTGCCTGCTACTCTACAGTCTCTCGACCTTCAGTCGGCCGATTACCTGGATGACGGGCAGCAGGGCGCTCATCGCCGTCGCCCCTTCGAGATCGCTGTTGCCGAGTTTCAAGTGGGCCGCGCCGATACCGCCCCGGGCGAGCACGGCGTCGAGCGGGACCCAGCGGCCCCGGACATAGACCTCCGTCCACATGTGGTAGAAGAATGCCTTCTCCGGCGCGAGGTAGATCAATCCGAACGCGACGCGGGCGGGGATTCCGCGTGCCCGGGCCAGCGCGGCCAGGAAGACGGCGTGTTCGCTGCAATCGCCCTCGCGGGATTTCGCCACTTCGGCCGCCGTGGCGAATGCCTGCGAGAAGTTCTTCTCGGTCATCTCGTCGTGGACGTATTTCTCCAGCGCGACGGCCACCTGCCACGGATCGGTCCGGTCGCCGGTCGCCTTCTTCGCGTCCGCGACGATCACCGCATCGTCGCTCTGGATGAAGTTGTTCGGCTCCCGGTCGGCCCTGGTTGGGGGATCGGCGGGGGCGTCCGGGTTGACGTTGTCGTCGCCGGGGCGGACCGCGTAGAAGGTCACCTCGGCCGTGTGCGGGTCGATCGACTCGACCTTCTGCGAAATCCCCGAGGCGAACACCGTTGCCGGATCGCCGCCCTCCAGTTCCACACGGTAGCGAATCTGTTTCGTTTCGTGCGGGTTCACGATCGGCCGGTCGAGCTTTACGGCGATATCCAGCCCGAGATCGAGATCGGACGGCTCCGTTTCCTCCAAGGCGATTTCCTTGGGGACGCGATACGTCGTCAGGTTCATCGCCTGCGTGAACTCCTTGAACATCTCGCCCGTCCGATCGGTCCAGACGGTTCCCTTCAGCGCCGTCCCGTCGGGAAACCTGGTGATGGTGTCGATGCACAGCAGATCGCGCGTACCGGTCGGCAGCTTGACCGGCTCGTAGTCCTTCGCGTGCATCTCGATCGCGGCGACCTGGAAGACTCCGAGGATCAGGGCATGGATGGTCCTCTTCTCGCCGGGTTTCATCGGTTTGTCGAGCAGCGTCTGTTCCGGTGCGTGGAATCCGCCGTACTCGGGTTTCCAGGGGATCTTGCTGGTCGTCTTCTTTCCATGGGTAACCGTCTCCAGCCTGAGTTGGCCGCCGAACGCGCTGCCCATGACTCTCACCGGCACCCGGCCCTGCTCCATGGTCACGTCAAAGCCGACCAGGACCCCCTCGGGCGTCTCCATGCTCTCGAAACGCATCTCCTGCTTGCTCTCCTCGCCGAAACGCTTCACCGTCACTTGCATCATCCCCTCGACCCGGAGCAACGGCTGCCCGGAACGCGAAACCTCCTTGACGGAAGTCCGCCCGTAGCCGACCCGGCTGTCTTGGATGGTGTAGATATCCCAGGTCTCGCGTCCGGACGCTTCGGGCGCCGGCGGTTGCCGGTCGGCCTCCGGGGCGTCGTCGGTATCGGCCGGTTTGCCGCCGGTTGCCGTCCAGGGCAGGTCGGCACCGGGGTCGCAGCCGAGAATCCCGAACGATACGGCAAGAACAAAAGCGCAGGCAATTCGGAGCGGTTTGGCGGTCATGGCGGTCTCCGTTCACCGGGGTTGTTTTGCGCGATGAACCGAGTGTACCGGCTGCGGGGGCTCGTGACCAGAGGACCGGCGAGGCAAACCCGCCGTGATCTGGACATCTTCCCGCGCCGAAAAGGATTTCTTGCGTGAAATACCCCTACCGGCAACCGGCCCGTTTTCCAGGTGGTAGACTTGCCTAGGGACTGCTCAAGAACAAGTTCGGCATTTCGATCAGAAAGCCGCGACCGGTGGTCGCGCCGAACCTGGGTTGCCGTTGTTTCCGGCAGTGCTTGGCGCGACCACCGGTCGCGGCTTTATGGCAAGCAGCGTCCGAAATCACCGAAGCTTATCCGTCCTCTTGTCGTCCGCAAGGATTGTGCGGTGCGTATCGGTTGTTCCGCTTTTTGCGGCGGCCGATTGAACCGAGAGGTCTGAAGTCAGGATTTGTCGGCGCATCCGAGGCGAAGTGTAACCTACGGTTTTCTAGAGAGTTTCCGACACCCGACTCGGCCCTTTCCCAAAGCTCAATAGCCGTTTACCACGTGAAGAAGAAAACACCGATGGGCTTCCTGAAGAAGTTTTTCCGAAACGTCTTTCGCGAAGGCTCGATGCCGTCGGGCGACAGCAGCTTCGAACACCTCGGCGAAGAGGAGCTGGAGTCCCACCTGGGCGTTGCCCGCTACGGCGATTTCCTGCTGACCGACGCCGTACGCCCCTCGTACGATCTTCAAGTGGTGCCCAGCCAGGGCTACCGGCACGATACCTATCACGACGAGCACAACCACACGAGCGTGCCCGTCCTGATGGCCGCCGTCTCGAAAGTCAACCTGTTCGACGTCTTCATGGATATGTTGGATCCGCTGGGAAACGTGGTCGACGTCGTGCTCGAGACGAGCCATCGCGAAGCGGGCGGCCATACCGACCTCTACCGCGAACACATCGACATTCCGGTGCTCAAGAGCATCCTCTGGGAACACGAAGACCTGTTGACCAACGACGGTTGCACCGGCCTGGCCGTGCTGAACCCCGACGTCCCCCAGGAAATCCAGTTCGACGAGCACAAGCTGCTGATCGTCTACGGCGACGATCTCCGGCAGTACGAGGCAATCCTCCGTGATTGGAACGTCAACTGCAACGAGAGCATCAAGTTCCTCACCGAGGCCGAACACGTCCACTCGTCCAACGAGCAGCATGCCCGACGGTTCGAGGTGCTGAAGACGCGACTCGGAATGGATTGCGCGTATACGTAGTGGCAGCGGACCGTCGACGCTCGCATGAGAGGATAGGAGGGGGCACCCGCCCCCGGCCCACCACGTTCGGTTCTTTAGAGTCTTACGGTATGACTTCTTCGCACCGTGCGCGCATGTTTGGCGCAACTCATTGCGGTGAAACGGTTTAGCGAAGGCACTGCAAATTGCAGATTGCGGATTGCAAATTGAAGAGCCGCGACGGATAACCCAAATCGTGGGAGAACCGGCTTCCCTGCAGAGCCGGCAGCTCTTCTTGCTGGGAGCTACGGCAGCGCCGCCGACGCAGAGTCGAGCCAATTTGCGATCTGCAATTTAGGTAGTGTCCTGATAGTGTGTTGCTAAAACGCAAAACGAAGCGGCTACGGTGGAAGCAAGGCAGTTGGCGGTAGGGTACGAAGACCCTGGCTCGGTAAACTCTTTGACATTGGCAAACGGGGCGGTCAGAATTGAGGGTGTTTGGGGAGTTGGACCAATAGCATGCCCCCCCTCTATAGCAGGGAGCCTTTGCCGGGCATTGCACCCTTATCGTTTGTTGGCTAACCTGGAACTTGAGGCTACCGCGGTCGGTCTTGATTTTTCTTGGCGGATGCCAACAATCAGGGAAACTTCGGCGTATCGGCATTACGATAAAGGTATCAGATGGCGAAATCTTCATTCCTATTTCGGACTTCACTACCCTTCAGGATGCTTGCCGAGAGGCTTACTGAGGACGAAGGCTTCGTCTCTGATCTCAAAACCATTCTTCAACTTGAGGATGACCTATTTGCAGATCTTGCGAAGGCACTCAGAGAACAGCGACTCTTTCTCGATCGCAACACCCTCTCCACAGTTGTCGCCGGTGTGCTGACGGACAATGACATGTCCGACACCGTCTCACATTTCATTTGGCGACTCAACGAAATGCTTCGCGAGGCGGACGAACCCTTGGACGAGTCCCTTGGAATCTTGCGGAAGCAGATAAGGCTTCGTGAAGCGATCAGTGAAGAGGACGGCGAGAAGGCGGAGAAACGAATACAAGCCCTCATCTGTGAGCCGACCGGTTTTGCTCGCCAGTTCAAAGCGGAGAAGCTGGTTGAAGCGATCGGCGCAGAGTTGGAAGATGTCCAGATCATTTGTGATGTTCGGCCCGTCTTCAACGAACAGCGATCCGAGATCGAAGGTGCTATTCCAATCTCTACCTTGGTCTTGGACGTTATCGAACCAAATGGGGGATCATCGCGGATTCAGGTACGCCTAAGAGAAGCGGATGTAATTGACCTGTCCAAGAAAATCGCCTTTGCAAAGACCAAGCTTGCTGCCATTCGCCGTGCTCTGCGAGATAAATCAATTGTGATACCGTTCACTGCTGCAACGCTTGACGAAAGGAGCGCGCAATGAGCAACGTTCTTGCGGGGAAGCATGAGGTTAAGTTGGAGGATCGGTTGTTTCGAGAATACGAAGAGAACATGCGGCGTTTCTACACTCAAGCAGTCATCAAGGGAGAAGACAAGATTCAGGCCGTACGGATTGCCCGTGCAGAGGCGACAACGAAGATGCTGTCAATCGAAGGTGTGATGGAAGTGCGGAACTCACAACGGTTTGAGGCCGCCGTGCATACGGATGAAGGGCCTAAAACTCTTGAAGGTAGAATAACGCGACCAGCGGGGCGAATTGAAGTGCAGTCCGGTTCAGCGGTTGAGACCCCTTCGGAATGGCAAGATGGAATCCAAATGGTCTCTGACGCGATTCGGGCGGCGTATGAGCATGTTGAACCATCGCGAGGACTTAGAGCGATCTCAACGATCTGGGGGGAACTCGACGTTGTAAGTGAATTGGCCGCGGCCAGAAGCCATATCTTGATGGGCAAATTGGAGAAGCCCGAACTCGCAGAATTACCTAAGTGGTTCGCAGATCACAAATCGCTCCTATCGGAACATGGAGAGGACGAGCTTAGTGCAAGCCCGCTTGCCGTTGAAAGTGCTGAATTCTTGGTTCGGGCAGCGATGGCAGCACTCGAGAACCCGGATGAGTTGGAGGCTGAGATCGAGACGGGACCGCTTGGACGGGTTATCGTTGATTGGGTCGTCCCACAAGGGCGTCTGCAATGGATGGTGGAAGCAAGCGATTCGCCCTGGCCATCGGTTAAGGTATACGAATTGACACGACGGGTGGGCAGTGAGCCAACTCCCCCCGTTACCCGGATTCTTCACAGTGCTTTCGATGTAGTTGCCTCATTCATTGAATTCGTGTCTGGCAGTTGAGAACTGGGATGTATCAGAACTGCGTTGATAACCAGACTCCTCCCAACATGAAGCCCGGAGATACGACACCATCAGGGAAGTTTTTCAGAAATCTTCGGAAGGAGGATGTGGCAAAGCGTTACGAGGACGACGATAACGAGCAGCCGGAGTACGGATTCAAACTAAAGAAGAGGTATTGGAAATACGTTCTCCAGCACCCCTTATTCTCGACCAATTTGTGTTCGTGTATCCACACGGAGGAATGCTCTATAGTTTTGCAGCCGGATAACAACCGTTTCTTTCATGTTGCTCTCATTGATTTAGGCGTGCTAAACCAATCGCCACTTCTCACATCGCAGTTTCTTGCTCAGTATAAGCCGGTCGAGGAATCTCAGAACCGCTGTCATTTCGAAATCTCTCCTACGGAGGGCACGGCCCTGAAGTGGATGCAGGTTGGCGCACTCCTTGACGATCCTTTTCCAGAAAAGCAGTTGCCCATAACACCTGAGGAGAAAGCAAGAGCCAAGCAAGAATATCAGAGATATTGTTCGTACTTTGACATTCGCGGGTGGGTGCGCAAGAAAGACGGCACATTGGAGTGAGTTGACGCCCCGTGGCTTGTCGCTAGAAGAGTTGTTAGATGTTCTGGCAACACTGAATTAGTTAGGACACTACTACCCCATTGCATTTGATTTTGTGCGTTGGCCCTCCGAGGCCGACGCGGTTTGTCGACGGCTTCGGAGAGCCATCGTACTGACAGTTTCAAGTGACATGGGGTACTACCGCAATTTGCAATTTAATTTGCATTTTGCAATCTCTTTGGTTGCGGCGGCGGGCCGCGTCATGTCCCGGGGCGGGTGCCCTCCTCCCGATCTGCGTCGTTCTCTTCCGCGGCCGCTTCCTTCCCCCGGCCCGTCCACTCCTGCAGCCAGGCGAGGTCTTCGCGAAGCTCCTCGATGGTCTGCTCCAGACCGGCGAAACTCCGCCGGAATCGGCGATAGGCCGTGTAGCCTCCCGCCGTGCCGCCGACGAGGAGCACGAACCCGGCGATCGCCAGCCACAGGGTCGTGGAAACACCCAGCCACCCGTCGCACAGTTGGGCGAGACAGACGGTTAGCACCGGCAATGCGGTCAGCACCATGACCGACACGATCAGCAAGACGCCGGCGAGCCTCTTGGCCAAGCGGAGGTCGGATTGCAGCTCGATCTGCGCGAGCCGCCATCGCAGCTCGACGCTCTCGCGCAGCTCCGCCCCGAGCGAGCCGATCTCCCGCTTCAGGTCCGCCAACAGCAGTTGCCTATCTTTGCTCATCGGCGGCTCCTCGCGGTTTCCGGTGCGGTTTCCGGTCCGGTGCGGAATCCTTCCAGATTTGTTCGGCCTCTTTGCAGAGGACGTGGCCGAAACGTTTGGAGGCCCGCCGGATCAGGAAAAACCCGAGCCATCGGGCCAGCCGTCGCCGGGACAACCCGGCGGAGAGCGCCATCCCCGCACCCACCGCCCCAACGATCGCGGCGCCGGGAAGCCCCTTGACGTAGGTCCGCCACGAGAAGAGTTCCCGTCCGCTTTGGCCGGCTGCGCGGACACGGCCGTCGATCCGCCGCCGCAGCCGCCCGATGCGCAGCCGCAGATCGCGTTTTTGCCTTTCGGGATCGGGTTGGGTGGATTCTGGGGACATGCGGCAGTGGGATAAGCAGGGTGCCATGCCCACGGCAAGCGTGGGCATGTTCTGCAACGCCCACAAACATGCCCACGGCAAGCGTGGGCATGGCACCCGCAGTTTCAATTGTCATACGCACTAGCGGCCGAAGAGCTTCCCAAACAGCCGCCCCAGCAAGAACCCGAGCACTCCGGCGACGATCAACCCCGGGCCCGGGTGCTTCTTGACCGTTTGGAGCGTATCGTCGATCAGGTCGCCGACGGTCTTTTCCCGCACGGCCTTCAAGCGGTCGGTGGTCTCCTTGCGGACCTTCTGGTACATCTCCTGGGCCTTTTGCAGTTCGCTTTTCGCCTTGCAGACGGCCTCGGCGGCCTCTTGGACCTCGGGTGTCGTGGCCACCTCAGGTTCGGTTGTGTCGAGCGGCTTCTTCGTGGTCTTCTTCTTCGCCATGGAATTCTCCTTTCACGGCCGGCTTGCCTCTCAAAATCTACGTTATCACGGGCACCCGCGCAATGCAAATCCGGGTAATCCCGGCGAGCCCGGCGGCGGCGAATAACCGTTACAGCCGTCACACGCGACACGCAGTTGGCCAAGTGGGGAGCGGATAGCGGATAGTGAAAAGCCCCGGCACTGCGCAACATTATGCAGGTGCTAGCATTTGGATTTAAGATTTAACAAAAAGCGAGTTCGCGTACATACTTGTCTCTATGGGACTTACATAAAGGAGACAAGATATGGAACGCGAACTCTGGGAACA
>Ga0180432_10008569_pt1 | contig 12690 bp, 8 predicted proteins | sample SS_ome_10_FD_132414 | JGI IMG/M metagenome (GOLD analysis project Ga0180432, IMG submission 132414) | Hypersaline lake sediment archaeal communities from the Salton Sea, California, USA - SS_1_MS_2 metaG | ecosystem: Environmental > Aquatic > Non-marine Saline and Alkaline > Hypersaline >...
TAGCAATACTACGTATTAACTCTGGTTGTGCAGTATTATTTGCCACGTGCAAGATTTGAGAGATACTGTCATACAAAAATTGCCTAGAAGTCCCAATATTAAATTGCACTAAATTGTGAAAATATTCCAAGAATTGATCAAAATGATAATTCATAATATATCTCATTACCTGAGTTACCACTTCAACGTCTGGGCTTGGTAGATTGATAATCATGTCTAAAATAGTTTCGATAATATTTTGACAACGACCCTGTAGGTGGAGCCCCAATCGCTCCCGTTCTCGCTCCTCGTGACGAAACCTTGCCAATGCACCCTTGATCGCAATAATATTCGTATCGTGACTCATACGATAGCGACGCCATCCGATTTTGTACGTAAGACGTTGTTCCTTTTGTTCATTTAATTTCATATAACAATTGTGCAGTCTCAAAAGGTCGTGATCTTTAATCTCGTCGCGAGTAAATGGGTTAACAAACTGACCAGTATCGAGTACAAATTGCATCAAATGCTTGGGGTTAAAAAGGAATATTTGCTTAGATACGTGATTTCTAATTGCAAATTTGACACGGGAATCGATTTTTTCCAGGGTTACAAAATCAGTGTCGTTTACGATTCTATACTGCTTGAGAACACCCCTGTTTTTCCGAAACCATCTTTGGATATATTGGGCGGCATTGTCTTCTTTATCGCGTCGAACTTTAACAAATTGCACTAATTCTTGCTTATTTAGCCGCGAATACAATCTCCATCGAGATTGTCTGCAAATTTGGATCAATTGTTTTTTCGTGAATTCAGACCAATCTTGGCTCATCTTTATTTTCATATAATTTTTTTTTTCTGAAGTTGAACCAAAAAACAAGGCTGACAAAAAAAAAGAAAAAAGAAAGAATTTTTATTTTGTTTCGTGAATAGAAAAAAATACCATTAGTATAAAAAAAAAAACAAACATGACGTATTGTGCACAAGCTTATCCCTTTTCGGCTATGGAGCAATATATGCCATTGATGCAAAAGTCAAGCAGTGTGCCATCATGGTATTCTGGTAATTTACAACAAAAACAACAGCAAATGCAGGGGGGAGTTCTATATAATGTTGATGGTCGGCCCATCTCCTTTAATCCTTGTCAGTATAGCTGTAGCTTAAATCACCTACAACAGGCCAAACCCGTATATTGGCAGGTCGGTCAAAAATATACCACGTTGGGAGGCGTGGTATCGGCACCGGCCTATTATTTGCAGTGTGGTGGATCCATCACACGCACTGGAGCTACTGCATATTAAACAGAGGTTTATTGAACTTTCCCCAATGCAGTTAGTTTATGATCAATTCGTGGAAGTTTATCTTGTATGTTTTCAATGAGCAATCCGATTGAATCTTTGTGACTATCTGGGTGTCATAACGACATGTGACCGTGGGATTAACCAATCCTTTTTTTTTTTTGGGCATTCTTAATTTCGGTAGTTAGACCGTGGGATTAACCAATCCTTTTTTTTTTTGGGCATTCTTAATTTCGGTATTTAATCTCTTGAGGATTTGGGTATTTGGTAGCCCGAGAAACATCACCTTGTTTTACTCTCTTTCATTTCTTGTCTCCTTTGTAGTAGAGCAAAAACACATTACAAAAAAAAAATGTGTTATCAAATATAGTAGAGATAGTACTCTCTACCTCATGCTATTAATAAGATATTTCGCATAAAAAAAAACCAAAGAGATATTGGCTACCAATAGTTTTCACAATGATCCACGAGTAAAACCACGTTTGGTTAATACTTTGATAGTGGAAAAATAACCTTTAAACAACGCAAAGAAAATAGAATATCTTTCTCCAAAACCTCGTACTCTTTTAGCAATAACGGGTATTTTTATTATCCATAACCTTTTTTTTTCTCTCTTTTTTCTTTTTTAGCTATTATTTATTTACAACATAGTTTCTTGAGAGAGTGCTAATAGTTCATCGACGGTAATATTCTCTCGTATTTCTGATATAATTCCCTCGATTGTGCGTTTGTTATTTGGATTTTTTTTGTCAGTTCTTATTCGATGAAATTGACAAATAAACGTTCCTGGTTTATTGGACTTTTCTCGAATTGTTGTTTCAATAATAAAACTGTCCTTTCGTGAAAAGACAAGACCTCGAGTTTTTTCAAATATAAACGTGTACTCGGGAAACACATAACACAATTCAACTATTTCTTTGTCATCGCCGCAGAAATACTGGTTGTGTTCCTTGATCAGTACATCGATTGTGGGTTCATCTTTCCACTTAAACATCGTCAGGTGTGCATTATTCTTAACAGGACACTTGACGGGTGTAAATATATAACCGTCGCTGCTATGTGTTAGCTTTGTTCTGATTAAGCTCCCAAACAGTTTAAATAATACACATGGCTTGGAGTACAAGAATAATAAGTTTCCTCGTTCAGGAATACATACGATTTTTTTCTGCGCGGCAAATGCACCAGCTGTTTCGACGGCAACAGAATACTCTTTGATATGTGACTTATTCCATTCTGCGGCAGATAAGAAAGCTTGGTTAATGATTTCATATCTTTGTAGAAAATAATAATGACTCACACTTTTTCCGCCATATGCCATGACGTCGAATACTAAAAACTTCATACAACCTGATACCTCATCCCAAACCAACTCGCCGTCAAATAGGGAACCTCTGTATATGTAATGAGGCGCACAGACTTGAACTTGGAACATTTTAAACGCTCTATCAACCATGACCGCGAACGGTCTTTTCCCAGCGGTAAACTTACTGATAAGCAGCAGATATCGAACCCCGTTTGTCTTTTCTGCGACCACGTATTGAGTATTTCTGAGTAGTGGAAGATGTTTGCGATTCAGAGCTATTGGATTTGGAGACGGGTTGTGCGTAAGACGTTTTTTGATGCCCCATAACGTCGCGATCTGGCTTTTGATGTCACCATATAATGCTGGTTGTCTAATAAACATCGTTGATGATTTCTGCATCGTCATGTCTCGACTCATGGTGGATAACTTACTTTAACGAAAAATGAGATAAGTCCAGGGTTTTTAAAAAAGTAACGGGAGGGTTGATCCGTACAAATGGAAATACTTTTTTTTTTATTTTGCGGTGTGTTCATATTTTGTTCTTTAATTTCTCCATACTCCCCAATAAAACGTCATGAGCAGTCTAATTGAACGCGTGTCTTCCATGTCAGAGTGGGATGACATCATGCTACAGTCAGATATTCATGTAGTACATTTCGCGACACAGGATTGCGAATCGCAAGACAGCTTTATTGAAGTCGTCGAAGAGTGTCAAAGTAAGTTTTTTCAGACTTTATTTGCTATTGTCAATATCGACACATGTCCTAGTCTGGTAGCTGAGTGTAGTTTGTTAACATTTCCATGCACTGCCGTGTTATACGAAGGCGGTGTTAGTAACATTTATTATGGCACGGATAAATCTGAACTCTGTGCTTTGTTACTCGCTGAGCACGACCAAATCGAAGAAAACGAGGCGGCTGAAATGTCCGATGAAACTTCGTCTGATGAAGACACAACCGGTGAGGATTCTTCCGATAATGCTGAGGAGAAGGAGAAGGAGAAGGCGGAGAAGGACAAGGAGGAGGAGGAGGAGGAGGAGGAGGAAGACAGCTCATCCGCTGAGGACTCCGATGCAATGAAAACTACTGATCTTGAATAAAACAATTTTATTAGTGACAACAAATGTACATATTCCAAAGTTTGCAAATAAATTCTGCAGTATTGTCTGATCTAATGGTTTTTGCGGGAGGATACGCCCTCTTCAGCAATGATGTAAAATATTTGTAGATATTTTCTTCCGTATTTTTCGTTGCCATTTTTTTCCATGCTTTCCAACAGTCGTCTGGTTTTAGGAACTGCCCGTTTGACCATTCCTGTACTTGTGGTACTGGACAATGTTCCGACATTGTTACAAATATCGCTTCTTTGTTCGGATTCGGTATGGCAATGCCTGCTGAAAAAACTTTATGTACTACGCCATCTTGGATCATGGCTACATTCCACTGTGCCGGACATGCCGGAACGATCTTTCCCTCACTGTGGTAAAACTTACAGGCTGGTAGTGGCTCGTATTTTATAGTAAAAATACAGCCATCTGCTACTACCTTTTCTTCGTCTTTGCATAAGGCGCTGAGAACTCTGTGAGCAACACCAATACTCTCGCAGTACTTGGCTAAATAGTCAAAAGCTTTTCTGTAAAACCCGTCCTGTATGGCCCGGTGAATACAATTAATCTGCAGTGCCTGCTTCATTGTCATTACCACTGCCGATAACCGTTTTCTTTTTTTTGATTTCTTTGCAAAACGACTGTAGAAAGCTCTGATGTTCTGATGAATACATTTTGACTTCAGGCAGTCTTGGTCACCTGTTGCTCGGTAAATGTACTTGCGAATGCGGCCCTGGACATCTGAAGATACAGGTGTAAACGGCGAAGGGTACGTAAATAAATCCTGCATCCTGCTCCATGTATCAAAATCTAATTTTCCGTGATGCATAAGCTGGGGGAGAATCGGGTACACGCGACCATCTGGGCCCACTTGATCCTTTGAAAAGGCAAGGACCTGCTTCAGCTGCTTTCCTCCAGTTTTGACCACAAATGTATCAAACTGTTTCAACTTATCAATCCGCAATCTGGGCCAAACAATGGCTGGTCTTTGTGTCTTGATAATACTGAGAACACCACCGCCTTTTGTGTAAATTTCACTGCAGAGTGATCTGTCCGGTGGGGGATACAATAACAACGTCCCCATGCTTGCTGCCTTTTCCTTGCCGACAGTGCTTTGTATTATGTCGAACACCGTGCGAAGAACTTGACCTTCGTCTTGACCACATTCGATGAGTTTGGTGAACAAGGGTGTAAGGTCAATCGGTAACTTTGTCATTTTGTTTTGTTGTTGTTGGCCGGGAATTTCTCGTGAATAATGGATAATTGGATAATATTTTGTAATTTAAATACTGCATATTAGTAAACGGATAGAATAAAATTTGTAACATATGGTAACTTGTAAGAAAGCGGAAAAATAAATTAGCAAAACCCATAATCAGATCGACTGAATACTTGTTTACAATTAAAAACCAAACGGTTATACAAACCTTAACATTTTTGAGCACTTTCTGTATTCTCCCTGCCCCCCCCCCCTCCCCTTTTTTTTTGTTTGTTGTTTTTAACTTGAATCTATCCGATTTCCTTTACTTTCAAACATTCTTCTTGATTTAGTTATCAAAAATCATGATGGCTGCCAACCCGTCGTTGCGAAGTATAACTTTTCGAAAAGCACCATCCCCATCTTACACTCGTGATCGGAAGGAGATTCAATTCCAGTTACTGAGTTACGATGGGAGCGAGCAGTTTCCAGACGGCGTCGATAATTATGACTGGGATACCCTTACTACCAACGGAGACTTTTATTATAAATACAAAGACAAGACAGGTATTCGGCACCCGCCTGAAGAAACGGACCACTGGCTTCAACTCTATGGCCGAACCCAAGAAGGATTCTCGATTGCTCTTCTTGTTAACTATTGGCCCTGTTTGATGGTCTGCTTGCCTGACAACTGGGGGTGTTCACAGAAAAGAGATCTACTGCGTTTAATTTGTCGTAAGCGTAATCTCTCGACTGGCTGCATTCTTGGAGAGGTCCAATATTATCACCGCCTTTCAGGCTTTCACCCAGATCTGGAAGCTGATACACCAAAACGCGCTAAATTTCCCTTCCTCAAGATTTGGTGCCGATCCAAAGGGTACTTTTACCTGGTTCGAAATTTTTTTAAGTACACCAAGCTAACAGTGGGTGGCTTAACGAATCATGAGTTTCCTTGTATTGAGATGGACATCCCGCCTGTATTACAATTACTTGAAACCTACAACGGCCGTCCTTCTGGTATGCTCAAGATTGCAACAAAAGATCTGAAGCCTTCGCCTACGCGCATCACTCACTGTGATCTGGAGTACACTTGTGCAATTGAGCCGCTGCGTGGGGACTGTCCATTGACTGCAGTGGAAGCAGACGAAGTGTATCCATTAGTGCTTTTCTCATTTGACATCGAAGCAGTTCCACCCAATGCCAAAAGCTTTCCCGATGCCAACAACGAAGCAGATTATGTCGTATCCATATGTTCAACTGTTAAGAACATGAGTACGGGGGAAATTTGCATTGCTTCTCATACAGTCGGTAATCACACGCCGGTAAAACACTCGCATGCTGTTCATCAATTTCGGTATGATCGAGAAACAGATATGATCGAGGCATGGCGTGACTTTTTAATCTGGGTGGATCCTGATATCACGACTGGTTATAACATTCATCGGTTTGATTGGCCTTATCTGAACACTCGCATGGAGAAGTTTAACGCCGGTAGTCGCTTCTTCTATATTTCAAGGTTGATTACCTTCCGTTCTGTTATTGACGAAAAGGAATTTACTTCCAAAGCTCATGGATCGTCCACCTCCAAGAAGTTTCACACGCCTGGACGAATCGATGTGGATCTTTGTACCTATATTATGAGGAACTACAAACTTAAGAGTTACAAACTCGGGCGAGTGGCAATGCACTTTCTTAAGCAGGATAAGACTGACCTGACAATTCCTGAAATGATCAAGTGTATTCGATCTGGCATACCAGAAGAGATGGCCAGAATGGTGGAGTACTGCATCCAGGATACACTATTACCTATTCTCCTATGGGAAGACCAGTACATTCTGGAGTCTATTGTGGAAATGTCTCGGGTCACCTATGTTTTTCTCCAGGACCTCTTTGATCGCGGGCAGATGTTTAAGGTGGTGTCCCAGCTCTTTATCAATGGTAGACAGCGAGGGTTTGCGCTGACTCATCTTCCCAAAACTGAATCAAGTGATTCTTACAAAGGTGCCACGGTCCTTGACATCAAAAGCGGGTTCTATGAAATGCTCGCTGTTTTGGACTTTGCATCTCTGTACCCCAGTATCATGAAGGGTAAAAATCTATGTTATACAACCCTGGTCACTGATAAGAAGTACGCTAATCTCGAAGAAAAAGGCTACAAATATTTCGAGTCAAAAACAGATCTGGGCGAATACAAATTTGAACAGGCTCTAAAAGGATTGCTACCCATTGTTATTGATTGGCTCTTGGCAAAGCGCTCCGCGACGAAAAAAAAGATGAAAGAAGCTAAACTCAGCGGCAACAGGGCTCTTGCAGTTATTCTCAATGCTCGACAACTAGCGTTAAAGGTTTCGTGTAATTCTATATACGGATTTACTGGTGCAACACAAAGCGAGTATTGGTGCCCGCAGATTGCATCGGCTGTTACTGCCTATGGGCGTTACCTGATCGACAACACAAAGAATATTATTGAGGAGAAGTTTCGCGAATACGGAGCGGACGTGGTCTATGGGGACACTGATTCTGTTATGGTGAATTTTACAAAAATTCCTCACACGGATGAAGGGTTCAGACAAGTTTTCGACATTGGCGAACAAGCATCAAAACTTATATCTAGCAGCTTCGAATCTTCCATTGTTTTGGAGATGGAGAAGGTATATCGACCCGCTATTATGCAAGTCAAAAAACATTACGCTGCGCTGGCGTTTGAAACCAAGACAGACCCGGGGAAAATTGACGCCAAAGGCATTGCCCTTGTAAGGCGCGACTTCTGTGACTTCCAGCAAAATGCGTACGCAGCGATTCTTCACATTTTACTTTACGAACGTGATTTGGACAAAGCTCTGGCAGAAATGGAAAAGCGCCTCCAACTACTTGTTGGCGGAAAGTACGAATTTAACGAATTAGTGTTGTCTCGAAAGCTTGCCAAATCATACAAAAACCCCAACATTATGCAAAAAGTCGTGGCGGATAAAATGGAAAAACGCACACCCGGTGGAGGTCCTCGATCTGGTGACCGTGTCGACTTTGTGGTTATAGTTTTAAAATCACAACACGAAAAAGCACCGATGTATAAGAAGGTGGAATCTGCCGAGTACGCTAAGAAAACTAACATGAAGCTCGACGTGAAATACTACATTGAAAGCTTTATGCCTTCTATGAAAGCACTTTTCGAGCCCTTCAATATCACCCGCCGACTTAAGACTCTGTTTTCTAAGTATATTTGCCAAGCTCATCGTGTCATTCACGGCAATCCGACGATTCTGAAGTTTTACACGAAAACTCCGGTGGCGGTGTTGTGCGATTCAGACGCTGAGGAAAAAGAGAAGACAAAGGAAGAAGAGGAAGAAGAGGAAGAAGAGGAAAAAGAATTAGATAAAGAAGAAGAAGAAAAAGAAGAACAAGAAAAACAAGAAGAAGAAGAAGAAGAAGAAGAACAAGAAAAAAAAAAGGAGAAAGAGGAGGAAGAGGAAAAAGAAGAACAAGAAAAAAAGAAGGAAGAGGAAAAAGATAAAGAGAAGCAATGCAAAGAGGAAAAACAGGAACGCACCACCATGTTTACGAAAAAACAAGCATTAACGCATCGGACACCGAGAAAGCGTAAATGTGTATTCACTGCCCAAGTTGTACACCCTGTGTCTTCCAATAAGAAAACTTCGGTCAAGCCTGATACCACCTGTTGAAAAGGCTACATCAAGTTATCTTTGCAATAAAGTTATTTTATTTGATATAATTGTGAATAATGCCAATTTTCTTTGACATATTTGGATAACTCCCAATCTGGGTGAATAAACATCTGTGGGTATAAAGTTGTTCCACTGCTACCATACCACTCAGTTTGTTCGCGACAATACGTGGGTAAATATTCCAATAATGATTTTTTAATAACACCTGCCTTTATAAGCAAAGCGATCGTTGCAGAGGAGCAATAGTGTAAATCTTCTACGTTGATTTTTGGTAAAAAGTCAGGAATTCCTGGAAAACCAAGAATAGAATGGGCACAAAAATTTGCGTGATCATGTGCCGTTTGTAATTTATAATGAATACTTGCACTCATTTTTTTTATTTCTGGTAATAATTGTTTCGGATTCATGTATCTTCCACACACATCAGTTAAATGATGAACATAAACTAATGATTCTCTGCCCTTAAGCGAACTCTTTATGTAAGAGCCAAGAGGCTTTAAAACATTTGGTGAATATTTTATGGGGACAGGTAGATCCCACACGTATTTTTGACCATATCGTGGTAACTCAACAACAATTGCCATGTGACCTGGGAAAAAAATAAAATCATGACCCTGCTTAAATACAAGTAGTATATCACCAGTGTGGAAATCAGTTGCATTAAATTGTTTACTTGTAACATCATCCCTGACTACCCATGATGTGTCCGAACAATTTAAACTGAGATAGTATAATGCTATTAGTAATATAGCTGCAACTACGTTTACCAAGACTCTAAATAAAATATCGTCTCGTGGAGGTCGAGGTTTCAAATAAAAAGAGTAGGTACTTAAATCCATCTCGCTTTTTTTTATTTTACCACCCAGTGAAATAAAATATTCAGATACAAACAAAAAAAAATACTTGTAACTTGATCCTTATGAGTAAAAAAGACTTTTTATCTGAAATACAGCGTTTAAAACAGGCTAGGATTAACCTAGTAGCGGCAAAAATGGAGCAGATATTACTGCAAGAGTTGGCTTTAGCCTGTGTTAATAAAATTCAATTGAAGGGCACCTTGAATAAAGAATTTTCCACCAATATAAAGCAGTGGCTACCTGCAAAAATCACCGATAAGGTTGAAGGGATTCCTCTCCGTGAATGGGAACAATCAGCGCGTGTTCGGACAACTGTTGGTGGTGGTGCAAGGCGCCGTAACAGAGACGAAGACGATTACGACTACGATTACGACCGTTCGCCCAAACCAGCAGGTCTACTTGGAGTTTTGTTGGGGACAGGGGGCACCGCGACTACTGCATATTTTCTGTATAATTACCTATCTAAGACAGAGAATCAGGAAAAGATTAAAGAAGGACTTGGTTTTGCTCGTGAAAAACTAGGAGAAACGATGGGGGTTAATGAGTTACAAGCTAATAACAACAAATTAAAACAGCTGTTAAATGAGGCTAATAACAAATTAGCTGAGTTCGCTAAATTGTACAAACAGAAACCAACCACGTCCGAGTCTTCGTCATCGAAATCATCAACAGACTCATCGGAAGTACCAGACCCAACACCGATTTCTGATAAGACAACCTTTGATGAAATAGTAATTAATCAAAATAACTATTTGTATGCACTTAATCTTATAATAACTCGAATCAAAGCAAGCCTTGAAGTGCAGAAACAAGCCAATGAAAGTAAAAAAGGTATAGATTTCGAAAACTTTCAAAAATTGTACAATACACAGGGGAGTCTAGCGGAGGCCTCAATATATGTACCCACTGGTCCGTCCGGAAACAAAGTAGAATTACAGCATAATGATGGATCACCGATAAAGTTCTTGCAGATGTTCGACCAGATCAACAAAATGAATAACAATGAAGTACCGGTTAGCAAAATACATGAACTATGTAATGAGCAGCTTAATATGCTAAAACAACAGTTTCAAAGTCATCTGCTCCTACAAAAGACTGAACCATCTTATGTCATACTTTTAAATCAGCTAGTAGATGTTTGGGTCAAGCATAGATCATTCTTTAAAAATGGTTTTGTTATTGAGAACATATATAAGGATTTTGCCATGAAAAGTACAGCTTGGATGGTAGAGAAAACAAATGATCAGGATCAAGGCGTTCGTGTAAAGTTTACTGATCAGTTACATAAGACACAAGGTATACTTGAGACAATTTATGGGGCACCTGAAGACTTCGAGTTTTACAAACATATGTACGAGCAAGACACATATGTCACGATTATGCTTGCAAACTTTATTCTCTATGTTATAGATACATATAACCCTCAATGGAGTAACCAGTTGATCGCTATGGTAATTCAACATAACCCTATGGCACAGCAACAATAGGAACAACATCAACAGGGACAATATAGCAATATATCACCGGACTCGATGGACACCTAGTCACCCGTCTATCGATGGGCCCTTATATGACCAAACGACACCGCCGACCAAGAACATAGATAGCCATAACTACCAATATGATGAATAGTACCCCAAGTATTATCCATAGCGTATATATCCATTTATGATTTATTCTTTGGTTGTCAGGTATGTCTTTGCGCTCCGTAATATCAAAAGCAATTTGTTCATCTGTGGCTGTATTATGCTGCGTATGTGCAATAGGACGAGTGTGTGTAGTTTCAACCAGGTCAGGAAATATAACAACATTTCCCCACTCATACTCTTGTTCTTTATCATCGGTTGCCAAAGGTGGGATCAAAACAGGTTGATTTTCTAAAATCGGATAATAGCTTTGAATTGCTTGTTTATCTAAATCGCTATAACCACTGGGTAGAATTGTTGCTTCCGTTGTACAGGGTAATGTGTCGGGCGGGGGTATTTTTTTGAAAAATTCACAGGGTAATATATTAATCATAATACTCTGGGGATTAAATTGACTTAAGTTCAGAAATTGATTAATGTTGAAAACATCAAAGAAATTGCGCTTTGTCTCTTCGGGTGACCATAAATGCGGAAAACCCGCAAATGCCGCTTCAACTACATTTTCATTCCACTGAAGTTCATTCGGCGATATGTATTTGTTTTCATGCATAAATCCCATTGCGTGAGTAAACTGGTGTAATACATTCCCCACGCTTATCCATGACAAATTCATTGTTGCTACCTCCATGTCCACATATTCCAGTGCATCTCGACCAATGGCTGACCATGAACCTTGATCTGTGTTTAAAGTCACTCGAATATGAGCCGTTGTTTGTTTGTCAGCATCATCAAGGAATTTGAATTTTATGCTTGCGAAGTTAGCTTTATTTATGTGTTTCTCTACAATTCGTTGTACCTCTCGGCGTTTTTTCAACGTTGATTCAGAGATTTCAGTTGTCTTAGTAGGTGTTAAAAACCTTACGCGGAGAATGATAGATTCTTTCATCGTTGAATTCCATACCAATTTAGACGTTATGTCAGCAAATATTTGAGATTCGGTTTTCACAGTTTGGGGGTTATTTGGTGTCATCAGTCTTATTTTGCTATAACTTCTGTCCGTATAAGCATGTCTACTTAGACAAACTTTCACTTCGTCTGTCATTTGTTTACTGGTAATACAAAAAATTTCACTTTAAATCCACCTTGTATAGTTCCAGGAATTAGGTAAAAATAAATCAGAGCTAAATTGACTTATTACAGGATATGATTGTTTGAGGGTTTTTAAACAAAAAAAAAAAAAAATGACCGTGAGGAGTAACTCTTGGCTTCATATGTAACTGAGTGTGCGAAGGAATTCGGCAAACAGCTCAGGGTTTTCATCATCAAAGTCCACTGTTTTGTATAAACTTACACGGACCATCCATTCTCGCAAAAATCTCATTATCAAAGTCAGTTAAATGGAAAAACGCCTTTGTATAGCCAAACCAGGAACTTTAGAATTTTAGTGGATTAAAAATTTAGAGGCAAATTTACTGGATCCTTCTAAAAAACAGCACATTATTATAGATCAATGCTATTCAATGGAGAAGATATTTGTATAGAAGCTTATGCTGGAAGTGGTAAAACTACAACAATATTACATATTTGTCGGCAATTATCTAGTAAAAATATTTATGTTTGTACGTAAGTATAATTCGAAATTAAAAATGGAAACAAGAACAAAAGTTTTTAAAAATTTGGA
>Ga0180432_10008571_pt1 | contig 12687 bp, 12 predicted proteins | sample SS_ome_10_FD_132414 | JGI IMG/M metagenome (GOLD analysis project Ga0180432, IMG submission 132414) | Hypersaline lake sediment archaeal communities from the Salton Sea, California, USA - SS_1_MS_2 metaG | ecosystem: Environmental > Aquatic > Non-marine Saline and Alkaline > Hypersaline >...
CTTACACCGTATATATTATACGCTGTAAGCAGTACTTGGTCAAATCCCCAACTCGTGTTGAGTTGTGTCCTCGTCTCTGGTAACATAGTAGGGCGGCGCTCAGCCCACAGGCCCCCGCGGGTACGGGGGCAGCGGGGCATTGCCGGACTGACGTGCACTTGATCTTAGTCGGGGGAATGACGGGCGCGAGACCCAGGGTCTCAAACCCATGCAGTGACAGGAGAGGTATCGGTGAGATGATCATTCGAGAGGCGACGGAACGAGACTGCGACGTGCTGTGCGAGATCATGGACGAGGTGGACAGGCTGCATCGCAAGAACCTGCCGGGGCGGTTCAAGAGGCCGGAGGGACCCGTTCGAGATAGGGAGTATCTCCTGTCTGTCATCGCCGATCCGGACGTGCGGCTGTACGTCGCGGTGGAAGGAGAGCGTTTGATCGGCGTCGTGCAAGTGTTGATTCGAGAGACTCGGGACATCCCGATTCTGGTCAGGCGGCGTTACGGTTTGGTGGAGAACCTGGTCGTTCGGGAGGGGCTGCGCCGGAAGGGCATCGGATCGGCGCTCATGGAGAGGGCCCTCGAGTGGGCCAGGTCCCGCGGCGCGACGGAGTTCGAACTGAACGTGTTCGAATTCAACCGGAGCGCCATCGCCTTCTATCGGAAGCTGGGCTACACGACAATCAGTCGCTACATGGGCAGGGCGTTGGGGTGAAGTGGATCAGGCACCGGGGCCAGCGATTGTCGCAGCCCCGGGCTGCCACAACTCTGAACTACCCTCGCGGTCATTCCACTAGCCTGACACCAGCCGCAGGAAACGGCGCTTGCCCACTTGCAGGATCGCCTCGCCGGGAGCCACGACCGTGTCGATCTCTGTTACGCTCGCTCCGTCCAGTTTGACCCCGCCCTGCTGGATCACACGGCGCGCCTCGCTCTTGCTCTTGCAGAGACCCGCCTCGTCGAGCAGGTCCACGATGGTCATACTCGCGCTGAAGGCGAATTCGGGCATCTCTTCGGGGAGTTGGCCGAGCTGGTGCACCCGGGCGAAGTGCACCGCGGCCGCGTCCGCTGCCTCGTCGCCGTCGAAGCTGGCCACTATCTCCCAGGCCAGCTTCTGCTTGGCCTCCATTGGATGGATGGTCCCGTCGTCGAGTTCGCGCCCGAAATCGAGTTTCTCGTCGAGGGGCCAGCGGGTGAGCAGGTCCACGTACGATCCCATCGCCTGATCTGGCAGGCTCATGAGTTTTCCGTACTTCTCCTTCGGCTCATCGGCGATGGCGATGTAGTTGCCCCGGCTCTTGGACATGCGCATCGTCCCATCGGTGCCGACCAGGATCGGCAGCGTCAGGCACACCTGCGGTGGCTGGCCGAAGTGCTCCTGCAGCTTGCGCCCGGCCATGAGGTTGAAGAGCTGCTCCGTGGCCCCGAGCTGGACGTCGGTCCTCAATTCTGCCGCGTCGTATCCCTGGGCCAGGGGGTAGAGGAACTCTCTCAGCAGGATGGCATCACCGCGCCGGTGTCGCTTCCGGAAGTTGTCGCGGGCCAGGAACTGCTGGACCGTGAAGAGCGAAGAGAGCTCGATCATGTCCCCGAAGGAGAGCTTACCCAGCCACTCGTGGTTGTACTTGACCGTGGTCCGGTCGCGGTCCAGGACCCGAAAGGTCTGCTCTGCGTAGGCTTGAGCGTCCCTCTGCACGCCCTCCAGAGGCCGAATGACGCGGATCGAGTCCTGGTCGCTGGCGTCGCCGATCAGGGTGGTGAAGGTGCCGATCACGATGGTCACGTCGTGCCCCAGGTCCTGGAACTGGCGCAGCTTTCGCAGCGTGACCGTGTGGCCGAGGTGCAGATCGGGGCCACTCACGTCGTAGCCGCAGTAGACTCTGAGCCCGCGCCCTTCCTTGCCTACCTGCTCCAGCCGCTTGCGCAACGCGTCGGTCATGAAGGCCTTGAGTTCGTCGTCGCCGAACTCCGAGCCATGCATCAGGATGGCGACTTGATGGTCTATCGGCACTTGGCTCATCGCGGCCTGCTCCATGAAGGGATGCACTAGCGGCCCTGCTGCTGATCACCTAGTCGGGCAAGTGTGTACCCAACCCGAAGCTGCATTTCGCTGAGGCGACTCACATCCCCCGAAGCGCTTCTCCCAGCCGCCGGATCTCGTCCACGGTATTGTAGTGCACCGCGCCGACGCGCACCATCCCGCCCTGATCCTCCAGGCCCAGGCGTTCGGTGACCGCCAAAGCGTAGTAGTTTCCGTCCCACACGAAGATACCCTCGTCATTCAGGGCCTCCGCGATGTCGCGGGGGTGGTGGCCCTCCCAGGTGAAGGAGACGGTGGGCACTCGCTCGCTGAGGCGCTCGCGATCGGTGATCCCATGGATTCGGACTCCCGGCAGAGTCTCCAGCTCGTCCAGGATCGCGGCGCTGAACACGTCATTGCATGCGTGCAGTGCCGTCATGCCCGTCTTGAGGTGCAGGCGCCGCCCGGACAGTGAAGGGAAGCGGTCCTCATAGGGCTTGCCGTAGCGTTCGCCCAGAGAGGCCAGGTAGTTGACCGCGGCCAGGGTTCCGGCGATGCCTTCGTGGTTCTGTGTGCCGGTCTCGAACTTGTCCGGCGGGGTGTCGGAGGCCGGGCGCACCTTGTAGGCGTGCAGGCTCTCCAGTAGCTCGTGGCGACCGTAGAGGGCGCCGGTGTGGGGGCCGAAGAACTTGTAAGCCGAACAGACCAGGAAGTCGCAGTCGAGAGCCTGCACGTCGATGGGGCCGTGCGGCGCGTACTGCACGGCATCGATGTACGCCAGGGCTCCGGCCTCGTGGGCCCAGCGCGTGATCTTCTGGACGTCATGTATTGTGCCCGTCGCATTGGAGGCGTAGCCTACCGCGACGATTCGGGTCCGTTCGTTAATCAGGTCCCTGAGGGCATCCTCGAAGAGCGTGTAGTCCTCCACGTCGAAATCGGCCCAGCGAACCTTCGCCCCGCGGTCTTCGGCGATCAGTAGCCAGGGCGAGATGTTGGCATCGTGATCCATTCGAGTGACGATGATCTCGTCGCCAGGATTCAGCTCTCGGGCCAGCGACCGGCTCATGTGCAGCGTCAACGAGGTCATGTTGGGCCCGAAGACGATATCCGAGGCGGATGGGGCATTCAAGAGATCGGCCATGGCGGCGTGAGCGTCGTCGAGGATGGCCTGGCTGCGCAGGCTGGTGGCGAAGGAGCCGCCGAGGTTGGCATTGTGATGCCCCAGATAGTCCGTCATCGCCTCCATGACGCAAAGAGGTACCTGGGTGCCTCCTGGGTTGTCGAGGTAGACGACCGGCCGGCCGGCCATCGTCTGCGCCAGGGCTGGAAACTGCTCTCGGATCGCGCCAACGTCAAGTGGGAGACTCATCTCATTCCTCTCGTTCTCGGGCTTCCCCGTTGCTACGAAGACGTGCTCGCCTGCCCGCGTCGACGCGGATGTCATTGTAGGGTGCATTGTACACGAAACCCCGGCGTTGGCAAGCGCCGGCGAGGATCTGAGGGTGAGGTCGGTTGGGGCGTGCCGAGTTGGATTCACAGGTCGGTGCGGTTGCCGAAAGTGCGTTCCCCCTTGACCATTCAGCCCCGCGAACTGACCGTTCGGCGCGAAAAGGTTCACTCCGACGCCGTTCTCTGTTACTATGGTGTTGTAGGATTGTCAGGGCTGAGTGGAGGAAGGAGTCTGAAGATGGGAAGGCTGAGAAGGGCGGTGTACGGTCTGAATCCGTGGATCCTATCGTGCGTGGCGACGGTTCCGCTGGTGGCGGAGATCGTCCTGGTCTTGTTCCTCCATCGCGGCAGCCCTAATCGTCTCGCCATCGTAACGTGGGCCGGGTATGCCATTTGGACGCTCTCGGCGGTGTTCGGGGTCCTGCCCATTATCACTTTACGCACCAGAGGCGGGGTGAAGCGAGGGACGAACTACATGCACACCACCACCCTGGTCGACAGCGGGATCTACTCGGTGGTGCGCCACCCCCAGTATCTGGCCGGAATGCTCATCAGTCTGGCTTTGGTGCTCCTGGCCCAAACCTGGCTGATCGCTCTCCTGAGCGCGACCGTTGTGACGCTGACCTGGTTGGATGCGCTGAAGGCGGATCGATACTGCATCGATAAGTTCGGAGATGCGTACGAGCAGTATATGGAGAGGGTACCGAGGACGAATGCCCTGGTGGGAATCGTGCGACTGGCGCGGCGCGGCAAGGGCACGTAGCCAGTGGGGCTCCCGCAGAACATCCGTCACGGAATGCGGCAGAGGAGTGCCTGCCATCACGCACCGGAGGTGACAGACAGTGAGTCTAGTATCGGTCAGCGACTTGCATAAGGAGTATGGATCGGTCAAGGCGGTGGACGGAGTCACGCTCGAGATCGCCTCAGGGGAGATCTTCGGGTTGCTTGGTCCCAACGGAGCGGGCAAGACCACAATCATCAATACTCTCTGTACCTACTCGGAGCCAACCTCGGGCGAGGTGGTCGTGGCCGGCCACGATGTGAAGTCCGAGCCCGAGGCGGTGAGGCGCATCATTGGTGTGGTGCCCCAGGACATCGCCCTGTACCCCGATCTGAGCGGGGCGGAGAACTTGCGCTTCTTCGGGAGGATGTATGGTGTGCCCAAGGCCATGCTGGCGCGGCGCACCGCCGAGTTGCTCGATCTGATGGGATTGTCCCAACATGCCCGCAAGCGAGTGGAGCACTACTCTGGGGGCATGAAGCGACGACTGAACCTGGCTGTTGGGCTGCTGAGCGACCCCGTCTTTCTGATGTTGGACGAGCCGACGGTGGGTGTGGATCCTCAGTCGCGTAATGCCATCTTCGAGAACGTCCGAGGACTGAATGAGCAGGGACTCACCATCCTGTACACCACTCACTACATGGAGGAGGCCGAGCTGTTGTGCGACAGGGTGGCGATAATGGATGAAGGTCGTATCATCGCCCTCGATGCCCCGCAGCACCTGATCAACCATCTGGGCAAGGGGCTGATTCACGTGGGAGTGAAGCAAGCCGACGAGGAGATGCTGGTTCGCCTGCGAGCGCTGCCTCGGGTGAAGGCGGTCACGTATCGGGATGGCACGCTGGCCTTCGAGACGGTGGATGCGCAGCGGGCCTTGCTCGAGATCATCGCCCTTTTCAACCAGACTGACACGGCTATGACCTCGCTGGAGATCCTGGAGCCCAACCTGGAGAGCGTGTTCATCAAGTTGACGGGGCGGCAGTTGAGGGATTGAAAACGGGGTCGGTCCCTATCGAGTGTGGAGGCAAACGTGACCAGGATGGCTCGGCATGAGTTGACCGAATCCCACACGAGATCGACGGGGCCTGGAAGCAACCTGGCAGGGAAGGAGACAGGCCAATGAAGAAGCTACTGTACGTCGCAGCAAATGAGGTGTTGTTGCTGGTCAAGGATAAGATGGCCGTAGTTTGGATGGTCGTCTTGCCTCTGGGGATAACCGTCATCGCCGGGTTCGCGTTCGGTGGTTTCGGCGGAGGGAGCGAGGAGTTGGTCATCGATCTGCCGGTGGTGGACAGGGATGGTGGGGAGATGGCTTCTGCGGTGCTGGATGTTCTCTCGCAGGCGGAGAACCTGCGCGTGGAGACGGAGTACGACCAGGAGGGCGCTCGGCAACTGGTGGTCGGCGGCAAGCGAGCCGGCGCGGTGGTCATCCCCTCGGGTTTCAGTTCGGCGGTCTCCTCGGGGCAGCCGACGGCCTTGGAACTGATCATCGCTCCCGGAGGGGAGACGGGTCCGCTCCTGGCAGGAATGGTCAGGGAGGTGACCGGCGGTTTCTCCGATGTCCAGATAGCCGTGGAGGTGGCCATTAGCGAAGTGCAGCGGGCTACGGGTAGCCACGACCTGGACTACGATGCGATCGCCACGCGAACGGCCGCCGCGGTTCGAGACCGATTGGCCGATCCGCCGGTCCGCGCTGAGGTCACCACGGTCGGGAGTTCCGGCGACGAGGGATACGATGTCTTCGACCAGGCGGTGCCCGGCTATGCCGTGATGTTCGCCATGTTCGCCGTGCTCTCCGCCGCAGGTGGCATCTTGGAGGAGAAGGAGCGGGGGACCCTCAAGAGGCTGCTCATCGCGCCGGTACCCAAGTCGTCGCTCCTGGGAGGCAAACTCCTGGCGCAGTTCGTCACGGGAGTGGCGCAGGTAGTCTTGATGTTCACCTTTGGGGCGCTCGTGTGCGGTGTCGATCTCGGGGCTTCCTTGCCGGGTCTGCTGCTGATCACCCTGGCAACGTGCTGGGCCACGACCAGCCTGGGTGTCCTACTGATCGCCGTGATCAAATCCCGCAAGCAGGTTCATCCGATCACCACGCTGGTGATCCTGGGCTCCTCGGCCATCGGCGGCGCGTGGTTCCCCCTGTTTCTCATGCCCGAGGCTGTGCAGCGGGTGGCGCGCATTACCCTCGTCGCGTGGGCGATGGATGGCTACAATCGCCTGATCATCTTGGGCGGGAGCCTGCAAGATGTGTGGGTGGACATTGGGGTGTTGCTGCTCTACGGCGCGGTCTGCTTCTCCGTGGGGCTGAAGTTGTTCAAGTTCAAGGAGGCGTGAAGTAGGTTCGCTGGCCTCGCGGAGGTAGCCGAAGATGGAAGCGATCGTCGTCGAGGATCTGCGCAAGCACTACGGTGCGGTCCAGGCCGTTGATGGAATCGGCTTCGAGGTTCAATGTGGGGAGGTCTTCGGCCTTCTCGGTCCCAACGGAGCCGGCAAGACCACTACCATCGAGATGATGGAGGGCTACCGGACGCCGGACAGTGGGGGTGTGTCGGTCCTGGGCCTGCACCCTCGTCAGGACGAGTATGAGCTCAAGGAGCGGATTGGCATCCTGCTCCAGGAGACCGCCTTGTATCACGATCTCAAGCTGAGTGAGCTGTTGCGCTTGTTCGCCTCGTACTACCGCTCGTCGGTGAACACAGAGCGGCTTTTGGAGATGATCGGCCTGCAAGAGAAGCGGGGGGCATTCGTCAGGGAACTCTCCGGTGGCCAGAGACAGCGGGCGGCCATCGCCCTGGCTCTGATCAACGATCCGGAATTGGTCTACCTTGACGAGCCCACCGCCGGCCTGGATCCACAGTCCAGGCGAGCCACATGGAACTGGATCGGCCGGGCGAGGGACGAGGGCAAGACGGTGTTTCTGACCACGCACTACATCGACGAGGCCGAGGAGGTTTGCGACCGGGTAGCGATCATGGATCACGGCAGGATCATTGCGCTCGACACACCGAGACGCTTGATGGCCGGCCTGGAGATCGAACGGCGGATCGAGTTCGTTGTCGGGGGCGTGCTTGACCCAACGATCCTTGAAAGCCTGCCCGGGATCACCAAAGCCCGGTCGGAGGGAGACGGAGCCTACACCATCTACGCACCCGAGGCTCACGTGGCGCTCAAGACTCTGTTGGCGCAGGCGGACGAGCAGGGTTTCGCTCTGAAGGGTTTGAGCGTCGAAGGGGCAACTCTCGAGGACGTCTTCATCCGGCTGACGGGAAGGAGGATTCGAGCATGAAGGCGCTGCTCAATCAGGTTCGGGCAGAACTCACCCTCTTCCTTCGCGATCAAACGGGCGTGTTCTTCACGGTCCTGTTGCCCTTCTTGATGGTGGCGTTCTTCGGCTACCTGAATCGTGGTGGGCGAGCGGGGGATATCCCCTACTCCAGCTTTCTCTTGGCCGGGGGGATCGGCCTGGTGGTAACTGGAGCAGCATTCGAAGTTCAGGGGCCTGCGCTGGCCAGGCAGCGAGACGAGGGCGTGCTGAAGCGACTTGGCGGCACACCTTTGCGGGTCTCGACGCTCATGGGCGCGAAAGTGCTGACGGCTTGCATCGTCATCCTGGCGCAAAGCCTCCTGATGCTCGTTCTGAACGTCTTCCTGTTCGGGGCCGAGATTCGCGGGAGTGTCTTCTGGAGCGGAGCGGCCCTTCTCGTGGGTACTGTTACGTTTGTTGCGATGGGCTTCACGCTGGCAGGCCTGAGTCCCAGCGGGGACGTTGCCTCGGCGGCGGCCCACGCCATCGCGCTTCCCATGCAGTTCCTTTGCGGGACTCTGTTCCCGGTCGAGGCGATGCCCCCTCTGTTGAGAGGCATCGCTCAGGTGTTGCCCTTGACCTACTTCGTCAGAGCGCTGCGGGGTGCGATGCTGACCGGGGGAGGACCCAAGGCCTACCCGGTGGAATGGGCAGTCCTGTTGGGCTGCCTGGTGTTCTCCTTCGTCGGAGCCGTAGCGACCTTCAGGTGGGAGTAAGCCCATGCGCAAACGACGTACTCTCATCGTCAGCCTGCTCGGCCAGTTGGCCGTCGAGTTCAGGCTCTTCTGGCGTCGTCGCCAGTCCGTCTACCTGGCGTTTCTGGTTCCCATGTTGGGCATGGCGCTGCTGGTCTACCTGGGCAAGGAAGGGCTGTTGGAGAGCTTCTTCACTCTCGCGGCTCGAGGTCTGGGGGCAGGGGCCGATCTCTCGAAGGTAGGTTCGCCGATGGCCTTCCTGACCGTTGGCCTCATCGCTTACAGCCTCATCGACGTCGCCTTCGAGAGTCTGGTGCCCAGTGTGGTCAGGGAGCGCGAAAGCGGCATCCTCAAGAGACTGGGGGGGACACCTCTCAGGCGCTGGACCTTCGTGTTGGCCAAAGCGCTGAACGCCAGCCTACTGGTCTTGGCCGAGGTCGCGGTGATCCTGTTGATGGGGCTGGCGTCGTCCGAGATTGAGGTGGCGGGGGACTTCTGGTCGATGGCGGCCATTCTCCTGCTCGGCGTCTTCACCTTCGCGGCACTGAGCTTCGTCCTCAGTGGCCTCATGGCTACGGTGGGCTCCGCGGTAGCGGCCGTTCACGCGGTCTACATCCCCATGATCCTGCTGTCCGGTGCGTTCGTTCCGGTGTCGGTGCTGCCCAAGGCGCTGCGTGCTGTGGCCCGGGTTCTACCACTCACGTACTTCGTGCGCCCGTTTCGCAGCGTGTTGGTGGTTGGTCAGAGCTTGGCCGACTGCCGTGGCGATCTGCTGGTTTTGCTGGCGTGGGCGGTTGGCGCCTGGCTCGTGGCGATCAAGGTCTTCCGATGGGAGTAGCACGACGGGCTGGGCATCGCGGTGGAAGGCTGACGTGGTGGCAACGGATCGTCCTCGTGTCTGACGCCGGCCACGTTGTCTGGCATCGCAGGTGGCCAAACCGACGTGGGAATCTGCCTGGGTGTGGGAGGGGATCGAGACCAGGTGCACGGCGGGCTTGACGCGACAAGTTCTTGTGTCTATGATGGGGGCAACAGCATCCAGGGAGGCGAGGAGTGACGACCGGGAACCGGCAGCGGCGCATAGTCCCGATCTTGAAGCGTCTGCTGGGCTTCCTCGCGCCGGCTGTCATGGCGGCGTGGGGCATCTGGTGGGCCACCGGTGTCTTCTGGCCATCGCTGATCACCGGCCTGGTGGTATCGGCCAGCATGGAAGTGGCCTATCGTCTGGATCGCCTCTTCGTCGCTCCCTGGCTGAAGAGGGTTTCTCATGAATGGTTGCGGTTCGGATTGGAGACGACCCTCTCGCTTCTGGAGCACATAGGGCCTGCCATTCTGGCGCTGACAGCGTGCAGCCGAGTCTTCGGCTTCGCAGTCGAGGCCACCGTAGCCTGGACAGTGATGGGTGGCCTGCTGATCGGGTTCCCGATCGTACACGGCACGCAGGCTGCACTGAACTTCTATCGTCAGTTGAAGGAGAGAGAGCGTGCTGAGGAACGCCTGCGGGCTCTGGCGACGGAGGCAGAATTGAGGGCCCTCAAGGCTCAGATAGACCCTCACTTTCTCTTCAACACGCTCAATACCATCGCCGCTCTGATCCACGCCGACCCCGTGAAAGCCGAGGAGACGATCGAGAGGCTATCCGAGATGTTCCGCTACGTACTGGCCGGCAGTGAGCGGGGGCTGGTGCCGCTGGAGGAAGAGCTGGCTTTCGTGGATGGCTACCTGGAGATCGAGCGGGCCCGGTTTGGAGAGCGCCTGACAGTGTGTCGCGAGATCGATGACGACGTCTTGCACGCATCGATTCCCAGCTTGAGCCTGCAACCGCTGGTTGAGAATGCCGTTCGGCACGGGAGCGGACCCGATGGCCAGATTGATCTGACCATTCGCGCCGTGAGGGAGAGCGATGAAGTGGTCATATGCATCGCCGATCAGGGGCCTGGAATGCCTCCTGGTCACAGAGCCGGGTCAGAGCAGGGCGTTGGGATGCGCAACGTCGACGAGAGGCTGAGGAAGGCATACGGCGAAGAACACGGGCTCGAGATCCGGGGCAACGCGCCCAGAGGGACCGTTGTCGTGGTGAGGGTTCCGGTAGCAGGGTAGGGAAGCATCGGGGTGACGGCGTGTGCGAGTGTTTATGGGATGTGAGTGGATGGCGTGGGCGAAGTGACTTGCCCCTCAATTCTGTCTGCGGCTCTGGGGGGTGCAGGATGTGTAGGAACGACGTGCAACGCAGACCCCTGGTGCAGTGTCTCGAGGGCACCTGATGTCTGCGCCGATTGCGTCTCCTGCGCTCCAGTGCGCCCGCCCGCGTATACGCCTGTGTCCCCACCCCGCTGAACCGATCTGTGCGAGGAGCAAGCATGCCAATGAGAACCCTGATCGTAGACGATGAGGCCCCGGCCCGAGATCGCCTCCGCCGCATGCTGACGAACATCGAAACCGTAGAGATCATCGGCGAGGCTGAGGATGGCGTGCGCGCCGTGGAGATGATCGAGGAGTTGACGCCCGATCTGGTTCTGCTCGACATCCAGATGCCTGGGCTGAACGGCTTCGAAGTGATTGAGACGCTGGAGGATCCGCCGCCGGTGATCTTCGTCACCGCCTACGATGAGTACGCCATCCGCGCCTTCGAGATCAACGCGCTGGACTATCTCCTGAAGCCCTTCAATCGGGAGCGACTCGAGAAGGCCATCGGGCGGGCACAGGAGTCGGCGGAGGAGCAAGGACAGGGCGCGGTCCTGGTAGATAGGCTTGGGCCGTTCATGCAGAGCCTCGCAGCCCAGGGACACCACATCCGTCGGCTGGCGGTACGAGCTGGGGATCGGATCCGGGTGCTCGAAGCGGAGGAGGTGGACTGGATCGGCATCGAGAGGGAGAAGGTCGTTGTGCACGCAGGGGATCAAGCCTATTTGGTGCGCCGAACCTTGGCGGAGCTGGAATCGCGCCTGGACCCGGAGTGCTTCTTCCGCGCGCACCGATCGGCCATCGTGAACCTGAGCCGGGTGAAGGAAGTGATTCCCTGGTTCAAGGGGAGCCACAAACTGAAGCTAACCACCGGAGCCGAGGTCGAACTCAGCCGGGCCCGCGCGCGGGCGCTGCGCCGGGTGCTGGGCTGGTAGCTGCGCAAGGGCGCACTCCATGTCGCCGGCCCCGGGCGGCGTCTGCCGGTCCTTTGCCGGGCGATCTGCAGACTGTAGAACAACGTCTCGAAGGGAACCGAGCCGGTGGCGATGCGTCTCCGTGACCAGTGACAGAAGAAAGCAGAGACGCCCGCTCGGGACGTCTCCACTCTCGAGCGTAGTCAGTCTTGACGCGGACTTCTAGCCGAAGAGTCCGGCTAGCGCACCGAGACCAAGTACGGCGCCACCGAAGATGATGCCCAGGGCAAACAGGGCCACCATCCAGACGACGAAAGCGATTATGCAGGTGAGGACCGCCTTGGTGGTGTCCACGTCCAGGGCTTCCCGAGCGGCTACCACGTTGGTGGCCAGAGTCCAGATAGCTACCAAGAAGCCGATCAGGCCTCCGAGCCAGGGAATGAACGTGAGTATCCTGAGCACCCCCGGGGAAGAGGCATATCCCAGGGTTCGCAGGAGTTCCCCAAACGTGGCCGTGCCGCCGAAAAGATAGACGCCCACCAGGTAGATGGTGGCCGACGAGATGATCCACCCGACGACGACGCTACTGATGCTGCCCAGCACTCCGGAGAAGAGATTGCCCTCTCCCGAGATGGCCGTTCCAATGGCTGCGCAGATCGCCGTCAGCACGACCACGATCAACGCTTCGGTCGTAGCGTTGTCGTCAGCCTCCACCTCGTTGTAGAGGGCCACGTCCAGTTGTACTGCCCTCAGCATTCTTGTCCAGATTTGCTCGAACATGATTCCGATCTCCTTTCGTGATATACTAGTGCTGGTTGACGATGAAACGGGTGGGACGACATCGGTACCGCAGACCGGCGTAGGCCTTATCGAGGCCCACTACACCCCGACGCCGTCGACCCGTGCCCCACACAGGTTGCACTTGCCGTCGCTTGTCTTGGAGTCCGCGACGATGAAGCCATACCGTCTGATGATGCACTCCCCGCAGTTGTGGCAGTAGGTGTTCTCTCCGTCGCTTCCCGGAACGTTGCCCTCGTACACGTAGCGCAGACCCACTTCCAGTCCTATCTGCCGTGCCGCACGTAAGGTGGCAGGAGGGGTGCGGGGCAGATCCATGAGCTTATATGTGGGGTGGAAGGCGCTGACGTGCCAGGGAGTCTCCTCGCCCAGATCGTGCAGGATGAACTCCGCGACCTGTTTCAACTCCTCCGGGGAGTCGTTCAGCCCCGGAATCACGAGCGTGGTAACCTCAACCCACACGCCCTGCTCCTTCATGAGAACCAGGCTGTCGAGTACGGGCTGCAATCGCGCCCCGCACTGATGGCGGTAGAAGTCATCGCTGAAGGCC
>Ga0180432_10008572_pt1 | contig 12686 bp, 10 predicted proteins | sample SS_ome_10_FD_132414 | JGI IMG/M metagenome (GOLD analysis project Ga0180432, IMG submission 132414) | Hypersaline lake sediment archaeal communities from the Salton Sea, California, USA - SS_1_MS_2 metaG | ecosystem: Environmental > Aquatic > Non-marine Saline and Alkaline > Hypersaline >...
ATGCAGATCATCACTCCGAACTGGGAGCGCACCCTTGATATGAAATACTGGGAGAAGGGGAAGGATCGGTCCCTGGTCAAGATCACCGCGCCCGCCAAGGAGGCGGGGACGGTGTCATTGAAGGTTGACAATAACATGTGGAACTATCTCCCATCGGTGGAGAAGGTCATCAAGATTCCACCGTCCATGATGATGCAGTCTTGGATGGGCTCCGATTTCACCAACGACGACCTGGTGCGGGAATCGAGCATCGTGGACGACTACGACCCGGCGCTCCTGGGAACGGAGACTCTGGACCAGGGCGAGGCCTATCTCCTTGAGCTGACCGCAAAGCCCGATGCCCCGGTGGTCTGGGGAAAGATCAACATCTTCATCCGGGTTGAAGACTTCGCCCCCCTTCGGTACGAGTACTTCGACGAGGATGGGGACATGATCCGGGTGATGTACATGTCGGAGATCAGAGTAATCGACGGCCGGTCGTATCCAACGGTCTGGACCATGGAGCCGATCAATGAGGAGGGGAAGAAGACCATCATCACCGTTCATGAGATCAACTTCGACGTCCCCGTGGATGACAGTATCTTCAATCTTTCGAACCTGAAGCGGGGCATTGTACCCGAATAGGCGAAAGACAACAGAAAATTTAATATCGGAGTAACCGATCATGGCACGAAGACAGTACCGCGTATTCACCCTGGCATGGCGAAACATCTGGCGCAACACCCGCCGAACCATCATTACCATGACGGCGGTGGTATTCGCGGTGTTTCTGGCGATATTTTCATGGTGCTTCGCGCTGGGCGAGCACGAGCAGATGATCCGGGATACCCTGAAGATACACACCGGGCACATCCAGGTGCACAAAAACGGCTACTGGGACGACCGAACCATCTTCAACAGCTTCACCCCGTCGGATGAGCTTCTGGAGTTTGTGAACACGGACGAGCGGGTGGAGGCCTGGGCCCAGCGCCTGAACGTGGACGCCCTCATCTCCACCTCCGTGGATCAGGGAGGGAACAGCGGGGGGATCATGCTCGTCGGCGTGGAGCCGGGAAAGGAGCGATCATTCACCTCGCTGCCGGACAAGGTGTATCGGGGCGACTATTTGTCAGATGACGATCCCTCGGGGATTTTCATCGGAGAGACCCTTTCCCGGAACCTGGAGGTGACGGTGGGCGAATCGGTCATCGTCATGACCCAGGATCTCTACGGCGCCCTCTCCGCCGCCGAGTATACGGTGGTGGGGATATTCAAATCCAACAGCACCGAGATGGATCGGGGCATGGCCTTCATCACCCTCGATGCCATGCGCTATCTCCTCTCCATCGATGAGAAGGTATCGGAGGTGTCCATCCTGGTAACCGACTCGAGAGAGGTGAAAAAGGCGACCCGGGATTTGAAGGAGACGGTGGACCTGGAGCAGGTGGAGGTGATGCCCTGGCAGGAGCTGATGCCGGACCTGGTACAGTTCATCGAGTTCGACAACGCCTTCGGCTATCTCTTCTTCGTCATCATCCTGCTCGTGGTGATATTCGGTATCCTCAATACCATTTTAATGGCGGTGATGGAGCGCTACCGGGAATTCGGGGTGATGATGGCCCTGGGTACCCGGCCCAATGAGATCATCCGGCTCATCCTGATGGAGTCGGCCCTGATCGCCCTTCTCGGTATCATCATCGGCGACATGGTCGGATTCGGCGTCGGGTATTACTTCACCATCCACCCGTGGGACCTCTCTCAGTACTCGGATGTGATGTGGAGCTTCGGCATCGATCCCAAGATATACGCCCGGATGTATCCCTGGGTGTTTTACGTCACCGATCTGATCATCCTGGCATCCACGCTGTTGGCCGCGGTCTATCCCTCCGTCAAGGCGTCGCGCCTCAAGCCGGTGGAAGCGCTCAGATATATATAGAGAGGAGAACCAGCGATGTTAATGACCCTCAAGCTTGCCTGGCGAAATATCTGGCGAAACAAGCGGCGCTCGGCGGTGATCCTCACGGCCATCGTGGTGGGGCTGTTCGGCATGGTGTTCATGATCGCCATCATGAAGGGGATGAGCGTGGACATGCTCAAGACCTCCATCGAAAACGGCGTGGGGCACGTCCAGATTCACGAGAAGGGCTTCAACGACAACATGAATGTGTCGCTCAATATCCGCGATCCGAAATACGTCATAAACTTCGTTGAAGACACCCCCTCGGTGACGGCCTATGCCGAGCGCATCAAGGCGAGAGGCCTGGTGTCTTCGCCGAAAAGCTCGACCGGCGTGGAGATATGGGGCATCGATCACGTGGCGGAGCCGGACGTGAGCGCGGTGAAGAACTACCTGGTGGAGGGGGATTTCCTGACCGGGAAGAAGGGCGAGATTTACGTCGGGCGCTCCCTGGCGGAGAAGCTCAAGGTGGAGAAGGGCGACAAGATCGTTTTGATGGGACAGGGGCTGGCAACGGAGATCGGCGCCGGGGCGTTTCGCATCAGCGGCATCTTCGAATCCACCTCCAAGGAGTTCGATAAATACAATATCTATATCAACATCACGGACGCCCAGGAGCTCCTCTCCATGCCCGGGCGGGTGTCGGAAATCGTCGTCGTCACCGAGAGCCTCGATCACGTGGAGCCGGTCACGGCGTCTCTCAAAGAGGATCTGGAGGTGGGCGGCCTCGAGGTACTCCCCTGGATGGAGGTCATCCCGCTGATGTACCAGATGATAAGTCTGTGGGACGCCTTCAACTATATTGTATACATTCTGGTGATCGTGGCCATGGCCTTCGGCATTGTCAATACGATTTTGATGAGCGTCCTGGAGCGCACCCGGGAAATCGGCATTTTGATGGCCATCGGTACAAAACCGGGGAAGGTCTTCTCCATGGTGATGTGGGAGGGGTTCTTCCTGGGACTGACCGGTCTGGTCGCCGGGTGGGTCTTCACGATGCTGGTATTCGCCGTCATTTCCCGAACCGGCATCAACATCTCCATCTGGGCCGACAGCCTCAAGTATATGGGGGGCATCAGTCCCATCATCTATCCGGTGCTTCACTGGAACAACATTTTCGGGTCGTCTGCTTCGGTGTTTTTCGCGGCGGTCTTTTCCGCGGTGTATCCCGCGGTCAAGATCATGCGGCTCAACCCGGTGGAGGCGTTTCGCTCGGTATAACGTATGCGAGATTCTCTGCACTAACCCTGATGTGAACAGATAAGGTGACATGATGAATAACAAGACAATCATCGAAACCAAGAACCTGGAAAAGGTATACGACGACTCGAAGGTGGCGGTGCATGCCCTTCGGGGGGTAAACCTGGAGGTGCACGAGGGCGAGTTCATGGCCCTGTCCGGGCCGTCGGGCTCGGGGAAGACCACGCTTCTGAATATTATCGGCGCCCTGGATCATCCCACCAGCGGCACCGTTCGGGTGGCTGGAGAGGATCTCTCCGGATTCACCAAGTCGGAGCTTTCCCGGCTCCGGCTCGACCGGATCGGATTCATCTTCCAGGCCTACAACCTCATCCCGGTGCTGACCGCCCGGGAGAACGTGGAATACGTGATGCTGCTCCAGGGCGTCGACGAAAAGGAGCGCATCGAGCGGGCGGAGGCCATCCTTGAGGATGTGGGGCTGAAGGATTACATCAACACCCGGCCCAACGAGATGAGCGGCGGCCAGCAGCAGCGGGTGGCCGTGGCCCGGGCCATCGTCTCCAACCCGGACGTGGTCCTGGCCGACGAGCCCACGGCGAACCTGGACTCCGCAACCTCCTCATCGTTGTTGGAGATGATGCGGGAGATGAACGAGACCCATAATGCCACGTTCGTGTTTTCCACCCACGATCGGCTGGTGATGGAATATGCCCGACGGCTGGTGAAGCTCCGGGACGGCCAGGTGGAGGATGATATCGACAAGGATGCATGAGGCACGGGAGGATAAGCGACATGAAGCGATCGGCGATAGCACTGCTGGCCCTGATGTGTGTGCTCATTCTGGCTCCCGCGGCCCGGGCCCAGTCAAATAGCATCATCAAGACCGACGACCTCACCGTGACCGCGGGGGGGTACATCAAGAGCCTCACCACCTACTCCTATGATCGGGATACCTACGACTCCAGCATCGATACGTCACTGCGGATACGGCTCAAAATGGAGGCGCTCTACAAGCGGCGGCTCAAGGCGTTGGTTCACTACGAGATCGCCGGCCTCTGGGGAGAATCCCTCAACGATCCGGGCTATCGGTGGGGTGTCACCCGGGATCCGGACGAGTTCGCCAATCTCTACTGGATACTCAGCGATAACGACGACATGGTCGCCACCCACAGTCTCGATCGGCTGTACCTCTCAATCCTTGCCGATCACTTCACCCTGACCCTGGGCCGCCAGCGCATCGCCTGGGGCACCGCCCGGTTCATCAGCGCCGTGGATCTCTTCAATCCCTTCGATCCCGCCGCCATCGACAAGGAGGAGAAGCTGGGCGTCGACGCCGCCGTGGCGGAGATCCCCCTGGGGGGATACTCCGGCCTGACGCTGGTGTTCGCCCCGGACCTCTTCGCCGACGAGATATCCTACGCCGCCCGGATCTATACCAACCAGTTCAACTACGACCTGGCCCTGACGGCGGGGCGTTTCGTGGATCGCTATGTCTTTGGATTCGACTTCGCCGGACAGATGTGGGACATCGCCCTCTTCGGGGAGATCGCCTACTTCATGGAGGACCACACCACCGTCTACCCGGTTGTGGACCCCACCGAGTTTTTCGGCTTTCGCCTGGAGGAAACGGACAACTACTATCTGAGGGGATCCATCGGGGCGGAGTACGTTTTTGAAAACTCCTTTTCTATGCTCCTTGAATATTACTACAACGGCAAGGGGGCCCGGGATCGGGAAAACTACAACCTGACGAACCTCGTTACCGGAGACGAGCTCTCCCTGGGGCGGCACTACCTCTTTTCCAGCTTCGGCTATGATATCATGCCGCTTCTCAGGGGGGACGTGGCGGTGTACCTTAATCTCACCGATTTCAGCGTCCTGGTGAGCCCCGCGGTGGAATATTCCATCACGGAGAGCCTGTACCTGAATGTAGGCGCCCAGATGGGGTTCGGCGGCGATGAGGACGAATACGGGATGCGGCCGGACCTGTATTACATCCAGCTGCGGTACTATTTTTAGTTCACCTCCATGCATGTCCGCCAACAAAAGCGGACACGACCTGAAAGGAGCGACATCATGACCCAAGACATGAAGCCTGATATGTCCTGCTATCCCTACCGGAGAAAGGGGCTCTATTTTATCCTCACTCTCCCGTTCCTCATAGTGATGGGGGTGGTGTTCGTCTACCTGTGGTCGTTCACACCTGTCCTCTCGCTGGTCCTGTTGCTGTTGTACCTGGCGACCTGTTATTTTCAGGCCTACTGCTGCGCCTATCAGGACTGCCCCTATATCGGCGGCTTCTGCCCGGCGGTCGTCGGCATCATGCCCGCAAGCTGGATTGCGAAGCTCCTGTATCGAAAGGGGATCCGCAAATCAGAGAAGCTGTTCAACCTGAACGCGGGCATCGCCTTTGCCGCCATGTTCGGGATGATATTCCTCCCGGTCTACTGGATCTACAAGCTGGGTGTCTGGTACGTGGTGGGGTATATCGGCTTTCTCGTGGCGTACTACTTGGTCTTCATGCTCACCGTGTGTCCCGCCTGCGCCATCCGGGGGACCTGCCCCGGCGGGAAGCTCCAGGGGTGGGTGCTCGAAAAGTAACGAGGCGGCACATCACCACGATATTCCCTCCCAAAAAAAACGATCCGACACGAGACATCCCAGACCCGTGATATGTGATCGGAAACGTGCAACGCCGCCCCGAAGATTACAACGGGGCGGTGTTTTTTATGATTTCGTATCGCCCGTAGCATCGATGAATCATCAGAACAGGTCTTCCGCCTGCTCCCGCGAGGCGATCGTCCCCTGCGGGAGTGAAGGGAGCAACAGGATGCATGAAATTCACCGAAGAGTGAAACTCCCGCCCACATGTTCCCTTTTCTTTTGAAAAAACTTCATATGTGATATAACATAGTAGGTAATACGAATATTATTCGGTTTGAGTACATCCTCCAATGAATCTCAAGAAGGCGACGAAACAGGAGCTGATCGAAGAGATCAAGCGGCTTCGACGGGAAAACAGCGGTGCGGCAGGCGGGACGGGGCGCACGGGAGCGGACCACAGCGACCAGTACCGGGACCTTGTGGAAAACGCCACGGAGGGTGTTGCGGTGCTGCAGGAGGGGAAGCTGGTTTTTTACAATGCCTACCTGAAGGATTTCGTCGGGTACAGCGATGACGAGCTGAAAAGCAAACCCTTTACCGACTTTATCCATCCGGATGACGTTGAAGAGGTGTTGGATGATTACGCACGGAGATTGCATGGGGAGGACCTGAGGAGCGATACCGAGTTTCGAGTGGTATCCAAGGATGGAACCGTGACAGACACGGAATTGTACATTTCGGAAGGCCTCTGGGAGGAGAAGTGGGCTCTCTTTTGTTATTTTCGGGATATCACCGATAGAAAGCGGACGGAACAGGAGCTCAGAAACAGTGAAGAGACACTTCGACTTCTATATGAAAACCTCCCCGGCGGCAGCTTCGTCGTCAACAGCACCTATATCATCGAGGATGTCAATGACCTGCTCTGCCGACTGACCGGTTTCACCCGGGATGAGCTGATCGGCCAGAAGTGCGGAATCATCTGTCCCAAGGGGCCGCATGAATGCCCGATTTTCGATATGGGGAAGGAAAAAATCGAAAACGACGAGACCTCCGTCAAGAGAAAAGACGGCGTGCACGTACCGATCATAAAAAGCGCCCGGAGGATCTCGATTGAGAATTCGACAATCATCGTCGAGAACTTCCAGGACATCACCGAGATGAAGCGCACCCAGGACAGCTTGAAGGAATCGGAAGAGCGAATACGAAATATTTTTGAAACGAGCGAGGAGGTGCTGTTCACCTCGGACATCAACGGACGCATCACCGACATCAATCCCGCCATAGAGCGTGTCGCCGGGTATACCGTCGAGGAGATAATCGGACAGAGCGCTTTGATATTCTATGAAGACCCGTATGAGCGGGAAGAGCTGGTCGCCGAGCTGCGAAGAAACGGATATCTGAAAAACAAGGAGATACACCTGTTCGCCAAGAGCGGATCGGTACTTTACGGATTGGTCACCGCCAATCCGAGGAGGGATGATACCGGCGCCGTTATCGGTCTTCAGGGATCGATCAGGGACATCACGGAAATCAAGAAGCTCGAATACCAGTTCATGCAGACCCAGAAGATGGACGCCATCGGGAACCTCGCCGGCGGCATCGCCCACAACTTCAACAACATCCTTATGGGTATTATGGGGTACGCCGAGTTCCTGACGATGAAGCGGGAACCGGGCGACCCGGATTATCGAGCGGCGAAGACCATCTTCGATGCGTCACACAAGGCCGCGGAGCTGACCAGGCAGCTTCTCAATATCGCTCGAAGCGGCACCCTCATCCCCCGGAGGATCAACCTTAATGACGTGGTGAGGGAAACGCTGCTGCTTCTCTCCGGCTCCCTGGACAAGTCGATCAGGATTGAAAAGCACCTTCAGGATGAGGTCAAGCCCATCAAGGGGGAGCGGGGGCAGCTGGAGCAGTGCCTGCTGAACCTCTGCATCAACGCCCGGGACGCAATGCCCGACGGTGGAGAGATCATCATCGAAACGAAGAACGTCTACCTGGATGATGAGTATTCGCGGACCCACCTGGAGGCCGAGGCGGGTGAATACGTGATGCTGTCGGTTTCGGATACCGGCATCGGGATGTCTCCCAAAACCAGTGAGCGCATATTCGAACCCTTTTATACTACGAAAAGCGATAAAGGCGGAACGGGGTTGGGGCTGGCGACATTATATGGTATCGTGAAGAACCATGATGGATTCGTCACCGTATACAGCGAAGAGGGAAGGGGTTCCGTTTTCAAGCTCTATCTCCCCGTTTTCACGGAAAGTCTTGAGGATTCGGAGGAGGAAAGCGAGGAGGTGATAATGGGTGGATCCGAGACCGTGCTTCTGATAGACGATGAGCAGTACGTACTCGATGTCTGGTCCGATTACCTGACCGATAACGGCTTTTCCGTTTTGACGGTGGATAACGGCGCCGAGGGGGTCGAGATGTTCAGGGAGCGAAAGGACGATATCGACATTGTCATACTCGACTACATCATGCCGGGTATGAGCGGCGTTGAGGTGCTCACGCAGATCAAGGAGATCCGAGAGAATGTAAAGGTCATCGTCGCGTCGGGGTACAGCAAGAACGGCCATGCGAAGGAAGTGATGGATGTGGGGCTGGACGGATTTATCCAGAAGCCGAGCACGTTATCGGATATGATGAAAAAAATCCGCTCGGTCCTCGATCAGTAGGGGAAGGGCCGGTCGCCTTGGGCCGTCTAGGCCATGCCGACAGGTTCATGTAGCAGATAGAATAACGCATCGAAAAACCGATAAAAAAAGGGGAAGAGTTTTGCTCTTCCTTTTTTTATGGTCGATGGAGAATCCGTATCATAAGGGCGAAGTCGCCCACGGGTCGCCGCCGACGATACCCCGGATGTTTCCGTCCTGCCGATGGGATCCCGGATGCCCGGTGCAGGACGGCCGGTGTCGCCCCCAATGCGGGCGCGACGATCCCACCACCTCCGGGTGGAATCGGGAGGAGCGGCTGATCCCCCCCCGGGAGGGGGATTTTGGGCATTCACCGCGGTCATGTGGAGGGGCGGGGCGGTGGAATCCCGACCGGGGACGCCGCTTGACGCGGGCACGTGTGGATGGTACAAGGAGATTGCTTTTTGCCTCATTCGGGATGATGTCATGCCTTCACGGAGAGCGTTTCTCTGCATGCTGCTGGCACTGCTGGTGTGCGTATCGGCCTGCAGCAGGACGGAGCGGTGGCTTCAGAGGAACATCGACGACGACACCTTCGACAAGGAGCTGGAAAGCGCTTATTACACCCTTCTTCTCGTGGTGAAGCCGGGCTCCGCCGAGGTCCATATCGATCGGGCGAAGGCGTACCTGGAGCTGGGGGAGTATGACAAGGCCCTCGACGACTTCACGAGGGCCATCGAGCTGGCCCCGGAAAACTACCGCTACTACGCAGACCGGGGGGCCGCCTTCGGCGATATGGGCCGCGTTGATGAGGCCGTAGCCGATTACTCCGCGGCGATAGAGATAAATCCGGAATACGCCCCGGCGTATACCGGCAGGGGTGTCTCCCTGAGGATTCTGGGACGGTATGACGAGGCGCTTACCGACATGACGAAGGCCGTCGAGCTCAACCCGCACATGAAGGAGGCGTATTACCAGCGGGGCGACCTCTCCCTGTTTCTGGGCCGTGCTGACGAGGCGATCGCCGACTTCACCGCCGCCGTCGAGCTGAACGACGACTACCCGGACGCGTACCGCGCCCGGGGGGATGCGTATCTGACCCTCGGGCTGTACGACGAGGCCCTGGCCGATTACGAGGAGGCCGCGCGGCTCGATCCCCTGAATCCCCTCTCTTACATCAGCCAGGGGGACGCATACCTGGGCATGGGGGACCCCTACCGGGCGATCGTGCTGTACTCCATCGCCGTCAAGCTCGACCCGAACTCGGCCCCCGCCTACACCGGCCGGAGCCGGGCCTACGAGATGGCCGGGGATGACCTCAACGCCCGGGAGGACGCCCTGGAGGCGGAGCGGCTCACCCCGAAGAAGGGGTCGCCGATACCAATCCCCGAGCGGTGAGTCGGCTCGGGCTTACGCAATGCGACGAGGTACAGGGCCAAGCGGCACGGAGGGATAGACGACGCACAAACTGCGAATGGTGCGATTGTGCGGGCGGGGGGTGTCGATGGATCGAAAGAGGGGCGGGGATGCCTGCGTTGGGGGCGACGGTCTTTGAGGGGATGCGCCCTTGCCCTTACGCCTCGTCCAACCGGATGATACAGAAGATGAAGTTCTGGAACCGGCTCCGGGAAAAGAGGCGTTTTAAAACGGAGAATCCCACGGCGCTCCCCCACTCCAGGGAAACCCTTCTCCCCGTTGATTTCCCCGCCTTTTGGATAAGCCGCTTCATCTCGGAGACCCCGAAGAAGCGGGCGTCGGAAAAGACGTCCCGTTTCCCCATCAAATTTCTGACCCGGCGCCTCAGGTTTATCATCCCCCACTTGTTGAGAAATGCGACGACGACGATGTTTTCCGACACCCGGATCATCTCCGAGAGGACTTCTTGAGGGTTCTCGGTGAACTCCAGGACCGTGAATGTCCCCACGGCGTCGAAGGCATTGGCCCTGTGGGGGAGGTGATGGGCGTCGGAGATCACCAGGCGTCCGTCCCACCGCTCTTTCGCCTCGGCGAGCATGGCCCGGGACACGTCTGACCCGAACACCCGGTACCCGCTGGACGCCGCGATCCGGCTGAAGTGCCCGGTGCCGCACCCCACGTCCAGGAACGTCCCGCCGCCGCCCCCGGGCAGCATCGAGAGGATCAGCTCCGTCTCTTGTTCATCGATGGCCTTTCCCACAGGCGTTTCGAACCAGCCCTCGTAGAACCCGGCGATTTGCGGGTCGTCGAAGGGATTGCGTGTTGGTTTTTTAGATGATGTCACGATGGGTCACCCTGTTTCCTTTCTTCCGGCTCGGACCAGGCGGGGCAGGTGTTGGAGACGGTGATGTTGAGTACCACCGGGTATCTCGGCGCGACCCGGTTGAAGGCGTCCTTCAGGGCGTCGAAGACCACGTCCGACTCCCCCTCGATGTACGAGCTCATGGACCCCACCCGGACCGTCAGCCCCCGCCCCGTCAACACGTCCACGAATCCATCGATGCACTTGGATAGGTCGCCCGTGCCCAGCGGATACAGGCTGACTTGCGCGGTTATAAACGGCATATGTCTGTACCCCGTGATAGTGGATAAAAAAAGCGATAGGACATGATCTTCAGAGATTCCAGCGTGTCTAAAATAATCGGTTGTGTTTCGCTGTACAATACTGTATCTTTTTTTTATCTTTTTGTATACAGGATAGATACGCCATGAAGAACCGTTCGGTTAAAAAGACGGTCGCTATCGGCATCTGTGTTTTTCTCTGTATCGTCATTGTCCTTATTGTTCTCAGTAGTGTTAAGCCCATCTTCCCCGGGAAGGACGTGGAGATCCTCTACCCCGGGAACTATGCCCTCGTGCCGAGAGACTTCGCGGTGTACTGCGTGGCGACCCGATGGTATTTCGGCCTCGAAACGACCCCGCGCCTCTTTCTCGCGCCGGAAGAATCGCATGTCCGCATGCATTCACCCTTCGCGGTGATTTCCGTGGACGGAACGCGGTACGCCGTGTCGACGGAGGGGAATCACCACATCATATGGATGTCGCTCCCCTATGGCGATCATATCATTCGTCTGGAAGCCGCCGGAGAGAAGAGGGAGTTGCATGTCAGGGTGACGAGAGAGCCCGACGTGTACTACAGATCCCTCGATTCCGTGCACGATGTTGTTGAAACGACCGACCGGCTGAAGTCGGCGCTCTTTGAGTATCTCCAATCAGTGCCGCAGGGGGAGAAAAGGAGATACACGTTTCAGAGGATATTCTTCACCGAGGGCGGCGCCTTCATCGCGTACTGTGATTCACGGAACCAGGTGCTGAACGGGTGCGAGATCACGTACCTCGATCTCTTTGGGGGCGCTCCCGGGGCCGATGAGATCGCCGCCGCCCCCACAGTGTTTACCTGGGCAGAGGGAGAGGCGGAGCTTCCCGTCATCGACGGCGCGCTGGAAACCGGGGGCGATCGTCTCTATCTTGTGCTTCTCGACGATGTGAATCTCACGGTCTATTCCGTCTTTCCCGACGGGAAGGTCACCACGGAGCTTTTTCCGCTGGAAGACGTTTTGGGGGAGCTCTCCGGCGCCATTGCGGAAAGTCCATTGACGGAGATCACGACCCACGGCCTGGGTGAATTCCTGCATGTCTATTTTACCGTCTCCCTCCCCGACGGTCGTCCCGAGGAGGTCAACCTGCTGATCTCCGGCTCGACGATACAGAAGATCGATCTCAGCGGCTACTGCGTCGAGGGGGTGAACCCGAACGGCAGGCTTATCGCCTGCTATCCCGCTCCCGCCGCCGGCCCGTGCACCACGCTCCTTTTCGACGAAACCGGCCCCGACGAGACATACTTTCCCCTGCCGCACGTTGAAGACTTCCTCTCTTTTACCGGCGGGTCGGTCTTTGATCGAAACCGGTTTTACCCCGAGTATCCCCGTTTCGAGATCGCCCCCGCCGTTCCGCAAACGGGCGACACCGGTGTATACGACCCGACGTATTTTGTCACCGCCGGTGATGTCACCTTTCCCCCGGACGTGCTCAGGGTATCAATCGGGGGGATAGAGGGGTATTATCGGATGAGTGCCGTGGAGAGATATGGGGAGTGAGTTCACTGTGGTTTTTGGGAGTATTGGTTTTTGATATAAAAATTGCGGATTCGGATTAGAGTAGGGATAGAATTGACATGTTATATATGGGTTTATTACGAAACTCAGTTGCCCTAGTCACTAAAAGTGTTGACAGGTGACGAGTAAATTGAAGACGAGTCACGGTCTTCCTGTTAAGATGAATTAGCCCAAAACATCTTAACACTAAGGAGGAAGAACCATGACTCGAAG
>Ga0180432_10008573_pt1 | contig 12686 bp, 10 predicted proteins | sample SS_ome_10_FD_132414 | JGI IMG/M metagenome (GOLD analysis project Ga0180432, IMG submission 132414) | Hypersaline lake sediment archaeal communities from the Salton Sea, California, USA - SS_1_MS_2 metaG | ecosystem: Environmental > Aquatic > Non-marine Saline and Alkaline > Hypersaline >...
CGGTCGACCATGCAAAGCAGATCCGTTTCACCGGGCAGTTACTGATTGAGCCGAAACCCAAGGAGCCGACCAACCACCAGTACGACTCGGACGTGGCTGCCTGCGTGAAATTCTTGCGGGCCTATGACCTGAACGAGTCGTTCAAGCTGAATCTCGAGACCAACCATGCCACCCTCGCCGGCCACGAAATGATGCACGAACTGGAAGCCGCCGGTAGCCAGGGCTTTCTCGGGTCGATCGATGCCAATACTGGTGACCTGCTGCTGGGCTGGGACACCGATCAATTTGCCACCAACTACTACCTCACAGCCCAGATCATGCTGGTGCTGCTGAAGTACGGCCTCGGGTCTGGCGGGGTGAACTTCGACGCCAAGGTTCGCCGGGAAAGCTTCGAGCCGGTCGACCTGTTCCACGCCCACATCGGCAGCATGGACGCCTTCGCCCGCGGATTGAAGGTGGCGGCCGCCATCCGGGAAGATGGGGCGCTGTCGTCCTTTGTGGCCGACCGCTACAAGAGCTGGGACAGCGACCTCGGCAAGAAGATCGAAGCCGGCCAGTGCAGCCTTGCCGAGCTCGAGCAGCTGATGCTCGAAAAGGGCGAGGCAGCCCCAAACACCAGCGGCCGGCAGGAACTGCTCGAAAACATCGTCAACCGGTACCTTGACCGGCGGTGAGCCTCCGGCTGGAGGTTGCCCCATGCACCCCGCGGAACTCACTTCGGAGCAGCTGCTTGCTGAGTGCCGGATGACGGCCACTCGCCGCAGCGGGCCAGGGGGGCAGCACCGCAACAAGGTCGAGACCGCCGTGGTGTTTGAGCATCTGCCCACCGGCCTGCGGGCCGAGGCTGGGGAACGCCGCAGCCAGGCCGCGAACCGCAGCATCGCCCTCCAGCGGCTGCGACTGCGGCTGGCCCTTGAGAACCGCACATCGCGGGCCGCTGGACCGCCATCCGATCGTTGGTGCAGCCGGGTGCGTCACGGAAGGCTCTGCGTCTCAGCCAGCCACGAGGATTACCCGGCCCTCGTTGCTGAGGCGCTTGACCAATTGACGGCAAGCGGCGGTGAACTGCGACCAGCGGCAGCTCGGCTGGGGGTGACTGCGACGCAGCTTGCAAACCTCTTTCGCCGTGAGTCGGCGGCCTGGCAGCGGCTGGACACGCTGCGGGCCGAGCACGGCTGGCCGTCGCTGAAGTAAGTCCTACCAACCGCCGCCACCACCACCACCGCCGCCTCCGCCGGAGGATCCGCCGCCGCCACCTCCGCTGGAGGATGACGGGCTGGTCGCGGCTGCCACGACGGCGGCTGTCATTGCTGTCCCCAGCCCGGCGGCTGCCGCCCCGATGCTGGCAGCTGACCAAGCATTGCCGTGGTACCAGGCGGGGTGATAGCCCGTGGACTGGCCAGACTGGGGCTCAGTGCTCGCGGCTTCGATGAGATCTTGAAATTGCTCCGCCCACTGATTAGCCACTCCGAGGGCGACAGCGTAGGGAAGAAACCGTTCAAAGAGTTCCAGTGTGTGGGGCTGGGGGGAACCCATGGCTGGCGCGAGCGTCTGGCGGGTCAGGTCATCGAGCCGGTCCCGTTCGGCGGTGGCCAGGTACATCCGGAAGCCGTCGATCTGATCCATGATCGCGCGGCCGGCACCGGTCGGTGCCTTGATCAATTCGTAGCAGACTGCCACGGTGGTGACGATGCCCAGCAGCACCGGAATCAACCAGAGCGACGTCATGGTGGCAAGAAGGCCGAGGACAACGATTTCGGCGGTAAAGAAAGGCGCTGCGAAAAGGGTGATGAAGATTGCCCCACCCAGGCCCGTGATCCGGTTCAGCCCGGTGCCGCCGGCCAGCACCGTTCGCCAGGCCGAGATCACCATGTGCCCGAGGGCGACGCAGCCGACCGACCAGATTGAAAGCCAGAGGGTAAAAAAGCCAGCCTTACCAGTGGCAGAGACCCCGCCTGCCACGAAGACGGTTGCCAGCAACGCGGCAATCGCCACCAACACGCCGCTGAAAAACCAGAGCCGGTTCGGCCGGAAGAGCACTCCCTCAAATTCACCGACCAGCGATTTCTGCAGCTTTTCAATCGCCGCCGAGAACCGCTGGTGGTGTTCCCGATCGACATCGAGTTTCGTGCGGTCACCAAGCAGCCGCTCAAAGACCTTGCGTTCCCCCGGCGAAGCATTGGCCGCCGGGTCCCCGGTCTTTTCGAGGGAGTAGTCACCGTCATCCTCGTTGATGGCCACGGCTCCCTGGGTCGCCAGCGAGAGGAGGGAGACCGAGAAACACTCTTTGTCGAAGCCCATCCGGGAGATGAAGCGGCAGGCTGCCGGACTGAGCCCCTCGGGCGGTTCAAACCGGGGATAGATTACGCCCGTCGCCGGGTCACGGCCGACAAGCAGCCAGGCAGTCAGAAAATACCCGACCACCGCCACCAGCCCGAGGCTGCCCCAGCGGAAATACGGGTCCCCCCACAGACGCTCGCTCGCCGAAGGCTCACGGACAAACCCCTTGGGAAACCGGGCCACAATGGTCAGGCCCTCACCGCTTTTGAGCTTTCTGGTGGTGGCGTAGACGACCTGTCGCCGCTGCAGGTCAACCTCGGCGGTGAGGTCCTGTTGGTCCTTTGAACCAAGTTTACCAACGTAGCCCTCGGGGTCGATCTGATCAAGCGGCACACTCCCGGGAAGGGTCACCGTTGCCTCAGCCCGGTCGATCGGGAACCGCCAGGCGTTTCCGGTAGCATTCCAATAGACCTCGTCGTGGTCGGTGAAGTAGCGAAGCTGCCGCGTGGCATAGCGAATCAGGTAGTGGTGTTTGCCGGTGGGAATCGTCTTGCCCTGCTCGCCGATATACAGCCGTACGAAGTCATCACGGTCATCGGTGTGGTAGGGCGACGGCTGGCCATTGTGCTCGACGGCGAGTATTTCAAATGGGATCGTTGCCTTGAGTCCCAGAAAACCCTTGCCATAGCGGGTGGGAATGTCACGGTAAATGCCCCGCTTGATCTCGTCCCCTTCGGCTTTGACGGTGATGGTTTCGGTGATGGTCAGCAGGCCGTCCTCAGCCACCACCAGATCGCTCTGGAACGATTTGATTCGTTCAGCAGCCGGAAGCGGGCCTGCCAGGCTGGCCGCCAGACCACACGCTAGCAGAATCAAAAAGTGCCATCGAGAACCGCACCTCATGCTCACGCCTCCTTTGATCCCTCTGGCGGTCCCGAAAGTGAAACCTGTGGCACGGCTCGCTCGGTTACCGATTCAAGCTCAAAATAGTCCTCGGTTGAAAATCCAAACCAGCCGGCCACTAGGTTCGAAGGAAACGACTCGACGGCGACATTCAGGTCACGGACGGCCCCGTTGTAATACCGCCGGGCATACTGCAGCTTGTCTTCAACCTCGACCAGTTGGGTCGAGAGTTGGGCGAAATTCGCATTCGCCTTCAGGTCAGGGTAGGCCTCGGCAAGGGCGAAGAGCGATTTCAGCCTGCCGGTCAGCCGGTTTTCCTCGGTATTGACCGTCGCCATCCTGCCGGCGGTGTCGGCAGTCGACCGGAGCCGGGTAAGGTCCTCCAGCAGCGACCTTTCAAAGCCGGCATAGCCCTCGACACAGGCGACCAGATTCGGTACCAGTTCGTGCCGTCGCTTGAGCTGCACGTCAATACCACTGAATCCCTCACGAACAAGGTTCCGTCGCCGGATGAGCTGGTTGTAGGCCAGCACGAGGAGCAGGCCCGCCAACAGTCCGCCGATTGCCGTCACCAGCACGGCCATGCCCCCAGTGGTGATGGTCAGGGCAAGAGTGCTACCAGCAGCTTGCATGATTCACTCCGAAAGCAAATGCCTCCGGCCAATGGTGTTCGGCCCCCGGTCGGGCACGCCGAACCGGGGGCCGCATCGCTGCATCGTGTCATCAGAACCGCAGGGCGGGCTTATTCGAAGTCGGGCTCTTTGCCCTCGTAGGCCCGGTACAGGTCGAAGACAGCCGTCTTGAGCGCGGCGGCAGTGGCCACATCGGTCGACTGCTTGCACTTCATGGCGGCGACCGTCACGGCATGGGCCGCCTTGAGCTGCTCGACATAGCGGGGGGAGTCGGCCTTGATCCGCTGGGCGAGGAAGTAATCAGCAATCGTGGCCTGAATCTTGGCGGCATGCTCATCCTTGGTCATGATCCAGCGGCCAAGCTGATTGGCCGACTGGCCGGTGAGGCCGGCGGAGGCAAGCTCGTTGATCTGCCCCTGGGCCTTGGCGATCGTCGAGCCATCCTCCAGCAGCTGTTCAAACCGCAGCTGATCGCCATAGATGCCGCAGGGCACCTGGCAGTGGGCGAAGGCGGTCGAGGTCAGCAGGCAGACGGCCGCAACGGCAAACAGAAAGCGGTGAAGCATCGTGGTGTTCTCCAGGGGTGGGAAAGATTTCGCTCCCACGATACACCAGCAGAAGGCCGGCATGAAAGGGTCGCTAGAGCGTGAAACGGGCGATTTCGGCCTGAAGGCCGGCGGCGGCCTGCTGGAGGCTGGCGGTCGCATCCTGGAAGGCATCGAGACCGGCTTCACTGCGGGCGGCTCCATCGGCAACCGTCGTCATGGCGTCACGAATCTGTTCCGCCCCCTGGCTCTGGGCCTGCATTCCTTCGGTGACCTGGCTGAAACGCTCCGAGATGCCCTTGACCGAACTGATGATCTCGGCAAGTTGGCTCGAGACTCCGGCAATCTCCTCAACCCCGGTCTCAACGCTCTTGGTGAACTTGTCCATTTCCATCACGCCGGATGACACGCTGAGCTGCATGCCCTTGACCACCTGTTCGATCTCCAGTGATGCCACGGCCGTCTGGTCGGCCAGCCGGCGAATCTCCCGGGCGATCACCAGAAATCCCCGGCCGTACTCGCCCGCCTTCTCGGCCTCGATGGCGGCGTTGATCGACAGCAAATTGGTCTGATCGGCCACCTTGGCGATCGTGGTCACCGCGAGATTGATTGTTTTGGCCCGTTCATTGATTTCGGCCAGCCGCGACCCGAACGAGGCGGTGCTGTCGGCGAGCTGCCGCATGGTGTCGTCCATGCTGGCCAGGTTCTCGCGGCCCTCGATGGCCATCGTCCCGGTATTTCCGGCCATCTCATTCACCGCATCCATGGTCCGGGCAAGTTCCTTGCCGGTGACGGTGATCTCCTCGACGGCCGCAACGGTCTGCGTGGTCGATTCGCCAAGCCTGGTCACCACCTGCTCCTGGTTGGTGCCGGTGGTCTGCAGGCTCGACACCGTGCCCGCCACCGCCTCGGTGGCTGACTGGACCCGGCCGATCAGGGACCGCAAATCGGTGGTCATGGTCTGCAGTGCTTCCAGCAACAACGAGGTCTCGTCCCGGGTGCGCAGCTGCACTGTGGCCCGAAGATCTCCGGCGGCCACCTGCCGGGCTAGATCGACAGCCCGCTTGATCGGGTTGCTGATGCTCCGGGCGACGAATAACGCGACCAGCGTGACAATGAGGACGGTCGCAATCAGCAGGCCACTGATTGCCAGCCGCTGGAACCGTACCAAGGCAAATGCCTCGCCGGTGTCCTGCTTGGCCACCAACCCCCAGCGATAGCTCGGCAGATAGCACCAGGCGGCAGCGACCTGAACGTTGCGATAGTCAGGAAAAATCGCGTAGCCCCGATCACCGCTTGAGGCCTTGCGGGCGGCTAGGCCATTTTTGGCCGACAGGTTGATGGTCAGGTCGTACGCAGCATCGGGACGGTGCCGCAACGGTGCCGTCACCCGGGCGACATCCCCGACCCGTTCCGCCGCCAGGAACTCTCCAGTAGCGCCCAGTCCCGTCGAGTCGGTAAGTACCTGCCAGACCCGCTCTGAGCCAAGGCCAAGCGCAAGGACGCCGACAACCTGGCCGTCAGAAAAGATCGGCGAGGTGACAAATGCCAACGGCCGGCCGGCTGCGCCGAAGGGTTCAAACCGCCCCATTTCCGACTGTAGCAGGGTTCGTGACCGGTCAAAGCCGGCGGCCAGTTCACTGGTGGCCAGCGGTCCGTCGGTCACCAGCCGCCCTGGCTGAAGATCACCGCCAATTGAGTAGAGCACGAGACCGTCGGCATCAAGCAGCAGCAGGCTTCGGTAGCCGAACGAGGCCGTCACATAGGTGAGAAACTCGTTGAAGTCGGCACCCGCCTGTTGAAGCGCCTGACCAGTTGCACCGTCTGCCGTCACCGCGGCAACCTCCCGCAGGCGGGTCACCGCCGTCACCACAATCGGTGCCCGAGCAAGGGTCGTGCCATCCTGCACCCGTTCGCTGGCATAGGCCTCAAGCTGAGTGGCCCGGGCGGCGGCGGTCTGAATGAGCCGCTCGCGGACCGTCTCCTCAAGGGCCCGATTGGCAAGGCTGGCTGTAATGGCGGTCAGCAGGCCGCAGGGCAGCAGGGCGATCAGGAGAAACCAGAACAGCAGCCGCATGGCGAGTGAACGCCGGCTGACGGGGGTATGGGAAGGGCCGGTCTGCGGTGTCATTCCCGCCCTCCTGTCGCTGGCTGCGGGTTGGCCCAGCCACCCCACCGCTGGCGGAGGTCATCGACGAAAGCGGTCCAGGCAGCCCGGGACCGCGTGATCGGATAGGGTACGGGCCGTACCGCCACCTTGCTCGACCAGACGATGTCGAACTGGCCATCGGAGCGAATCCTCGCGAGATAAACGGGCCGCCAGGTGTGCTGGGTCTCGGGATCGACGGCGATGATGCCTTCCGGGGCGTTGAGGCTCTGCCGCCGGATGGCGTTGCGGACCTGCAGGACATCGGTCGTGCCGATTTCCCGGACAGCATTGGCCCAGAGCATCACGCTGTTGTAAGCCGCGGAAATGACGTCACTGGTGACCCGGTCCTGGCCGTAGCGATTCTTGAACGCCGTGACGAACTGCCGGTTCTCCTCACGATCGATCGCTTGGAAATAGTTCCAAGCGGCGTAATGGCCGACAAGGTCGGCATGGTCGATTGAGCGGAGTTCGTCCTCCGCCAGAGCGAAGGTCACCACCGGAATCTCCTCCGGGTCGATGCCCGCCGCGTTCAGCGCGTTAAAGAATGCCAAGACTGAATCACCCACGACTGAGCAGAGCACGACATCGGGCCTGGTGTCTCGTATCTGTTCCACAAACCGGGCAACGTCGGTGCTGCCAAAGGGCACGTACGCCTCGCCGACCTTCTCGGCCCCGAGACCGGCGAGCTGGTCGCTGATGATGGCGTTGACGCAGTGGGGCCAGATATAGTCCGACCCAATCAGAAAGAATCGGCGGGCCTCAAGGGTGGCATGACACCACTGTACGGCCGGTGTGATCTGCTGGTTTGGTGCAGCTCCGGTGTAGATCACCTGTGGCGAGGTCTCAAGGCCCTCGTAGGCCATCGGATAGACCAGTAGATGGTCGGCCGCTTCGATCACCGGCAGCACACTTTTGCGGCTCGCGCTGGTCCAGCAGCCGAAGAGCACGCTGGCTCGGTCGTCGGCAATCAGCCGCTCAGCCTCGCGGGCGAAGGTGGGCCAGTCGGAGGCCCCATCGGCAATCACCCAGCGGACGGGTCGCCCCAGCAGGCCACCGCTCGCATTGATTTCTTCGAGAGCGAGCACCTCGGCATCGATCATCGATCGCTCACTCACGGCCATCGGCCCAGTCTGTGAGTGAAGGATTCCGACCACGATCGGCCGGCGATCGATCAGCAGGCGATCGGTGATCAACCAGGCACCGAGCCCGGCCGCAATAATGAACGCCGTCAATGCCACCAGCCTGCCCAGCGGCCAGCCGGGCGGGGGCGAATCGGGTTCTGGCTGAAGCAAGCGGGGCATGGTGGGCGAAAAGCAGGGCTGCGAAATCGGCGTCACCCGCAATCCTTGCCTCTATTTCCCAGCCGTGCGAGGGCTGAAGGTTATTTTCCGCCGTTTCCTGAAAGTGGCGTCACTGTTTTGCCTTCCCGGAGCGCAGGGGAACGGACCCTTTTTCCGACCAACGCGGCGACTTCCCGCACCCAGACGTTACGAAACCGGACCGGATTGCCGTGATCCTGCAGCCTGATCGGAAGTTTCACTGGGTGGGGCTGGTAGCGGGGAGGCCGGTTGTAGGGGGTGTCGCCGAGCAGTTCGAAGTGGTTCTGGACCAGGACGCCGTTATGCAGAACCGTTACCGCGGCCGGGCTGGTGAGCGTGTCGTCTTCCGCAAACCGCGGTGATCGCCAGATGATGTCATAGGTGTTCCACTCACCGGGCTTCCGCATCGCGTTGACCAGCGGCTGCTGCTGCTTGTAGATCGCAGCCGCCTGACCATCGAAATAGGTGCCGTTTTCAAAACAGTCGAGTACCTGAATTTCATAAGGCCCGAAGAAGACACCGCTATTCCCCCGCTGCTGTCCGGTTCCGGTGGCCGGTGTTGGGGCGGACCACTCGATGTGAAGCTGGCAGTCACCGAAGGCCTGTTTCGTCTGGATCATCCCCTTCCCGACGACCAGTTCCTCATTTTCAACCGTCCACTTCTCACCGCCTTGCCAAGCCGAGGCATCATGCCCGCCGAAAAGCACCACGGCATCGCTCGGTGGGTCGCGGTCAGCCATACCGGGGGTAACAATCGGTGGTTCAGGCCATTCGATGCCCGATAGGTACTCGCCCGCATTCCCTGGAAGTTGAAGAGAAGTGAGCACCATGGCGGTGACGAGTGACACGGTTGAGAAGGAGCGGTCGTGGTTCTGCCAGTGAGCAAGCATCGGGGGCCTTCTGTTGGAAGCAGAAAAAAGATCACCAACTGGCAGCATGCGGCGAGCAATTGCCAGCAATCGGAGTCGCCGTGAGTATGAATCACGCTGACGCTGGTAGCCAGCGGGCTGACTCAACCGCCCGAATAACCTCGCCTGCCCCTACAGCCCGCAGATTCCGCCGGCAGGCGATGACCAATAGGGCCGCAGACTCACCGCAGCCGGCAAAGTCGGGGCTAGACTCGAATTGAGGCCCCTGCGCTGCTGATCGCCAACCGTCAACAAAAAGAGTGGTTTGAAATGCCCAAACTCGGACTCGCCCTCTCCGGTGGAGGATTCCGCGCAACGCTCTATCACCTTGGCGTCGTGCGGTATCTCAGGGATACCGGGCAACTGAACGATGTGACCGATATCGCTTCAGTCTCGGGGGGCACGATTCTGGCAGCCCATTTGGCTATCAACTGGGATCGCTACACGGGCAACGACGAGGCCTTCGCCGCGGCAGCCGACGAACTGGTCAGGTTCGTGCAGTTCGATGTCCGCAACCATATCGTGCGGCGGCTGCCGCTGCTGTTCACCCTGCGGCTGTTCGGCAAGCTGACCCGGCAGGAGACGAAGCACCTCACCCCCAATGCCATTCTGGAGCGGTACTATCGCGAGCAGCTTTACGGTGATAGCTGCCTGTACGAACTGCCCGACCAGCCCCGGCTGCACATTCTTGCTACGAACGTCAGCGACGGGGTGATGTCGGTCTTCAACAAGCAGGGGCTCTACTTGCAGCAGCGAGACGCCGACGCCAGCATGGATTTCCAGCGGATTCCGGGCCAGATGGCGACGCTGCCCAGGGTGGTCGGGGCGTCGTCGGCCTTTCCCGGCTTTTTCCCCCCGGTTGAAATCTCAGCGGTCGATCTCGGCGCCCGAGACGGGCAGTTTCCCACCGAGTCGTTCACCGACGGCGGGGTCTATGACAACCTCGGCACCCGGGCGTTTGCCTGGCTCAAAAAGGAGATGGGGGATTTTGACCACATTCTGGTCAGCGATGCTGGCAAACCGTTTCAAATCCTCAACGAGCGGTCACTCGGTTTCATCGGCCAGTCGATTCGTGCCTCTGACATTCTCTGGGATCGAGTCTGGCAGTTGGAACGGGAGAACTTTGGCCAGCAGCCAGGCTTTTCGTTTATCCCGATCACCGACATCGTGCCACATGATGAGGATCAGTCAGCTCAGCATCCCGTCGTGCAGATGGAGGTACAGTCGATCCGGACCGACCTCGACAAGTTCACCGACTATGAGATCAACGCGCTTGTGCGCCACGGCTATGAAGTCAGCCGGCGGGTCTGCAAGCGGCTGGGGTTGACCAACGATGAATAGACCGCCCTCCTGCCGCCCTGGGCACCTTGCCCTGACCTGCCGCGTGCCGGCCACAAGAAGAAGTCGGCGGGCGAGTCGCCTACAACCCGCGAGCCTTCCGAAGCGACTCAGCTTTCGCGCAAGCTACGGCAGTCGAGCCATCGCAAGGTCTGGTCAACGCTGCTCGATTGGCGAGACTGGCCCAGCTACATCTACGTGGCAATCGCACTGCTGGCATTCGTTTACCTACCGGTCTATGTCTATCGCCTGCATCGTCACGCTGAAATGCTCACCAGCGTGATCGATTCGATTGCTCTCGGTGACCCCGACATTCGTCAGATTCTCGATCTGGTGGAGGGGACGGCGGCGGGTGATTGGCCGGTGACGCCGGTGGGGGAACTGAAGGAGCCACTAAAGGCTGACCTGACTGGCGTCGATGTGCTTTCCCAGAGCCGAATTTTTGATCTGCGAGACTTTAACCCTCAGGAAACCGGCCCCGACGAGCGTGGCTTCGTCACCTTCTGGGACCGGATCGTCCTCCGCTTCAACGAAGACTATCAAGGGGATCGCAAGGTGATCATCACCAGCGTTTTTCCGATGGAGGACATCGAGATCCGCCAGCCGCTCAATCAGCCCCAGGGTGTTTTCAACCGGGTCGGCCCGCCGATTACGGCGACCAATGGTGGCGGAGGTGGGCTCCATGCCCATCACCAGGTGATGTTCGATCTGTCGTCGGTGCCAATCGGTGAGCGGGTGACCCTGCAGGCCGTCACCAAGGCAAAGATGCCAGTCGCCATGACGGGCCACTTTCCCTTCTTTGTGAATAAGAAAACTGAGCTATTGACCTCCTGGCTGTTGTTCCCTGAGGACCATCCTTATACGTCCTACCGGCTGGTTCGCTATCCAGTCGATCAGTCCGGGCCGCCGATCACGATGGATCCCCGGTTTGCCATCGACCACCCCTACGGCACCCTGATCGGCTGGTCGGTGATCACGCCGAAGGAGGGGACGGTGTATGAGTGCCGCTGGACGACGCAGGACTGACGGCAAAGCCATCGGCCAGGGCAAGCCGCTGCTCCTGGCCCACCCGCTGGCGGGCCCAGAATAAAAAGCCGGCCACCAGCAGCAGAAAATAACCCGGCAACAGCTGCACCACGCGGTCAAAGGCCACCCCCTGGCCTGCATCGGGGTCAGCCCGTTCAACCGCAGTCACCGCCGCGGCAAAGGCGAGGCTCATCAGGCCATAGCTGACGTTGACGGCCAGCCCGCGAAAGCTCAGTACGGTCGCCCGATGTGCCGAATCGACCAGCTGGTTGAGATAGTGGCTTTGTAGAAACATCAACAGCCGCATCGATAGTGAGAGCAGCATGAAGAAGCCGACGCCCCACCAGGGAACCAGCAGGGCGGTACCGGCCAGGCCGATGGTGACGACTGCGACGAGCAACCAGAAGTTTGCCCGAGGCGACTGTGCCGTGGCCAGCCGACGCATTGGCGTCGCGGCGAACAGGCCGATGACCGCAGTGGTGGCACTGATGACGCCGAAGAGCAGTTCCGGAATATCGATGCGGGCGTAAAGCTGGCTGGAAACCACCAGCAGCTGCCGGATCGGCTGATCAAAGAGTACACCGGCCGCGATCACCACCAGCACCAGGGGATTGGCCAGAATCCAGCCGCCCGTGCGAATCGTCTGCTGAAAGGGCTCAAGTAGCCCCACTCGCCCGGTGGCAGCGGCGGCCTCGTCACGGGGTTCTTGCATGGCAAGGGTCACCCCGATTGCCCCGCAGGCGGAAAAAAAGGTGAGCCAGACCGGCAGCCGAAAGGTGTCGGCGAAGGTCAGCCCCGGGGACTGTCCCAGCCAGACTCCTACGGTGTTGAAAAGATCAGGGGAGTAAACCAGGCTGCCAGTGATCATCGCCACAATGGTCGCCAGTCCGCCAAACTGCATCAGCCGCTCCAGCACCCGGGGCCATTCATTGTCGCGGCCGGCAGCCTTGAGGGAGTCGAAGGCGAGAGCCTCATCGGCTCCGGAGGCGAAGGCCTCGGCCGCGCCGCTGAGCACCCGGTTGAGCAGCAGGGCGGGGAGCACCCAGGATGAATCGACTGGCACGATGGCCAGCAGTAGCATTTCGAGTGCCATCATCACCGCCGCGGCCACCAACAAGGCCTTTCGGCCGACCAGGTCGGCAAGCGCGCCGGAGGGCACCTCCAGCAGCACGATGACCACCGCCCAGGCAGCGTTGAGGAGGCCAAACTGTTCCAGCGTGATGCCATACCGCAGGAACATCACCATGAAGACGGGATAGTAGAACCGGATGTTGAAGAGAATCCGGAACGCCACAAAGAGCCGCACGTTGCGATCGGCGACGGCGGTGGTCAAGGCTTCAGGCGTCATGCTGCGGTCTGGCCCATGAAAAAAACTGCCGCCCCGTTGCCGGGGCGGCAGCTGTGAAAATGAATGCCGTCATCAGGGAAACCGTGGCCGTGGAGGCCGCGGCGGGGTCCCGGATGACCAGGCGGATTGTTCAGCAGGAAAACCCGCCCGAACATTCACCTGTACAGTCACCTTGCGTCACTGGATCACCTCCTTTACTACGAGTCTCCCGAGCCGTCATGGACACTGCACTGTCCAC
>Ga0180432_10008574_pt1 | contig 12686 bp, 13 predicted proteins | sample SS_ome_10_FD_132414 | JGI IMG/M metagenome (GOLD analysis project Ga0180432, IMG submission 132414) | Hypersaline lake sediment archaeal communities from the Salton Sea, California, USA - SS_1_MS_2 metaG | ecosystem: Environmental > Aquatic > Non-marine Saline and Alkaline > Hypersaline >...
GTCGTGGATCGCCGTGTCGCGCAGATCGGATCGGCTGCGGTGGCCAAGGCAGTGCGCCGCACAGGGCGGCGGTTTGTTGCCGTGTCATGTCACGATGACATCGAGGAGTGGCTGCAGCCTGACTGGGTGTTCAACCCGCAGGATGAGTTGTTCCGCTGGAGGTCGGTTCAACGACGCCCGGAAGTCGAGATCGTTGTACGGCGAGTGGATAAAGCCGCGTGGCGAATTTTCAGCAAGTATCACTATCTGACCCACAAGCTCAACGCATCATCTCAGTGCTGGCTGGGGACGATAGAGGGCGAGCCCGTGGTGTTCGTGTCGGTACTGCATCAGACCATCAAGACAGGCCGACACGCCTGGCGTCTGTCTCGGGTAGTGTGTCTCCCTGACTACCAGGGGCTGGGGCTGGGGAACGCAGTGTTCGACCTGGTGGCCAGCTTCTACGCGGCGTCGAAACAGACCCGATTCGTGGCCAGCCATCCGGCGCTGATCCAGCGGGCCGCGAGGTCGACAGACTGGGACATGGTCCGCAAGCCAGGATTTATCAGGACCAGCAAGTGGACGCGGACCAGCAAGCTGCCCAAGGAGATCTTCCGCGGGACCACGTCTCAGGACAGGAGGACCGCGTCGTTTGTCTGGGTCGGACGACGGGACCCCAGGGCAATGCAGGCGGGAGAGGTCATGGACACGCGATGAAACCGCACCCGCGCCAGGGGGCCATCGACGCCCATCGATCCCAAGGCCTCCCGCAGCTCCTCCAGCGAGTCGAATCCATCATAGAGGGCGTCCTCCCAGGTGAGCTCGGATACCTCGACGCGACGGACGGACTCGACGACGGACCGCACTGGCTCTGCCCACCCGTAGGCGTGCAGCCTAAGCCGGTCCCCAGCCTCCCAGCGGGCGAACCTCGGCGCCCACGCGCGTAGGGTCTGGATCTTGTCTCCTCGGCGCGCAGCGTCCAGGAGGGCGACGGTCAGGGTCAGCGATCGATTGGCCATGGACGGGAGCATATCCGCTCCGGGTTGACGCCGCAAGGCCTATTCGGCTATAGTCCTGCGTGGAGGTACGACATGCTCGCCGCTCAGACGATCCACGACACCATGGCCGCAGCCCTACGCCTCGCGCGCACACGATCCCATCTCACACAGACGCAGCTCGCCGAGAGAATGGGGACCTCGCAGTCCACGGTCGGGAGGCTCGAGGCTGGTGGTAGGTGGCCGAGCCCGGACACGATCTCCAGGTGGATGGGGGCGACGGGTACCGCAAGCCTCGGCGCGCTCATGCTCGACGCTGAGCGTGGAGCCACCTCGTAACCAGGCATAACCACAGGGGAAATAAAAAAGATCGATAAAAATAGCCAAACACGCTTGACGGTATTTCCTGTGCGGATATACTTCCACCCATGGACGAACTACCAAGGAGACCGAGACCATGACCACCGAGCACACCATCACCGTCACCTTCGACCACTCCGACGACTTCGACCCCGAGACCAAGGCTCTCGGCGTCAAGGAGTACACCGCGATCGTCACTGGCGGGCGCGTGTCGATCCGCCGCGATGGCGCCGAGGTCGACGCCGGCTGCTGGGAAGACGGGATGATCCGGGACACGTCCCAGAATCTCGTCGGGGGTGTCTACGAGTTGTTGGACGAGGCGATCGCCGACGTGGACGACGACGACAACAGCCTCCCCACCTTCCCCGGCTGGACCTACGACGACATCGGCCTCGGCGAGGGATCCTACCGCGCCGACGACGAAGCCGCCCCGTACTGCGTCGCCACCGGGATCGACAACGGCGTCCGCTGGGCGCGCGTCATGTACGCCACGGACTTCGTGCCCGCGAGTGAGACGGTGTACGAGGGCGACGACGCCATCGAGGACGCCATCAACAAGACCGAGAGGATGAACGAGCGATGACCAAGGCAGAGCAGATCGTGACAGACGCCACCGCACGGGGCCAGGGGCTCGACGTCCTCGGCTACGTCGTCTGGTGGGGACTGAACGGCGTCAACGTGGACGGGGCTCAGGCCCTGGCCGACTGGCGCTCCTCGGGGCTGCGGGAGAAGGACGCCCCCAGGCCTATGAAGCCGGCGACGGCCTACGCCGCAGCGGTCCAGCGGGCGACCGTCGGCATCGACGTCAAGCACCCGGTCCACGCGGATCAGTACACCGACAACGAGAAGTTCGTCGCCCACAAGCTGGTCGACGTGATCCCGGTGGTGGACGAGGCCACGAAGAAGCAGACCGACGTGACCTACCGCGAGCGGGCCAAGGTCGGGTACCTCAAGGCGCAGGCTGACATCCGGGCTTCGGACGCGACCGACCCGATCTGCGCCAACGTGATCAAGGTGTTCCGCGCCACAGCCAACCGCGTCGGCTGCAACCAGGCCCGCCCGGCGGTGACCTCGGCGATCCGGGCGATGGGCGGCGTTCCGCTCCGCTCCAATGGCGGCGTGTACTACGTCCCGGGTGGGAGCCGCGAGACGCTGGACGCGCTGGAGTCGGTGGTCAAGGGCTGGGGCTCCTCGGAGTTCTATCCGGTGCCCATGCACGACACCGCGCAGGCCAGGCGGTCGGTGGGCGACGCGGCCCGCGCCAACTTCGGCCAGGAGATGGAGCGGATGCGCGGGGAGCTGGAACAGTGGCGCCAGCGCCAGGACGACGACGACAGCCCGACGACCCGGGCGAGCACGCTCCGCAAGCGGCTGGACGCGCTGCGGGACATGGAGCGCCGGGCGGGCCTGTACACCGACGCGCTGGAGATCAAGCGGTCGGATCTGCTGGAGGGGATCGACGACTTGAAGCAGGGGATCCGCGACCTGATCGGGGAGGCCTTCTGATGGACGCCGTCACGATTCAGAACTGGTCCACGACCCGCAGCGAGAGCCATCCCGATGCGCGGTACCTGGCCCCTGAGATCCTGCCGCTACGGCTCCAGGGGGTCGTACACGGCCATCCGAAGGGGCACGACGGGCACCACATCTGCACGTCGGCCATCGTGACCGTCGACGGACGACTCGTGACCACCAGGTCCGGGACCGTGTACAGGCTCGGCCGACCCGACCGGAAGTGGCTCAACTGGCTGCGCGAGAGCGGCCGGACCTACAACCCGAAGCAGCCGATCAAGGTGATCAAGGGGAGCAAGTAGATGGAGGTCTACGTCGAGACCATCGGCAAGCACGGCGAGTGGCACACGCTCGGCAACGATCCCTTTGGGGAGACCATCGAGGAGGCGATCGACGCGCTCCTCTACGACAGCAACGTCGCCGGGTTCGTCGCGGACCTGGCCCACATGACCATCAATGGCACGCCGTTTCGGTTCACGGACGACGACGGCCCGATCGTGATCTGAGGAGCGAGGACATGCAGACCCACGAGGACAGCTGGATCGACGACGACACGATGGAGGGGCAGAGCGAGCCCGCGCCCGAGTCCATCCCCGACGAGGCCTCGATGAACACGGCCAAGGAGCAGGAGGAGAACGCCGAGCACTCGGCCCTGCGGATGACCTTGGCCGAGTACGAGGAGCACGGCGTGACGGGGATCGCCACCGGGGTGGAGGCCCTGCTGAAGTACGGCAAGATCGACGCGGCTGCCGACTACGTGGCCACGACCCTGAACGTCGTGAAACCCATCGCGGCGACCATGGTCAAGCGCCGGGTCATCGAGCGGAAGCGGGCCGAGATACAGGAGGTGGCTGATCGCTACGCCAAGGAGGAGGCTCAGCGACAGGCCGAGCCGGCGCCCGCTGCCGTCGACCCCCACGCCGCGTTCATGGCGCTCCGGTCAGCCCTGCGTGCCGCCCTGGTCGAGCGCGACACCGAGATCGACGCCATCCTCTGCGCCCTGCTGGCCCGCGAGCACGTCGTCTTGCTCGGCCCCCCGGGGACGGCCAAGAGCCTGCTCGCCAGGATGATCTCCGCCGCCATCGACGGCACCTACTTTGAATGGCTGCTGACCAAGTTCAGCGTGCCCGAGGAGCTGTTCGGCCCGGTGTCGATCTCCGCCCTGAAGTCCGACCGGTTCGAGAGGATGATCCACGGCAAGCTGCCGACCGCTGAGGTGGCCTTCCTCGACGAGGTGTTCAAGGCGAACGCCGCGATCCTCAACAACCTGCTGACCATCCTCAACGAGCGGGTGTACCACGACGGAACCCGTGGCCCCATCCACTGCCCCCTCGAGATCGCCCTGCTGGCGTCGAACGAGCTCCCCCAGGACGAGGGACTGGAGGCGATGTTCGACCGGGTCCTGGTGCGGCTGGAGGTGGACGCGATCAACGACGACACCGCGTTCGAGGGGCTGCTCACCGCCGGCACTCCGCAGGCGCTCACCCACGGGCTGACGAGGGCCGCGCTGACCGAGGCGCGGGACCAGGTCGAGGCGATCCCCCTGGGCTCCTCGGTCGCGCAGACCATCTCGGCCTTGCACCGCCGGTTCCGCGCCGACGGCCGGTACATCAGCGACCGCCGCTGGCTCAAGGCCGCCGGCTACCTCCGGGCGCGGGCCTGGCTGGACGGGATGCCCGAGGTCAACGACGACACCCTGACCGCCCTGGTGGACGTGCTGTGGGACGACCCCAGCCAGCGGGGCGACGTCGAGCGCACCATCCTGGAGATCGCCAACCCGGTCGGGCTCCGCGCCCGGTCGCTGGTGGACTCCGCGAGGGCCGAGTGGATGGACGTGAACGTGGACGACCAGGCCGCCATCACCACCGCCGGGGTCAACATCCGGGCCATGTGGGACGCCGGCCAGAAGCTGCTCGCCGACAACCCCGGGCACCCCGCCCTGCTCGCCGCGTGCAACGAGATCCAGGCGCTCCGCGACATGGCCCGCGACGCCTACGCGAAGCACATCTGAGGAGGACGCCGTGAACTTCGCCGACGAACTCGACCAGGCAGCCAGCGCGACCGACGTGGCCTCGGCCATGGACGACGCCGCGGGAGCGGCAGCCAAGCACGAGCCCACCCGGCACAGCCCCGCCAAGCGGGCGACCTTCGCCGTGCGTGAGATGGAGCGCCACGTCGACACCGACGGCGACCTCAACTTCCAGACCTCCCGGTGGCACCGCTGGATGTTCCGCGACGGTGGCCACGAGGGCGGCGAGTGGGTCAAGGACGGGGAGAAGCGTCCCGGCTGGAAGCCCGCGTCCCGCGAGGTGTTCACCGACTTGTACCAGGGGGGCGCCCTCAAGCCGGTCGACGAGCCGCCCGAGAGCGGAGCCTGGGCACGCGAGGTCCACCAGCAGCTCGACGAGACACCGGAGTACCAGCAGCTCCGCGCGCTGGCGAAGCGCGACCCCGAGTGGTCGGGCCTGGCTGCCGAGCGGGTGATGCGGTCGGTGCTGGACCAGATGCCCGACCCGAAGGACCTGGCTGACCCCCGAACGATCCAGCGCGCGGCCGACGCTCTCCGAGACATCGGCGACGAGGAGGCAGCGCAGGCGGCGGAACAGATGGCGCAGCAGGCCCAGGCTGCCGCCCAGGACGATTCTCAGGCCGTAGCTGAGGGTGCACCCATGATCCGGGCCAAGGTCGCTCAGGCGGCCCGCCAGGCGTCCGAGGAGATCCGCACCGCAAGCGAGGCGTGGAAGGCCCTGGGAGGACAGGCACCGGGCACCGGAGAGGGAACCCCGGATCGCGCCGAGGTGAGCAGGCAGAAACTCGATCTGGCCCGCAGGGTGGCCGACCTCCCCGACCTGGCCGAGGTGATGCGGATCGCCGGCCGACTCCAGCGCCACGCCAACACCACGCGCACCGGGAAGATCCGGCCGCACGCCGGGGCGGTGGTGGACATCACTCGCGGCGACGACATGGGGCGGATGCTGGCGTCGGAGATGACCCGGCTGGCCGACCCCGACCTGGAGATGGTGGCCCTGCGAGACCTCGTGGAGCGCCAGGCCCTCTGCTACGAGATGGAGGGGGACGCCCCGGTGGACAGCCGCGGGGCCGTGGTCGTGCTGTGCGACATCAGCGGCAGCATGAACGCCGGGACGCCCAGCCGCAACACCTGGGCCAAGGGGGTGATGGTCGCGGTGATCTCCACATGCCGGGCCGAGCACCGAGCCGTCGGAGTCGGGCACTACAACGCGGCGCTCCAGCGGTTCACCCGGTGGCCCGCGACTCGGCCTCCCGTACCATCGGAGATCCTGGACGAGCTCGCCGTCGGACTGAGCGGCGGTACCAACGTCTCGACGGCCCTGGCCAACGCGGAGCAGAAGATGGACGAGCCGATCATCGGAGCGCCCGACGACTTCTCCGGTGCCGACTACGTGATCGTGACCGACGGCCAGGACCGCGAGCCGGACCTGGAGGCCATCCACAAGGCTGGTCGCCAGGTGTTCGGGGTGTTCGTCGACTGCGGTGCTCCGACGTGGGCAGACAAGCTGGACGGCTACTGCGAGATCAGCGACGAGCAGATCCGCAAGGGCGACGACGGTGCGGCAGCCAAGGTAGCTCTCAGGGCCGGACGGAAATAAACGCAAGTCTCGGGTATTAGAAAAACCCAGGATGAGGTATAAGGTGAGGCTGGAGGTCGAGATGGACGAGCGAGCAGGCAAGGCGGGAAGGCCCGCGAAGCCCGGCCCCGAGGTGGTCAAGGTGACGATGCTGGCCCCGCTGGGCACCGCACATCGATTGAAGGAGCAGCTGGTCGAGGGCTTCCGGGAGCGCGGCCTGACCTTCGACGGCGTGGCCGAGCAGATGGGGATCCCGACGACGACCCTCCAGCGGTTGCTGTTGGCCGAGGAGATCGACCTCGGGACGCTGCGGCGCCTGTCCGAGATCGCCCAGGTCGACCCGGCGGATCTGCTGGCACTGGACGACGGGAACCTGGACAACCTCGCCCGGATGTTCAAGGCGCTGTGCTACTTCGCATCGACCGATTCGGCAGAGCTGCTGGAACGGACGCCGGGAGACTGAAAGAGAAACGCCCCGACCGAGTCGCGTCGGCCGGGGCGGGGGAACGAGGAGCCTGAGCCCCACGAGGACGTGCCCACCATAGCACGGGGACTCCGGCCGTCGTCAACAACACCACGCGACGACACCGCACGCTACGAGCGTGCTGGAGGACCCGATGACCGCGACCCCGATCCCAACCCCGTTCGAGCGGGGAACCCCACTGGAGAAGGCATTCCGCCGCGGCGACGTGATGGAGATGGCCAAGCAGGCGAGCGCCCTGCACGGGTCTGCCTGGGACAACCTCGACTCGCCGACGAAGAACGCGCTGGTGCTGATCAGCAAGGGGGCCATCGAGACCCGGCGGCAGAACGTCGGGATGATCGGTGACACCGAGGCCTACGTTCGGCGCCTCCCCAACGGCCGCGAGATCGAGCAGATCGTGCGCCCGGTCTCCCTGTCCATCGACGGCGGGGACCTGTACCAGATCAGCAAGACCACGTGGATGAAGAAGGTCGACGCCGAGGCCAAGGGGCTGAGGATCATCGAGCACGGCCGCAGCGGCTCCTACGCCGACAAGGTCAAGGTGCGGGTGCCGCTGGCGACGCCGCAGATGCAGGCGCTCAACAAGATCAACTCGGTAGTCGGGCTCAGCGTGGCCAACCCGCCGACCGTGTTCGTGGACGGCAAGGAGCAGGTCAACCCGTACATCCAGCGGGCGCCGGTCTCCGACGACCTGGCGGCCGGCCTCCCCGGGGACCTAATGCGGATCGTCGTGGCGGTGATGGTCGTGGGGGCGACCCCCGCCACCGGTAACATGACCGCGGTGCAGTACACCCTGGACTACGAGCCGGGCCGGGACTTCCAGCACGCCCTCGGCCAGCTCGCCACGGGCAAAAACAAGTACGGCGACGACCTGGGCGCTGGCGTCCAGGACCACTGCTTGCTGGTGACCGCCAAGCGGGCGCGGAAGATGATCGCCGCCCGCGAGGACGACATGACCGAGGACTGGGCGTTCTTCCCCTTGGTCGGTGGCGTCGGCTACCTCCACAACCTGGCCCACCCGGCGATCCTGGATGCGTATCGGGACTACACCTCGTTGCTCCAGTTCGCCACCCGCAAGGCGCAGACGGTGGCCCGCCGCAACGCCATGCTCCACCACCCCGCGCTCGGCTCGTACCGGGCGATCGTCACCAACGACAGCGGCGAGGCCCGGATCCCCGTGATCGGCTGGGCCGGTGGCGCCAAGGCGATGGCCGACTACGCCGACGTCGCCGACCGCCTGAGCCGGGGTGTCGGATTGCCCGCCGACTTCGAGGTGATCGAGGCCGACGACGTGTACGACCCCGAGTCCGAGGACCACGTGCCCGAGGAGGACGACGGGGTCGAGCAGGGGATCGCCCAGGTGCGCCAGCACGAGGAGGCTCCGCGCGAGGAGCCCGAGCAGGAGGAGCGGCAGTCGCCCGGACCCGAGCCCCAGGAGATCACCCCCGAGCGCCGCGCGCTCCTGGACTACATCGAATCCGGGCTGGAGCACATCAACCCCGACGAGGTCCGCAGCCTCGGGTACGACCCGGCCACCAACACCGACGAGCAGCTGACCGCGATCCGCGAGCGCATCAACAAGCTGATGGAGGACTTCTAAAATGCCCCGACAGCGACTCCACCTCCGCGACGTCTCCCTGGACGCCCACGGGGCGACCGTCTCTCTGAACAACCTCGGCCGTGTGGTCGCCTTCGTCGGCGACAACGGGACCGGCAAGACCACGATCCTCCAGGCCCCGTCGCTGCTGCGGCCAAAGACGCCCCAGGGCTCGGCGGGGTTCGGCTCCGAGGACTTCGACCTCGCCGCCGGGATCTTCGGTGACGACCCCGATCCCGTGCTGGAGATCCGGCGCCAGCGGTCCGGCGGCAAGCACGGGATCTGGCTGGACCCCCGGAAGAAGGGGACCGCGACCGCCAACATCGCCCAGATCCACGCCGCCCTCGGGGACGCCGCCGCGTTCTCCATGGCCGACCTGATGGGCATGAGCGCCGACAAGGCCGCTCGGTGGCTGGAGGAGCGGGTGCTGGCCTCGGGTGATGACGACCTGGCCGACCAGATCGGGGAGGAGAGGATCGCCCAGGTTCAGAAGATCCTCGGCGATGCCAGCCCGCTCAAGCCCGGGTGGGTGGTCAGCCGTGACGACCTGGCCCGCGCTGTGGATATGCTGTGGACGGCCCGCAACGACGCGAACCGGGACGTACAGCGGCTCCGCAAGGCGCTCGACCAGGCCGAGGTGGACCAGAAGACGGCCGACTTGCCCCCGGGCACGGTGGCGTCGTGGCGGACCAAGGTCAAGGAGAGCACCGACCGGATCTCCGAGATCGACCAGATGATCGCCAGGGCCGAGGGGGAGGCCAGCGGACGCGCGGCCATCGAGCGGCAGATCACGTACTCGATGGACCGGCTCAAGCTGCTGCGGGAGATCGACCCCGACGCCATCGCGCTGGAGTGGGAGGAGAAGATCCGCGCCGCCCGACAGGTGGTGGAGAACCACATCGAGGCCAGGGACAAGCACCGGCTCCGCATGGAGGCGGCGCAGGCCGCCGAGGAGTCGACCCAGCAGGACCTCGCCCACGCCCGGGCCGAGCAGGCGACGCTGACCGAGAGTGGCGCGGCGAACCTGGCCGAGATGAGCGCGGGGGAGCGGTGCGACAGGTGCGGCCGGATCATGGACACCGACGCCGCCGGCCACCTCCACGACCTGATCGCCGAGTACCGGCGCAAGCTGGGAGAGCTGGCCCAGCAGCTCGACGAAGCGGAGAATCACCACACCGCCGCGCGCCTCAACCGGATCGAGATGCAGGACTTCGCCGAGCACGCCCGCAAGGAGCTCGCCAAGGCCGAGGAGGCGCTGTCGGGGCTCAAGCAGTCCCGGGACATGGCCGTGGACCGCGCCCGCAAGGACGTCGCCGGTATCGACGATCTCGCCAAGGAGACCGAGAAGCTGCGGTCGGAGATGCCCGAGCAGGCCGGTGGCCTGGAGGCCCTGCGCCGCGAGCGCGAGACGATGGACCGGCAGCGTCGGGAGGCCCAGGCCAACGCCGACACGATCAACGACTGGGAGGGCCGCCGGTCCGACTACCACCGGATGCTGTCCGAGCAGGAGAAGGCCGAGGAGGACCGCACCCGGGCGTTCGCGCTGTGGGGGGAGATGGGGTCCAACGGGATCCTCGGTCGCGTGCTCAGCGATTCCCTGCTCCCCCTGGTGACCGACGCCAGCAAGTACGTGGAGGCCGTGCTGGGGGATCCGCTGTGGGCGAACGCCGAGGGCGGGTTCACCTGGGGTCTGTACCGCAGCGGCGAGCAGGTCCCGATCGACCAGGCGAGCAGGTCGGAGCGCACCGTCGCGGTGACGTTCATGGCCATCGCCATCATGGGGAGGATGGACGGCTGGCGGTTCCTGACCATCGACGACCTGGAGAACCTGAGCGGGTACGACCCGGACGAGGAGGTCGATGCGCAGGACGGTGGCGGGACCCGGCGCACGCTGTTCGCCGAATCGCTGGCCCAGGCGGTCGACGACGAGGTGCTGGATGGGGCGTGGATCGCGTGCGTGGAGGACGGGACGTGGTGCCCGCCTCACCCGTTCCAGGTGATCAACCTGCCGCTGGGAGGAGTAAGCAATGGGGGATAGCACCGAACTCAGGAAGGCGATGGTGGCGATCGGGGCGGCAGTGTTCCCGGAACGGGAGTACCCGCAACACCTACTGCCGGTCAGCGAGTACACGGAAGAAATCAAGGCCCTACAGAATGATAGCCTGGAACTCAGCATCGGTTACGCCCATCTCGACCTCGTTGTCACATGGACACGAATCCTGCTGAACCCCGAATCCGCACTCCACGAGAAGGCGCCACGAGTGCTCGGGGAGATACTGGACGACGCAACGGCGTGGCTGAAGGAGAACGAGACGCCGATGCCGCAGGACGACCGATGACGATCCTCCTCAACCAGCAGCAGCACCAGGCGGTCCACTCCCCGGCGACCCGCACCCTGGTCGTCGCGGGGGCCGGGTCGGGCAAGACCGAGGTGATGACCCAGCGGGTGGTGCGGATCGCCCGCGACGAGGCCAACCCCGCCCGGATGCTGTGCGTGACCTTCACCCGGGACGCCGCCCGCAACATGCGGGAGAGGTACGCCGACCGAGCCGGCATCCCGACGACGCCGGAGTTCGGCACGCTGCACTCCTGGTACTACAGGCTGCTCCGTCGCCACGCTCCTCGAGTCGGCCGTACCATCGGGTTCTCGGTCTACGACCCCATCGATCGAGAGGACCTGATCCGCGCGTGCGCCGAGGACGTGAAGGCCCACGAGAAGCCCTGGGAGTGCCACATCCGGGCGCTGGAGAAGCACGGTCGCGTCACCCGCGAGTACGAGCAGAGGATGCGCGAGGGCGACGCCATCGACTTTTCGATGATGGAGGACATGGCCCTGCACCTGGTGACCGAGGACGACGTGGTCAAGGGGCAGCTCCAGGCGAAGTACAGCCACATCTTCGTGGACGAGTACCAGGACGTGAACGCGGCCCAGGCGCTGATCCTCGCGGACCTCACCCCGTCTCGGCTGTTCGTGGTCGGGGACGCCCGCCAGGGCATCTACGGGTGGAGAGGGGCCGACCCCCAGCGGATCGTCGAGATGGCCAAGGAGGCAGCCGTCGAGCTGATCGAGATGCCGGTCAACTACCGGTCGACCGAGCCGATCGTGGCGCTGGCCAACGTGGTAATCGGGTCGGGGTTCGAGCCGATGCGGTCGGCGTGCGGACCTGGTGAGGCCGTCGAGATCCTGACCGGGCACCGTGACCAGCAGGACCAGGCATCCTACGTCGGCACCCGCATCGCCACCGACGTCGCCAACGGAACTGCCCCCGGTGACATCGCGGTCCTCGGTCGGACCTGGCTGGACGTGGCGCGGGTCAAGAACCGGCTGGAGGAGGCCGGCGTGCCGGTACTGTACCTCGGCGACGAGACGGACCCGTGGGAGACCCCGGTGGGCCGTGGACTGTCGAGGGCGCTGCGGCTGGTGGCCAACCCCAACGACGACAACATGGCCCGGATGGTGGACGCCTGGGGCCGCACGGTCAGCAGGAACAGCGACCACCGAGCGATCCGGAACCAGGCCCGGGTCGACCGGATGACCGTGGTCGACGTGCTCGCCTTGGTTCGCCGGTCAGGTCCGTGGCGCTACCTGTGGGCCGAGAGCCAGAAGTGCCGCGAGCGAGGGCCGACGAAGACGTACCTGTCGACCCTGATCCCTGGACTCTGCGACGCCTTCCAGGCCCCGTCCTCTGCCGCCCGGGAAGCCATTCCATCCGACGTGACCACCCTCGACGAGTTCGGGGAGTGGTGGTGCGATCGAGGAGTAGCCGAGCGCAAGGCCCTGGCCGACGAGCAGGCCGGGGGCAAGGTCGACGCGGTGACGTTGACAACCGTCCACGGGGCCAAGGGGATGGAGTGGCCACACGTCCACGTCCTGAGCGCCTGCGACGGCGTGTACCCCAGCCACCGCAAGGGGGCCGACCCCGAGGAGGACAGGCGGGTGCTGTACGTGGCCCTGACGCGAGCAGAGAAGCGGCTGACCGTCCACGTTCCGAAGCAGCTGGTGACCCCGTGGGGCGCCCTCAAGAAGGCCGGGCCGACCCCGTTCCTTCCGAGAGGAGAGGTCCGATGAAGCCAGCCACGGAGATCCGCAAGGCGTGGGCCAAGGTCCAGCGCGCGGAGAAGGCGCACCGCCAGGCCGTCGCCGAGCTGAA
>Ga0180432_10008575_pt1 | contig 12685 bp, 11 predicted proteins | sample SS_ome_10_FD_132414 | JGI IMG/M metagenome (GOLD analysis project Ga0180432, IMG submission 132414) | Hypersaline lake sediment archaeal communities from the Salton Sea, California, USA - SS_1_MS_2 metaG | ecosystem: Environmental > Aquatic > Non-marine Saline and Alkaline > Hypersaline >...
AAGGGGGCGCAGGCGCACAAGCGCGGAATGCGCAGGGCCGAGGAGAAGAGGGGAAGGGAAACGGAGCGGAGAAAGGGGCGGCCGGCGGCCCGGCGCGGCGCTCAGCGGTGCGGCAACTAGGAAGCGCACTAGGCCGGGCAGCCGAATTTGCGAAAAAGCTGCTTACCATATTGATTATCCTCGCGCTGGTCGTTGCGGCGATGATCTTCTTCTTCCCGCGTCTGCTAAGGGCATGGAAAAAGCTGGGCGGGTGGAGGTCGTGGTGGCAGAGATTCCTCGAACGCTTCAGGCGGAAGCCGAGAGATGCGACCATCGTGAGAGCCCCGCCGAGGAGGTTCATCAACCCGTTCAGGTCGGCGCGGCTGCTGAAGCGAATGTCCCCGCGTGAGCTGGCGCGCTACACTTACGAGGCTTTTCTCGCATACGCCGGCCAGCAGGGCTATCCGAGGTCTTCTGAAGAAACCCCCTACGAGTTCGCGAAGCGGCTTTCGGATTCCGGCGCAAAGATGGCTCCTCTGGCAGCATCGGCCGCAGAGGCTTACGTCCCGGCGGAATACGGAGCGCGAGAGCTGCCGGATTCGGCGCTGGAGCAACTTCGTGACATCTGGAAAGGCCTCGAGGCCTACGCGCCCTGAGCGAAGATCAGAATTTCAACCGAGTTCCTGCGCCAAGCCACCTGGCCGAGTTCCCCAAGACGGATTTAAGAACGGCCCATGCGTCCAAACCCGTGCAATGAGCAGGGCCGACAAAGAAAACGCCCTGATCCCGGAGCGACTCTGCAAGGGCTCGTACCTCGTCGTGCGCGGCGGAGGCCAGATGCATTCCTCCCAGAACGGCCTGCACGGGGCGCTCGGGAAGAAGCTCGCGGGCCGCGGCGACGGCGTTTAGTATCCCCCGATGACCGCATCCCGATAGAACCACCAAGCCGCCGGGCGCATCCAGCACGACGGCGCGCTCGTCCTCGAACGGATCGGGCACCCGTCGGCCTGAAGCCGTCTCCACGAACAGCTTCTTCTTCCCGGCGGGAAATGGGACAATCTCCGAGATGAGTCCGGTGAGCCAGATTCCCGGGACCGCTTCCACCGGAGAGTCCGCCATGACGAGGCCTCCTCCTGCCGTTTCGACATCACCGGGAGTCCAATCGACGCCGACTCTCCTCCATTTCACCTTCCCGCGCGCGAACTTGCCCCGGAAAGCATCGGGGGAAACGTATACATTGGGCCTCGCACCAGCACTGAGCAGCGGCATGAGCCCGCCAGCATGATCGTAGTGCCCGTGGGTTATGACAACCCTCCCGATGCTCTCCGGCCGGACTCCGAGCGATTTGAGGTTCGCCACGGTCAGGTCGCTCTTGCCCGTGTCGACCAGAAGGCACCCCTCAGCCGACTCGACGAGAAGCGAGAACCCGTGCTCGGCTCGAACGTTGCCGCGCAGAGCGAAATTGTCCATCGCGACAGTCAGGCGAAATTTCATGGGAGCTGGCCCTGGCCGGCGAGTACTTTATCGACTATCGCCTCGAAGTCTCTGGTGAGGGCAGCCTCGGGATAGTGGAAAACGTAGGGACGCCCGAGGTCGCCGGCCTCGACGAGGCGGGGGTCGATGCGAAGGCGGCCGAGGAACGGCACCCGCATTTGTTGGGCCATCTTCTCCCCTCCCCCTATCGGAAAGAGCTCAATCTCCTTCCCGCAGTGAGGACACTCCAGCCCGCTCATGTTCTCGATGACGCCGGCGACTTCCATATTCACGGCACGGCAGAAGGACACCGACTTCCGGACGTCGGCAAGCGCGATTTCCTGCGGGGTGGTGACGATAAGCCCTCTGGCGTCGGGGATCACCTGCGCAACGGTGAGGGGCTCGTCGCCGGTGCCGGGCGGTGAATCGACAACAAGGTAGTCAAGTTCGCCCCAATCCACCTGTCCGATGAACTGCTTCATGGCACCTATCTTCATTGGGCCGCGCCAGATCACGGCTTCGGTGTGGCTGCGCAACGCGAAACCCATCGAAGCAACCCGCACCAACCCTTCGAAGTCCACGGGCATCATGCGCTCTTGTGAGACCTCGAACCTTCTGCCGACCAATCCCATGAGGTTGGGAACGGACGGGCCGTGCAGATCGACGTCGAGGAGGCCGGTCTTGAACCCCCGCTTTCCGAGCGAGATGGCCAGGTTCACGGCGACCGTGCTCTTGCCCACCCCGCCTTTGCCGCTCAGGACCATGAGCTTGTTCTCGATGTCAGCCAGCACTTTCTGGACCGACTCTTCCAAAGCGCGTCTCTCCGCCTGGATGTCGCGGGTCGCTTCTTCCTGCCCCTCCGGTGTCACGATGGTTCACTTCCTTTCAATCGCTCAGCTCCCTGAGTCGACGGTCGATCTCTCCGAGCTGCTTTCTGATCGCCTCGGACTGCGCCTTGAGCATGTTAACTTCCTGCTCTTTCGACATAGGCTGCTGCGGAGGCTGGAAAGCGCCGCCTCCCACGCCCTGCCCCATTGGGTTACGCATACCCATGCCACGTCCCATACCCATACCACGCCCCATTCCCATGCCGCGTCCCATCCCCATCCCGCCGCCCATTCCCGCACCACCAGTTCCGAAATGCCCACCGACGTTGGGGCCGGGGGAAGGGTTGAGCTTCCCCTGCTTGAAGTTCTGAACCGCGTCCCGAACGACGCCGCTGACACCGGTGATTACGTTGATGCCGGCTGCACCGAGAGTATTGTGCGCATTGGGGCCGCAGTTGCCGGTGAGCACGACTTCCACCTGCTTGTCCGCCATCATCTGGGCAGTCGTGATCCCGGCCCCGTGCGATGCGACGACGCTAGGGTTCTGTATTGACTCAAACTCCAGATTGTCCGTATCGACTATCAGCAGATAAGCGGCTCTGCCGAACCGGGGATCGACCTCGGCATCGAGGGCCGGTCCGGTCGCTGATACTGCGATTTTCATACTTGTCCTCCCTTATTCAATGACCCGACGAATGGGCGGCTCCCCTTAGGGAGCCGCCCATTCGTCCCGTTTACTCCTGTTTCTCCAGCTCTGCAATTCGGCTTTGCACTTGATCGAGCTGGCTCTGCAAGAACTCTGCCTGATTCTTGAGGAACCCCAGCTCGTCGGCGGCCTGAGGCGCGAACGCCGCACCGCCGGCTGCACCGGCGTAGGGGAAGCCGAACTGCCCCGACTGCATGGCCTGCCAGGCCGCCTGGGCCTGAGGCGTCGGCCATTGCCCCGTAGTCAGGAATTGTGCCCCCGGGCCTAAACCCGTGGGGCTCCTGCCGGCCCAACCGGGACTGAAGCCGAACCTCATCCATCCGGGCAAGCCCGTCATCTGATACATCCATCTGTAACCGCCAGGCATGTTACACCTCCTTCATGTGGAACGTTGCAAGGGCTTTCACGAATCTCCTAATACCAGAAGCGTCGCCCGCGACCGAACCCGCCTCCGCGCCCCATCCCCAAACCACGGCCAAATCCCATTCTGGGGAAGTAGCCGTAGCCGGCTCCCCATGCGGGATAGCCCGCGGCAAAGGGCGTGGCGTAAGGCATCGCCGTGGAAGCGCCGAACCCGCCATAGGGCATCGCTCCCACGCCGAATCCCGCGCGGGGGATAGGGTTCATGAAGCCGGGAGCGCCGTAACCGACGCAGTACCCTGCCGCTCTGCCTGTCATCGGCCCAAGACCCATCGGGCCGGTCCCATCTCCACGTGGCATGGCTTCACCTCCTCTGTAAAGTGGGTTACCTTTCCCTGGTCATCTTCGCCCCGCACTTGGGGCAGGACATCTGGTAACAGGGCGTGCCGCGCTGGTGGCGGGCTTTCGCGCCGCATGAAGGGCAGACGCAGTAGCCTCCGGGGCCTCCTGCAAACCCGCCCATCCTGCCTCCTCCGCCACCCGCGGCCGGACCTGTTCCGTCTCCTCGTGGCATAAGCATCACTCCTTTCTCTTGCTGTTGAGCCGCTGAAGGGCCGCTTTTGCCAGGGCTGCCATGGCTTTGCCCGCTTCCGAGCCGGTCTCGATCGGCGACCTGCCCTCGGATATGGCCCAGGCCACGGCCTTGTCAAAGGGTATCCTGCCCAACGCCTCAACGCCCCCCTCGCGACAGAGTTGCTCTATTCGTCTCGCTTCCTCCAAATTCAGATCAGCCTTGTTTATAACGACGACGGGCTCGATGCCCAGGAAACGGGCGAGCTCGACGGCCCTGGCTAAGTCGTGCACGCCCGAAGGCGTCGGCTCGGTGACGATCACGGCGAGGTCCGTACCGACGAGGGACGCGTTGACGGGACAGCCGACCCCGGGAGGGCCGTCGATGAGTATTCGCTTGCCGTTCTCGGCCCTTTCCTGCGCCATACCGCGGAGCATGGTGACCAGCTTCCCGGAGTTCTCTCCGCCCGGATCAATCTGCGCCCACACAAAGGGGCCGCGCCTCCACTCGCCGTCACTCGCCTTGCCTGAAACCCGCCGTCTGAGCGTAACGGGCGCGGACTCGGAGCCCGCCAGAGGGCAGACGACCTCGCAAAGCCCACAGCCCTCGCACTTGATCGGGTCAACTACCGCCGCGCCCTCGTTCATTGTGATGGCATCGAAAGAGCAGCGAGCGGCGCATACTCCGCAACCGTCGCACAGGGCCGGGTTAATTTCTGCCAGAAATGTGTCCTCGAACGGCACGGTCCGGGTGGCTTCCGAGCCAAGGATGAGATTGAGATTGGACGCCTCGACATCGCAGTCAGAGATGACGTCGCCGTTCGCAACGTGGGCGAGGACGGAGCCGAAGCTGGTCTTGCCGGTTCCGCCCTTGCCAGAGATCACTACCAGTTGCCCGCCGGCCTGATGGCGGGAAGCCGGCGGCCGAACGGGATTCGGCTCGGCTTTCCCTCCGACTCCCACAGGCGCCCGCCGCGGTTTCTTCTCCCATTCCCTGCCGAAAACGGCCTGTGCGAGATCCTCGAAGATGCGCTGGTACGCCTCGCTCCTGCCCACGATAAGCTCTCCGCGCGAATAATGTGAGGATACCGTCGGGTCGAACGGAATGCGGGCCAGGACCGGCACCCCTCTATCGGCGCAGAACTGCTCCACCGGCGCGGAGCCAAGGTCGCACTTGTTTATCACCACACCGCACGGTACGCCCAAGTAATCCAGCAGATTGACCGTCACCTCCAAGTCGTGAAGCCCAAGCGGAGTAGGCTCGGTGACGAGCAGGCAGAAGTCTACGCCCTCCAGGCTCTCGACGACGGAGCATGACGCGCCGGGAGGGCAGTCCAGGATCGTGTCACGGCCCGGACTCAAGAATTCCTTGACGCGGCCGATGACCGCCGCGGAACGAACCTCGCCGATCTGGAGCTCTCCATCGGCGAAAGCGCCGAAGGCGCAGCGGCCCTTGCGGACGGTTCCCAACTGGTGGGGCTTGCGACCCAGAGCGTCTAAGGGGCAAACGGCAAAGCAGACCCCGCAGTCGTGGCAGAGTGCAGGAAATACGAGCACCTTTCCCGCAACAAGGGCCAGGGCATTGAACCGGCATCGCCTAATGCACTCTCCGCACGCCGTGCAGCGTTCGGGGATGGGCTCCGGGGCGAAAGCGTACGCAGGCTTCACCTCTTCGATCTCGGGACGAAGAAAGAGGTGAGCGTTTGCGGCCTCGACGTCACAATCGATGAAATCCACGTCCGCTCTGGCAACGGCAAGGTTCGTCGCAACGAACGTCTTGCCGGTTCCGCCTTTTCCACTGGCGACAGCTACGATCATCTCATTTCTCTAAACGGGGGTCCGCTCTGCCATCTCGATGCCCCCCGGCGGAACCTCCGCGGGCCCGCGATCTGGCGCCAGCCCTCACGGAGCTCGCCCTTGGCGAACATATCGAGCGCCGCGTCCGCGTCTCCCATTACGTTAGCGTAAACCTTTATTCCAGCGGCCTGCAGGCGCCTCGCCATGAAGCCGCTGATCCCACCGCAGATCACCGCCTCCATTCCCAGCGAGAGCAGCGCGCCGAGGAGGGCATGGGGCGATGGCTCCCACACCGGGTAGCTCTTGCGCTCAGCCATCTGCCCGTCTCTGATATCGGCCACTAGCAGCAGCCCAGCACATTCGAGCCTGGGCGCCACTCTGTTACCAAAGACCGGCACGGCAACCTTCAATGCCATCACCTCCGTATGTTACGTATGCACATCACGTGCCGTCCAAGGCGATGAAACGTAAGTCGTGGCCAAGCATAGGGATATAGCGACAAGACGAAAATGGCGTGACAGCCCGTGTGCTGCGTTTACGCAACGCCAGGCCGCAACGTTGCGCTATCGGCGCAACATCAGGACAGGCCGTGGCGCTTCATTTTCCGCCATAAAGTGACCCGATGTATTCCAAGTTCGCGGGCGGCGCGCTCGCGGTTTCCCCCTGCCCTTTCCAAAGCGGCCTTTACCGCCGCGGCTTCGGCCTCTCCGAGAGCGTCCCGCCTAGCTGCATGGGTCACGCTGCCCGCCCGGGAAATCTCCGGCGGGAGGTGCCGGGGCTCTATGGTCCTGCCGCGACAGAGAACGAAGGCATGCTCGATGGCGTTTTCCAGCTCCCGTACGTTGCCGGGAAAATCGTGGCGCATGAGGACCGCCAAGGCCTCCCTGGAAAGGCCGCGGATGTCTTTGCCCGTCGCGGAGCTGAAGCGCCGGACAAAATGGTCGACGAGGAGGGGGATGTCCTCCCTCCTCTCCGAAAGGGGAGGGAGCTCGATCCTTATCACGTTCAGCCTGTAGTAGAGGTCCTCGCGGAATTCGCCGAGGGCCACGAGGCCGGAGAGGTTTCGGTTGGTGGCGGCGACGACTCGAACGTCAACCCGCACCGTCTCGGATGAGCCCAGCGGCTCGAAGGTCTTCTCCTGCAATACCCGCAGCAATTTGACCTGGAGCGACGCCACGAGGTCGCCGATCTCGTCGAGGAATACGGTGCCGCCGTCGGCCACCTGGAACCTGCCCGGCCTATCGGTCCTCGCGTCGGTGAAAGCGCCCTTCCTGTAGCCGAAGAGTTCGGACTCAAGGAGCGTCTCCGGCAGCGCCCCGCAGTTCACTTTGACGTAGGGCTTCTCCTTGCGCGGGCTGAGGTCGTGTATCGCCTTGGCGAACAGCTCTTTTCCGGAGCCGCTCGAGCCTTCAATGAGCACCGTGCTGGGGCTCTCGGCTATGTCGGGGAGTATGGCGAGGATCTCCTGGATTCGCTTGTTCTTGCTCACGATGTCGCCGAAGGAGTACTTGCTTTGGAGTTCCCTGCGGAGCTCTTCGATGGCGGAGAGGTCGCGAAAGGTCTCGGCGCCGCCCACGACCTCGCCGGACTCGTCGCGGAGCACCGCAGTGGAGATGCTTATCGGCACCTCCCTGCCGTCCTTTGTCAGGATCGTCGCGGCCTGATCGACGATCTGCCTGCCGCTCCTTATGCTTTCGTCGAGCGGGCAGCCGGACTCGCAGATGTCCGTCCTGAAGATGTCGAAGCAGTACTGGCCGAGCGCCTCGTCAGTGGAGAAACCGGTGATCCCCTCCGCAGACTTGTTGAACGAGGTGATCCTGCCGTCAAGGTCGACGGTAAACACACCGTCGGCGATGGAATCCAAGATCTGTTTCATGAATGCTTCTTTCATTTCGAGTGAAATTGTATCGCTTTGGGAGGTGCGGCTCAACTTAGCAGCAAAGGCGGCGGCAAGGCCTGAGCGTCGTTTTTTGGCTCAATTGGGCGAGTCCGGTTGTCGATACCTGTAGCAGAGGGTTCGGAACCCCAGGGTTGGAGTACGGCATTACGGGCTTTGCGTTCCTCAGGCTGGAGCGGTGCCGAGCCGACGCCCGCGTCGATCGCGCGCACCCTGGGCAAGACCGAGCCGAGAAGGAGTCGGTGATGCAGGCAGTTGCCAGGGCGGTACTGGTCGTCCATGACGACATCCGAATGAGAGAAGCCGTTCTGAACAGCCTCTCTCAGGCCGGATACCCTTGCATGCAGGCGAACAATGCGCAGGAAGCGGTGCAGCTTGCCTCGGAAAGGGAGTTCTCCCTGGCGGTCACCGGGCTGAGGGTCCCGGGGGGTTCCAGCCTGGGACTTCTGGACGAATTGAGGGGGAAGAACCCTGGAATTGCGGTGATAGTGCTGACGCCGCCGGAAGATGCGGCGTCGGCGATCGATTGTCTCAAGAAGGGAGCGGACGACTACCTGCTGACTCCGATCAATCAGACGGAGTTGCAGGTTATCGCCTCGCGGGCATTAGACAGACAAAACGCCGATATTCTCCGCCGGGGACGGGACGGCGCAACCGCGCTCAACGCTTCGCAACAGAGAAAGCGATTGAGGAGGTCGTTTCTGCAGGCGCTGGAGTCGCTGGCGTACTGCCACGAGGCGAAGGACCCGTACTCGAAGGGCCACTCGGACCGGGTCGCGCGTTTGTCCATGTCAATCCTGCGCACCATGAACGTCGAATCTCCGACGCAAGAGCAAATGCACATCGCGGGGCAACTCCACGACATCGGGAAAATAGGGGTGAAAGAGTCGGTGCTTCACAAGCCCGGCCCGCTGAGCGAAAACGAACTGGAGCACGTCAAGAGCCATCCGATCATCGCCGCCCGCATACTGAGGCCGGTGATCCAGGACGTCGCCGTGGCGGACATGATTCTGCACCACCACGAGCGCTTCGACGGGCGAGGCTATCCCCACGGGCTGGCGGGAGACAGCATCCCTCTCGGTTCCAGAATCCTGGCGGTGGCGGACAGCGTGGACGCGATGACCTCTCCGCGGCCGTACCGCCCGCCCGAGTCGGTCGAGAGCGCCTTGAGGGAGGTTCAGGACTCAGTCGGCACAAGATACGACCCCGACGTCGTCAAAGCTCTTTCCGAAGTGCTCAGCCGAGACGATTGGGTCATGCAACTGGAGCGGGATAGAACGCACGTGTTCCTCAAAAGTTCCACGGAGGAGTGCTGAGAGTCATCGCAGGCAGTTGCGGCCCCTCGCAACGGGCTTTTCAGCCCGCGATCCTTCCCTCCAGGGCCAGCTTGTCCTCCATGCCCGGCTCGCATTCCACGGGATAGCGTCCGGTGAAGCAAGCGACGCAATAATCCTCGGGCGGGCCGGAGACAGCGCCCAGAAGACCCTCTTCACTGAGGTATCCGAGCGAATCGACGCCAAGGAACCGGCCGATTTCCTCGACGCTTCGCTGCCCGGCCATGAGTTCCTCCTTGCTGGGGAAGTCGATTCCGTAGTAGCACGGGCAGGAGGTGGGGGGACAACTTATCCGGACGTGAATCTCCTTCGCTCCGGCGCGACGCACCATCCCGAGTTTGGCCTTCAAAGTGGTGCCGCGAACGATGGAGTCCTCCACGAGCACGACCTTCTTCCCTCTCACCGACTCCTTGACGACGTTGAGCTTGAGGTTCACGTCCTCGATGCGGTCGTTCTGCCCGGGCATTATGAAGGTCCGGCCTATGTAGTGGTTTCGGATTATCCCCAGGTCGAAGGGGATGCCCGACTCGCGCGAGTACCCCAAGGCCACGGAGTTTCCCGAGTCGGGAAGCGGGATGACCACGTCGGCGTCGGCGGGATGCTCCCTGGCGAGATTGCGCCCGAGCTTCACGCGAACCATGTGAACGCTGTCCCCGAAGACATAGGAGTCGGGCCGCGCGAAGTAAACATGCTCGAATATACAATGGGATCGCTTGGATGTCGGCTCCTTTTCGAACCGCCAATTGGAGAAGCCGCCCTCGTCCACGCAGACGATTTCTCCCGGCTCGACCTCCCTGAGGAATTCCGCGCCTATCAGGTCGAGCGCGCAGGTCTCGGAGACGATTGCCCAGCCGTCTTTAAGCTTCCCGATGCATAGCGGCCGAAACCCCTGGGGGTCGCGCACGCCGAAGAGCTTATCCTGGGTCATTATCACGAAAGAGAACGCGCCATCGAGTCGGCGCAGGCTCTGGGTGAGGCACTCTTTCACGTCGGCGATGCCGGAGCCGGCCATCAGGTGCACGATCAGCTCGCTGTCGGTCGAGGTCTGGAAGATGGCGCCGCGTTCGCCCAGTTGCCGGCGCAGCGTGCGGGCGTTCACGAGATTGCCGTTGTGCGCGACGGCCACCAGCGCCCGCGCGTATTCGATCACGAGCGGTTGGATGTTCTGGACCCGCTTGGCCCCGGTGGTCGAATATCTTACGTGACCCGTTGCCAGGTGACCCGGGAGGTTCTCGAGGTCCGCCTTCGAGACGGCACCCCTAACGAGGCCCAGGTCCTTCTTGCTGCGCACCCTTTCACCGTCCGAGGCGACTATGCCGGCGCTTTCTTGCCCGCGATGCTGCAAGGCGTAAAGCGCATAATAGGTCTTGACCGCGGCGTCGGGAACGCCGTAAACGCCGACGACGCCGCAGCTTTCCCTCGCTTCCATCGGATTCCCCCAAGGAATGAGGTCGGATCACACTTCAAAGAGGAAGGATCGGTTCCCTCATCCATTCTATCAGCTTTCAATCCACGCCCCTGCGCGAGGGGCGACTCGCAAAGACCTCCGGCGGGCGGCGCTTGTGCTCCGAAGCCGCCATGAGTCCCCGGACCCTCTTCACCAAATCGGCCGAAGCCTGCGGCTCGCGGCCCGCGTCCATCGCCTCGAGCACGGCGTCCAGGTCGGCGTAAGTGAGTCCCAATTCCCCCTCGTCGGTCTGCCCCGGCCAAAGGCCTGCGGACGGCTGACGGCTGACGACCTCGTCGGGAACGCCCAGGTGCCGCGCCAGTTCGATCACTTCCTTCTTCAGAAATCCGCCTATGGGCAATACGTCCACTCCCCCGTCTCCGTACTTCGTAAAGTATCCGACCATGGCTTCGCTCTTGTTGCCGGTGCCGACGACCAAATAGTTACGTGTATTGGCAATGAAGTAGAGGGTGACCATCCGCAGCCTCGGCTTAAGGTTCGCCTTCGCAAGATCGTTGCCTTCGGGCAGGAGAGCCAGGAGGGCATCGTAAACCCCGTCAAGCGGCAGTTCCAGGAGTTCAATCTGGATGGCCCCGGCGACCTTGAGCGCGTGCTCTCTGTCGTCGGGGTCGCTGTGACAGGGCATTATGAGAGCCAAGGCATTATCGCCGGCGGCGCGCTTGCACAAGGCGGCCACGACGGCGGAATCAACGCCGCCGCTCAGACCGCACACGAGGCCCGCCGCGTCCGCTTCCCGCATACGCTCTTCGAGCCACAAGGTCACATCGGCCGCGATTTTTGCGGCGTCCATTCCGCCCCTCCTTTCCCAACGCATCTCTTCGAAAAGCAGCGCCTCTCTCGCCGACATTCCAGTATATACCGCCGCGTGATCGAATCCAGCGAAATCCGACCGGCCCGGAAAAGCAAAGGGCGTCTCTCTTCAGCAGCAGGAGCATTGCACGGAGGGCCAACGGCGGATAGCATGGTATGTTTCATCCACAGAGCGGGAGCTTCGATCAGCCCCGCAGACGACCGCCAACCACGCGAGGAGGAGAGATGGTGCCAAGGATAGTGATCGTTGGGGCGGGCAGCGTCGTGTTCGGCCTGAAGATGCTTCGGGACATCGTGCTGACGCCGGAACTCGGCGGCTCGGAGCTGGTTCTCGTCGACGTGAACGAGGAGGCCCTGGGGGTAATGGCGAAGGTGGCCGAGAGGATCGCAACGGCGCGGGATTTCCCGCTGAAGGTGCTGGCCACGGTCGACCGCGCGGAAGCGCTGCACGGAGCTGACTTCGTCATACTCTGCGTCGCAAGGGACAAGAACAGGCTGTGGAAGCTCGACTTCACCGTGCCCATGAAGCACGGCATCAGCCATACACTCGGAGAGAACGGCGGCCTGGGAGGGCTGTTCCACACGCTTCGAAGCGCCTGGCTGGTGATGGAGATCGTGAAGGACATCGAGCGGATCGCGCCGGACGCATGGGTCTTGAATTTCACCAACCCGGAGAGCCGAATCTGCATGGCGATCGCACGCCACTCGAAGGTTCGCGCGGTGGGGCTGTGCCACGGGCTCTTGGAACAGCGGATGCGGCTGGGCAAGTTCCTCGGCATCCCGGTCGAGGAGATGGACTTCCTGGCGTCGGGGCTCAACCATTTCACGTGGATACACGAGATGAAGCGGACGACCACGGGCGAGGACCTGTATCCGGTCTTGAGGAAGGAACTCGCGGGCGCGCCGGAGGATTTCCTGCCGCTTTGCAGGTTCCTGTTCGAGAGCTTCGGGCTCTTCCCGTCGCCGAGTGACAATCACTGCGGGGAATACCTCCCGTACGCGACGGAGTTCACTCCGCCGCGGGACCTGGCGCGATTCGAGGAAGGGCCGTGGCGAGCCAACAGGATGAAGCTCGTGGCAAAGGCGGGCGAGACGGGAGAGGGGTTGGACGAGGTCGCCCCGCCGACGGCATCAGGAGAACGCGCCATGCCGATAATCGCGGCGCTCGAAACGGGCAAGAAGAGCGTCGAGGCCGCGGTCAACATTCTCAACCGCGGCTGTGTGCCCGGTCTTCCCGACGACGCGATAGTGGAGATACCCGCCACGGTTCAGGACGGAGAAATACGCGGACGCGCGATGCCGCCGCTGCCGGAAGGAGTCGTGGCGATGCTCGCAAGTCAGGTGCGCGTGCAGAAGATGGCGGTCGATGCGGCGATGACAGGGGACAAGGGACTCGCGCTCCAGGCCGCCCTCACTGACCCCGCAGCGCCCTCGGCCAAAGCCGCCAAGGCGGCGTTCGACGAA
>Ga0180432_10008576_pt1 | contig 12685 bp, 9 predicted proteins | sample SS_ome_10_FD_132414 | JGI IMG/M metagenome (GOLD analysis project Ga0180432, IMG submission 132414) | Hypersaline lake sediment archaeal communities from the Salton Sea, California, USA - SS_1_MS_2 metaG | ecosystem: Environmental > Aquatic > Non-marine Saline and Alkaline > Hypersaline >...
GGATGGGTGCTCCTCCCATGTCAATAAACTCTCCTTCGCTTTGAACCCAGACATGCAGAAAATAGGGTCCGGCAGACCAGTCGATCTCTTCGAAAGAGGAGACCATCCCGCTCTTGTTCCTGGCATCAGGATCACCCACCATCAGGGTGAAAAGTCCCAGCGAAGTGGTCATGACGTCATGTTCTTCCTGCCAGACAAGGGTGCCATTGAGCGATCCTGAATAAATGGCGATCCTCACGCTGAGTGGCTGATCCACTATGGGACTGCCCGACAGGTTTCTGGCAACAGCCTGGTAAGTGAAACCCTGCTGAGCCTGGAGGGAAGGCAATACAAAAAAGCCGAGTAAGAACAAAATACCGGCAAACCTGGTGATTTGACTCATTCTTTTCATCAGATTGAATATTTAGTACCATAAGTTACGAAGAAATGGGATAAAACAGGGTTTGTTCAGGTTTTAATATTCGTCCCAGCTTTTAATGGTAATGTCCCCGGGGGCTATTTTACAGATGGCATAAATGAATGCCGATGCAAGGCGTGCATTGGTGATCAGGGGTATGTTATAATCGACCGCTCCCCGCCTGATGCTGTAGTCGTTGGAAAGTTCATGGGAAGTAAGGTCCTTGGGGATATTCACGACCAGGTCGATCTTCTTGGCCCTCAGGTAATCCATTACGTTGGGCTTGCGATCCTCATCCGGCCAGGCAAGATCAATGGAATCGATTCCGTTCAGTCCGAGAAACTCATGGGTACCGTGGGTGGCAAATAGTTGAAATCCTTTATCAACCAGCATTTTGCACGATTTGATAAGCTCAACCTTGGAACGCATTTCACCGGTGGAAAGCAACACATTCTTTTTGGGGAAGCTATACCCTACTGACAGCATGGCTTTCAGGACAGCCTCATAATAGTTCTCACCGATACATCCCACCTCCCCGGTGGAGGACATGTCCACTCCCAGGACCGGATCGGCTTTTTTAAGCCTGGAAAAGGAGAACTGGGGCGCCTTGCAGCCTATATAATCCAGGTCAAAGATCGATTTATGGGGTTTTTCTATGGGGATCTTGAGCATGATCTTGGTCGCCTGGTCGATCAGGTTCGATTTCAATACCTTGGATACAAATGGCATGCTGCGAGATGCCCTCAGGTTGCACTCGATTACCTTGATATCATTGTCTTTTGCCAGGAACTGTATGTTGAAAGGCCCGGATATCTCCAGTGCGTCGGCCAGTTGCCTGGCGATTTTTTTGATCCTTCGCACCGTTTCAAAATAGATCTTCTGGGGAGGGAATACCATGGTAGCATCACCGGAATGCACACCGGCAAACTCCACATGTTCTGAAATAGCATAGGAAAAAAGTTCACCATCACGTGCGACTGCATCGATCTCGATCTCTTTGGCCTGCTCGATGAATTCTGAAACCACCACAGGATACTGTCTGGAAACCGTGGCGGCAAGCGTGAGAAAACCTTCCAGCTCCTCATCGTTCGATACCACATTCATGGCTGCGCCGGAAAGCACATAGGACGGTCTTACCAGCACCGGAAAGCCTACCTCCTTTACGAAGGCATAGATCTCATCCATGCTGCTGAGTTCTTTCCAGCGGGGCTGGTCGATCCCCAGCCGGTCCAGCAACATGGAGAATTTATGCCTGTTTTCGGCATTATCGATGGATTCAGGGGATGTTCCCAGAATGTGGACCCCCTCGTTGTGCAGCCGCATGGCCAGGTTATTGGGAATCTGTCCACCCACAGAAACGATCACCCCCCTGGGTTGCTCCAGATCATAGATATCCATGACGCGCTCAAAGGAAAGTTCATCGAAATAGAGCCTTTCGCAAACATCATAATCGGTGGAAACAGTTTCAGGGTTGTAATTTATCATAATGGAGCGGTACCCCTCTTCATTGACCGTTTTCAATGCATTTACGCTGCACCAGTCAAATTCCACACTGGATCCGATCCGGTAGGCTCCCGATCCGAGAACGATTACGGAATGCTGATCCTGGATGAAATCGATATCATGTTCCTTGCCGCTGTAAGTCAGATAGAGGTAATTGGTCCGGGCAGGATACTCGGCAGCCAGGGTATCAATCTGTTTTACAAAAGGGACAATATGACGGCTGATGCGGTGTCTTCGTAGTGTGATCATGTTTCTGGTCACATCTCCCTTCATTACAAGGCGGGCCAACTGGAAATCACTGAATCCGGCCTTTTTAGCCTGGATAAGCAGTGTATCGTCGAGGTGTTCAAGCGAGGGGACCTGCTCCAGCCGGGTTTTCAGATCATAAATGTTTTTAAGCTTAACCAGGAACCATTTATCGATCCTGGTGAGTTCATTGATCCGGTCAATGCTGTAACCTTCCTTCATCGCTTTTTCAATGACCAGGATCCTCATATCAGTGGGCTCCGAAAGCTCCTGGTCGATATCGCCGATGTCAATGTTGTGGTTCCCGACAAATCCATGCAAACCCTGTCCGATCATGCGGATCCCTTTCTGGATCGCTTCCTCAAAGGTGCGGCCGATGGCCATCACCTCACCCACGGATTTCATGCTGGAATCAATCAGTTTGGAAACGCCATGAAATTTGTTAAGGTCCCATCGGGGGATCTTGCACACAATATAGTCCAGAGCCGGTTCAAAGAAAGCTGAAGTGGTTTTCGTAATGGAATTGCGCAGCTGGTGAAGTCCGAATCCAAGGGCAAGCTTGGCTGCCACAAATGCCAGGGGATAACCGGTGGCTTTGCTGGCAAGGGCGGAGGACCGTGACAGCCTGGCGTTCACTTCGATCACCCGGTAATCTTCTGAATGGGGGTCCAGGGCATATTGTACGTTGCACTCACCGATGACCCCAATATGCCTGATGATATCGATGGATAATTTCCGGAGCTTGTGGTATTCACTGTTGGTCAGTGTCTGCGAAGGCGCCACCACAATGCTTTCACCGGTATGAATGCCCAGGGGATCAAAATTCTCCATGTTGCAGACCGTAATACAATTGTCAAAACGGTCCCTGACCACTTCATATTCAACCTCTTTCCATCCTTTCAGCGATTCTTCCACCAGGATCTGCGGAGAATAGGAAAAAGCTTTCTTTGACAGTTTGTCCAGTTCGTCCCTGTTATAACAGAAGCCGCTGCCCTGGCCTCCCAGGGTATAGGCTGCCCTGATGATAATGGGAAATCCCAGTTCACCGGCTGCTTTGTGTGCATCATCCACGGTGGTAACGGCGATGCTTCGGGGGGTTTTCACGCTGATCTCTTTGAGTTTGCCCACGAATAACTTCCTGTCTTCCGTATCCATGATGGCACGGACCGGGGTTCCCAGAACCTCTATATGGTGCTTCTCCAGCACGCCTGACTTGAATAGCTCCACCCCGCAATTAAGTGCGGTCTGGCCACCAAAAGCCAGCAGGATCCCATCGGGTTTCTCCTTTTCAATGATCCGCTCAACAAAATATGGAGTGACCGGCAGGTAATAGATCCTGTCTGCCACATCTTCGGAAGTCTGGACCGTCGCAATGTTGGGATTAACCAGGATGGTATGGATTTCCTCTTCCCTCAATGCCTTGAGGGCCTGGGAACCGGAATAGTCAAATTCTCCGGCTTCGCCGATTTTCAGAGCTCCTGACCCCAGGATGATCACTTTTTTTATCTGGTCATTCATCATCACGCCACCGGAAATCGGTTGATCTTATCGAGCTTACAAGTCGGGCCGGGTTTCCCGGACGTTAGGAGCTTCAATTCCGGACCCGGACTTCATCGATCCGGGGTGTAAAAATAGAAAAAAATGCCAACAGATTTGCACAGTCAAGATAAAAATGTATAAATTTGCAGTAATAACGTATAAATATACAAATTCAGTCCGTACAGACGATCATGAAGAACAGGAATGAAAGACTGATGGAGATACGAAGGCTTATCAGCCGCAGGCATATCTCAAGCCAGGATGAATTGATGAGACTGCTGGAAAAACAGGGTTTTGAGCTGACACAGGCGACGCTTTCAAGGGATTTGAAGTACCTGAAAGTTGCAAAAATGCCCGATGACAGAACAGGATACGTATATGTCCTGCCTGAAAGGGAACAGCAGACAGAACAGGCAAATCTTTCCAACACCTCTTATCATGGTTTTGTCTCCATTGATTTTGCACAGGGAATGGCCATTGTGAAGACCCTTCCCGGACATGCACAAAGTCTCGCATATACCATTGACAAAATGAATGCATATGAGATTGCGGGTACCGTCGCAGGTGACGATACGATCCTGATCATTCCCAGGGACAGCGTAACCAAATCCGACCTGGTCAACCTGCTTAAACTGAAAATACCCGGTTTGATCAAGCAGCTGGTCAACTGATTCGATCAGAGAATGAAACAGGTCTGGATACAGCGATTAAATCCATCCGAAATGAAAAATACAGAAAAAGATATCGAAATCACCATTGCCTCTGAAGAACATCTGGTCTACGTGCCTGATATCAAACAGGCATTAATTGCGGCTTCACAGCAGAAAAATACGGGAATTGCAGTGAGAAGCAGCAGCTACCTGACCGAGAAGATCAGGGAAGGGAAATCTGTGGTCGCCTCCAGTAAAGATGGGCAGTGGGCCGGTTTCTGCTATATTGAGTCCTGGGGTCATAACAGGTTTGTCGCCAACAGCGGACTGGTCATATCCCCCGGCTTCCGGGGGATGGGCCTGGCCAGTGAGATCAAGAAACGTGCCCTCGAATTGTCAAAAAAACTGTTTCCCGGAGCAAAGCTTTTCGGACTGACCACAAACCTGGCAGTAATGAAAATTAACAGCAGGCTGGGTTATAAACCGGTTACTTTTTCAGAACTCACTGATGATGAACAGTTCTGGAAGGGGTGCGAAACCTGCCCTTATTATGATATCCTGGTGAGAACCAGGCGCACCCATTGTTTATGTACCGCCATGATCCTGGATCCGGCCGATGAAACAAAGGTGAACGGGGAGAAACACAAATCCGGGATCAAAGTGAAAATTAACCACACATAAGCCAGGAGAAATCATGATGGAAAAAAAGAAGGTATTATTGGCCCTCAGCGGGGGACTGGACACATCGTTCTGCGCGGTATACCTGGCCAGGGAAAAAGGAATGGAAGTCCATTCGGCCATTGTCAATACGGGTGGATTTACGGAGGATGAACTGGAACAGGTGAGAAAGCATGCTGAGAGACTGGGGATCGTTTCCCATACTGACCTGGATATTACTGCCGAATATTACCAGAAATGCCTTCGGTATATGATTTTCGGTAATGTACTGAGGAACCGCAGTTATCTGTTGTCGGTATCCTCAGAGCGCACATTCCAGGCCATCGCCCTGGTCAATCACGCAAAAAGGAATGGATACAGCTGCATCGCGCATGGTTCGACTGCTGCCGGGAATGACCAGGTCCGGTTTGATCTTGTGATTCAGGTACTTGCCCCTGAAATAGAGATCATCACTCCCATCAGGGAACTGAAGATCTCCCGGGAAGATGAGATTGAATATCTGCGCAACCACGGTGTCGAGATGAACCGGGGAAAGGTAAAATATTCCATTAACCAGGGGATCTGGGGGACCAGCGTGGGAGGTAAAGAAACACTCAATTCCCGGGAAGAATTGCCCGCAGAAGCATATCCTACCCGGGTAGAAGAGAGCGGTTCTCAAATGGTAATCCTTGAATTCGACGAGGGAGAGCCTGTGGGCCTGAATGGCAGAAGATATGAGCCTCTGGTTGTGATCAGGGAACTGGAAAGTCTGGCTGCCCCCTGGGGTGTTGGAAGGGATGTGCATGTGGGGGATACCATCATCGGGATCAAGGGCCGGGTCGGATTTGAGGCCGCTGCAGCCCGTATCATCATCGATTCCCATCTGGCACTGGAAAAGCATGTGCTCACCCGCTGGCAGCTTCACTGGAAAGAGCAGATCGGAAACTGGTACGGAATGTTCGTGCATGAGGCACAGTATCTGGAACCGGTGATGCGGGACCTGGAGCAATTTCTTGATTCTTCCCAGAAAAATGTCACCGGAAAAGTGACCATACGGCTGCGGCCCTATCATTTTGCGGTAACCGGGGTGGAATCACCGTTTGATTTGATGAATGCAGAATTTGCTTCCTATGGTGAAATGAACCGGGCCTGGTCGGCCGAAGAAGTGGATGGTTTTACAAAAATCCTGGGAAACCAGCAGCGAATCTGGTATGCGATCAACAGGATCGAAAAGTAAGGATGTATACAAATGGATGATCAGCATATGAAAATAGGTATTATAGGAGCCGGTAACATAGGCAGCGCGATTGCGAAGGGGCTGGTTGAATACAGGAAAATCAGAGCTTCGGAGATTTACATGTCACGAAAACGGAATGATTTGCTGTCTGATTATCAAATGCTTGGATATCATGTGACGGATAACGAAACCCTTGTTTCAGATTGCAATGTTATCATCCTTTCTGTGTTGCCAGGCCAGGCAGAGGAAATCCTTCGAAAACTGAAGCATCTGTTGAAGCAAGAAGAGAAGACCATTGTGAGTGTGGTGGCAGCGGTCACCATCCGGGAAATTCGTGAATGGTGTGACCAAGGCGTGAAAGTGGTCAGGATCATGCCCAATATCGCTGCAGAGTACGGAGCCTCCATGACCTGTATCTCCGGTCAGGACGAATCGGCCATTGCCCTTGCAAGGGAGCTGTTCGAGCCACTTGGACAGACCATGGTAATCAAGGAGCATCTTATGCCGGCAGCCACCATTTTGGCTGCATGCGGGATCGCCTTTTTTCTTCGGTTCATAAGGGCTGTGTCACAGGGAGGCATCCAGATCGGCTTTCATGCCGATGAGGCAGGGTTGATCGCTGCGCAGACAGCAAGGGGTGCTGCAGAATTGCTGATGAAAACCAAACACCATCCGGAGACTGAAATAGACAGGGTGACCACGCCCATGGGATGTACCATTGCCGGGCTCAATGAAATGGAGCATTTCGGGTTGAGTTCGGCAATGATCAAGGGAATTGTCAAATCCTATTCGGGGATCAGTGACCTGAAATGAAGAAAGAAACCACCTCCAACAAGCTTCTGACTGAGATGCTTTCTATTCCCGCACTCAGCAGGGAGGAACACCAGAGGGCCGATTTTCTGGAAAATTACCTGGAGAGCTGCGGACTGGTGGTTTTCAGAAAACATAACAACCTGCTGGTGGGAGAGCTTGAACGGAAAGACTCCCGGTTAAGGCTCCTGTTGAACTCACACATGGATACCGTGGCTCCTGCTCAAGGCTGGGAAAGCGATCCGTATCAGCCGCAGGTAAGATCTGACCGCATTATTGGTCTGGGAAGCAATGATGCGGGAGCTTCGGTGGTTACCATGATCGCCACTTATCGGGAACTGGCTGCCCGGCTGGAGGAGAAGATAGAGTTGCTTTTGTTGATCAGTGCGGAAGAGGAGGTATCGGGATCCAATGGCATCTCTGCGGTACTGCCTTTGCCGGGTGACGTTGATGGTGTGATTGTTGGCGAACCTACGGGGATGCAGCCCGCCGTGGCTGAACGCGGATTAATGGTACTTGATGGAGCAGCAATGGGGAAGGCCGGACATGCTGCACGGAATGAAGGCGATAATGCCATCTACAGGGCCATGAATGATATACAATCCATGGCCGGTCTGAAGTTTGAAAGAAAATCCGACTGGCTTCCGGATCCGGGGGCACAGGTCACCATGATCTCCGCCGGCACAAACCACAATGTGGTCCCTGACCTGTGCAGGTTTGTGGTGGATGTAAGGAGCAATGACCGTTACAGCAACAGGGAGATGCTGGAGATGATACGGTCGGTTTGTATGGCCGAACTGAATCCCCGATCCACCAGGCTGGAGTCCTCTTCCCTGGATCCGGGGCATTTTCTGATGGAATCGGTGATGAAATGCGGATTGCGTCCGTATGGTTCTTCCTCCCTGTCAGACATGGCTCTCATTCCCTATCCAGCCATTAAGATGGGACCCGGAGACCCGGCCAGATCGCATACGGCGGAAGAATTTATCCTGTTCAGTGAACTTGAAGCGGGCATATCGGGATATTCCGCCCTGCTGATGACCATCCTGGAGATGGCTCGCAGCCGTGAAAAACAAGCCGGCAAAAATGGAATTACATACCATAACTGATGCAACTCTGGGATAAAAATATTTCCACCGAACAACGGATCCTCTCTTTCACCATAGGGAAAGACCCGGAATATGATCTGCAGCTGGCACCCTATGATGTGGCGGGTTCCATGGCCCATTCCATGATGCTGGAAAAGGTGGGCTTGATCAGCCGTGAGGAAGGAAGGATGTTGCTGGTTGAACTGGCCGGGTTGTACGATCTCGCCCTTCAGGGAAAACTCCGTCTGGACCAGGGGATCGAGGACATCCACTCCCAGGTGGAAATGATGCTGACCGATACCCTGGGGGATCTGGGTAAAAAGATCCATACCGGGCGATCCAGGAATGACCAGGTGATGCTGGATATCAAGCTGTATCTGCGTGATGAGATCCGGGAGATGACCTCACTGGCCTATTCCCTGGGGGAAGTGCTTATTGGTCAGGCTGAAACCCACAGGGCGGTGCTGATGCCGGGGTATACCCACATGCAGGTGGCCATGCCATCTTCTTTCGGACTCTGGTTCGGTGCCTATGCGGAATCGCTGGCGGATGACCTGCGTTTCATGCATGCGATCCATGCAGTGATCAACCAGAATCCACTGGGGAGTGCGGCAGGTTTTGGTTCGTCATTTCCGGTGGACCGGGAGCTGACCACCAGGCTGCTGGGATTTGAAAGCATGCATATCAGTTCGGTGAATGCCCAGTTGAACAGGGGAAAAACTGAATGGTATCTCGCCTCAGGGATCAGTGCTTTGGCTGCCACACTGGCACGTCTGGCCATGGATGCAGTATTGTTCATGGGTCAGAATTTCAACTTCATTTCCCTGCCGGAAGAGCTCACCACAGGTTCCAGCATCATGCCCCATAAAAAGAATCCGGATGTGCTTGAACTGATAAGGGCACGGTGCAACCGGCTTACCCATCTGCCTTCGGAGATCAGTGCGGTGACCGGCAATCTCATTTCGGGATACCACAGGGATTTCCAGCTCTTGAAAGAGATCCTGCATCCGGCCATTGAAGAGCTTAAGAATTGCCTGGTGATGATGCAATATGTGATGGAGAGGGTATCGGTGAACAGGGAGATTCTTGAAGAAAGTACCTATCAGTATATCTATTCAGTGGAAGAGGTGAACAGGAAGGTCCAGGAGGGGATCTCCTTCAGAGATGCATACAGGGAAGTAGCTTCGGAAATAGATAAAGGCCGTTACAGGCACAACCGGGAGCATTCCTATACCCATCTTGGAAGTATAGGAAATCCCGGCATCTCCGAGATCCGGACCAAGCTGAAGCAGGTATTTGAATCCTTCCGCTTTGTAGACACATCAGAAATCATTCATGCATTGAAGAACTATTACGGAAAATCATGACACACAGAAAATATCTTAAACAGAAAAAGAAAATCGTCATCAAAGTGGGAACAAGCCTGCTGACCTATGATAACGGGAAAATCAACCTTCAGCGGATGGAAAGGCTGGTCAGGGTGATGGCTGACCTTCACAACAGCGGGAAGGAATTGATCCTGGTAACATCAGGGGCTGTCGGAATGGGGGTGGGTATGCTGGGTATTGAAGAGAAACCCCGTGATTTGGTGAAGAAGCAGGCACTGGCCGCCATAGGCCAGGTGGGACTGATCAGGCTCTACCAGAAATTCTTTGATGAGTACCACAAGACAGTGGCCCAGGTACTTCTGACCAAGGACGGGATCGAGAATCCCATTCGCAGGAAGAATGCAAGGAACACCTTGCTTCAGCTGATTGAAATGGGAATCATTCCGGTGGTGAATGAGAATGATACGGTGAGTACCGATGAAATTGAATTCGGGGACAATGATACCCTGTCGGCCGCGGTGGCCACCCTGTTTCATGCAGAATTGCTGATGATCCTCACCGATACCGATGGGGTATTCACATCCGATCCGCACATCGATCAAACAGCCCGGAAAGTACGTAAAGTAATGAAGGCCAGCGATGATTTGAAAAATGTGGATGTGAACGGTTCCTCAAAAATGGGATCGGGCGGGATGGCATCCAAAGTCGCAGCAGCTGAATTATGCCGTGAACATAATGTGGATGTGGTCATCGCTGACGGAACCGACCCTTGCACCATTATGGATGTGCTGGAAGGGAAGGACCTGGGCACCTTTTTCGTGAGTGAGGCAACTCTCAGGCAGGTAATATAATTTTTCGGGGCGGACTTACATTGCATTAATAAAGAGTCGAAAATAGGATTGTATATGGAAGAGCTTGTTAAAATTGGAAAGAAGGCAAAGAAAGCGTCATTAGAGCTGGCGAACCTGAATACCGGCAGAAAGAACCAGATCCTGCTGCAGGTGGCTGAACTGCTGGAAAAATACACCCGGGCTATCCTGGAGGCCAACAGGAAGGATCTTGAACAGGGGAAACAGATGGGACTGAAAGGTGCCATTGTGGACAGGCTGACCCTGTCAGAAGAAAGGATTGCGGATATTGCACAGGGGCTGAGGGAGATCATACAGCTTGAGGATCCCATAGGGGAAATTGAAGGGATGAAAAAACGGCCCAACGGACTGCTTATCGGGAAAAAAAGGGTACCCCTGGGAGTGGTGGGAGTGATCTATGAGTCAAGGCCCAATGTAACGGCAGATGTGGCGGGGCTATGCATCAAAACAGGGAATGTATGTGTGCTCAGGGGAGGCAAGGAAGCATTTTACTCCAATAATGCCATCGTAAAGGCCTTTCATGAAGCCATTGAGGGCCTTGGACTGAATCCGGACATGGTACAGCTGATACAGGATACTACCAGGGAAAGCTCGTTGGCCATGATGAAGCTGAATGATTACCTTGATATCCTTATTCCCAGGGGTGGTGCCGGCTTGATCCGGGCGGTTGTGCAGAACAGCACCGTTCCCGTGATTGAAACGGGCGTGGGCAACTGCCATGTCTATGTGGATGAAGATGCGGATCCCGAAAAGGCGGTTTCTATTGTCTACAATGCCAAGACCCACCGTCCTGGGGTATGCAATGCCGCAGAAAGCCTTCTGGTGCATGAAAAGGTGGCAGAAAATCTGCTTCCTGCCATTGGAAGTACGCTGGCTGGGGGAGGTGTGGAGATCCGGGGAGATGAGACCACCTGCCGGCTGATCCCCGAAGCGGTAACAGCCACAGAAGAAGACTGGTCCACCGAATACCTGGACCTGGTGATCAGCTCGAAGGTGGTGGATTCAGTTGAGGCAGCAGTGGCGCATATCAACCGGTACGGTTCCATGCATTCCGAATGCATAGTTACGGAAAATTACAGCCATGCCCAGTATTTTCTGGACAGGGTGGATGCTGCAGCCGTATATGTCAATGCGTCCACCCGGTTCACAGACGGATTTGAATTCGGGTACGGGGCAGAAATCGGGATAAGCACCCAGAAACTCCATGCCCGGGGTCCTATGGGACTCAGGGAGCTTACCACCTGCAAGTATGTGATCTACGGGAACGGCCAGATCAGGTGAGTAGAAAGCAAAAAGAAATTTGGAGTTCATAAAGCTAAAAGTTAGAATTCATAATAAAAAACCTTAACTTTGCCGAAGTTTAGATTTAAGAATCAGCGCTTTAATTTACTAACTCCCTCCACGATTTAGTTTATCACAGCTCTCTTTTTTGAATTTTTTCTAATAGTTACTTTTAGCTGCAGGACTGGTGTCCCGGTTGCTTGAAAGATATCTACGTTGTTTGAATATAATACAAGGTGACAGGGTTTCTGTAGCGAAAATTGAGAGGCAGGAATTACAATTTATTCGAGATGATTTCATTTAAAATACAAGATCTTAATATACCCATTCCAATCGTACAGGGAGGAATGGGCATCGGTATTTCTTTGTCAGGACTTGCTTCTGCAGTGGCAAACATGGGAGGAGTGGGTGTCATATCAACAGTGGGTATAGGCTTTATCGATAACAGTAAAGGAAGGAATTATAAGATAAGGCATATAGATGCCATTCGCAAAGAAATCAGGAAAGCACGTCAACTGACCAGAGGTGTACTCGGCGTCAATATCATGTCTGTGATTACCAATTTTTCAGATACGGTTCGGACTTCGATCGAGGAGGGGATCGATATTATTTTCTCAGGAGCAGGTCTTCCACTGGATTTGCCAAAATATCTGGTAAACGGAAAAAAAACAAAATTTGTTCCCATTGTATCTTCTGCAAGGGCAATGTCTATCTTGTGTAGGAAATGGAAGCAGAATTTTGACTATCTGCCTGATGCAGTGGTTGTTGAAGGACCATTGGCAGGGGGTCACCTGGGATTTAAACCAGATGAACTGGGAAATGAGAACAATAAACTGGAGAACATTGTCACCGATGTGCTGAGAGTCACAGAAGAGATGAAAGAAAAATTTAATAAGAAAATACCTGTGATTGCTGCAGGAGGCATTTACACAGGTAATGATATCTTTAGGATATTGAAACGGGGTGCCTCAGCAGTACAAATGGGTACCCGCTTTGTGGCTACACAAGAATGTGATGCTTCCGATGAATTTAAAAATTCATTTGTACAGGCCAAAGATGAGGATATCCAAATTATTAAAA
>Ga0180432_10008577_pt1 | contig 12683 bp, 9 predicted proteins | sample SS_ome_10_FD_132414 | JGI IMG/M metagenome (GOLD analysis project Ga0180432, IMG submission 132414) | Hypersaline lake sediment archaeal communities from the Salton Sea, California, USA - SS_1_MS_2 metaG | ecosystem: Environmental > Aquatic > Non-marine Saline and Alkaline > Hypersaline >...
GTAGTCACTTCTAGAGCGACCTGGGCTTGGTGAAGAACAGATAGGACATCGGCAAGATATTTTACATTGAAGGCAATTTTGGCCTCTTCTCCGTCAATAAGAGCGTCGATTTCACCAACGTTGCCTCCAACTTCCTCGGCCTGAGCGGAAACAGTTACCTTTCCCGGAGTAAGTTCAGTGCCTGGAGTGATTACCAGGCGAACTATACCACTAGCGTCGCGAGCAAATACAGAGGACATTTTAGTAACCCGCAGAAACTCATTAATGTCCACTACAGCTCGCGTGGTATAGTTTGGAGGAATAACCTGGGAATAATTGGGGAAGGAACCTTGAATAAGCTGGGAAACTATCTCAGCATTTTTGAGGTGGAATAGTATCTGGCTCTTTTGTTGGTTTATGGTGATTTCTACAGGTTCCTCCTGTTCAATGAGAAGACGATTTAGTTCATTGAGGGTTCTCGCTGGGATAATCACCGTATTTTTCTCGCTGACTGGCGAACCAAGAGTCGCTTTGTGGACAGCCAGCCTGAAGCCATCGGCAGCCACTAGGTTGAGCTGCTCACCATCGAATTCCGAGTTAATTCCGGTTAACACCGGACGGGACTCCTCGGTGGCAGCGGCAAAGGCAACTTGCGCAATCCCTTCTCTGAGAGCATTTGCTTGGATGCTGGTGTTTATGCCATCGCTTATCTGGGGGATAGGTGGGAAATCCGCGGCATCAATGCTATTAATATGGGCTTGAAAATGGCCGCTCTTAAGCTCCAGAATGCGACTGTCAGCGGGAAGATTGATTTCAATCAAGTCGTTGGGCAAAGAGTTAACAAAGTCAATGAGCAACCGAGCAGGTACAGTTATGGCTCCTTCCTGTTCTATCTTGGCACCAATCCAACATGTGGTGGCCATTTCCAGGTTGGTGGCTGCTAACTTGAGCTGCGATTGCTCAGCAGATAACAGGACATTTTGAGTGATAGGCAGAGTGGACCTAGTGGCTACAGCTCTCCCTACGATGCTTAGCCCCCTATTTATGTTTTCTTGAAGGCAAGATAATTTCATGGAATACCTCCCCACAGTGTGTATAATGACAGTATACTATCAACAAATGTAATAATCAATGAGTCTACAACTACAGCTATATTGCCTATTCAGATGGTTTGACATGGGTGAATTAGTCTTTAGAGTAGAGGTTCGCAGTTATCGGCCAGGAAGTGAGTTGACATAACAGCTTAATAACCCAATTACTTCTGAAAAATCTTGGGTCGAGTTTGCCTTCTGGCTATGGTAGGCCGTGAGGGATTCGATCCCACGACACCCTGATGAGAAGTCAGCGTGTTGACTAGACCTCTGGCAATGCCTGGGCTAGCCTATCATGTATCTCCACAGTAATTGCGTGGGCATTCGTAAAGCCTTTTGCGCTATGTGCAGGGTCATATGATGCTAATTAGGGGCTAAATAACCATTTTGTTCTGGCAAGGCATTGACTTCAATGTGGTAATCATTCCGCACGGGCCCTAATGAAGGGAATTAGCGTTGTAGGTGGCCAGTCCAAGCTTTTCGAAGAATGCCTCGCAGTGCAGGCAACGGAGAAAGCACGGCTTTGAAATAAGAGACTTTTCAATAACAGAACAATCGTTTCTAGGGCCACAGAGGGGATTCTGAAATTAGCGTGCATCGTTTTTGTCAATAGTCCGCAAATCAGCTATGGAACGGTCGCCTTCTAGTGTATACTTACTACCAGCCTAAAATACAGAGCTAATCATTGGAAATTTCCTATCAAAAATTTGCCAAAGATGTGTCAATAATCGGAGTTACGAATATCATCGTAGCTTTGAGTGGCATTATCCTGCTGCCTCTACTTACTAAGACCCTCGGCACCTATGATTACGGAATATGGGCGCAGATTCAGGTTACCATAGGCCTGACAATGGGCTTCGTAGGTCTAGGGCTACCTTACGCCATGACTAGATTCCTGCCTGCCAAGGTAAACAAAGAGCAAATACAAGAGGAGTTCTACTCAGTATTATGCCTGGTATTTCTGGTCACCCTGATCGTCTCGATCATCTTGATTGTGTTCGCCGATCTCGTTGCTGAAGCCCTTTTCGGGGGAGCTGCTGAAATAGTGAGAATAGCCGGGCTTATCATTCTGTTTCAATCGTTAGATTCGGTGTTCTTAGGGCTTTTCAGAACCTTTCGGCAAATGAGAAGGTATGCCGTTTTTACCATTGCTAGTTTGTATGTTCAGGTTGGGTTAATTGCCTATCTGGTTCTAAATGGATATGGGCTCTTGGGTGCAGTCCTTGCTGTGCTAGCGATAAGAGCAATAATCTTTTTCATCCTCTTCTTCTCAGTTAAGTCGCAGATTGGAATCAAAAGGCCTCGTTTTTCCAGGATAAGAGAGTATTTGAGCTTTGGCTTGCCAACAATACCCGGGAATATCTCCTCCTGGGTGGTTGCTTCCAGCGATAGATATGTGATTGGCTATTTTTTGGGATCAGCGTCAGTAGGAATTTACTCCGCAGGTTATGGCTTAGGACACATTCCTTTTATGGCGTCTGGAGTGTTGGGCTTTGTTCTACCTCCTACACTATCCAAGCTCTACGACGAGGGGAGGATGAATGAAGTAAGAACGCATTTGGGCTACTCGCTGAAATATTTGCTGGCAATAGCCATACCTTTTGTCTTCGGAGCGGCTATTCTCGCTGAGCCGATATTAAGACTTTTCTCAACTTCCGAAATAGCCAACAAAGGGTATTTTATTATGCCATTGATTGCCTTAAGCGCTCTATTCTACACTATTTATGAGCCAATGGCGCACATCATACTCTTGGTAAAAAAGACAAGGATAACTGGAACCATTTGGATAGCCTGTGCATTGGTTAATCTGGGGCTCAATATATTGGTAGTGCCTCGCTTGGGGATTCTAGGTGCGGCTATTACTACTGTAATTGCTTACGCGTTGGTGATGGGACTAACAACCTATTATTCCCTTAAGGAATTCAGGTTCACCATTGACTGGCGCTTCGTTGCTAAGGCTCTGATTGCTTCATCCATAATGTCTCTGGCTATCTGGAGGATATCACCACAAGAAACCTCAACCACTATTCTCGCTGTTATAGCAGGTGCCGCTATTTATGGAGTTGTCCTTCTCTTGTTAAAGGGATTTAGTAAAGAGGAATTGAAGTTCTTCAAAAAGTTGTTTCAGCGAAGCTGAGGCAAGCTCTTTCTTTCATACCAACCAATGCCTTCCGGAATTAACCTGTACTTGCTTCTGATTTGCCCCTCCAAAAAATCTACGACTTCTCTTGCAATGTAGTTCATTTTTCCTTTAATCAGGAAGGATACATAGGCAAAGCTAAGACTTGCCGCACTTATGTTCTCATTTATGGGCTATTCTCCATCTGATAAATATGGAAAGGATTACCCGACACGTCGGGTGGAGTCATGTCCTCTGTTGTGTTTAGTGGAAATAGTATGCCACTTGAAAAGAGTTACTCCCAGTGTAGAAAAGGTCGTAGATGCTGCCTTACTACCACATTCGAGGGGGAAGCTGCCATCTTCAAACCATTAGTATGTTAGAAGCGCTTATTCGGACAACTGAAGAAGAAGAAAGCTATCTCCTCCTTGATTCCTCTGCCATCTGAGTAATTAAGTCTACAACTCTCTCGGATGCCTTTCCGTCTTGTATGTATGTATGCTGGTAAATGAATTCCTTTCTCACTTCAGTAAGTCTTTTACGAACCTCTTCGTTATATAGAACATCTCTAATGGCAGGTATTATGTCTTCCTCTCTATGGGCACCTAGAGCCGCTCCACTTTCAACATAAGGCATGAGATCTGGCCTTCCGGTTAAGTTAACCACAACAACGAATTTGTTCAGGATTAGTGCCTCGGTTATTGTAGTGGAAACGAAAGCCAGCATTGCATCGCAGGCATATATTGCTTCGTAAGTATTAGAGCTTCTGGGAAGTACCAAGGCCTCCGCTCCTTGTTCCTTCACTACTCCTTTGTGCCAATTCCTTTTTTCCTGGGGATGCGGCTTTATTACAATTTGAACTTTGGGAAACTCCTTTGGTACCCGCAAGATGCTTTTTAAAAAAATTATCCTCTTCTCAGCTATCGATGGTTGAGTGCATACGAGGACTATTTTCTTGTCTGGGTCTAATCCATGTCGTTTACAGAAGTTTTCCCTGCGAAAGCTTTCGTCTGCCCTAGCTAGCATATCATATTTCGCTTGACCTGTGACAACAACGCTATACGCTGGATAGTACCCGTGTTTTATTAGCACTCTTTTGACCCAGGGACCATAAACGGCAGTCTTGTCTGGTAAAGGAAAATTTTCAGGAGCGATTTCGTCTGAAACCTCTTCCTTTGTATGGAGGTAGCCTATATGATAGGGAGAGATGTTTCCATGTTGGATTGCCAAGGTGGGTATGCCCTCCAATTTACCGGCGAATACTGCCGCCTTTCCAAGTGTGCCATCTTCAAACGTTATCAAGAGCAAATCTGGCTCTTCGGTCTTGATAGCCCGCCTTACTAATTCTATAGAGAGAGTTGCGATGAAGGTATTCCTGCAGAATGTTTTTGCCAAATCGTCTTTTAGAAGGGCAAAAAGTGGAATACCACTATAACATAGCGAGTCTACAAACTCATTGTTGCACTTCAGCCTGTCCCATTCTTTTTCACTTCTCCTGCCAGCTTTGATGGCATTTTTAACAGCACCAAGTGTCAAATAACTCTCCACCGGTTTCCCAAATTGTCTTTTCTTTATCCTAGTCCTAAAGTCCGTTAAGAGACTGGAGTCCTGATCTAAGGCTACCACGTTGAAATTCCTATTTCTTAGTGTTGTGATAACATTACCAAGAATTGCATCTCGATCTATGTGTTTGTCTCCTCTTCCTGCCACAGGATAGTCTCTCCAAAAAGCAATATAACTGACTGCCAGTATTTTACATGCGCTCTTATCTCCTTGAGGTTTACTAGTGAGCAGTTTGCCCAAAACAAACCTCACTAATGTCCTAGCCAAGAAATAGAAATAATAAAATCTGGGGAGCTTAGTAACGTATTTTATGAACATGTTCTGGCTCGATTCATATTTTTTGTTTCTAATAAGATTTCCGACTAACCGAGTTAAAGTAGGCTCACAAAACCACCATAAAGAAATATTCTTATAGGTGAGCTTTAGCTTAAAGTCGAATTTTGTGCCTATACCTTTAAGCCAGAACAGTATATCTCTGTCGGTTTCCATGCTTAATCCAGCCCCACTGCTGGAGGTCGAATATTGCCATGCCAGATGGAAGTTGACAATTACACCTTACGACAATTTTGATGTGTCGTTTTTCTCATAGAGAATTTCTGGAACAAGTGGCTCGCCCATCTTAACCTGCTTGGACAATGATTTGCCCAACACAAGGTGCTCTTTACCGGGAGCTAAGCCATCTGCCGGACGGGTCCAGGTAATATCATCCCAGCAAATCGTTGTATCCCTGGGCAGATCACGCTTAGCAACAATGGACCTGCGTAACAAACTCTCCATAGCCTTTTCACTTGGCTGCAGCACCTTGTCTCCTGTACCGAGCAGTTCAGATATCTCGTTCACTCTCTGCACAAGTAAAGCCATATCCTGGGGATCTGCAGATAGTCGGTGGTCACGAAAGTCAGAATGGTTCTTTGAGATGGTGAAATGCTTCTCAATAATGTGCGCGCCCAAAACAGCCGATACTACAGCCGCCTCTATTCCCAAAGTGTGGTCAGAATAACCAACGGTCACGCCGAGCCGGTCTTTCAACTCCTTTATTGCCAAAAGATTGACCTCTTGCGGAGGTGTGGGATAGCTCGCCACGCAATGAAGCACAGCCAACTCCTGATTAATTCCACGTTCATGCCATATGCGTTGAATGAAATCCCTGGTTATGGTGATTTGCCTCATATCTGCTAGCCCTGAAGATAGGAGAATCGGTTTGCCTGTCTGCGCAACCACATTGAGCAGCGGAAAGAAATTGTTGTCTCCAGAGGAAATCTTGAAGGCAGGGACTAGCTTGTCTAGAAAATGTGCGCTTTCGATATCAAAGGGAGTAGACAGGAAAAGCACCTTCTCCCGCTCTGCGACCTTGCGCAGCTTTTCGAAATCATCATAACACAGCTGGAATTTCTCAAGTTGTTTAATTCTCTCTTTCTGGCTAGGGGCAACCAACCTGTTGGGGACGATAGTCTGAAATTTTACTGCCCCTGCTCCCGCTCGGGCCGCCAGGCCTATCATTTCCTCGGCAAGGACATAGCTCCCCTCGTGGTTGTTGCCGATTTCGGCAATAACCAGTATGTTCCGATCCAGGTTCCAATCACCAATTTTCATATTTATGGGGTTATGGATTGTGGTAGTGAAAAATGTACTGTGCTTCTGCCATCTTGAATCCCATCGTCTCGTACAGCCCCATCGAAGGGATGTTAGCCAATTGCGTTCCCACGCGGATTTGAGTAAATCGCTGATATTGGGACTCAGCATATGCGATCATGTCTTTGGCGACTCCTCTTCTACGATGACTTTCGTCTACGGCAATAAGGTCCATGGTTAAAGATCCATCTTTTTCGTAAAGCAGTAGTGAAAAACCTGCAGCCACCTCATTCACCACAGCCACCACCATCGCATCACCTCTCTTTCCGGCAAAATAGCTCTTAACCCATTCCGCTCTAGTATTATCTGCCACTTTGCGTTCGAAAGCGCTGTCCAGATGAAATCTGGAATAGACAAAGCTCCTCCTCGCGAGTTCCACAACTTGGCTCTGGTCTTCAGAAACCGCGAAGCGCACAACGCTATGACCCTCAAAACGATGTGACGATATCGGCTTGTTGAAAACGACTTCTGTACTTATTAAGTTAAAGCCCAGTCCCTCGAGAAATTTGACAGCTGGCAGAAAATTGGTTGGGACTTTGGAGTACAAGAAGACAGATCTGGATTGCAGCTCTCTGAGCAGCTGGTACACTGTAGATGTATGCCCGCTGGTCTTTTCTAACAGGTCATCGTTGACCACGATTTTGTAGACCTCTCTCTGGAGAATGTGGGCCAACCATTGGTCATAAACGATGTTTTTCAGTTCACCTATCATAGAAGCTATTCTTTCCCTAGATCGTTGCGCCAGTGGCACACCCGCCAATGTTCCCTATTGACTTATACCACTCAATGTACTCGACAAATCCTCTCTCCAGCGGAAATTGCGGATTATAGCCAATCATCTGTCTCGCCTTGTCAACACACATCGTTCCGCGGTCAGGCACTAGCTTATCTTTGGGCAGATAATTGACCTTAATCCCAGGGAAATGCTCAGCCAGGATATCTGCCATCTGCCCGACGGAGCGAGATTCACCGTAGGTAAGATTGAATATCTGGTTCTTGGAATTTGCATTCTCCAGGACATTCACCATTCCTGATACCAGGTCATCAATATAAGTGAAGTCCAGGCGATCTGTGCCATCTCCCCGAATAGAAATCTCCAAACCCTGCAATGCATTCTCGATAAAAACCTGTCCAACTCGTCGGCTTACACATCGCGGCCCATACAAAGCCGACGGACGGACAATAGTGTATGGCAAGTCAAAGACTTGTTTGTAGGCGATGACCAGTTTTTCCCCGGCGAATTTGAGTGCGCCATAAATTCCAAGGGGATCACAAGGTGACTCCTCGGTTACGGAATCGGAAGTGAAACGACCATAAACCATACTTGAAGAAAAGTAAATGAAGTGCTTGATATTAAGATTTGGCGACCGAGCAATATCCAGCGAGTTCTCTAGCGTCCTCAAACTGTGGTCAAACGTGCTATAAGGGTCCTTGTTTGACTGGTCTGCATGAGCAACCGCGGCTAAATGAATTAAAGTATCGGCATCCATCTCTTTAATGACTTCGGTCAGCCTATGGTAATCCCTAGCGTCAATCGTGGTAAAAGGGATGCTCTTTTGCTCAAGAAGTTCGAGCCGTTCTTCGATAATCTTCAAATATAGCTCGCCGTTTGGAATGAAATCCACTTTACTCTTGAAACTGTAGTAATTATTAACAGCAAGACTATCAATAATAAATACCTTGGCACCTAGCTCTTTGAGTCTCAGTGCCAGATGATGCCCGATAAAACCGGCACCACCAACCAAGACAATGCCCCGACTTGACAGAATACTCACCTCATTTCACTTCCATAATGGCGTCCTTGATTGTTGCTAGTATATAGTCAATGTCTTCACTATTAACGTGTGGCCCAACGGGAAGCGCAATCGAGTTTCCGCTAATACGGGACGCTACCCGGAAACTAGCATCGCTAAATCCATACTTTTCTTTATAGTACGCCATGTGTGGGACCGGCCGTGGATAATACACGCTGGTTCCAATCCCATGTTGCTTGAGATAATTCACTAATTCGAAGCGTTTCTCGGATAGCGGCTCCTTGATAATCATCGCTTGGCAATAGCAACTACTCTCATATCCGTCATGGCTTGATTGTAATAACTCAACTTCGTTGATGGTTGTGAGCCCAGCTGTAAGCGCTACATAGTTCTGTTTACGCTTTTGCAGGAAGCCATCGATCCGCTTCATCTGCTCGATGCCAAGGGCGGCTCCGATCTCGTTAAGTCGGTAATTCAATCCGAGTTCTTGTACATCATATATGCCCGGTATATTGCGCTCACTTACAATATTGCGATCAATGCCGAATGCCCTCTGCTTGGAGATTTTTCGGGCAACTTCTCTGTCTTTGGCCAGTACCATGCCTCCCTCAGCTGTGGTAATATGCTTGATCGGATAGAATGAAAAACAACCCACATCGCCGTAAAGTCCAGCATGGACTCCATCGAGATACGTTCCAATTGCCAGAGCACAGTCTTCTACCACAAACAGGTCGTACTTTTTGGCAATCTCGACAATGCGATGCATATTGACTGGCATACCCAGGTAATGTACGATTGATATCGCTCTCGTTTGTTTGTTAATGTGCGTCTCGATCTGGTCAATGTCAATATTCCCGGTGTTTCTTTCAGCATCAACAAACACTGCCTTGGCTCCGACCAGTTCGACTGCGTGGGCGGTGGCTACATGTGTCTCAGCGGGGACAATCACCTCATCTCCAGGTTTTAAACCTAGGCAGACATATGCCAGGTGCAAAGCCGCAGTACAAGATGAAACAGCAATTGCATATTGCGCTCCTGCGTACCTAGCAAAGGTGGCTTCGAATTCTTTTACCAGTGGGCCGTGAGTGAGAATAGATCCGCTGAGCACCTGCGTAACAGCATTTATCTCTTCATTGCCGATAACAGGCTTGCCAAATGGTATTGTGCGCACTGGAAACCCTTCATATGTATTCTACCACAGCCGAACTAGATTGGTGCGCCGCCTTTTCGATAGCAAAGCACACCGACATAGTCTCGAAGATTTCCTCCAATGTAACTTCCGCTTGAGAACGGTTTAGAATCGAATCCACGAAACTGTGGATAAGAGCGCCTTTCTGTGCACCAGGGTAAGGAGCTTTGATTTTTCTACCGCTTTGACTTGGGTCACGTGATTCAAAGAGCATGCCGTACTTCAAACCATTGACAAAAGTCGCCTTTGTCCCATAAACACTCAAAGCGTGAAAATGTGGAGATACACACCCTAAATTGGCGGCCACCTTCCCGACCATGCCACTCTGGAACTTCAAGATAGAAACAACCATGTCATTGTAACGAAACATTGTGCCTTGGGAGGAAAGATTGTTGCCGTAAGCCGCAACCTCGACAACTCGGTCACGAGTCAGCCAGAGCAGCAAGTCCACCATGTGTACACCCCCACCACAAACCGCAGAATAATAATCGATTTTTCCTCGCCATCCATCCGTTATCTTGTAAAACCTTCCGTAGTTATAATCACCCTCAACATAGAACAGCTGACCCATCTCGCCATCCGAAATCATCTGCTTCAGCAAACGAAAGCGGGGAGACATCCGCAAAATGAGATTGGAGGACATCTTCAAGCCGGGTTTCTGCTCCAGAAGCGCTCGTATATGGGCAGCTTCATTCTCATACAAGCAGAGGGGCTTTTCAACAAAGATGTGTTTATCATAGTTGATAGCCTGTACAATCTGTTCGTAGTGATAATTATCATAGCTGGCGATAGAGACCACATCAATCTCCGGGTCTTGTAGCACCTCACCAGCCTGGCTGCTTAACCTGATACCAGGGTACTTGGCTCCAACTGTCCTGAGCTTTTCATCTGAAAAATCACACAGGGCAACCACTGTACAATCGGGGTGACTTTGATATCCGGCAATGTGTTCTTCACCCACACCCAAACCGATGACACCTGCCCTCAGTCTTTTCATGCACCGGGTTCCCTGCCAGCCGTATACCATATCTGTTGGTGGATACTGAGAATTTCTTCCAGCCCGTACTGCCAATGAGGCCTATCCATTTTAGAAATAATTGCGGCAAATGTGTTCATATCTCGTCGAGTATCCACAGATAAGTGAATCTCGCTGAGGTTTTCGGCCAGGGCAAAGTTTTGCATCCTGAAATTGTCCGGACGATCGTAAAAGAACGTAGTGACATGTTCAAAGTGTTCATTTTTTCTCATCAGCTCGTAGCCATTTCTAAATGTATCGGCTCGAAGAACTTCTACGGATTGCCCTTTTGGATAAGTGCGCTTCAGTACATTGGTCACTATCTCAAAATTACCCTTGGAAAAAATGTCTACAGCCTTCTCAATCAAATGCTGGTCAAGCAAAGGGCTATCTCCATTCACCCTGACAAAGCTGCTAAACTGATACCTATCTAGGACTTCTTTGAACCTGCCGGCTACGTCGTGGATGGGGCCCTGACAAAAAGCTATGCCATGTTCCTTACAATGGTCTACTATCGCTTTGTCGCTATCCTCTGCTGATGTGGCAACCACTATGGTATCTAAGCAGCTACAATGTTCAAGTCTCTCCAACAAATACTGTAGCATCGGCTTCCCGGCTACTTCGTGCAGAACTTTGTTGGGAAACCTTTGAGAACTCATGCGGGCTTGGACTATTGCTCCTATCCTCGCTACCATACAATCCTCCCCCTGTAGCCACAGCCGATAACTATTATATTTCCTTTCAACCTCTTCATCCCCCTAATCTAACGATATTTTGCTGTTTTAACCCCCTGGTTGCTCCTCTGGCATCAAACACCAATTTTTCCCCACTCACTATTTGCTTGAGATCATAACAGCTATGGTCAGTTGCTATTATGATGCAATCTGCGGAAGAGAGGCGATCTTTAGTAAGGTCTACTGAGCTCAGGCTATTATAGGGAAGTTGGATATTAGGTATGTATGGGTCGTTGTAGCTTACCTTAGCTCCATTTTCCTGAAGAAGCTGGATTAACTTCAGGGAGGGAGATTCGCGCATATCTCCCACATCTCTCTTGTAGGCTGCTCCTAACACTAGGACCTTGGCACCATTTAAGCTTTTGCCTTGGGCGTTGAGAGTTTCTATGACGCGTGAAACCAGATAATGGGGCATGTGCTCATTGACCTCAGCAGCGAGTTCGATGAACCCAGTATGGGAATGACATTCCCTGGCTTTGGCAGCGAGATAATAAGGATCAAGGGGAATACAGTGCCCCCCAACGCCAGGCCCAGGATAGAAGGGCATATAGCCAAATGGCTTGCTAGAGGCAGCATCAATAACTTCCCAGATGCTGATATGCATTCTCTCGCAAAGCTGGGCAAGTTCGTTAACCAAGGCGATGTTCACACAGCGAAAAACATTTTCAAATACTTTGGTCATCTCAGCTACCTCAAGAGAGGAGACGGGAACTACTATCTTGACTATCTCACGGTAGAGAAGCGCAGCAATCTCAGTTGAACGAGAGTTGATGCCCCCCACTATCTTGGGGATGTTCTTGATATTGTAGTTTTTGCTTCCGGGGTCAATGCGCTCTGGTGAGAAAGCCAAATAGAAATCTGAGTCTCCTTTTAATCCAGAACGTTCCAAAATGGGCAACATCGCTTCTCTGGTAGTGCCAGGATAAGTGGTGCTTTCTAAAACCACTAGTTGCCCACGCTGGAGATATTTAGCGAGGACTTCAGACACATGGATAACATAGGATAGATCGGGCTCCTTGGTCTTCGTTAAGGGGGTAGGCACACAAATGCAAACGGCATCCATTTCCTGAAGCTTGCTTTGTTCTGTAGTTGCCTCAAGAAGCTTATGGGCTAATGTGTGTGAAAGACGGTCATTAGGGACATCGGCGATGTAAGACTTCCCATGGTTGATTAAATCCACTCTCCTTTGCTGAATATCAAACCCTAGTACTTTGAAGCCTGACTCAGAGAAGGCTACTGCCAAAGGAAGACCAACATAGCCAAGGCCTACTATGCCTAGCATGGCAGACTTGTTTTTAATTCTTTGCTCTAGGTCAGACAAGGTTCTTTCTCTTGAACAACTTAAACTCTGATAGCTTCTTTAAGACCTTCTTCAAGTCGATGCTTCGCATTATAGTTGAATCTTTTGGTTTTGGAAATGTCTGCCAGGCTCTATTTTATATCCCCACGTCTTGGCTCCAGATATACTAGCTTCGTGCTACTCAGCTCTTGCTGAGACCGAGATTCGCTATGGGTGAGAACCTCATGTGCTGCTTTCGAAAGTGCTGTGGCTGGAGATAGTGAGCCATTACCTTCATTTCACGGCGTCTCGGATCACCGAGCAGCAC
>Ga0180432_10008579_pt1 | contig 12681 bp, 10 predicted proteins | sample SS_ome_10_FD_132414 | JGI IMG/M metagenome (GOLD analysis project Ga0180432, IMG submission 132414) | Hypersaline lake sediment archaeal communities from the Salton Sea, California, USA - SS_1_MS_2 metaG | ecosystem: Environmental > Aquatic > Non-marine Saline and Alkaline > Hypersaline >...
CAATCGCCCCTGACGGGGCTCGGACTTTGTTGGGAACCCCGACTCCACGGGCTGGCGCCCGTGGCTACTCCCAATCGCCGCAACGCGGCTCGTCGGAGAAAAGGATGCGCGGATAAACCGTGAAAAGTGCAGCCTTCACTGCGTCGGCAGCACGAGCACGCCGAGCCTCCACAGCAGCTCGAAGATCACCACCACGGCGGTCGCGAAGGCCAGGTAGGCCAGGGCGTGGCGGATCTGCACGCCGCGCAGTTTCTTCGTCACGTACGCGCCGATCTGCGCGCCCACCGTGCTCCCGACAAGCAAACACGCCGCGAGCACGATGTCGCAATTGCCGTGCACGGCGTGCGAGAGCGTGCCCATCCCGGAGGCGAACACGATCATGAACAGGCTCGTGCCGATCGCGACGGCGGTCGGCACGCCCAGCAGGTAAATCATCGCCGGCACCTGGACGATGCCCCCGCCGATTCCCAGCAGGCCGGCGGAAAACCCCGCCACCAGCCCGACGAGCACAAGCGTCCAGAGCGACACGTCCCCGATGCCCGACGCTGACAACGTGAGCCGCGGCCGCCCCAGCGCCCCGCGTACGGCTCGGCTCAGCGGTGCGACAAACGGCGCATCCGGATCGGCCCGCAGCTCGCGTTTACGCCGCCTGCTCTCGCGGTAGAGCAGCACGCCGACCCCGACGAGACACGCCACATAGACGAGCGGCAACACGAAGTTCACCGCGAGAACGGGCCGAGGCGCGAAATGAAGACTCCCCCATCGTTTGAGCAGCTCGACGACGGCCGTGCCAAGCCACGCGCCGCAGAGCGCCCCGGCCACCATGGCCCACCCGAGCTTGAAATCCACCTGCTGCATGCGGCGGTGACGCAGCGTCGCCGCGATCGAGGTCCCGAAGATGACCGCCAGGCTGCTGCCGACGGCGAAGTTGTAATCCACGCGAAAGAGGATGTGGAGCATCGGCACGGCGATCACGCCGCCGCCGATCCCGAAAAAGCCCGCGGCGAACCCCACCGCCACGCCGAGGGCGACGAGCGCGACGACGTCCACGGGCTGGCCGACGACCGGCAGGGTGACTTCAAGCATCGTGGCCGCCTTGGCCTCGTGAGCGACCGGCCAGCTTCTCCAGCACGGCGATCACGCCGACCGAAACAACACCCAGCAGCACCGGGCCCAACACACACAGAAGGACGTACAGGAACGACGGTTGAAAGCCGTCCACGTCGGGACGCACGTCACGAAACAGTGATGAGACCCCAAACCATTCCATAAGCCGAAGCGCACCGGCGCACTACATCGGGAGGCTGTTCAGAAAGGCGCGGAAATACGGGTTGATCTTGTCGTACTCGACGAGAAACGCATCGTGCCCGTAGTCCGAGCGGATCTCGTGATACACCACCTGTTTCCCCTGCGCCTCGAGGATCTGCGCCATCCGGGCCATGTCCGACGCCGGAAAGAGCCAATCGGACGTAAAGCTCATCATGAACACGCGCGCCTCGATTCGCGCGAGCGCGTCCTCGAGCGTGCCGTAGCCGCGTGTCAGATCGTACCAGTCCATCGCGCGGCTCAGGTAAATGTACGAGTTCGCGTCGAACTTGCGGACCTTGATGAACTTCTCGCCCTGGTGGTCGAGATACCCCTCAACCTGAAACTTCTCGTCGAACTCGTGCCACCTATCAATGTTCGTATGTTCGCGGCCGAACTTGTGGCGCATCCCCTCCTCGCTCAGGTACGTGATGTGCGCCACCATCCGCGCGAGCGCCAGCCCCTGCAGCTCCGGCATCGTGTCGTAGTAATCGCCTCTGTTCCAGTACGGGTCCGCCATGATCGCCTGGCGGCCGACCTTGTTGAACGCGATCGCCTGGGCGTTGAGCGCGTGCGTCGCCGCGATCGGCATGATCGCCGTCACGAACTCCGGATAGTCCACCGCCCACTGCAGCACCTGCATCCCGCCGATCGAGCCGCCGGTGATGCACAGGATCTTCTCGAAGCCGAAGTGATCATGCAGCAAGCGATACTTCGCGTTGACGATGTCGCGGATCGTGATCGGCGGGAACTTCGTCCCGTACGGCTTATCCGTCTTCGGATCAATCGAGTACGGCCCCGTCGAGCCCGAGCACCCGCCGAGACAATTCGACGCGACAATGAAATACTTATCCGTATCGAACGGCTTGCCCGGCCCGATCGCCTCGGTCCACCAGCCCGACGACTCGGTCTCGCCCGGGAGCACGCCCGTCAGATGCGCGTTCCCCGTGAGCGCGTGACAGACGTAGATGACGTTCGACGCGTCCTTGTTCAGCGTCCCGTACGTCTCGTAGTAGAGCGTAATCGGGCCGAAGCTCCGCCCGCTCTCGAGCGGCATCTTGTCCGGCGGCTCGGCAAACGTATAGGTGCCTGTCTTGAGGTTTGTATCTTTCATGTCGCCATTCTGTTCGTTGTTTTCACCGGTTGTCAAGAACCCCTCTGCGATCTCCGCGTGCTCTGCGGTGAGAAAATCTTCTTACCGCGGAGACCGCAAAGGCCGCAGAGATTAGACCTGGGCCAGCGCCTCGTCGAGGTCCGCGATAATGTCCTCGACGTCTTCGATCCCGACGCTCAACCGGATGAAATCGTCGGTCACGCCGGCGGCGAGACGTTCGGCATCGCTGAGCTGCTGGTGCGTCGTCGAGGCCGGATGAATGACGAGGCTTTTCGCGTCGCCGATGTTCGCCAGGTGGCTTAAGAGCTTGACCGAGTTGATGAACTTCTTGCCCGCTTCCAGGCCGCCCTTGATCCCGAACCCGACGATCGCGCCTTGGCCCTTCGGCAAGTACTTTTGCGCGTTCCTGGCGCTCGCATGGCTCGGCAGGCCCGGGTAATTGACCCACGCTACCTTCGGGTGCTTCTCGAGCCACTGCGCCACCTTGAGCGCGTTCTCGCAGTGACGCGGCATCCGCACGTGAAGCGTCTCGAGCCCCTGCAGGAACAGGAACGCATTGAACGGGCTCATGCACGGCCCGAGATCGCGCATGAGCTGCGAGCGCGCCTTGGTCACGAACGCCGTCTCCCCAAATTGTTCCCAATAGCGCACCCCGTGGTATGACGGGTCCGGCTCCGTGAACTCGGGAAACTTACCGCCGCCCCAGTCGAACGTGCCACCCTCGACGATGCAGCCGCCGATGCTCGTGCCGTGGCCGCCGACGAACTTCGTGCACGAATAGACCGCGATCGCCGCCCCGTGCTCGAACGGCCGAAACAAATACGCCGTCGTCACCGTGTTGTCCACGACGAGCGGGATGCCGTTTTCTTGGGCGATGGCGCCGACCGCGTCGAAATCCACAACGTCGTTCGTCGGGTTGCCGATTGTTTCGACGTACAGGCAGCGCGTTTTTTCATCAATCGCCTTGCGGAAGTTCTCCGGGTCATTCGGGTCCACGAAGCGGACCTCGATCCCGAGTTTCGCGTGCAGCGTCCGGTCGAAAAGCGTGTGCGTCCCGCCGTAGAGGGACCTCGAGCTGACGAAATTCTGCCCTGGGTTGCACAGGTTGAGGATGGTGAGCGAGATCGCCGCCAGGCCGCAACTCGTGGCCAAAGCCCCCGAGCCCCCATCGAGCGCCGCCATCCGGGCCTCGAGCGCCCGGCACGTCGGGTTCGAGATCCGGGCATAGACGTCCCCGGACTCCTCAAGCTCGAAGAGCCTGAGCGCATGCTCGACGTTATCAAACACGTACGAGGTCGTCTGATAGATCGGCACCACCCGCGCCTTCGCCGCCCGATCAGGCTCGTGACCTGCATGAAGCGCCAGCGTGCCGAACCCCTGCTTCTTCTTTCCCATCGGGACCTCCACTGCTTCAGAGCTCGTCAGCCCACAGGTTGGATCGGCCCAAAGTGGACACATTATCCGCGCCATCCGCCTCCCATCAAGGACTTCTTTGGCAATCCCGCCCTCGAGGCTGGATCAACAGAAAAGCACGCCCTTCAGCCCCGCCATATCCCAGGTTGCGGCCCTTACAACGGCAGGAGCTTGCAAATCGAAATCACAGAACCGGACCTGAAGCATTTTGGAGATATACCACAGATCATAACACCCTGTATGCCTAGCGATAATGCCTTATGATTGAAAGGTGCTTGTGAGATTTTGAATTGTCCATAACATGTTGATACGCGCAGGCTGTTCCCCATCGCTCGCATCAACGTCCAGCGCCCAGACAGCTCCTCCTGCCCTGTAGAATGCGCCAAAACCCTGTTAGCCACCCTTGGGACGGGAGAGCTTCGGAAACGGCCTCCGTTTGTGCTATTCTCCACCTGTCGTGCCTCCGAATAGGAAAAGGAGCGCACGACAGGGTCCGAAACCGTGCTGGAAGCAGGAACGTTCCTGATACATGGGGCAAAAGCTATTCATCCTAGGGCTTGACGGCGCGACCTTCGACCTCATCAAACCTTGGGCCGCCGAAGGGAAGTTGCCGAACCTGGCGGCGCTCATGAAGGAGGGCGTCCACGCCACGCTCCGGTCAACCATGCCTCCTGTTTCCCCTCCGGCCTGGTGCTCGTTCGCCACGGGGAAAAACCCGGGCAAGCACGGTGTCCTGGCCTTCACACGAACCGACCCGACCTCGTACGAAGTCCGATTCGAGAACTCGCGCACCGTGCATGGGCCAACCTTCTGGCGCATCGCGAGCGACGCGGGCAAGCGCGTCGGCGTGGTGAACGTCCCCATGACCTTTCCGCCCGAACGGGTCAACGGCTTCGTCGTCGCCGGGATGTTCTCGCCGAGCCTGCGGAGCCGGTTCGTCTCGCCGGAGCGGACGCAGCAGGCGCTTCTCGGCGCGGTTCCCGACTACATCATTGAGTGTGTTGACGTGGATCGAGCGCGCGTCAGAGGCGACCGCCTCCAAGTCTTCCTGGACCGCGTCCTTCACATGATCGAGAAACGCGTCGAGGCGATCCGTTTCCTCTACGAGACCGAACGGCCCGACGTCATGTCGGCGGTGATCGTCGCACCGGATCGGGCTTCCCACTATTTCTGGAAGCACATGGACCCGGAGGTTGCCGACCAGGTCGCCCCCGAGGAACGGGGCAAGTTTGCCGATGCCCTCCTGCGCACCTACAAGAAATGTGACTGGGCGGTCGGCGAGGTCCGCAAGATGCTCGACCCGGAAACCACCCTCTTCGTCATGTCCGACCACGGCTTTGGGCCGACGTATCGGCGCGCGAACCTCCGACGCTGGCTCGTCGAGAACGGTTACCTCGCCTACACCGAAGGGGCCGGCTCGCGCAAGGGAACGCTGGCGCACCGGCTCGCGCTTGCCAGCCTGCGTTTCGTGCCTCTTTCGATGCGCAACTGGATCCGGCACAGGTTCCCGAAGGTCGCCAGCCGGGCGATCTCGGCCCTCATGGTCGGCGGCATAGACTGGCCGAAAACAACCGCCTACGTAGTCGCCGAGCACACCGCGCTTTCCGTCAACGTCAAGGGGCGGCAGCCGCAGGGCATCGTCGAGCCGGGCGCGGAATACGAGCGCGTGCGCGACGAGATCATCGAGAAACTGACCTCCTGGATTGACCCATTCACCGGCAAAAGCGTCTTTGAAGCCGTGCACAAACGCGAAAAGATCTTCGGCGGCGAGTGTCTCGAAAAACTTCCCGATCTTATCCTCGGCTGGCGCGGCTTTGAATACACCTACACGCACGAGGTCGAGATGATCAACGCCCCGCTCGTGAGCCTCTCCGTCGGCGAACCGACGGGGCGGTGGAACAGGTGCGCCAACCACCGGATCGGCGGAATCTTGCTTGCCGCGGGACCGCGGGTCAGGCAGGGGGTGGCCCTTCCCGACGCCGCCATCGTTGACATGGCGCCCACGGCGCTATACCACCTGGGCCTGCCGATCCCCGGGGACATGGATGGCCATCTCATCAAGGAGATCTACGAGCCGGGATACCTCGAGGCGAACCCGCCGCAGTTCAGCGACGTGCTTCAAAAAGAGCCGGCGAGGCAAGACGCAAAAGAAACCTACAGCGACGAGGATGAGGCCGTCATCCAGGCTCGGCTGAGGGACCTCGGATACATCGAGTGACCGCGATGGGCAAGAAGGTTTTTGTTATCGGGCTCGACGGCGCCACGCTCGACCTGATCGAGCCGTGGGCGCGCGCGGGAAAACTGCCGACCTTCAAGCGGCTCATGGAAGAAGGCAGTTGGGGGACGTTGTGGTGTCCCATGCCTCCGATCTCGCCGCAGAGCTGGGCCTCGTTCGCCACCGGCAAGAACCCCGGCAAGCACGGCTTCATTGACTTCATCGAGGTCACGCCCCACTCGTACAGCACGCGCTTCATCAATTCACGCATGCGTGCCGGCAAGTCGCTGTGGCGGCTGCTGAGCGAAGCGGGCCGGCGCGTCGGCGTCCTGAACGTCCCCATCACCTACCCGCCCGAGTCGGTCAACGGCTTCATCGTCGCCGGATACCTCTCGCCGGGCAGGTCGAGCAACTTCGTGTCGCCGCCCGAGCTCAAGAAGGAATTCCTGGCTGCCGTGCCCAACTACATCATCGAGTGCGCCGATATCGAGGTGCCCAAGTTCTCGCGCCAGGACCGCCGCACCGCGTTCATCAACAAAGTGTTCGCGATGATGGAGAGCCGCCTGGGGGCCACGCGCTGGTTATACGACCGGTACAAGCCGGACTTGTTCGTCGCCACGTTCACGGCGTTCGACCGCATCTGCCACTATTTCTGGAAGTACATGGACCCGGTCCTCCGAGACCACCTCAGCGACGAAGAGATCGAGCGGTACGGCGACGCCATCCTCAAGGTCCACATCCGCCAGGACGAGATCATCGCCGAGCTGCTCGAGATGATCGAGCCCGGCACGACCGTTTTCCTCATGAGCGACCACGGCTTCGGCCCGTCGTACAAGCGGCTCAACATCCAGGGGTGGTTTGTCGAGCAGGGCTACGTCGCGCTCGAGCAGAAAGCGCCCGGCCCGTTGGCGCGTCTCCTGAACGCGGTCGTCTCGGGTGCGGTCAGGTTCACGCCGCTCCAATTCCGGCACTTCATCAAGGAACGCTTCCCGGCGCTGGCGAACCGGGCGATCTCACGCGTCTATTTCCAGGGCATTGACTGGAGCCGCACGCGCGCCTACACGGTCGGCGAGCTCCGGAGCATCTACATCAACCTCAAAGGGCGGCAGCCGCAGGGCATCGTCGAGCCGGGTGCGCCGTACGAGGCGCTGCGCGACGAGCTAATCGAGAAGATCTCGGCACTTCGTGAGCCGGAAACCGGCGAACCGATCGTGGACAAGGTCTGGCGGCGCGAAGAGTTGTATTCGGGCGAGTTTCTGGAAAAGATGCCCGACCTCCTCGTGCATTGGCACGACTACAAGTACTCGTTCATTCCCGATTTCGACGAGGGGCCACTCGTGGCCTCGATCCTCGAGTCGAAGAACCTCCAGTGGGACCGCAGTGGTTACCACCGGCCCAACGGCATATTCTTCGCCCACGGCGACGATATCCGCCGCAACACGCAGGTCGAGGGCGTCGTCATGGACGTGACCGCCACCATCCTCTACGAAATGGGCTTGCCCGTGCCGGCGGACATGGACGGGCGCGTCATCACGGACGCGTATCTCGAGGAGCGCATCGAGCGCGACCCGCCCCGCACGAGCGAGGTGGACACACGCACCGCGCCCGACGACGCAGCCGTGTTCACCCGGGACGAAGAAGCGCAAGTCACCGAGCGCCTCAGGCAGTTAGGCTATCTCGAATGACGACGCCAACCCACGACGCCGCGTTGCGATCTCGCCGTTTCCCCTGGAAGCCCCTCCTGCGCGTGGCCTTGGCGGTACTCCTGCTCGGCATCGTTTTCTTCAGAATTGATTTGCACAAGTTCGCCAAGGTGTTCGCAGGCCTCAGCCCGTGGCACCTGCTCGGCGCCTACGTCTGCTACGTTGCCTCGCTCATCTTCAAGGCCTTCCGCTGGCAGCGGCTCGGCGTCCCCCATCGCCACGTGACCGCTCTCGATTGCTTCTCGGCAACGGCCCTCGGCTTCCTGTTCGGCCTTCTCGTGCCGGGAACGTTCGAGTTTGCCCGCGCCTACGTGCTCAAGAAACGGGCACGCGTTCCATTCGGATCGGTCGTGGGCATCATCGTCGCGGAACGAGCGCTCGACACCGTGCTCCTTCTCGTGCTGATCTTCCTCGTGCTCATGCTGGTCCCCGGCGCGCGCTGGCTCTCGACCATCGCCGTAGCCGCCGCGGTACTCGTCATCATCGGGCTGGGGCTGTTGGTGCTCCTCGTGCGGACCCGCGACACCTCGGTCCCGAAATTGGAGCGGGCGCTGGCTCGTTTCTCGCCGGGTGTCGCACGCCGCGTGGCGGGTTTCTTCGGCAGTTTCGCCGAAGGCCTCCATCGCCTCGGCGAGCTCAAGGCCAAGGGAGTCTTTACGGCGCTGGGGTTCTCGGCGCTGCTGTGGGTCTCGCGAGGCTTCTACATCCTGCTCGTTTTCCGGGGCCTGGGCATCAGCCGGGGCTTCGGTCTCGCCCTGTTTCTCGCCGCCGTCGAGTACCTCGGCGTCCTCATCAAAATCACGCCCGCCGCCATCGGGCAGTATCAGGCCATTATCACCGGCGTGCTCGTCGCCTTCGGCATCGAGCAACACCTTGCCGCCGGCGCCTCGATCGTCCTCCACGGTGTGCGGCTCATCGTCATCCTCTCGCTCGGGCTGCCGTTTCTGTACCGTGAGCATCTCGGGATGGCAAAGCTTGCACGCGAAAAAGCGGCGGCGACGGAAGCGCCTCCCTTACCGCGATCCGGCGATTCGCCGCAAGTAGGCCCTGAACCGTCGAGAAGGAAAGAAAATTTCTTGTAGAAACCCCACCGGCCACGCGACGAACACAATCCCCAGGGCCGCGAGAGCCGTGAGCGCGCTCGAGAGAGCGCCCGTCCTCACCCAGGCCGCGACGAGCACCCCAAGAAGCCCGATGCCCACCGCCACGGCGAAATACACGAGCACCTTCGGCGCAAGGATCGCCAGGACGAGAATGGTGGCAAGCGCCAGCGGCATCCAGGCCGCGACGAGCACGTGCGCCGGCTTGAGCATGGCGCAGCTTATCTTGGCGCATTGGCACCGTGTCACACCGAACCGATAGACCTGCCGCGCGAGCCGTCTCGGCGTCGGGCGTTTGTAGTGCCACAGCCGCACGTCGGGCACGTGCAGCAGCCGCCAACCGTTCTTTCGTATGCGCCAGTTCATTTCCACGTCTTCGGAGGCCACCAGCCCCGTCGAGAGCGGCATGACCTGCTCGATGACTTCACGACGGTAAATGCAATTCGCCCCCGGCAGGTCCTCCACCTCGCGCACGCGCTTCACCGTATCCGCCTGGCAGGAGACCCCTCCGGCAACCGCCAGCGAAAAAATCCACGCCGCGCCGCGGCCGAACGCTGTCTCGCCCGGCGGAACGAGCGTCGGCCCCGAGATGCCGCCGACGCTCGCGTCGTCGAAGTACTTCACGGCGTCCCGCAGCCAGCTCGCCTCCATGACGCAGTCGGCATCGCTAAACGCAATGAGCTCCCCTCTCGAGTGCTCGAACCCCACGTGCCGGCCCTGGGCGACGTACAGCCCCTCGTTCGTCACGACGCGTGCGCCGTAGCCCTCGGCGATCTCGCGCGTGCGGTCGGTTGACTTCCCGTCGGCAATGATCACCTCGAACCGGTCGGGCGGGTAGTCGAGCGCCTTGAGGCTCTCGAGACAGCGTTGAATGTTCTGTTCTTCGTTTCGCGCAGGGATGATGACTGAGATGAAGGGCGGCTCGGCGGGCGGACTCATGACGGGCCCGTTTCTCGAGTCGAGTCAGGCCGCGAAGCGCGATGCGCCTCGCGAAGCCGCAGCGTGCGCACGATGCGCTGGAGCATCCCGAGGCCCCACGACCACACGCCCATGAGGACGAGGAAGGCACCCGTGACCGGAAAGACCCAGTGCACCTTCACGCGGCCCTCGGCGAGAAACTGGTACAGGCCCTTCCAATTGACGGCAAGGCCTGCGAGCACGAAGAGCGGCCCAGCGACGATCATGATCTTCTGCGACAGGAGCGCTCGGAGAAACTTCTCAAGTCGCCGGCGCTTGCGGCGTCGCACCTCGGCGTTCACGAGCTCCGCGATCTCGTCGGCGACAAGCCCGACGGTCAGAATGGACAAACTCGTGAGCATGAGCACCACGACCGCCATGAGCCGGTAGATCATCCAATCTTCCACCTTGCGATGGGCGAAGTAGTACGACGCGGGCCGCACAAACAACGTAAGCGCGACGACCATCGCGACGGCGGCGACGAAGAAAAAGAACCGCAGCGGCCGGGTGCTCAGGATAATGTCCATAATCACCCGGAGAAACCGCACGCCGTCGCGCACGACGTGAAGCTTCGACTCCCCCACCCGCTCCTTGTAGCTGATCGGCACCTCGACGAGCTTGAGCCCCTCGGACGAGACGGCCCGCGCCGTCATCGCCGGCGTGAAGTGCAGCCCGTCCGGCAGCGGATAGAGTTTTGGCAGAGACGCCTTGCGGATTACCCGCATGCCGCTCGCGCTGTCGGTAATCCCGCCGCTCGTGAGCGCATTGATGAGCACCGTGTAGATGCGATTGCCGAGCCGGCGAATCCGCGGCATCTCGCTCTCCGGCCCGAGCCTCGAGCCGAGCGCCACGTCGGCGTTCGCCTCCAAGAGCCGGTTGACCAGCGGGATGAAGTACCGCGGGTCGCACGTGCCGTCCGCGTCGAGAAACGACACGAGCGTGCCGCGTCCCTCGTCGAACCCGCGCTTGAGCGCCGCGCCGTAGCCCGCGTTGCGCTCGTAGCTGATGAGCCGTACCTCGCCGTAGCCGCGGGCGATCTCGGCCGTGCGGTCACGGCTCCCGTCGTTGACGACAACGACCTCCACCGCCTCGACCGGGGTCTCGGCGACGATGCGCTCGCGCTCGGCGAGGCAGCGCTCGATGATCGAGCCGATCGCCTTCTCCTCGTTGTAGGCGGGAATGACGATCGTCAGGCTGTGGGCGTCGTCCTTCATAGGCCGCAATTCTATCTGTCGCTCGTGAGGCGGTCAACGCGTTTTGCCACGACGGGAAGCGGCACCGTGGAAATGTTCGCGCTCCCCCGGTATAATCGGCGCCATGCTCGATGAATTGAGACAAGACGCGCACGCGATCTTCCGCGCCGCGCTCGAGGCCGCCGACCCCGCCAAGGCGGTGCGCCGCGCCGCGCGTCTCGACGGCACCCATCTCACGATCGCCGGCCACGCGTACGACCTTTCAGCCTTCGGGCATGTAATCGTGCTTGGCGCCGGCAAGGGCACGCCCGCGATGGCCTCAGCGCTCGAGGATTTGTTGGGGGACCGGATCGCCCACGGCCTCATCGTCACCAAGTACGGTCACGAGCTGCCGCTCCGGCGCATTGAGACGCTCGTCGCCGGCCACCCCGTGCCCGATGAGAAAGGCGTCCAGGCCGCGCAGAAGGTCCAGGCGCTCGCGCGCGATGCCGGCCCGAACGACCTCGTCATCGTGCTCCTTTCCGGCGGCGGATCGGCGCTGTTGCCCGCGCCCGCCCAAAAGATTTCTTTGGAGGAGAAGCAGGCGACGACCCGCGCGCTTCTGCGCTGCGGCGCGACAATCGGCGAGCTCAACACTGTCAGAAAACACCTGTCCCGTCTCAAAGGCGGACAACTCGGAAAAATCGCCGCGCCGGCCAAGGTGCTCACGCTCATCATCTCGGACGTCATCGGCGACCCGCTCGACGTCATCGCCTCCGGCCCGACCGTTCCCGACACCTCGACCTTTGCACAGTGCCTCGAAATCGTCGGCCGGTACAAGCTCGATCGCGAATTGCCGCAAGCAATTGTGGACCACCTCCGGCGCGGCGCGGCAGGAGAGCTCGACGAGACGCCGAAGCCCGGCGACCCGGCCTTCGACGCCGTGACCAACGTCATCATCGGCAACAACGCTCTCGCCCTCGAAGCCGCCGCAGCGAAAGCGGCCGACCTGGGGTACACGGTGCATGCGCTTGGCTCCGACGTCGAGGGGGAAACACGGGAAGTTGCGGCACAGCAAGCAAGACTTGCACGAGAGGTCTTTGAACGCGGTCAGCCCGTCTCACCGCCCGCGTGTCTTCTGAGCGGCGGCGAGACAACCGTCACCATCACCGGCAGCGGCAAGGGGGGCCGCAACCAGGAATTCGTCTTAGCCGCGGCGATCGAGCTCGACGGCGCCGAGGCCATTGTCGTCTTGAGCGGCGGCACCGACGGCACCGACGGCCCGACCGACGCCGCGGGCACCATCGCCGACGTCGCCACGCTCGCCCGTGCCCGCGAGGCCCTCCTCGACGCCCCGCGCTTCCTGGACAACAACGACGCCTACACCTTCTTCGCCGCTCTCGACGACCTCCTCATCACCGGCCCCACCGGCACCAACGTCATGGACGTCCACCTTTTCCTCGCCGGCAAGCCGGCAACCGCATAGCGGCCTTCGGCCTCAGCCACCGCCGCCCCGGCCGCCTACTCCGTCGCGCCATGCTCGCGTAGCAGCTCGGCGACGTCCTTGTTGAGGCGCGCGTAGTACAACGCAGAATGACCTTCGTTGTCCTTGGCGTTAACGTCGGCGCCGCTGTCAAGCAGGAGCTTGATAACGTCCGTGGAATATTTTCTTACCGCCAAGTGCAGCGCCGTGCAGCCTTCA
>Ga0180432_10008581_pt1 | contig 12677 bp, 8 predicted proteins | sample SS_ome_10_FD_132414 | JGI IMG/M metagenome (GOLD analysis project Ga0180432, IMG submission 132414) | Hypersaline lake sediment archaeal communities from the Salton Sea, California, USA - SS_1_MS_2 metaG | ecosystem: Environmental > Aquatic > Non-marine Saline and Alkaline > Hypersaline >...
GACGCCAACGCAACGGGGCCTCTACCGCCTGGCGCTGGACCAGATCCAGCAGAACACCGAGATCCTGCGCGCCGACATGACCTTTGCCGAGTTCAACGAGAAGAGCTGGAAAATCCCCGAGGAGAACCAGCCCTTCCGGTACTCGCTGGCGATTCATGGCGTCGGTCTGGTGGACGAATGGCCGGTCGTGCCCCTGCATGTGGACGTGGACGGCAGCTTCGGCGCGCGCGAGGGCCGGTTCCACGAGAACATGGTCGTCTGCGTCGAAAGCCTGATGGCGGCGCCGGGGACGGAAAGCATCAAGCTTGAAACGCAGGTTCTGATCACGGCGAACGGGCCGGTCCGGCTCGACACCTTCCCGTGGGAGATGTGATGCAAGCCCCCCGCCGCCGCGGGCGCGCGGCGCAATCCTCGGCCCGATCTGCCGCTGCCCGCATTCCGCAAGCCCCCAGGGGTGGCCCTCGGCACTGCACCGCCCCGCTTTCGTTCGTCGATCCGGAGGCGCTGGTCCGGATTCACGAGGCCTCGCTCACCATCCTCGAGGAGATCGGGATGGATTTCCTGTCGCCGCGGGCGCGGGCAATCGCCATTTCGGCCGGCGCCACGGCGGGACCGGAGCCGGAACGGCTGCGTTTCGACCGTGGCCTCGTGACGGAAATGGTGGCCAAGGCCCCGGCCCGGTTCGTCCTGCGGGCCGGCGACCCGCTGAAGAACCTTCCGATTGGCGAGGGCTTCACGCATTGGGGTTGCGTGTCTTCCGCCCCGCAGGTGAACGATCTCTCCGGCGGTCGCCGCCCCGGCAGCCAGGAGGATTTCCGCCGCTTCGTGAAGCTTGGCCACGGCCTGAACGTCATCGGCTTTTTCGGCGGCTACCCGGTGGAGCCGCAGGATCTCCCCCCCGCGACCCGTCATCTGGATTGCATCAGCGACTTCCTGACGCTGACCGACAAGGTCTTTCATCCCTACTGCCTTGGCGCGACGCGCATCCGGGACGCTCTGAACCTGATCCGGCTCGCACGCGGCCTGACCGAAGACGAACTGCGCGAAGGACCGCAGTGCTATACCGTCGTCAACTCCTCTTCGCCGCTGCGCTACGATGCCCCGATGCTGGACGGGCTGATCGAAATGGCCTTGGCCAACCAGTGCGTCTGCTTCACCCCGTTCACGCTCGCGGGCGCGATGGCCCCGATCACGCTGGCAGGCGCGCTTGCCCAGCAGAACGCCGAGACACTGGCCGGCATTGCCTTTGCCCAGATGGTCCGGCCCGGTGCGCCGGTGATCTACGGCGCCTACACGTCGAACGTCGACATGCGGACGGGGGCGCCCGCGATGGGGACGCCGGAGTATTTCAAGGCGGCCGTGATCTCGGGCCAACTCGCGCGGTTCTACGGCGTACCCTACCGGTCGTCCGGCGGCAACGCCGCGAACGCGCCCGACGCGCAGGCGGTCTACGAGACGACGTTCGCGCTCTGGGGGGCGAAGCTCGGGCAGGCGGATATCGTGATGCATTCCGCCGGCTGGCTGGAAGGCGGGCTTTCGGCCAGCCCCGAGAAACTGGTCATCGACGCGGAGATCCTTCAGGGAATCGATGCCGCGTTCGCGCCGGTCGCGGTGGATGACGAAAGCCTTGGCCTTGACGCGATCCGCGAGGTTGGGCCGGGCGGGCATTTCTTCGGGGCCGCGCACACGATGGCCCGCTACACGAGCGAATTCTACAGCCCGCTGCTTTCCGACTGGTCGAACTTCGGCGCCTGGACGGCCGCCGGTTCGCGCGAAACCCTGGCAAGGGCGCACGACCTGGTGAAGGCCTTGCTGGATGCCTACGAGCCCCCCGCGCTGGAACCCGCCCGGGCCGAGGCGATGGCCGCCCACGTCGCCCGGCGGAAGGCCGAGGGGGGCGCATTGGATGCCTGAGGTCCGCGCCGGACTCGGACCGCTGTTCGAGCCGCTGACGCTGCGGGGGCGGGTGCTGAAGAACCGGATCGCCAGCACGGCTCACGCGCCCGGCTACGCCGAGCAAGGCCTGCCCGGCCCGCGGTACCAGGCCTACCACGAGGCCAAGGCCAGGGGCGGAATCGGGCTGACGATGTTCGGCGGATCGTCGATCGTGTCGGGCGACGTTACCTCGATCTACGGGCAGATCGACGTGTCGAACGACCGGATCATCCCGCATTTCCGCGCCTTTGCCGACCGCATCCACGCCCATGGTGCGGCCCTGATGTGCCAGATCAGTCACATGGGCCGCCGGACCGCCTGGGACGCGGGCGACTGGATCGCCCCGGTTGGCCCATCGGCGGTGCGGGATCCCGCGCACCGCGCCATGCCCCGCGCCATGGAAGAGGAGGACATCGCCCGCGTCCTTGCCGACTATGCCGCCGCCGCGCGCCGCTGCGCCGAGGGCGGGCTCGATGGCTGCGAGGTCTTTGTCACGTCGCACCTGCCGGGCCAGTTCCTGTCGCCGGCAGCGAACCGGCGCGAGGACCGGTGGGGTGGCGACCTGCAAAACCGGATGCGGTTCCTGCTGGAGATCCTGCGCGGTGTCCGCACGGCGGTGCCGCAGGACTTCGTCGTCTCGTTGCGGATGAGCCCGGATGAAAGTGGCGAAGGCGGCCCGGATGCCGCCGAATGCCTCGCCGTTGCCGCCGCCGCCCGCGACGAGGGGCTGATCGACCTCGTGAACCTGATCGGCCCCGGCGGCGCGACCAATGCCTCGATCGCGCAGGTGATCCCCGGCATGGCGCTCCCGCTGGCGCCCTGGATGCAGATGGCGAAGGATTTCCGGGAACGGATTGGCCTGCCGGTTCTGCATGCCACCCGGATCACCGATCTCGGGACCGCCGCCCATGCCGTCGCGTCGGGCGCGGTGGACCTTGTCGGCATGACGCGCGGCCATATCGCCGATCCGAACATCGTGCGAAAGGCGCTTGCCGGGCAGGAGGACCGCATCCGCCCCTGTGTCGGCGCCTCATACTGCATCGACCGGGTCTATTCCGGCAAGGACGCCCTTTGCCTGCACAACGCCGCCACCGGCCGCGAAACCTGGCTGCCGCAGGATATCGAGCCGTCCGAAACGCGTCTCAAGGCCGTGGTAATGGGGGGCGGACCGGCCGGTATGGAGGCGGCGCGGGTGCTGGCGCTGCGCGGGCATGAGGTGCTGCTCCTCGAGGCGTCCACACGCCTTGGCGGCCAGATCCGGCTGGCCGAGAAGGCAGCCTGGCGGCGCGACCTGGCCGGGATCGCCGACTGGCTGGTCGCGGAACTGGGCCATCTGGGTGTTGCCGTTCGGTTCGATGTCTGGGCCGAGGCCGAAACGGTGCTTGCCGAGGCGCCCGACATCGTGATCGACGCGACGGGCGGGTTGCCCAAGGGCATGGCGATCCCTGGCGCCCACCTTGTCACCACGGGCTGGGAAGCGCTTTCAAATCCACCCGAAGCCGGCCGGTCCGTCCTGATCCACGACGAGGTCGGCGGGCATCAGGCGGTCTCCCTGGCCGAATTCCTCGTGCGACGGGGCTGCGACGTCGAGATATGCACTCCGGATCGACTGGTCGGGCGCGAGCTTGGCGGGTCTTCGTACCCCGTCTACCTCGGCAATCTCGCCCGCGCGGGGGTGGTGATGACGCCGGCGACGGCGCTCGCCGCTGTCGAGGCGCGGGGCAATCGGCTGGTTGCGCGGCTGGCGCATGAATACGGCGGGCCCGAACTCCGGCGCACCGTCGACCTGGTGATCGCGGAATGCGGGACCGAACCGATACCCGACCTGTTCGCCGCCCTGAAACCGCATTCCGTCAATCGTGGCGTGACCGACCTTGCCGCAACGCTGGCGGGAACGCCGCAGCCGCTGGCCGGCCGGGGAATGCGGCTGTTCAAGGTGGGCGACGCCGCCGCGAGCCGCGACATCCACGCCGCGCTCCTCGATTCCCTGCGCCTGTGCAAGGGACTTTGAGGCTTGGCATCGGGGCGCGAAGCATAAGATTTTCTGACCCGGAGTCAGGAATTGTGCAGTTGCCGCTTTGGTTCTCCTGAGCCTTGCTTGACGTGGGAAGAGCCAAGAGGCCGCCGATTCAGGAACAGATGCACGCAAAAGCATCCTTCAGGGAGTAGCCCATGTCTGACTTCATGCTCACCGGACGGTCCCTGCACCCGCAGGCCAAGGCGACCGCAGAGGATTTCCGCACTGGCCGGCTCAGCCGCCGCGAGTTCTTCGCGACGATGGCGGCATTCGGCGTCAGCGCAGCGGGGGCCTATGCCCTAGGCGGCATCCGGCCGGCCGCCGCGCAGGATGCGACGCCCGTGAAGGGCGGCACGCTTCGCGTTGCGATGCTGGTCAAGGCCTTCCGCGACCCGCGCATCTTCGAATGGACGGAGCCGGCGAATATCGCCGCCTGCTGCAACGATTACCTGGTCCGCTGGGACAACGACTTCAGCTTTGCGCCGCAGTTGCTCGAGAGCTGGGAAGCCAGCGACGACGCGATGACCTACACGTTCAACGTCCGCAAGGGGGTGAAGTGGTCGAACGGCGATGACTTCACGGCCGACGACGTGATCTTCAACCTGACCCGCTGGGCGGATTCCTCGGTCGAGGGCAATTCCTTCGTCGCGCGGCTGGCCGCGCTGATGGACGCGGATGGAAAGACGCTTCTGCCGAACGCGATCGAAAGGGTCGATGACCACACGGTCCGCCTGAACCTGCGCCAGCCCGACATCGCGCTGATCGCGAACCTTTCCGACTACCCCGCCCTGATCATGCATCGCAGCTATGATGGCAGCGACGATCCCATGCAGGCCCTCGCCATCGGCACGGGTCCGTTCGAGCTTGTGTCCTTCGAGACCGGCATGCGCGCCGAGGTCCGGCGCCGGGCGCAACCGTGGTGGGGCGGCGACGTTCATCTCGACGGTGTCGTCTGGACGGATTACGGCACTGACTCGACCGCCATGGTTTCGGCCTTCGCCGCGGGCGAGATCGACGCGAACTACCAGACCACCCCCGATTTCCTTCCGCTCGTGGAAGCCGCCGGCATCATCACCGAAGGCGCGGCGACGGCGCAGACACTGGTGCTCCGTCTGAACCAGGGCGTCGCGCCCTATGACGACGTGCGGGTGCGGCGCGCGATGCAGCTGGCCGTCGACAACCAGAAGGTTCTGGAGCTTGGCTACGGCAACGCGGGAACCGTGGCGGCGAACCACCACGTCGGTCCGATGCACGAGGACTATGCCGACATCGGACCGGCCGTCACCGACGGCCAGCAGGCTGCCGCGCTGATGGAGGCGGCCGGGCAGGCCGATCACGAATTCGACCTGATCAGCCAGGAGGAGGAGTGGCAGTCCAACTCCTGCGATGCCGTCGCGGACCAGATGCGGGCGGCCGGGCTGAAGGTCAAGCGGACGCGGATTCCCGGTGCGACCTTCTGGAACGACTGGGACAAGTATCCGTTCTCGGCGACCGAGTGGGCCGGGCGCCCGTTGGGCGTGCAGGTCTACATGCTGGCCTACAAGTCCACCGGCCCGTGGAGCGAAACCGCCTTCTCGAACGCCGAGTTCGATGCGCTCCTCGATGAGGCGACCGCGATCGCCGACGCGCGAAAACGTTCGGAGGTGATGGCCAGGCTGCAGCGGATCATGATCGACGAGGGCGTCATCCTGCAGCCCTACTGGCGATCGGTTTACCGGTCCTTCTCGCCGCGGGTACGGGGACTGGGCGCGCATCAGGCCTTCCGGCAGTTCATGGACCGGGTATGGCTGACCACCTGACCGATTGACCCGAACAATCGTCCGTCATGCCTTGAGCGATCTCGTCGTTCGCACAAGCCCGGCGACGCGCCCGGACTGTCGGGCTGCCCGCGCGATCGGTCCGCGCCCGGCCCCGGGTTGGGCTGAGGGCAAGAATAACTCCGGTGAGGCTTCGTCGGTTCCGCGCTAGAAGGACCGTCGAGGAAGGACACTGCGAACCATGAAGATTGACGGGCTTTCGGCGCTGGTGACGGGCGCCGCCTCGGGTCTTGGCCTGGCCGCGGCCCGCGCGCTGGGCGAGGCGGGCGCGCGGGTCGCGCTGCTCGATCTCGACGCGCAACGGGTTGCCGACGCCGCGAACGCGTTGGGCGGCCTTGGCATCGAATGCGACGTGACCGACAGCGGTGCCGTGGCGCGGGCCATCGAAACGGCCGAGGCGCGGCACGGCCCCGTGCGGATCAACGTGAACTGCGCGGGGATACCGGGCGGAATGCGCCTCGTCGGGCGGGACGGGCCGGTGGATACCGCGGCCTTCGCGCGGGTCATCGAAGTGAACCTGATCGGCACGGTCAGCGTCATGACGAAATGCGCCGCCCGGATGATGCAGTTGCCGCCGCTCGATGACGACGGCGAACGCGGGATCATCGTCAACACCGGTTCGATCACGGCCTTCGAGGGGCAGATCGGGCAGGGGGCCTATGTCGCGTCGAAGGGCGCGGTGGCCAGCCTGACCCTGCAGGCGGCACGAGAGTTCATGCCCAGGGGAATCCGTGTGATGACGATTGCCCCGGGGCTCTTTCGAACGCCGATCGCCGACCATATCCCCCAGGAGGTGATCGACGGCATGCTTGACGGCCGCATGTTTCCGAACCGGTTCGGCGAGCCATCGGAATTCGGCCGCCTTGCCGTGGATATCATCCGAAACCCGATGCTGAACGGCGAGGTCATACGTCTCGACGCCGGCGTTCGGCTTCAGGCGCGCTGAGCCTCGCGGTTTCTTCGGTTCTCGGGGTCGCTTTCGGCCGTCTCGATCAGCCAGTCGCGAAACTTGTGCGCGTCCGGATGCTCGAATCCGCCCTCGGGCGAAATCAGGAAGAACGCCTCTTGCAGGGGCGCCTCGATCTCGAACGGGCTGACCAGCCGGCCGCGTTCGATCTCGACACCCAGCATCGATGACCGGGCCAGCGCCACCCCGCCGCCCCGCGATGCGAATTCGAACGCGAGCAGCGAGGTGTCGAACTGGAGACCTTGCCCGGAATTGATCTCGGTGACGTTTGCATACCGCAGCCAGTCGGCCCAGCCTTCCTCGTAGCCCAGAACGTGCAGAAGCCTTTGCCGGGCAAGATCGTCCGGCGTTCGCAGCGCGTTCTCGCCACCCAGAAGACACGGGGCGCAGACCGGCTTGATCACCTCCCAGGTCAGGCGATCCGTCTTGTACCCGCTCCACTTCCCGGTGCCGTACTGGATATCCAGGTCGAAACGCTCGTTGTCGAACTGTTCGCCCCAGACGCTCGAAACGAGGCGCACTTCGGTATCGGGATGGCGATCGAAGAAACCCGCCAGCCGTGGCGCGATCCAGTTGACGGAGTAGCCGACGGGCGCGCGGACGGTCAGAACCTCCGATTGCCGCAGGCCGAAGACCTCCTCGGTGCCGGCCGCGAGCCGTTCGAAACCATCCCTGATCTTCGGCAGGTAGGCGGCGCCGACCTTGGTCAGGACAAGGCTGCGGGGCTTGCGCTCGAACAGCGGCGCGCGGAGGTGGTGCTCCAGCAGCTTCACCTGCTTGCTGATCGCCGCCTGGGTCAGGTTCAGTTCCTGCGCCGCGTTGGTGAAACTCAGGTGGCGTGCCGATGCCTCGAAGGCCCGAAGCCAAGTCAGATGCGGAAGCTTTCGTGGTCCCATGGCCAACCCGTGCATAATCTCAGTTGGGTTCTAGGGCGCTTTTCGATTGCTTGAAAGCAGGGATTGATCGGCCCCAGAATGACCGGACACAGGATGGGAGCGCTGCCTTGCACGCCGACGACATCACCGGTTTCGATCCGCGGGGCCTGGCCCGCGTCAAGACCTGGATGGACAACCATGTGCGCGACGGGCGGCTGGCCGGGCTCGCCGTTCAGATCGCCCGTCGCGGACAGGTCGTCTTTTCGGAACGGTCGGGGCAACGTGACGTGGCCGCGGGCCTGCCGGTCGCCGCCGATACGATCTGGCGGATCTATTCGATGACGAAGCCGGTGACGTCCCTCGCGCTCTTGACGCTTTACGAAGAGGGCGCGTTCCAGCTTGATCAGCCGATCGCCGATTTCCTGCCGGGCTTCGCCAATCCGCGCGTCTGGAAAGGGGAAGGTCATCCCCTGGCCGCCACGGAACCGGCGCGCCGCGACATCACGATCCATGACCTGCTGACCCACCAGTCCGGGATCGTCTACGGGGATCGCGGCGGAAACGCGCTAGAGCGGGCGGTTTCCGATGCCGGGCTGGATTTCGACGGCCGGTTCGCGACCATGGCCGAGGCCGTCGACGCGCTTGCCAGCCTGCCGCTGGCCTTTCATCCCGGAAGCCGCTGGTTCTACGGCCTGTCGACGGACGTCATCGGGCGGCTGATCGAGGTTCTCAGCGGCCGTACCCTGGGCGCGTTCCTGAAGGATCGGATCTTCGATCCGCTTGGCATGACCGACACGGGCTTCGAGGTGCGTGCGGAGCAGGAACCGCGGCTCGCCGCACTCTACGATCACGCGGACCGCGGCTTCGTCCTCTCGGCCAATCAGGACAAGTGCCTCGCGCCGGTCACGCTGCAAAGTGGCGGCGGCGGCCTTGTTTCGACCATGGCGGATTACCAACGCTTCGCGACGATGCTGTTGCGGCGCGGGGCCCACGAGGGCGGCCATATCGTCGGGCGAAAGACCTTCGACCTGATGGTTTCGAACCAGATGGGGGGCGACCTGGCGCAAAGGGGACAGGCGCATTTCAGCGAGACAACGTTCGAGGGAATCGGTTTCGGCCTTGGCGTTTCGGTGATGCTGGACCCGGCGAAGGCCAGGATCGTCGGCTCGCCCGGTGAATTCGCCTGGGGCGGCATGGCCTCGACGGCGTTCTGGGTGGACCCGGTGGAAGAGATGACGGTGATCCTGATGACCCAGCTGATCCCGTCGAGCGCCTACACGCTGCGCCGGCAACTGCGGGTGCTGAGCTATGCGGCGCTGACCGGCGAACCCTGAGTTCAGGACACCGGCAGTTCCGCCACCGGAAGGTGGCAGGCGATCTGCAAGTCTCCGGGCAAGTCGCGTACCGCCGGGGCGGTCGTGTCGCAGGTGCCCCTGATCGCCAGGGCGCACCGATTGGCGAACGGGCATCCCGTGCCGCCGATCACGACGCTTGCGGCACTGGCCGCCCTGGCCTCGCTGGTGTCGGCCACGCCGTCCAGCCAGCCCTGCCGCATCTCCGGGACGGAGGACAGGAGAAGCTTCGTGTACGGGTGGAACGGCGGGCTGAACACGGCCTTCGACGGGCCCTTTTCCACAACGCGGCCCGCGTAGAGAACCACGACCTCGTCGGCGAAGGAGGCCACGGTCGACAGGTCGTGGCTGATGAACATGTAGGCGACGCCAAGCTTGTCCTTCAGCGATTTCAGCAGCTCGATCACCCCGGCGGCGACGACGGTGTCGAGCGCCGAGGTGACCTCGTCGCACAGGATGACCTTGGGGTCCGCCGCGAGCGCGCGGGCCAGGTTGACGCGCTGCTTCTGCCCGCCCGACAACTCGCCGGGAAACCGCGACGCGAACCCGCGCGGCAGATCGACGAGTTCCAGAAGCTCCGCCACCCTCTCGGCCCGTTCGCGCCCCTTGAGTCCCTTGTAGAAGTCGAGGGGCCGGCCGAGGATATCGCCGATCCGCTGCCGCGGGTTGAGGGCGGTATCGGCCATCTGGAAGACGATCTGGCAGTCCTTCAGCGCGGCGCGGGGCCGGTCCCTGACGGCAGGCGCCGCCGGCTTGCCGTCGAGGATGACCGTTCCCTCGCGCAGCGGGGTCAGGCCCGCGACGACCCGCGCCAGCGTGCTCTTGCCGCACCCGCTTTCGCCGATCACGCCGACGACCGAGGCGGCGGGCACGTCGACCGACACGTCCGAAAGGATCGTCAACGCGCCGTATCCCGCCGTGACGTTGCGTACCGAGATCACCGGCGCCTGCGCGGCTGCCGGGTCGATATGGTCGACCAGGTGCGGTGCCGGCCGGACAGCGGCCATCAGCGTGCGCGTGTAGTCGTGTCGCGGGGCGTGCAGGATCTGGTCCGTTGGCCCTTCCTCGACCGTCTCGCCGTTCTTCAGAACGAGGATGCGATCGGCCACCTGCGCGACGACGGCGAGATCGTGGGTGACATAGATCGCAGCCGTTCCCTGATCGCGGATGATGTCCCTGAAGGCCTTCAGAACCTCGATCTGCGTGGTCACGTCCAGCGCCGTGGTGGGTTCGTCCAGGATCAGAAGGTCGGGTCCGCAGGACATCGCCATCGCGGCCATCAGGCGCTGCAACTGCCCGCCCGACACCTGGTGGGGAAACTTCTCGCCGACCGTCTCCGGGCTTGGCAGGTCGAGCTTGCGGTAAAGCTCCACTGCCGCCGCGGTCAGGGTCGCGGCATCTCCGGCGCCGTGCCACAGCGGTGCCTCGATCACCTGCCGGCCGATGCGCAGGGCCGGGTTGAAGCTTGCCGCGGCGGATTGCGCGACATAGGACACCTCGTCCCCGCGCAGGGCATGCCGATCATGCGGGGGCAGGGCCATGATGTCGCGGCCGTTCAGCCAGACCTCGCCCCCGGAAATCCGGCAGCCCGGCCGGGCAAAGCCCATCGCCGCCAGCGAGATGGTGGATTTGCCCGATCCGCTTTCCCCGATCAGCGCCAGAACCTCGCCCTTGCGGACGTTGAGCGATACGCCCTTGACGATCGGCACGTAGTCGCCGCCGGGCGGGCGCCCCTCGACATGGAGGTTCTTGATGGTCAGGACGTCGGTCATTGATCGATCTTCTCCAGAACGGTCTCGCCTTGCTGGCGCTGCTGGAACCAGTCCACCAGAAGGTTCATGCTGACGGTCAGGGAGGCGATGCAGGCCGCCGGGATCAGCGCGGCGGACGAGCCAAGGAACAGCCCGCCGACGTTTTCCTGAACCATCAGCCCCCAGTCCGCGGCCGGTTCCTGCACGCCGAGGCCGAGGAAGGACAGGCCCGACAGGAACAGGATCGAGAAGGTGAAGCGCAGCCCGAATTCCGCGATCAGCGGGGCCATGGAATTCGGCAGGATCTCGCGGGTCAGGATCCACCATGTCCCTTCGCCGCGGGCGCGCGCCGCCTCGACGAAATCCATCACGCCGATGTCGTAGCCAAGCGCCCGCGACACCCGGAACACGCCCGTGGACAGCACCAGCCCGACCGTCAGCACCAGGACGGTGATCGAGGTTCCGAAGGCCCCGATCACCACCAGCGCCAGCAGGGTCGACGGAAAGGCCATGAACGCCTCGACGATCCGGCTGATCACGACGTCGAACCAGCCCTTCAGGATCGCGGCGGCGAACCCCAGCGTGACGCCGAAGGCGAAGGAGATCAGGGTGGTGATCAGGGCGAGCAGCATGGTCGTCCGAACGCCGTAGATCAGGCGCGAGAAGACGTCGCGCCCCAGCTTGTCGGTGCCCAGAAGCCCGCCCTCCCCGATCGGCGCGAAGGTCGTGCCCGAGATGATCTCGGCCTCGCCATGCGGCGCGATCCACGGCCCGAACAGCGCAAGGACCAGCCAGAACAGCAGGATCGCGCCGGCCAGACCCGCCGTCCACGTCAGGCGCAAACCGGCGAAGACCGACGCCCGCGGCGCGCCGTGATCCGATACGTCGCTCATTTCGGGTACCTCAGACGCGGGTTGGCCATGATCGACAGCACATCGGCCAGAAGGTTGAGCAGGATGTAGACCGTTCCGAAGATCATCGCGCAGGCCTGGATCAGCGGGATGTCACGCAGTGTGACGGCATCCACCAGAAGCCGGGTCAGCCCCGGAACGCCGAACACGGTTTCGACGATGATCACGCCCGACACCATGTAGCTGAGGTTCAGCGCGATCACGGTGAGGATCGGCGACAGCGCGTTCGGCAGGGCATGGCGGATGACAAGCCGCCGCTTCGGCAACCCCTTGAGCGCGGCCATCTCCATGTAGGGCGAGGTGAAGATGTTGATCACCGAGGAGCGCGTCATCCGCATCATGTGCGCCAGAACGGCGAAGCTGAGGGTGGCGACGGGCAGGGCCAGCGCACGGAAATTCTGCCAGAAGTCGAAATACGGCCGCGTGTTGGCCGAGGCGGACAGCCATTTGAGTTCGACGGCGAAGACCTTCATCAGGATCAGGCCGATGAAGAATTCCGGCACCGCGATCAGCGCCAGCGTGGTCATCGCCAGCGTCTTGTCGACCCGGCCGCCCGCGCGCATGGCCGACCACAATCCGAACGCCAGGGACAGCGGAACGGAAATCGCCGCCGCCAGCAGGGCGAGACGCAGGGTATTCCACATGCGGCTTTCGATCATGTCCGCCACCGGACGGTCCGTGGCCAGCGACGTCCCTAGGTCGCCCCGCAGCAGTCCGCCAAGCCAGTCGAAGTAGCGCTCGATCGCCGGGCGGTTCAGACCCATCTCCTCGCGCAGCGCCGCCAGCGCCTCCTCCGTCCGGCTCTGGCCCAGGATCGCCTCGGCCACGTCGCCGGGCAGGATCTCGGTCGCGCCGAACACGATGATGGAGGCCAGCAGCAGGGTCAGAAGCCCCTGCGCGAGGCGCGTCAGGATGATCCGGTACACCTTGTCCCTCCCTTCAAGGCTGCCGGCATCTTCGGTGCAAGCCCGATGCCCGACAAGCAACGATAGCGATCCGTATGGGGTTGTTTTGGTTATGGCGGCGGCATGCGTCGGCCGCCGTTCGGGCAA
>Ga0180432_10008582_pt1 | contig 12676 bp, 11 predicted proteins | sample SS_ome_10_FD_132414 | JGI IMG/M metagenome (GOLD analysis project Ga0180432, IMG submission 132414) | Hypersaline lake sediment archaeal communities from the Salton Sea, California, USA - SS_1_MS_2 metaG | ecosystem: Environmental > Aquatic > Non-marine Saline and Alkaline > Hypersaline >...
GCTTCTCGCTCGGCGGAATCCTCGCTTACCATTCCTTCGACGAGAGCCTTTTCCGCAGCGGATTCGATCTCGGCCTCTACCTGAGCTACTTCCCCGCTGACGACTGGGCGTTCACCGCCGAGGCTCGTCACGACTTCGCCGCCTCCGGCTGGTACGGCAATGCCGAAGCCCGCTGGTCCGGGCGCCTGACCGACGACGCCTTCCTCACTGTCCGCAGCGGCCTCAGTGTCGTCGACGGATACTACCAGCGTTCCGGGTTCAACGACCTGCACGCCCGCGCCTCCTTCACCTACAACATCAATCGCATCGTTTCCGTCTCCCCCTTTCTCGGCGGCTCCGTCGAACTGCTCGACGGCGACGGCAACGAACTCTTCGCCGGACTCTGGTTCGAGGTCTCCTTCTAGCCCCTCGGCCGCCTGCCGCCCGCTTGGGGCCGGTCCTCCGAGTCGAGTTGCCCGTCGCCGTTGCGGTCAAGCCGCCGGAACAGTGCTCTGAGGCGCTCTTCATCGCGGTCTGCACGACGGGCGTGGTTCTTCCACTCCTCGAAGGTGAGGGATCCGTTGCCGTCGCGGTCAAGTTCCGCGAAGACTTCCGGAGAATGGAAGGGCGGCCGCCCCTTCCCCCGGGGAAAGCCGTGCGGCCCGCCCCGCCAGTCGCTCCTCGTCAGAAATCCGTCCTGATCCCGGTCCATCCGCCGGAACATTGCTTCCCGTCCCTCCAGCGGCATCCTGCTCAGCCGCGGGTTCTCGAGAAACTCCCGGCGGGAAATCCGCCCGTCCCGGTTCGGATCCCAGTGCGGGCGGTGCATCCGGCGCCCCGGCAGCTCTTTCCGCCGGATCTCGCCGTCCCCGTCCTTGTCAAGGCGGTCGAACAGGCGCCGCCGGCCCCTCTCCGGCAATGCCTGCAGCTTCTCCGACGCTGAGAACTCCTCGTAAGTGATCCCGCCGCTCCGGTCGGTGTCGAGCCGCCGCATCATGACGGCAGAGGCATCTCCGGCTCGCCTTTCCTTGCGGTGCGTCCCCCTTTCTCCGCGTTCGCTTCCCGCTGCCCCCTCATCCCGGCCGGCCCGGGGCGCCTCCGCCGGAGCAAGCGCCGCCCCCGCGAGGAATACCGCGAAAATGCGCGAAAGACCTTTCATAACGCTGGAAATGCAGCAATTTCAACCCCGGCAAGCAATCCAATCCCGCAGCCGGATCTCCACCGATTCAACCCTTCCCGGCCCGATCCGTTGCGCGCTCCCGCACGATTTTGGTCGGCCCCGGCTGCCTTCACCCCCAGTGACGCCTCCCGGCCCATGCATATTTCGGAAATCCTGAAGAATCAGCGACCGTCGGTATCCTTCGAGTTCTTTCCCCCAAAGAACGAAGCCGCCGCCATCGACCTCTTCCAGACCGTCAGAAACCTCCAGTCTCTGAACCCTTCGTTCGTAAGCGTCACCTACGGCGCCGGCGGGTCCACACGCTCCCGAACCCACGACCTCGTCCTCCGCATCCTGCGCGAAACCCCCATCCCGCCCATCCCGCACCTCACCTGCGTCTGCCATGACGAAAACGAGATCTCCGCAATCCTGACCCGCTACGCCATGGCCGGCGTCGACAACATCCTCGCCCTCCGCGGTGATCCCCCGCACAACATGCCCGGCTTCGATCACTCGATGGACCGCTTCCAGTTCGCCGCCGATCTCGTCGCCTTCATCCGCCGCTTCAACGAGGAACGACGCCACCCCGGAGCGGGATTCGGAATCGGGGTGGCCGGATTCCCCGAGGGCCACCCCGAGACCCTCAACCGGCTCCACGAAATGGACTTCCTCAAGGCGAAGATCGACGCCGGCGCCGACTACATCTGCACCCAGCTCTTCTTCGACAACCACGACTTCTACGACTTCCGGGAACGCTGCGAACTCGCCGGGATCGCCGTCCCCATCATCGCGGGCATCATGCCGATCACCACCCGCTCCGGCATGCGTCGCATGGCGGACCTCGCCGCCGGCGCCCACTTCCCCGCCCCGCTCCTCCGCCGCCTCGGCCGGTTCGAGCACGACCCCGAAGCCTTCGCGTCCGCCGGCACCGAATTCGCCACCGAGCAATGCCGGGACTTGCTCGAAAACGACATTGCCGGCCTCCACTTCTACACCCTCAACAAGAGCCGCGCCACCATGCGGATCGCCACCGAACTCAACCTCGGGCGCCCATGATACGGACAGCCCCTACTGTTCCACCCGAGTCTTGTCGTAGATGTCTTTCGCGAGCTCGGAACCGATCCCGTACAGGTTGTCCTGCAGCGCCAGATCAATCCAGCGCAGCCCGGTCTGCGCGTCCACCGGATACATCTCGGCCAGCGAGACGGTCCTCGCGAACGCCTTCCGGTTGACCCCGATCCGCAACGCCCCCTCGATCACCGGCGCCCGGACCTGCCGCAACCGCGCCTGCTCCGTCAATCGGCGGATCATCTCGTCCGCCTCGTCCCGCCACGGCGCCTTCGAATCCCTCCCGAACGACGCCGGCCCGCCATCCCCGGACAGATCCCCCAACGCCATGCTTCCCGTTGCGTGCTCCTCGAGAAACTCCGTGTCCTCCCTCGACAGAAGCGGGTCGTCCAGCAACCGGCGCTCCTCGATGTTCAAAAACTCGGACACCTCCTTTTCGGTGGGGCGCCGCACCACGAACTCCCCCTCGATCCGCATCACCTCCTGCGCGTGCAGCCAGATCTCCGAAAAGACCGCCTGCTCGCCCCCCGTCTCCATGTTGAATCGCCCGTCCGTGAACCGCACATTCTTGTAACTCCGAAACCGGTCCACCACCGAAATCGCCCGCAACAACGGAAAACGGTCCCGCAGCTCCACCCGGTCGCCGTCGTCGAGGTACACCGCCGCCTTCATCCGAACCCCCTCCTGCCCATACGGCGATCCCCCCAGCTCAAGCGTCCCCGAGATCGTGCCCCCAACGTAGTCCCGAACCTCCGACACCACCAGCGACTCCACCGGCAGCGACCGGAACGATCCCTCGCCGCGCAATTGCGGGTTCGAGGCCGCCCCCCGAAGCGTCGCCGCCAGATTCAGCTCGCCCAGCCCCCGTCTCAGCCTCATCTCCTTGAACTCGATGCCCCCCTCGTGAATCTCGGCCCTGATGCGCTCGATCTTCATCCGCTTCAACCAATTCTGGCTGAGGGTGCCCCCCGTGATGATCACGTTCCACCCGTTGCGCGTCCGCATCGCAAGGAGGCTCGCATCCCGGATCGCTCCCCGCGTCACGGTCGAATAGCCCCACGAAATGTTCGCCGCCTCGGCCTCGATCTTGGCGAACTCGAACCCGCCACCCGGCGCCAGAAGCCGCTCGAATATCCGCCTCCCCAGCACGTCGCTCTCCGCTCCCGCCCGAACCTCGATCGAAAGCATCTCCATCGAGACCGCCATCCCGTCCCACGTCCCGCTCAGACCGTCGAGGAGGCCCATCTTGGTGCGGAGCCCGCGCACCCGCGCCTCCTCGAAAAAACTGTCCTCCCCGCCTTCCATGACGATCTGGCCGATCTCGAGATTCCCTTCCTTGCGGGACACCCCTTTGACCGCCTCCACCTCCACCCCCAACCCTGAAACCAGTCCGGCCTCGATCTCCTCCCGAAACGCTTCGAAGTCCGGCCGCTTCAGCACATACACCCACCCACAGGCAAGGACCAGCAACCCGACGAGGCCCAGCCGCCTCAAAACCCTCAGCAGAAGAGCCCCGAGAACAGAACCCCCGGCGCCCTGCACCCCCCCCGCATGCGTCAGCTGAAACAGGAACCCCTGCTTCCCAACCCACGCGCTCATGCGCGCTTGAAACGCGTCCAGTTGCTCGGGGTCCATCCTCATCGCGTCTTCCAGACTCCTCACCACTAGCCCCGTCCGGCCCGGTTGCCAACACCAATTCACAGCCGCCCCAAGGTTTTGCCTCGCCCGCGCGACCCGCCTGCCGTATGCCATCCGCGTGGAAGCCGCCGACTACACGGTCAAGCTTGAAATCTTCGAAGGCCCCCTCGACCTCCTCCTCTACCTGATCAAGCGGGACGAGATCGATGTCCAGGACATCTCGATCGAGCGCATCACCAGTCAATACCTCTCCTTCATCGAGACCTTCAAGCTGCTCAACATCGATCTCGCCTCGGAATTCATCGTCATGGCGGCCAATCTCATGTACATCAAGAGCCGTTCCCTCCTGCCACGCAGCGAACAACCGCCCGAGGAGGACGCCGAGGAAGACGACCCCCGATGGGAGCTGATCCGTCAGCTCATCGAATACAAGAAGTTCAAGGACGCCGCCCACTCCCTCGCGCGCCGCGCCCGCGAGCAGGAAAACTACTTCGCTCACCTCCCCGAGAAGGCCGCCCCGCCCCCCGACGAACCCCCGCCGCTCGCCGAGATCTCGATCTTCGACCTGATCCGCGCCTTCCAGGGGGTCCTCCGCCGCTTCGAGGAATCCCATGATCTGGGAGACATCATCGACGACCGCTTCACCGTTTCCGACAAGATCGAGTTCCTGCTCCAACGCCTGCCCGCCGGGCAATGCGCCAGCTTCCAAAGCCTCTTCGCCGAAGCCACCACCAAGGCCGAAGTCATCGTCACCTTTCTCGCCCTCCTCGAACTCATGAAGATGAACCAATTCCAAGTGTGGCAGGACAACATCCTCGGCGACATGGAAATCGAGCGCCGCCCCGCCGTCTGATTCCCTCCGATGTCCAAACCACAACGCCTCGCCGTCTTCGGCGGCAGTTTCGATCCGGTCCACAACGGTCACCTCCAGATCGCCCGGGCCGCACGCGACGCCCTTCGTCTGGACCTCGTGCTCTTCATCCCTTGCCGCCAGTCGCCCCACAAGGAAGACGGAACCGTCGCCTCCGAGGAAGAGCGCCTCAAAATGCTGGAACTGGCCACCAGCGACCTCCCATGGGCCAATGTCAGCGAAATCGAAATGCTGCTCCCTCCCCCGTCGTACTCCTGGGTGACCGCCGAGGCCCTCAACGAAATCTACCCCGCGGCGCGCCTTTTCTGGCTCATGGGCGCCGATCAATGGGAGCTTATCCAGTCATGGGCGCGGCCCGAATACCTCGCCGACCTCGTCGAGTTCATCGTCCATGACCGCCGCGGCCGGTCGCCCCGGCCCCTCCCCGGCTTCCGCGTGCACTTCATTCACGGCCACCACCCCGCCTCCGCCACCGCCATCCGCAACACCGTTCCCGGCCCCCTCCCCCCCGGCTGGCTGCACGAAAATGTCGAACAATTCATCACGTCCCGCGGTCTCTACCGAAGCTGCTCTTGACAGCGGGCCCAGCCGCCCTGTGATTGTCCCGCAACGCGATTCGTCCCCTCGATGAAAGGCCTCCGAATCCTCCCGCCCCTCGCCGCCGCCGTCCTTCTGGCGGGCGCCCTCCCGCTTCCCGCCCAGCAGGATCCCCGTTCCCTCCTGCCCGTGCCGGAGTGGCAAATGGACTTCGAGAACCTCGACCCGGAGCGCCGGAAGGAATTCGCCCAACTCGTGTTCGAAGCCAAACGCCTCGCTGATCAGGAGCGCGTCATCGAGTGCCTCAACACCATCGCCAAGGCGGAGGCCATCTTCGACCGCAACCCCGCCCTCCTCAGCATGAAAGGCTCCGCTTATGTCGAGTTGCGCGATTTCGAGCAAGCCCGCCGCCACTTCCAGAAAGCGCTCGAATTGCAGCAGGCCTTCCTCGACCGCGTCGACTCCGTCGACAATCACGTGCGGAGCAACGTCCTCCGGCAGGTCAACTCCATCCACTTCAACCTCGCCGAGATGGACTTCGTCACCGGCAAATGGCAACGCTGCCACGAGCAGTTCGGCCGCCTCCTCGCAAGGGGCGTCGCCGACGAGCGCATCGCCCGCCTCGTCGAGTTCAAATACCTCCTCTGCAAACTCAAAATCGGACAGGTCGAGGAGGCGAGAAAGCTCGCCGGGAAATACGACTACACGGACGACCACCCGTTCTACTACTACGCCAATTCCGCCCTCGCATACTTCGACAAGAACTTCGAAGAGGCCGAACGATGGCGCGCCGTCGCCCGCCGCGTCTTCAGCATCCCCCCCGGCCTCCTCGTGGCATGGGAGGATACCATGATCGAATTCGGCTACGTGAAGGGCTTCTACGGCGGCGACCTCTCCGACGGCCCCGGCCAACCGCCCGCCCCGCCGGAGCCCGTCGTCCCCGAGTAACTCGCTCCCCCGTCACTCAAGGATGCGCGCCAGAACGTAGGGAAGGATGCCGCCGGCCCGGTAGTAGTCGATCTCGATGGGGGTGTCGAGACGCACCACGACCGGAACCTCCACCCGGGGTTGCCCGGGACGGACGGCCGCGAGGGTCGCGGCCGAGCGGGGCGCAAGGCCGCTCTGAAGGCCGGTGATCGAGAAGACGGCGTCGTGAAGGTCCTTCACGCGCTCGTAGTCCGCGGGGTCCCGGAAGGTGAGCGGCAAGACGCCCATGCCGGCAAGGTTCGAGCGATGGATGCGTTCGAAGGACCTGGCCACCACCGCCCTCACCCCGAGAAGACGGGTTCCCTTGGCCGCCCAGTCCCGGCTACTACCCATACCGTAGTCGGAGCCCGCAATCACGACGAGGGGGACGCCCTCCTCCCCGTAGGCCACCGCGGCGTCGTAGATATGGGTGTAGATCCCCCCGGCGGCGGCGGCGGATTCCCCCCCGGGTCCAAGGCTCAGCGGCTCCAGCATCCCGGCGTTCCGGCCGCGGTACACCGTGTATCCGCCCTCGACACCCGGCACCATCAGATTCTTGATGCGGACGTTGCCGAAGGCGCCCCGCGTCATGACGCGGTCGTTGCCCCGGCGCGCCCCGAAGGAATTGAATTCCTCGCGCCGGACATGGCGGGCCAGAAGGTACCTGCCGGCCGGGGAGTCGGGCTTGATCGCCCCGGCGGGGGAAATATGGTCGGTGGTGACGGAGTCGCCGAAGATCCCGAGCGGCCGGGCCTCGAGGATGTCGGCGATGTCGCCGGGAGTGGGCGAAAACCCCTCGAAGAACGGCGGATTCCGGATGTAGGTCGAGGATTCGTCCCAGTCGTAGAGCGGGCCGGACTTGCCCGCAATCTCCTCCCACTTCGGGTTGGCCGTCTCGATATCCCCGTAAAGGGTTGCGAAGACCTCGGGCTTCAGGGCCGACGCGAGCAGTTCCTTCACCTCCTCGTGGCGCGGCCAGATGTCCTTCAGAAAGACGGGATTCCCGTCGCGGTCGTTGCCGAGCGGCTCGCCAAGCAGGTCGAGATCAACACGCCCCGCCAGGGCATACGCCACCACCAGCGGGGGCGACATCAAAAAGTTCGCCCGGATCGAACCGTGGATGCGGGCCTCGAAGTTGCGGTTGCCCGAAAGGACCGCGGCGCAGATGAGTTCCCCGTCCTCGATGGCCTCCTCGATGGCGGGGTGAAGCGGTCCGGAGTTCCCGATGCAGGTGGTGCATCCGTATCCCACCGTCTGGAACCCGAGACGATCGAGATCATCCTGCAGGCGGGTCTGCTCGAGGTAGTCGGTCACCACCCGCGAGCCGGGCGCAAGCGAGGTCTTCACGTAGGGGGGAACCGTCAGGCCTCGCTCCCCCGCTTTGCGGGCCACGAGACCGGCCGCCAGCATCACGCTCGGGTTCGAGGTGTTCGTGCAACTCGTGATGGCGGCGATCAGGACGCTGCCGTGCCGGATCTCCGTGTCCAACGGCGTGAATGCCGCACCCGCGATCACCGCGTCCGGAGTGGGACGGTTGGTCGTCATTTCGCCCTCGTCCCGCTCCGATCCGGGCGCCGCTTCCGATAACAATGAGCCCACCGCGAACCCCGCCGGCTCCGGCATGTGCACCGCAACGCGCGCCGCCCGCTCCGAGGCGGAACGCCCAAAACCCCCCTCCGCAACCGGAGCCGTGAAAAGCGAATCAAATCTCTCCCGCAACGCCGGAACCTCGATCCGGTCCTGCGGCCGCTTGGGACCCGCCACGGTCGGACGCACCGTGCCCAGATCAAGTTCGAGAAGCTCCGTGTAGTCGCACTGGTCACGCTCCGGGATGCCGAACATCCTCTGCGCCTCGAAGTAGCTGCGGACCGTCCGGCAGAGCTCCTCGCTGCGCCCCGTCCCGCGAAGGTAGCGGATCGTCTCCTCGTCGACCGGGAAGAATCCCATCGTGGCGCCATACTCGGGCGCCATGTTCGCAATCGTGGCCCGGTCCGGAAGCGTGAGCCGCCGCGCGCCCGGCCCGTGAAACTCGACAAACTTGCCGACCACTCCGTGGTGGCGCAACACGTGCGTCACATGCAACGTCAGATCGGTGGCCGTGACCCCCTCCGCCAGCTCCCCTTCAAGGAAAAACCCGACCACTTCCGGAACCTGAAAGGTCACCGGCTGACCAAGCATCCCGGCCTCCGCCTCGATGCCGCCCACTCCCCAGCCGACCACGCCCAGACCATTGATCATGGTGGTGTGCGAATCGGTCCCGACAAGGGTCTCGGGGTAGTCGACGCGGCCCTCACGGCCGTCCTCCCCGAACGGTTTCGACGACACCCCCCTCGCGAGGTGCTCAAGGTTCACCTGATGGACGATGCCGATGCCGGGCGGAACCACCGAGAAGGTTCCGAACGCCTGCTGGCCCCACTTCAGGAACTCGTAACGTTCCCGGTTCCGGATGAACTCGATCTCCATGTTGCGGTCCAGCGCAAGCTGGGAACCCGCAAAATCCACCTGCACCGAGTGATCCACCACCAGATCAACCGGGACGAGGGGCTCGATCGCCTCCGCCCGCGCGCCGTGCCTGACCGCCGCATCCCGCATCGCCGCCACGTCCACCAGCAGCGGAACACCCGTGAAATCCTGCAGGACAATCCGCGCCACCGTGAACGGGATCTCATGGTCGCCCGGCTTCCGGGCGTCCCACTTCGCAAGGTTGCGAACGTCTTCGACCGTCACCTTCCTCCCGTCCACGTTGCGCAGCACCGATTCGAGCACGATGCGAATGGAAACCGGCAGACGGAACAGGTCCGGGAACCCCTGCCCGGCCAACGCCGGAAGGGAGAAAAAACGGCCTTGCCCGCCATCTCCGGTCTGAAAACTGCCGAGGGTGTCCATGATCCTGGCTGATTCGGGCGCTCCCCGGACCGCAACGTAGAAACTCGTCAGGGATTGTCAAAGAATGAAAAAGGTTCGGGCTTCCGGCCGATCCCCGATGCCGGCACACTCCCATCACGATCCGCACCATGATGACCGGAGACCTCGTGACGTTCGCAGCCGTAATGGCTCTGGGACAGTTCAGCCCCGGCCCCGACATGTTGCTCCTGACCCGCACCGCCCTCTCCGACGGCCGGCGGGCCGGATGGTGGATGACCGCGGGAATCACAAGCGGATTGTGCGTGCACGCCGCCATCGCCATCGGGTGGATGGCGTGGCTCACCGCCCGGGGTGGCTGGATCGCGGCCGGATTGCGCTGGGCAGCCTGCGCCTATCTCGCATGGCTTGGCGCCCGGCTCATCCTCAAGGCCTGCACCTCCCGGGGGGCGCAGCGACCCGCTTCGGCCTCGCCGGCCGGACGAACCGGCTCCGCCTACGTCCGCGGGCTCCTGTGCAATCTGCTCAACCCGAAGGCCGCTCTGTTTTTTGCCGGCGTGGTGGCGCCGTTCCTTGCCGGCGAACGGCCGTTGTGGTGGCCCGCCGCCCTGTGGGGGATCATTGTCTTTCAGGGCATGGTCCTCTGGGGGCTCTGGGTGGCCGTCCTGCAGTCCCCGCCGATCCGCAATGGCTACGGGCGCGCCGCCCGGTGGATCGACGCCGCCTTCGGCGCCGGCCTGCTGGCGCTGGCCGTGACGGTCGCGCTGCGGTGAGGGTGAACGCGGCCCCGCCCAAGGCGGGCGACGCGTCCCGCTCGGACGCCCCCCTCCTCATCTCCCCGCCGAGCCCGGCCGGCGTTGCCCTGCTGCCCCTCGCGAGGCAAGCCTCGGACCGGTTGGCGACGCCGACGGGGGACGGGGGGGAGTCTCTCTCAGTGTCGTCCGTCGTCGGCGCCGTCGTCGTTCACCGGCATTGCGGACCAAAAACCTGGCTCAGTTGTGACGAGTTCCGGATTTCAAGACCCCTCCTGGAGCGTCGGCTTCTTGTGCTTCGTGAAGTAACCCACCCCCAGATAGAACTGCGGCGGATAATCCGGCAGCGGGTTCGCGTCAGGCGGACGCGGGATGTCCCGCCCGATCGTGGCGTCCTCCGGCTGAGTGCTCGCAATGTGCACCGGCGTCCCCACCCGAACCAGTTGGAAGAACTTCGGAGCCACATTCTCGTGCATGCGAATGCAACCGTGCGTGCACGGGTAGGGCTTCATCCAACCGGTGTGAAATCCATAGTGCTGCTTGAATTCACACCAATACGGCATCGGCGTCCCCTTGAACTTCCAGCCCGCGGGCTTCTTGTTCAGGTAGGTCTTGGCCGCCTGGTTCCCCTTGTAGGCATACCCGTGGCTGTTGGCCCGGTGATAATGCTCCTTCTTGAAAATCCGATAGGACCCGCGCGGCGTCGGCGACGAGGGCGTCCCGATCGACACCGGCATCACCAACAGCGGCGTGTCACCCTCCATCACGTAAGCCGCCTGGTTCTTCAGCGACACCTTGACGCGGACCTTCCCCGGGTCCGACGGCCTCCTGGCCGGCAGATCATACGCCGCATACTGCGCGTGAGAACCGGAACCCGTATACCCCCCCGGACCTGAACAGGATACCAGACCCAGGCCGGCCGACGCGAAGACGATGGTCAAATGTTTCATTTGTGTTGGAAGTCTGCTGCAATGCGGGAATCAAAACCCTTTCCCGCAAATTTCAAGCGCCCCGGCCCAAAAAACCGGCAACCGAAAACCGAAAACCGGCAACCGGCAACCCCTCGCCCTCTACCACAACGCCCCCCCCCGCTCCCACGAATCAACCCGGCGGCTCCGAAACCACACACTCGCGTGGAGATACGGGACGTATTCCACCGCCGGGACGGACGCGAATCCGCCATAGTATCGCCGGTATCCATACCATCCCGGGCCGTAGTAGCCATAGATGCGGTGCCGATGGACCGGATAGTAAGAGGCGTAATCCCAGCGCGTGAAATCCCGGCCGTTCCGGGCCCCCTCCGCGGTGCGGTCCGGACGCCCCCATGCCAGAAAGACCGCCCCTTCCGACATGCCCCGCTCGATCCGGCCCTCGCTGACCAGTTTCCGGTGCCCCGAGGGCAGACCCTCGAAAATCTCCGGGTGCGCCGCAATCCGAGCCTGCGGAGTCCGCGGTGCACAGCCGCCCAGCAACAAACCCGCCACCAGCAACGCAGGAAGGAAAACCCCTTTCATCACAACACAAGCATAGGCCCGATCGCGGACGACGCAATCCCCGTCGCGCCGCGGTCCCGGAAGCAAAGGCCCTCAAACGCGACCTCGACCGCCCCGGCCGCAAACGATTCCCAAAGCCAGCCGGCGGCCAACCGCAGCCCCCTCAAGGAAGAATTCGAACCCCGCCGGCGAATCTTACTTGCCAAGCCCGCCTGCCAGACCGCAATAGTGCATCGACACCACTTTACCCCGTGATCCATGTCCGATCTCATCACCGAAGCTGATCTCTCCGCCCTCCTGAAAAAATGCCCCGAGTGGGAATCCGACGGAACGTCCATTACAAAAACGGTGGAATTCGAGGACTTCCCGGAAGCCATGGAGTTCGTCAATGACCTCGCCGAACTCGCAGAGGACGCTCAGCACCACCCCGACATCGACATCCGCTACGCCAGCGTCACCCTCCGGCTCACCACCCACGACGCCGGCGGGTTGACGGCCTCCGACCTCGAATTGGCTCAGCGAATCGACCGCCTCAGCGAATAGCGGCTCCCCTCACTGGACGTTCCTCACCTTCTCCCATGCGCCGCTTCGGGCCGACGCGAGAACCGCGTCGCAAACATACTGGGTGCGAAGGGCATCCCTGAAGTCCGGGAAGCGCCTCGCGGAGGCAGGGTCGTCAAGGGCGCGCAGAAATTCGTAGGCGCCGTGAATGAACGAGTGCTCATACCCCAGCCCCAGCCCCGGCACCCACCAGTGGCCAAGATAGGGATGGTCGCCGTCCGTGACGTGAATCGACGACCAGCCGCGCGTCTCGCCCGGAACGCCGTGGTCGAAATAGGACAGACGATTCAGATCGTGCAGGTCCCAGGCCAGCGATTTGTGTTCACCGTTGATCTCGAACGTCTTGAGCGCCTTGTGGCCGCGGGCGTAACGGGTCGACTCGAAGATCGCCAGCGATCCGTTGGCAAATCGCGCAAGGAAAGCGCACGCATCGTCGATGCCGACCGGTTCGACCTTCCCGCTTTCCTGGTGGACCCGTTCCTTGACGAACGTCTCCGTCATCGCCGAAACCTCCGAAACTTCACCGTTGATCCAGCGCGCCGTGTCAATGCAGTGCGCGAGCAGGTCCCCGGTCACGCCCGATCCGGCCGCCTTGACGTCCAGCCGCCAGAGGGCCGTGCCGCCCTGCGGCAGATCCTCCGCAATCGTCCAGTCCTGCAGAAAGTTGGCCCGGTAGTGAAACACCCGGCCCAAATCGCCGCGGTCCACGATCTCCTTCGCCAGCGTCACCGCCGGAAGAAAACGATAGTTGTACCAGATCAGGTTCGGAACGCCGGCCTTCTCGACCGCC
>Ga0180432_10008583_pt1 | contig 12673 bp, 10 predicted proteins | sample SS_ome_10_FD_132414 | JGI IMG/M metagenome (GOLD analysis project Ga0180432, IMG submission 132414) | Hypersaline lake sediment archaeal communities from the Salton Sea, California, USA - SS_1_MS_2 metaG | ecosystem: Environmental > Aquatic > Non-marine Saline and Alkaline > Hypersaline >...
CTTCCCAGCTCAACTCGTCAAGAAAACGCCGCAGATGCGACCCGACGCCCGGATGTCGCCGCGCAATCAGCAGATCAGCCGGGGTGTCCAGATCAAAGCGCGTGGCGGCCGAGGGGAGAAGAGGCTCGACCGGCAGATCACATTCGTGAGCCAGCACCCAAGCGAGGGCGTTGTCACTGGCCTGCGCCACAATCTGCGGGGTCAACTCACCCGCGGGGGCAAATCCGACCCAATCACAGGAATGCAGATTGTTGGTGACCACCAATCGCCCTGCCTCCAGCAACCGGGTCAGCACCCCAGCCCACTGATCAGTGCTCAACAATGGAGCCGAAGCGCCTCCGCTATATAGCACACAATGCCCACCGTATCGCTCGATCAGTCCAACCAACCGTCGCCCAAAGTGAAAGGATTTCCCCGGTGGGTCGAGGTCCACTTCAATCGACAGGCCCGCGTACGGAGTATCAGAAGTAACATCCAACACGTCGCCCCACGCCGGGTCGTCCGTGGCCACCACGGCCCGGTCAATCACACCCGTGGCCAACACTCGCTCCAGCAGGTCACGCGCGGCAGCCTGATGAGCCCCGTTCAGCGCCTGCTCAACCTCGCTCTGCCCCCACCCACCCACCAGCAGGAGAAGCGTCACACCCTGTGCCACTTCACTCTCCTAAACGCAACTGCCCAGGCCCCTTATTATTCGAGATAACCTAAAGGCCTTATTCCTGACCCATTGAATAGGGGCTCGGCGGTCGGCCGAGCCCCTACGAACGTAGCAAGAAGCCCTACAAGGCCGCTACCTATCTACCTACTTCCCTCAGCTCCCGGTCACGTGCAACTCTACTGCCCGGCACACGCCAGCACACGCCGGCAAACAGTCGCCCAATTTCCCTATGCCAGCTCCGGCTGCAACAAACCGTAGTCCCCATCATTTCGCTTGTACACCACATTGACAGCGTCCTCCTCAAGGTTCAGAAAGACGTAGAAATGATGTCCCAACAGCTCCATCTGCTCGATGGCCTCCTCTGGGGGCATTGGCAACACCTCAAAGCGCTTGACTCGGACAATCTCACCTCCAGCTTCCTCTGCCATCTCTTCCTCAACAGGAAGCGGAAGTACCTCAGAAGCTGCATGGAAGCGATCCTGGCGCTTGCCCTTATAACGGGCAATCTGACGATACATCTTGTCCAACACCGCGTCAATCGAAGCAAACATATCCTGAGTACGTTCCTCAGCTCGCAGGATCTTACCTCGCACCCGCACCGTCAACTGAGCGACCTGGCTATGGGCAGCGTTACGCGTATTCTCCACCGCCAGGTCAAGCCGCGCCTCGTCAATCGAGGGCAGATAGCGGTCCAGCTTGCCGACTTTTCGTTCCACGTACTCACTCACACGTGAAGTCACTTCCATGTTCCGGGCGAAAATTGAGACTTCCACAGCTTCCTCCTTAACAATAGATTTTCCACAACCAAGCTACGGTGCTCAGACCAGCTATTCCCCCTAACGGGGACGGGCTAACGTCAAGGCTCGCACACTGCACACCCCACCCGCATACAGAGCCAACCCGCAGGCCTCCAACGTAGCACCGGTAGTACATACATCGTCAATCAGCAACACCTGCTTATCAATTAACGTGTCGCCAGAGCAATGGAACGCGTCACGCACGTTCTCTCTTCGTTGGCCGGCGTTGAGATCGACCTGAGGACGCGTCGCACGCCGCCGTGCCAGTGCACGCTCATCCACCAGCATATCCATCCGGCCAGCCATCTCACGAGCCAACAAAGCCGCCTGATTATACCCACGCTCACGCAAGCGAGTGGGATGCAGGGGGACAGGCACAACGACGTCGACCGGTATAGCACATCGCATCCAATATGCTGCCATCAGGTTCCCCAGAGGATCGGCCAGTTCGGTGCGCCCCTGATACTTGAAACAGTGAATAGCCTCGCTGAGCGGAACATCAAAGAAGAAAAACGAGCGAATGGAATCGATCTGCAGAGGAGAAGTCCGGCAGCGAGCACAAAGGCCGTCGGTCACGACCCTGCCTACACCACAGTGGGCACAAAGAGGGGGCTCAACAAACGCGAACCGGTCCAGGCACTCAGCACACAACCACGTACCCACCCGGCCACAGCCGACACAACGGGGAGGAAAAAGAGAATCAACAAACTGTCCAAAAAGACCACGCCAGTGGAAACCAATCACATCAACGAACGACACAGATCGAGGCCTCTACCTCTGGTGTTGCCCTGCCAATATGAAGGGAAATGAAGCGGCTCCTTCCAACCAACAAGAAGGAAAGCAAAGCCGACTCCTTACAGAAACATACCCCGTGAAACGTCGCAGAAGGCACCCATGCCGTACGCCCGGTACAGCTCCTTCCCACCGACCTGCCCGCCTAGAAACTCACAGCAGAGCCTGGCCCCGCAAACATGTTTATGACCTGAATGACGGCCGGACCCAGCAGGATGATGAAAATGGCAGGAAAGATCAGAAAAACGATCGCCGGCAACATCTTGATACCCGCCATACTGGCCAACTCCTCCGCCCGTTGACGCCGCCGCATGCGCATCTGATCCGACTGGATACGCAACACTCTGGCAATACTGACGCCCAGTTGGTCCGCCTGGATGATAGCGGCGACGAAATTTGAGACGTCCGGGACCTCCATGCTGTCCGCCATCTCACGCAATGCCTCGCGCCGTAGCTTGCCCAACTGAAGCTCCTGAATCACCCGGTTAAACGCCAGACTCAGCTCGTTGTCCCACTTCTCGGCCACCCTGGCCATAGCAGCGTCGAAGCCCAGCCCAGCCTCCACACAGATCGTCAGCAAATCGAGCGCGTCGGGCAGCGACTTAAGGATCTCTTTCTGCCGCTTCTTGATCTTGCTCCCCAACGAGACAACCGGCAGGAAGTACCCTAAGCCAGCTCCCGCTATGGGCATCAGGATGCGCTGGATAGTAGACAAACTCGTCTTTAACAGAAAAAACAAGGCCAACCCCAGACCCCCCAAGAGTATCGCCGCTAACACACGGATCCCCATAAACTTGGTGAGTTCGTAGGGATTGCCCGCCAGATCAAGCTTATGCTGCATCGCCTCGCGGCTCTTGGCTGGCGAGAAACGCATGGCCAGATCCGCCAACGCCGTGATCAAGGGCAATACGATGCGTTCGCTGAACGGCTGGGAGAGCTCAATTTCCTCCAGGGTAGGAGGACGCTCCAGCGTGCCGAAATCCGCAAGCCGATCTTCAATAGAGACAGGCTGCCGCGACATAAGCCTACGGGCGGCGAGCCATCCCCCGCCACCCAATAAGAGCACAGCCAGGACGATCCATATCGCGGTTGTCATATTCACACCCTCGTTCGCATCCTCATAGAACTACACTACACATCAATCTGCATAATCTTGTTCATCACTACAAAACCCAACACGATACCCAGGACTGCGACGCCGATCATGATATATCCGCAGATGTGATCAAGCAACTGCCCTACATAATCCGGGTTGAGAAGATAGAGAAAGCCGCCCAGGGCAATCGGGATCAGGCCCACCATATAGCCCGACAGGCGACTCTGCCCCGTCTTCGCCGCCAGATCCCCCTTAATCCGCACCCGCTCCCGGATAGTAAAGCTGATCGAGTCCAGAACCTCAGCCAGGTTACCTCCTACCTCCCGCTGTACGTTGATCGCCGTGATCAACATATCCAGGTCATCGCTGGGAACACGGCGCAACATATGATCCAGTGCCTCCTCTAGAGAAATACCCAACCGCGTCTCCTGGACCACTCGACTAAACTCGTCAGAGATCGGAGGTCCCATCTCATGCGCCACTGACTCCATCGCCTGCAGGATGCTATAACCAGCCCGAATACCATTCACCATGAGGTTGATCGTATCGCCCAGTTGGTTGCTAAACGCCTTCAAACGACGGCCACGCAGGATCTTGACGTAAAATCGAGGGGCGAAGAAGCCAGCCAGACAGGCCCCCACGGTGACTATGATATCCCTCTTGAGGAAAAAAGCCACCCCTCCAGCAGCAATGACCAGGATGACGGTGGCTGCCATGAACTCCCCTACAGTGATTTTGAGGTCCGCTCGAGCCAGCTGTGTCGCCAGATCGGCCCCAACTCCCCGGCTGACCAAGGCACGATTCAACGCATCTCCCACAGGAGAAGCGCGCTCTTTGGCGGTGGCAGCAGATGCCTCTCTCTCCTCGGCGATGCCCAGTCGCTTCTCAATAAGGGCACCACCGGACTGGCGAGAGATGATCACCCCACCCAAGACGGCACCCAAGCCGACCACCCCCACCACAACCATGATCCACAAGCCCATCACTCAACCTCCACCGAACTGATCTCCAAACCTATACCGCCGGGTGAAGGAGCCTTACGGCTTGATCCGGCCTGCGACAATACGATCCTCATCGAAGAAAGCGTTAGTACCGACTCCCTCCCCATCGGTGACCCAAAACGAATCTAGCACCTCATCAAGTTTATCTTGATAGTGACCCCACGTTTCCTACTAGTAGCGGCTCCGGCCTCGCTGCCCCGCACCAAAAATCGTGGATGGCAGCTGGATGCCCGCTTCTTCAATCCGATCCATAAACTTAGGACGCAGCCCCGTCGGTCGCAACATACCGATGATCCGACCGTCCTCAAACCCCACCTGCTCAAACTTGAAGATATCGGACATCGTGATCACGTCACCCTCCATTCCCTGAATCTCAGTGATGGTGACGACCCTGCGGCTCCCATCCCGAAAACGCTCCAACTGGATGATCAAATCCAATGCTCCGGCGATCTGCTCACGAATAGCCCGGTGGGGCAGATCCATGCCGGCCATCATGATCATATTCTCCAGCCGGGCCGTGGCCTCACGGGCGTTGTTAGCGTGAATGGTGGTCAGACTGCCCTCGTGACCCGTGTTCATGGCCTGAAGCATATCAAATGCTTCCGGTCCTCGACACTCGCCCACGACAATGCGGTCAGGGCGCATCCGCAAGCAGTTGATCACCAGATCCTGGATGGTGATCTGCCCCCGACCCTCAATATTGGGCGGGCGCGACTCCAGCGTCACGACGTGCTCCTGACGCAACTGCAACTCGGCAGCATTCTCCACCGTGATGATTCGCTCGTCGCCTGGAATATAGCCGGAAAGAATGTTCAAGAACGTTGTCTTGCCAGTGCCGGTACCTCCAGAGACGATAACGTTCAATTCCGCGATCACACACGCCTTCAGAAACTCCATCGCCTCCGCGGTCACAGTGCCGTACTCAATCAGCTTCTCGACCGTGAGGGGGATCTTAAAAAACTTACGGATCGTCAACACGGGGCCGATCAAAGAAATTGGCGGAATGACCGCGTTCACACGAGAGCCGTCCTGCAGACGGGCATCCACGTAGGGGGAACTCTCATCAATACGTCGTCCCAAAGGTGCGACGATGCGCTCGATAATGCGCATCAGATGCTCGTCCGACTCAAAAACCGCATTGGTACGCAAGAGCTTGCCATTGCGTTCGACGTAGATATTCTTGGCCCCGTTCACCATAACCTCGCTAATTGAGGGATCGGCCAAAAACGGCTCCAGCGGACCCAGACCCAATATCTCCGCGACGATCTGCTCGAACAACCGCTGCCGCTCCGCCCGGCTGAGGACGATGTGCTCCTCAGCCAGGATGTTGTTATACATCTCCTCGATCGTGTGGCGCACCTCATCCGTCTTGCTGACGTCCATCGTCGGGTCCAGATCCGCGATCAGCTTGTTCTGAATGCGCGCCTTCAGGTCCACATAGGCATCGCGGGCAGGAGACGCAGGTTGACGCCGCACCCGCATCGCCGACTTACCCGACGACGCCTGCCCCGACGTCTGTCTCTCTTTCTCAATCCGCTTTAGCAAAGACACAATCTAACCTCCCTCCCCCACTCCAACTCCCCCTAGTGGGGAAGCATCACAACCACCTCTCCCGCTTATGCTCAAGTTCTACTCCCTGTACTCACCACTTACCCAAAAACACGGTTTCGCCGACGCTGTCCGGCCTCGGATACTTCCTCTTCCTCCTCCTCCGGCACCGGAGACAGCGCGACTTGAACGTGCTCAGCGAGGTCCAAGATGCTCTGAGAGACAGGCCTGCCTCGATCGTGCATAATAAACGGCGTGCCATGGTTGACCGACGACAGCACCTCTTGCTCATCCAAGGGGAGTTGCCCAGCCACGGGCATCATAGCCTGTTCAATCTGCTCTACGCGGATGCCCGTGCGCCGATCCACCCCATTGACCACCAGCGCAATCTTCTCCATGGGATAGTTCAAGCTACGTGCCACCTCAAGGAACAGCCGCGCACTCTTGATCGCTGGAATAGTCGGTCTTACCACGAGCACGATCAGGGCCGCCACATCAAGGATAGTCAACGTGGCATCATCCACCCAACTCCACATATCCACCACGATGACGTCGAACGCCTCGCGCATCAACTGCAGGATGGCAGCGAACCTCGAACGACCGCCAAGACCGTCTTCCGACGGCGCGCCGCCCAAAAGGCTTTCCGCTTCCTCTGGATGGGGAGGGGCCAGCAGCACCTTCAATCCAGATCCGTGAGAGACCATCACGCTGCTCAGCATATCCTGGTCTAGATCTTCAATGTGGGGCACCAGATCTGCTATGCTACGATCGGCCTTCAAATTGAGCATCACTCCGACGTCCCCAAACTGGAAACTGCCATCTAGCAGGGCGATCCTCCGATCATCCCCAGCCATTTGCTGCAAAGCAATCGACAGATTGACCGCGATGGTCGTGCATCCCACGCCGCCCTTGGGGCTGAAGACAGCCACTATGTTCCCCTCGCGCCGCCGTCCCTCTCCCTCAACCTGCCCCCCCACAGGCCCGGCTGGCTGTGCTGGCATCACCACCGCGCGGGTCTTCCCCATCTCATAGACCCGCCGGATCGTGCTCATTAATTCATCACCGGTGGGAGGCTTGGTAAGAAAATCCCTCGCACCAGCCAGCATCGCCCGGCGCAAGTAATCGGTCTCCCCCTGCACAGAGAGCATCACCACCTGCGTCATCGGTACTTCCTGCAGGATCGTCTCCGTGGCCGTGATGCCATCCATGTCGGGCATGTTGATGTCCATCAGGACGATGTGCGGTTCATATTCCTTGGCCAGTTCAATGCCCTCCCTGCCCGAGGATGCCGCACCGACGACCTCAATGCCCGCATCGAAGGAGAGCAGCTTACGCAGATTCTCCCTCGTCTCGGCGATATCGTCAACCACCAATACCCGGATCCGCTCGCTCGACCGTTCCACCTTAACTCAATTCCTCCACCTGACTGGAACTCTAGAACTCCTCTCCCTCGGCCGCCCCCTCCTCTACTCCTGCCGCACCCGGTCGCAACATGTTAACCGGGGGGGTGAAGCCGTAGGGCAGCTTGGGAGGTAGCTCAACGTTGAAACGCTCGAAAATGTACTGCAACGTGACGGAGTCAGTGGTAACCGCCTCCCTATCGCCGGCCGAGCGCAACACCAAATCAACGCTGGCGCCGAGTTCCTCCAGATACTTGAGCACCATCGCGTCCTGCGTCGTGACAACCAGCGTCACCGGCTCTCTCGCTGCGCGCGCGGAAGGAGCGGGCTCCACCTCCTCCGCCTGGCCCTCCGGTGGCGCCTCACCAACGGGGGGCTCTTGAGCCGGTTCCTCTCCCTCAACCGGCCACTCACCGACGTGCAGGACCATCGCGTTCTGGATGGTCAGTTGGGTCACCATACGCGCCCGCTGACCCTCGCTCGGCGTCAAGTTCATGACCCAGCCATTGGGCAGCACTTCCATACGCCCCAGCACCCCACTTTGACAACCCTCGCCCTCGGGCGGCTGCACACACGTGGCACTGTTGGGCAAGATGGTCTGAAACTCCTCATCGAGATCCACCAGCAACAAAGAGACGATCACATCAACGTAGTCGCCCGGCTGAATAGCCCAGGCCACGCTGGAATTCCCCCCCACGACCAACGAATAGGCCACTTGGCCCGGAGGGACGCGCAGCGCCGCGTCCGATCCCTCGGCACCCAGATCGCTGGGATCGTCGGTCAGCATGCCCTCCATAATCGGCATGTTCAACACGATGTCCACCCGGGCAATGCGGCCAAACGCCCCGTCCACGCTGGTCAAGGCCCCGCTGGGGACCGAATCGCTTGGCCAAGTCACCACCTGCACCGTATCACTGGTGATACGGGTCCCCCGCGGGATGTTCTGCGCCGCCACGACGACATCCTGCAAATTCTCAGGCGGCACGTATTCCATGCCCTCCTCCACCCCTTCAACCAGAGCTTCGGTGACCTCAGACGCGGCCCTCTGGGCCTGAAACCACAAAAAGGCCCCCACAGCTACGGCCCCCAACACCACGATGATGCCTAAGATGATCAGCACTCGACCGCCGCGCATATTGCCTCCTTATCCCATAGCGATTCGACCACGCCCAGCCCCATCACGCCTAGGACGAGCTGACTTGACCCTGGTTCAACCATAGCCTGGCTGAACCCCAACGCCGCATCTGCACAGCGCACCCACCCACTCAGTCAGCGTATACACAGGACGGAAGCCACCCCAGTAACAGCGAGCGGCGGACCGCTGACTGCGAATTAATGATACAAGTTTACAACCAAAATGTCAAGTATCCTGAACCATAGGGCGGAGTGAATGAATGAATGATTGGCCTGTCCCTGAGCAAAGGCCCGGACCTGGTGCCGGCCCGGGCCTTCCTACCTCCCACACGCCGACGCCGTATCTCACACCCCATCCCTCCGACAGGCTACAGGCCCAATCGGTCGGCCTTCTCACTCAACCAGTCGCAGGAAGATGCGATCGTACAGCTCGTCGAAGATCTCGTCCAACCTGTCGGGGTTGGGAGCCCAGCGATGGTATCCCCCGGTGAGCTCGCCCACGTGCTCCATCAGCTCCCGATCCGCCCCGAAGCCCAGGCTGATGGTGTACACGACGACTCCCCTGTCGCGGGCCTGCCTGGCATACCACACCACGCAGTCTTTGTCCGCGTCCCCGTCTGGCCACAGGTCCGGGTCATCGTCGCACGCACTGTCGCAGCCCGAGTGCGTGTTGGCCTCCCCGTCGGTCATCAGGATCATGATGTGAGCCGCACCGGGCCTCCCGTATTGGTTGCCACTGGTGCTCAATACCTCAAGGCCATCCATCATGCCCTCGGCGATGTTCGTCGAGCCACTGGCATGGGTCTGGTCCAGCTCATAGAGCACCGTGTTGGTGATCGTCCGGGCAAAGCAGCCACAATCGGGGTCGGTCGGGGGCTCATCGCCGGGATCGCTGTAGGCCGGATTGCAGTCTGGTTCACCCAGATCCTGGACGCCCCGCCGCCGCAGGCACTCCAGCTTGTTCACGACTTCCGAACGGGTGGAATACCGAACGTAGCCCACCTGGTCGAAGCGCGGGTCCAGGCGGGCGACGAAGTGCTTGGCCGCCTCCAGCGCGCTGCGGATCGGCTGCTCGTCGTCGTAGAGCGGGTCTTTGGTCTGGTCTGGGTAGGGGATGCCACTACAATCGGGCCGGTAGACGCACCCTCCGCCACTGCATTCGACCGCCCCGCCGGGTCGCCCGCCGAAGCGCGGGTCGCACGGATGGCAGGCCAGGTAGGTTCGGCCACCGTTGGGAGGGATGCCGCTACTGCGCACGCGGTCGGGCAAACTCCAGTTGGAATCGTTGGTGATGACGATGCGGTCCACGTCGAAGCCGGCCCCCCCGGCCCACAGGTTCAACGTGTGGACCCCCTCCGACAGCCCGGTTTCATAATGACTGGTGTCTCCCGACCCCGTGCTGAGGCGCTGCCAACCCCAGTCCCATTGCCTGGCGCCGTCGTAAAAGGCACCCCGGTCAAACCCGTCCTCTCTCCCTCTCACAGTGCCATCGATCCCCCAGTGGATGTATCGCTGATAGCTATCGTAGCCCCCCTGACCCCGAATCCACACGATGTAATTCCCATTGCTGGGAACGTAGAAATCGTAGTCGGCCCGGGGAGCGCGATAAGGCCCACCCGCCGGCAGGTCGCGCTTGCAGTACTCCCCATTGAGGAGGTCGTTGTAACTGCATCCCACGCCCAGCCCATTATCCTGATAGCGGCGATAGGGATGGTGGGATAGATAGGCGCCCCGCACGTCCCGCCCCCAGGCGTCCACGTCTCTATTATGATAGTCATTGTAGTCATTGCGCTGCATGACCCAGAAGGTGTAGTACGGCGTGTAGGCCCAACTGTCGTACATCACGTTGATGTCCGAATACTCCTCGGCCTCGATGACGACGTAGTACCGGCCGGTGCTCTTGCGCTGATAGTTGCAGTCGTTGACCCGATAGCTGGTGTCACCCGGGAAATCGCTGTAGGAACTGGAGGCGCAGAAGGCCTCGTAAGATCCCCCTCTGTCCAGGCCATAGCTGCTGTCGCAATGATCGGGAACGGACGGGTTGGAGGTACAGTCATCGGGGTTTGAGCTGGGGCAGGAGGCCCAGGGCAGGGGGTAGATGTTGCCCTCGGGATACTGCACGTCCGGGTCCGACGAGGGCTCCCAGCAGCCGTAGCATATCGTGTCGAACTCCATCGAGCCCGACTTGTCGTAGACGATGACGGTGTCAATGTTGCTGATGTTCTCCGCCTCGGCGGAGTCCCCGATCCTGACGCTCTGGAACCCGATGAACTGCATGAAGTTCATGGGGACCTTTTGGGTCACCTTCACGCGGATGCGATCCGCCGTGTCGGGCAGTCCCTGATCGCGCGAGTAAAAGGTGTCGATCCAGATGCTGACGTCCGCCCCTCCCCCCTCCGGGCCGGAGACGCGGGACCCATCGACGAAGTACTCCACATGATCCACGTCGGTGTAATCATATCCGTTTTCCTGCAGGTAGGTCAGGGCGCGCTCCCGCGCCGCTGGCTCAAGGGGCAACTCGGACGCCGCCGCCAGCGCGGCCGCGTCGGTCGCCCGCCCCACCTGCACGCGTTCGACGTAGACCCACCCCAGATCGAAGCCCAGGCCGATGAAGGCCAGAAGACCCATAATGGAGAAGGCCACGATCACCAGGCTCTGCCCTCTCTGATCCCCGAACCGTTCCCTCCAACCGGTGCGCCAGCAGGACCACGACTTCTTCAACCATAGTAGTGTCATCTTAGCCATGTCTTACCTCCAGCTTCACTCCAGGACCACACAGCTCCCAACCCTACGGCTGTCGGTCGGTGAGGACGCGCATCTCCGCCTGGGCGTGCATAATCCAGGGGTCAGGCAGGAACAAGGACCCACCCCACGGCAGATCGACGCTGCCCCACAGCGGGTGGTGCTGGAAAAAGGTCTCCACCACCACGATGTGATTGCCCACCGGGTCGTACATCGCCGCCGCGCGCTGCGTGCTGATGCTCTCCGTAGACTCACGATGGCGACTGACGAGCTGGGCCCGGGCGGGGGCGGTGTCCGAGATCACCGACTGCTCGGCACCGATCAGCCCCCCCTCGCCGCTTGGGTGCACGCCGGTGACCACGACCGTGTGAGAATAGACATCGCCGTCGCTGTCCATCAGGATGTGGGTCACGATGATGCCGGCGTTCGCCTCCGCGGTGGCGGATACGAAGTCGCGCGTGCGCAAAAATGGCACGTCGGTGGGGGGATCACCCGCCCGGACAGTCCCGGCAGAGTTGACCACCCGCGCGCCGACGAACTGATCGCTGAATTGCCCCCGCGAGGCAAAACGAGCGCCCTCACGGTTGGCGTTGACGACGACGAGATAGGAGCGCAGGGCCAACCCTATCTCCACGACGCCCAGCAACATGATCAACAGAATCGGCAGAATGACGGCCATCTCCAACAGCCCCTGCCCCCATTCCACTCTCCGCTTGTCCATCCGACTCCTCCTCGTCACGGGTGAATCACCCCTTCACGGCTCTACCACCGCGCCATCGGTCGCGTCTACCATGACGGTGTAAGCGGTGTTCGCGCTGGTCAACATACCCACCACGACCCAGACCGGCCGTCCCCCTCCATCAGACGCTCGCAACTGCATCGTCAGATCGATGTCCGAGCGCCGGGCCGCCAGGGCCTTCCCTTTCCGCTCCCACCACACCCGCAACGCCTGGTCGCTGTCCACGCGCCACTCCTCGGTCGACAACGTAGGCACCACGTAAGGACTCACGCCCTCACGCACCAACCGCGCCGCGCCATCGGTCACCATCACAAAAGCCAACCGTTGGGTGGATGGCGAGAAGAACTGAAAAGCCCACGTAACCTGGTCATCGGCCTGCATCCCCGCCGCCGGCCAGTGACAGGAGACGGCAGCCAGGCCAGCATCATCCTGCCACTGATCGGCCTGTCCGGCCGCCAGGGAAAACGCCTGGCGGGCGGTAGCCGCACCCTCGGGAAACCCGGCCACCGGGGACGACGTAGTTGGCCCGGCCCATCGACCGTAGATCCACATCCCTCCTATAGCCAACAGAACCAACACCAGACCCAGCAGAAACAGCCGACGCATGCCAGAATCCCCAGCGATTGCCCTCACGTGGCCCACTCGATCCTCACTCCTGCCCCGCTCCCTCCCCTAATCCACCGTCGTAAGCGGCAGGTAGACGTAATGATAACGCTCTGCATCCTCGTTGCTATCGTAATAGACGTCCCATATCGTCTCGTCGGGC
>Ga0180432_10008584_pt1 | contig 12673 bp, 12 predicted proteins | sample SS_ome_10_FD_132414 | JGI IMG/M metagenome (GOLD analysis project Ga0180432, IMG submission 132414) | Hypersaline lake sediment archaeal communities from the Salton Sea, California, USA - SS_1_MS_2 metaG | ecosystem: Environmental > Aquatic > Non-marine Saline and Alkaline > Hypersaline >...
CTTGAAGAAACTCTTCGCCCGCTCGCGACTCTTGGGCACCTACTTCACAACCGACCCGACCCGATTGCGAGAACTCGCCGAACGACGCGGCGTTCACCATCTGAACAATCTGGTTGCGTTGTCCGATGGCGGCTAGCTGGCGATCGGCCGGCCACCGATTGTGTCTCTAACGGCAGTAAATCCAGCCGTGGACAAGGGCTTCTGCGCTGGCGGGTACTAAGCGACTGTCATTTCTCACCGTAATTTCGCCCCGCGTCGCTTCGCGCCATGTAAGACCTCAACTGGCGCTCGTCAACGTATGTTTCGCGGCCCTACATATCCTATACGCCTGTCCTTTTATATCCCTTTATACGTATACGTGATATGACACAAAAATATGCGTGTCCTTTAATTAGTCCGTTGGGATGCGGTAGCTTGCGCCAGCCCCCTTGCTGTGTGGGGGAAGTCAACTGGGCTTGACCTGGGCGGGCTGGCTTGATATTGAGCCTATTCTGCAACGGCTCCTCGGCTTATTGCTTTTCACGTTTTCCCATTTTCGCATCGCGGACCTTGCCTCCTGGGGGTGTCGCGATGCACCAAGATCAACATTCGACTTGATCCGCGGTGCTTGCTTCATTTGTCGCGCGAATGCGGCAGGCCAGAACGGCTGCCCTGCGTGTGAGAGAGAGGCGGCTGGCGAGTCGAGGACAACGATTCACTCACTCAACTACTTCCCAGCAGAGGACCCCGTGGTGAGAACCGCAAGAATACTAAACGCTCTCGCATTCGGTCTGATCGTATCTATATGTGGCTCGCTTGGCGGGGAATCCCGTGCCCAACATCCCGGGCCGGCGCCCGGTTACACACCGGGCCATGCGTCTCCTCCGGTCGTCGGCGGCGGTGTGCAAATGGCACCGGGGGCGACGTTCCAGGGCGGGATCGAAAGTTTGCCGCCCGACTGGGACGCTTGGGCGACGCAAGGCAGCGGAGCGCCAACGTTCATGGCCAACGATCCCAATCTAGATAGTTTTCCTCCGATCATCGCCGAACCCATCGCAACCATGCAGCCGTTCTATCGGGGCTTCAACTTCGATTATCACTGGCTTTCCGGCAATGGCGAGGGCGAGTTCGGCTGCCACGATTTCGACTTCCACGGCACGTTCGCCTTCCCGATTTTCCCCAACAAGGAAACGCCGCTTCTGGTAACGCCCGGCTTCGGGTTGCACCTTTGGTCAGGTCCCAGCGGATCCGGCGCGCCGGACATGCCGCCGAACGCCTTCGACGCGTATCTCGACACCGCCTGGCAACCGCAACTCACCGATGTGCTCAGCGCCGACCTGGCCTTTCGCATCGGCGTGTATTCCGATTTTCAACGGGTAACCGGCGACAGCATACGCTACACGGGCCGCGGCCTGGGCGTGTTCTCCTTTTCACCGAGTGTTCAACTTAGGGCAGGCGTCTGGTATCTCGATCGCGTTCGGGTGAAGATTCTTCCCGCCGGCGGCATCGTGTGGAAACCGGCCCACGGCGATGCAATCTACGAATTTGTATTCCCGAATCCCAAACTGGCCCGAAGGCTTACCACCGTTGGAGATACCGAATGGTGGTGGTACATGCGGGGAGAATACGGCGGCGGCAGTTGGACCGTGAAACGAGAAAGCGGCATGCTCGATCAGGCCGACTATAACGACATTCGTTTTGCCTTCGGACTGGACTTCGCCAACCTCAACGGCTTCGCCGGCATGTTCGAGATAGGCGTGGCGTTCGAGCGGGAAGTTCGCTACCGATCGAGGATGCCCGAGGTGTATTACCCCAGCACGACATTCTTCCTTGGTACGGCATTTAACTACTAACGAAAATGACATACAAACTGTTCACATACCTGACGGTTTTCGCCGTGGCGCTCTTATCGGCCGGCCGGCTCGACGCCCAGGTCGTAAGGCTTCCGCCAGTTGTTGCGGAGGAGGAGAATCCGGTCCTGCTGGCCTCTCATCCCGACTCGGCGGCCGAGGCGATACTTGCCCCGGGCAAGGTGGAAGTGGTCCAGGACCCCGATCGGCCTCGCGACGCGCGGCCCGGCATGTTTCAGAAACTCGTCTTCAATGGCTCATGGCTTGCCGGTGGAGAGGAAGACCACTTTGGGATCAGCCGGTTGGAGGCGAAAACGATCCTGGCCTTGCCCATTCCGTCGCGACGGTGGCCGATGATCATAACGCCCGGCTTCGCGGTCAATTACCTGCACGGCCCGAACAGCAGCGACTTGCCGCCGAGGGTTTATGACGCATACACTCAGTTTCGCTGGATGCGACGGCTGACACCCCGGTTGGGTATCGATTTGGCCGTAACGCCCGGCGTTTTCAGCGATTTCGAGCAAAGCACGGACGAAGCGATTCGAATACCCGGCCACGGCGCCGCGCTGTGGGAGTGGACGCCGAAGGTGAAGGTGCTGCTGGGCGTTGCGTATCTCGACCGTGATGACGTGCCCATGTTGCCCATCGCCGGGTTGATATGGCAACCGCACGACGACATCAAGTATGAACTGACTTTTCCGCGACCGCGTATCGCCCGACGAGTCTACCTGTGGGGAGCCTACGGCGAAGACGTCGAGGATTGGGTCTATATCTCCGGCGAGTTGGGCGGAGGAACCTGGGCAATCGCGCGAACCGACGGAACCAACGACGTGTTCAACTACCGCGACTATCGCCTGATCCTGGGCGTTCAGCGCAAAGTGCTCTGGGGTTTGGATCGTCACCTTGAAATCGGTTACATCTTCGGCCGCAAGATTGAGTATGAAAGTTCGACGCCCGACATCTTCCCCAACGATACCGTGATGATTCGCGGCGGGTTGACGTATTAGCTCCTGTTGACGATTCTCGGGTGCCATGTCCCACGCTTGCGTGGGCATGCTTGAAACAAGGCGAAAACTGCTTCTCATGCCCACGCAAGCGTGGAGCATGGCGCCCGAACTCACTCTCCCGCCTGCTTCAATGTCCATTCACACGCTTCTCTAACCATCGGGTCGCTATCGTTCAATCCCTCTTGCAATGCCGACATGGCCGCTTCATGTGGGTGATTACCCAACACGACGGCCGCGTTGCACAACAGCCCTCGACGTTTGGCTCGCCACAAGGGCGTGCGGCGGAAACGTTGCCGCAAGGCTTCTTCGTCCATCGTGAACAACTCGGCCAGATCGATGGGGTTCATACCCAAGCGAGGTTCAAAACTTTCGAGATTGTCCGCACTCGCCGACGGCGTGTCTCGGTTGAAAGGACACGCGTCCTGGCATGCGTCGCAACCGAAGAATCGTTGGCCGATGGGCGTTCTTAGTTCGGGCGGAGGCAACTCGCGCAGCTCCACGGTCAGATAGCTGACGCATTTTCTCGCGTCGACTCGATACGGTTCCAGTAAGGCTCCAGTGGGACAAGCATCGAGACAGGCCGTGCACGAGCCGCAATGCTCAGCGGCGACTGGTTCGTCGTACCTAAGTTCCTCGCTCGTAAGCAGAGCGGCCAGGAAGACCCAACTGCCGAACTTCTCCGTGATAAGTGCGGTGTTCTTGCCGATCCACCCCAGACCGGTCAGTTGGGCTAACTCTCGTTCAAACAGTGGAGCAGTGTCCACGACACCGCGAACCTTGGCCTCGGGCGTGAGTTGGCGGTGAAAATCGGCCAGCCGTTTCAACCTACTAAAGATTACATCGTGATAATCGCCCCCCCAAGCGTATCGCGAAACGGCTCCTTGTCCCGGCCCGGGCGGCATGGGCTCCTCACTGCGGTAATTCGTCGCCAGCACGACAATGCTCTTTGCCCCTTCGAGCACGTGTCGGGGATGCTCATAGGATTCCACCCGTTCCGCCATATAGTGCATGTCGCCGGCGAAACCGTTTTCCAGCCAGCGGCGAAACCGGTGGATTCCCGGCGGTCGCACGGCGGCCGTGGCTCCCGCCAGATCGAACCCCAGCCGCCGGGCCTCGCGTTTGAGCTGGTCGGTCAACGAACCTCGCATTATTTCGGGGGGTTCCATTACGCGAGCTTTTCAGTATGATTATCTTGCCTAAGCGATCGAGATTAACATCCAGGGTAGCGGCGAAACATTATCAAGGATACCCGAGAATGGTGATGATTTGCAGCCCCACTTTTATGGGGGGTTGCAATGCAGTGAAATTGGATTAGCCTAATGGAATAGGCAGACTTTTCTGACTTTTCAATCGAGGTGACAACAATGGCTGCAAGAATGAAAATTGGGACGCTTCTTTGTATCGTGGCGGTCGGCTTACTGGCGATGGGCATTTTCGCGGGCGAGGCCCAGGCGCAGTGTCGAGGCTGGGGCGGCGGTTTCTACGCTTATTCGGGCGGAGGGACGTACGTGGGCCAACACATCCCGTACTACTCGCTTCATCCGCCGGTGTACTACAGCATGCCCGTGGCGCGTCCTTACGGCTGGAGCCCCTTCTCTTGGCAGTCGTTGCATATCTGCCCACAGATGCTTCGACCGGCCGTTCATAGGGTTCCGCCGCAGGTGATTCGTAATCCGTACGTCTGTGACGATGTCGAAGTCGATTTGTCGGTCACGCAGCCGCTTCGGATCGTTAATCCTTACGTCAAAGCATCGCCGCCGGACAACGGAATCGAAGCAAGCGATGCCGACAGCGCCGGCGAGGACGCCGTACGTGGGGTTGAGCCGCTGGCGATCCGTCCGACGACTGATTTGGCACAACTGCCGTAGGCCGCCGCGAGGGGGCAGGGCCATGTTTTCGGCCAACGATTCTTGGCTATGGTAAGAGTCTGCTCGCCGAAAAATGGACCAGGCCCAGACTTTGCAGTTCTCCTGATGTGGGTCCGTCCCTGCTTGACACTCGCCGTGTGTCAGCTAAACTAGGGGACTGTCCGGGGCGGTAGCTCAGTTGGGAGAGCGCAGCGTTCGCAATGCTGAGGTCGGGAGTTCGACCCTCCTCCGCTCCACTACCGGAAGATACGCCCGATGTCGGCTGGCTGTATTTCCTGCCGACGTCGGGCGTTTTTCGTTCTTGTGATCGCGTCTTTGTAGCGGGATTCCCCGCCTCAGGCGTATGGGTACATGCCCTTCTGGATGCTGGCAAGCCGTTCGAGCAGCTTTTCGTGCTTCTGCTCGTCTTCAAGGAGGTATTCCAACAGATAAGCTTGCAGCAACATGCCCTTGGAATCTCCGATCGATTCCAGCGACCGCGTGGCCAACTCGATGGTCTTCTTCTCGAGCAGCAGATGCTCCTCGATCATATCCCACACGTGGGCAAGATCCTCCGGGGAGAATGCCACCGAGGTGCCGCCTTCCAAGCTATCGAGAATCCACTGCTGAACACGGTAGTGCATTTGCGAATCGCGTTGGATGATTTCCATTACGAGTCGCACGATTGGGTTTTCGGTCTTTTCGATAACTCGGCCGGTCGAGGCAATCGCGGCGTTCTCGACCTTCTGCCATGTATTCATGTTGGCGACCAACTTGCGTTGAATCTCCTTGATCGATCTCGTCATTATTGAATCTCCGAAGTTAGGGTACGAACAACCAAACCGCCCAGTAGTGGCGGGGTAAGTACGGGGCCGTCAGATTATAGCACTCTGTTGCCGGGCGGAAACAATTACAGGCATATTCGATAGCAAGCTTCGTTCGCGAGGTGCCATGGAACAAGTAATTCAAGCGTTGGTAGGCCGCCAATAAGAGTTGAGGGCAATGCCTCGAAAGTGCATAGACACCTTGGTCGAACCTTGCCTGAAGGGAGTCTTCCGGGGGAATTCGGCGATCAACCTTTCGGACGTTGCCACCGGATGCCATGTTCCAGGTTCTGGCCGGCCGTTGCTACGGCTGCGGAATCTCGGGCATCGGCGGCGCTTCTACGGGAGTTTTTTTCGCCGGTGGCTCGCTCTCGTGGAGAAAGGTATAGGGAGCAAGATGGGCGTTGATCTCGCGGGAAGCGATGTAGCGGCACCAGGAGTGGGCTCGGCCGACAGGGCAGTTAACGTCCAGCGTGAAAACCTTGCCGCCGTCCGAGTAAGGCCGCCCGCAACCGCGAGGGCCCACGTAGCCCATCGCTTCGCTGCGGCGACTGCGAATCATCGGATACCACCGCAGCACCGGATCGGCGTCATTCTTCGTTACCAGCATTTTGTCGACCTGCGACAGAGCCAACCCGTTTCGACGCCCGGGCAGCAACCAGTCGGCGTCCAATGCACCGGCAATCAGCACGGCCCGCAGCGGTTGCCACTTGGCATTTTCTTCCACGCCGTTGGCGTCGGTACCTTCACTGGAATTATCGGCGCTGGGATTACTGACGCCGGCATTGTCATCCTCTTCCGGTGCGTCTGGAACTTCAACTTCGGGTAGAGTCCTTCCGGCGATGCGTCCTCCGCCGAGCATGTGCAGTGCCCCGGCGATGATTCGCGAGCCGAAACTGTATCCGATCAGGCTAATCCGCGTTTCGGGCTTGTCGTGCTTGAGTTCGCGCAGCCAAGCGGCCAAGTAGTAACTCTGGGCGTCGCTACGGGTGGCTTTGGTGCGAACGTCGACTCTGTTGCTTCTCGCTATGCGGTTGCTGGGCCACGACCAGATGACGAAGTTGAACGGTTCGGCGGAGAATGACGCTATTCGTTTTCGCAGGTTCTTGCCGTCGCGAATGGCTTCGCCGCTCTGCGTTCGATTGCCGTGGACGAATACGATCATCGGCATCGAAGGATCATTCTCCGCGATCGATTGCTCGAAGGTGCCGTGTACCCAATGCCCCCGCCCCGAATACCCCCGCCCCGAAGGCCCATGTCCTGCATCACTATGTTCTGCATCACTATGTTCTGCATCATTGTCGGTCAGTTTGGAGAACTGAACTCTCGACATGCCGCCTCCCAGCCATCCGCACTGGGGCGCCATTCGCGTATTCAGCAGCCAGGTTTGCCCGACAACGGCGCTGTCTTCGAGGGCTTCGTGCCCGCCGACGGTGATTTCGGGGGTGGTGGTTTCGCCGGTGGTGGTTCCGACGGGTTCCGTCTGGTCGGCTTGTGCCGAGGATATCGGCGCACAGAGCACTGCGGCGGCGATGATCGATTTTCCGAATATTGCCCGCATGTCTTCTCCAATTGGAAAGGTCTATCTCACACTTCAAGTAAATGTAACCCAAATTTCAGGTCGCGGTGGCAAAAAGGCTCAATTATTGTTGAAAAAAAACACCTCGTTGAATTTGCACATCATCGGGTGTGGTGTAGAGTTCACGTGGCGGAAGATCCGTGATGAGAAAATCACACTACGATTGGAGATAGAGATGATGAAGAGGTTACTGATTTTATCGGTTTTGGTGTTAATCACCAGCAGTTCGGTTGGCTGCCAATGCTGCCGTTGGTTCCAGCGAGGCGCCTGGAGCAGCAACGCTTGCCCGATGCCTACCGTCGAACAAGCGTGCCCTCCTTGCGATCCATGCGCAGGCGGCACCACCATGATGCCCGGCCCGGGCGGTTGATAAAACAAGAGGGAACAACTCCCTGCTCCCGGCAGAGGGGCTCCATCGCGAGCCGGTTGCGCCATCCTGAACGCAACCGGTCCCGATGGGAGCCCCTCGTGCTTTGCGCGGATGTTGCGCGGCATCCGAATCTCTGGATGACTGCAAATCCCTGGGTGGCTGGGGCATAGCGCGGCCACCCGTCATCCTCCTTCCTGCGATCTACCCCCGTTGCACTGGACAAACGGCCTCAAATCGGCGAACATGGTGGCATCATGTCACACGAAGATTTTGATATCGAGAGTCTGGCCGCCTATCTGCACCTGAACCTGCAGCAGGTTACCCGTCTGGCCGATCGCGGCAAACTGCCCGGGCGAAAGGTGGGGGGGAAGTGGCGTTTCGCCCGCGCCGAAATACATCACTGGCTCGAAGACCGCATCGGACTCTCCGACGAAGAGCAGCTAGCGGAAGTGGAAGACGCCCTGCAGCGTTCGGCCGGTGCCAAGTCCCAAGAGCATGTCTGCATCGCCGATCTGCTCTCGGTCGAGGCGGTGGCCGTGCCGCTGGCGGCTCGCACGAAAAACTCGGTGATAAGGAGCATGGTCTCATTGGCGATGCAGACCGGCCTTCTTTGGGAAGAACGCAAGATGGCCGACGCAGTTCGCGCTCGCGAGGACATGGCCCCCACGGCCCTGGGAAACGGCGTTGCCCTGTTGCACCCTCGCCGACCGATGGCGAAAATTCTGCAAGAGCCGTTCTTGGCGTTCGGCCGCACGGCCACGGGCATCCCCTTCGGCGGTTCCCACGGCGGGATGACCGACCTGTTCTTCCTGATCTGCTCGACCGACGACCAGGGCCACTTGCGAGCGCTTGCCCGACTTAGCCGAATACTGGCCGTGCCGGGGTTGCTCGAAGCGTTGCGCGAAGTGCCCGACCCGAAGGCGGCACATCGTTTGATCGCGGAAACGGAAGAGGGGTTGTAGTGAGGGAATAGGGGGTAGGGGATAGAGTTGGGGGTCTGGTCATATATTGGTCGGTGATGTTGTCATGTCTGAAGTAGCCATTCTCTTGGTTGGAAACGCTCGCCGGGCGGAGTTTTTGCGCGCCGTGGAAATGCTCGGGCGCCTGGGGAGCGTGACCGAAGTGGGCGACGCTGCCTCGGCCGTCGAGATGTTGACTTCTGGACAAGTCGTGCCCGAGTTGATCGTTGTCGCTCAGGCGTATCCGCATCAGTTTACCCATGAGGATGTCGAGCGGCTCAGACGGGCGGTGCCGCTTGCTCGGGTGTTGGGGCTTATGGGCAGTTGGTGCGAAGGCGAGATGCGGACCGGCTCGCCATGGCCGGCAGTGGTTCGCGTTTATTGGCATCAATGGCCGGGCCAGTGCCAGCGTCAATTGTCGCTTATGGCCGCCGACGAGAGTTCCGCCTGGTGCTTGCCGGCCACGGCCACCGAAGAGGAACGTTTGTTGGCGGACAGTTGCCTGCCGATACAGCAGCGGTCCGGTCTGGTGGCCGTGCATACGCGAGTGATGGAGATGGAAGACTGGCTTTCCGACGCCATGCGTCGACGCGGCTACTCGACCGTTTGGCTGCATCCGTCTCGACCGGTGCATGTCGAGGGCGTCGCGGCGGCCCTGTTCGACGGTTCCGACCTTCGCGGCGGCGAACTCGACGAACTCGCGAAACTTTGTCGCGACTTGTCCCCCGCGCCGGTCATCGCCCTGCTGGATTTCCCCCGCATCGAAGACCGCCGCCGCGCCCTGTCCGCCGGCGCCGCTGCCGTCATTTCCAAACCGGTACAGGTCGAGGATCTCTACTGGGAGTTGGACCAAGCGCTCGAAGCCGACGCAAGCGGAGTGGCTTGAACGGATTGCTGTCGGCGGCATCTTACACGCACCTCACCACTCCTCCGCCACCTCCGTGCGCAGTATCTCGCGGCACCAGTCGGCTTCATGGATCGGCCAGGCTTGGATTGTGTGTAGACCTTGGTTTGCGTGGAAAACGCGGTTTTCGCGATGGGTCGTCTGTTGGCAAATCAACTCTTCCGGCGATGGCGGCGGAACGCGGGTGGAGACGTTGCCGCGGCGGAAGTAGAGACTGCCTTGGTCGAAGATGCTGATGATCACCGCCGGGGGGCATTCCAGCATCCGCCGGGCGATCAACTCGTGGCTGGCCGTCGTGTAGCGAGACTTCAAGCGAAACAGGTCCCAGCCGAAGGCCTCGCCGTCGGCCCGAAACCACTCGCCCGGCAGAAGCAGCCGGCCGGCGAGTTGGTTGGCCACCGATTCCCGGGCATTCGGCGTCGTCTCGCGCGGATCGACGCCCAAAGCGGCGAACACCCGATGGGCTGAATGCTCTCCAATCTCATGGGCAACCGCCCAATGTCTCCTCTCCCGTCGCGGGTCGTCGCGCAAAAGGATCGTTGCCTTGGGATGCGGCGAGCGATATCCGCCAAGTCGTACGTATCTCGCCCGGGAAGCCTGCCGGTCGTCGGCCGCGACCGTTATTCCCAAAGCTCCAGCCATCGCCAGTGCATCGACCGGCGGGCCGTAAACACACGCTTCGGCCAGCAACCGCTCGACAGTTTCGTCCAAGGCCGCCGACGTTTCCTCAACCGTTAGTTCGCAAAGCATGAAAGTACCCCGTTGTGATGTTCTCGGAATCTAGGCCCATATCAACTGACGCAGTATCGCAATAGTGCCGCAAGCCTTTCCCTCGTGGCCACTTGTTGAAGACAGCGAGCCTTCGCGGCTTCATACCAACCCGAAGCGCAAACGAGGCGAGCGAGGGCGGCACTCCAACTCCGCCTGCTATTGTCAACGTCTTCACTCCTCGCTCGCGCTTCGGGTTGGTGTGAATAGCCATCACCATGGCGCGCCGTGGAAAAAGGGGACAGGCACCGAGCGGCGACGTTCCCGAGCGGGTTTGGAATTGTTTGTGGCTCGGAGCCAGTCCCCTTTTTTCCACTCCCCGTCTGCCATACTGGCAGTATACATGCGTACACTTTATCATAATCCGCCATGCTTGGCAACATGCCGAAATTGGGCCAGCGGACGTTTTCCGTATAGTCGACGGCCGGAAGCACCGATTCGGCTACGAAAGCTTTACCCGGGCAATCCCTTTTGCTACCATCAGCGGGTAGGCAACCCGGCGGTTCGACGCGGGGCGCGAAGACTGTCGGGCAAACACTCATCCATGAAAAAGGGGACAGGCACCGCAACCAACGGGGCTTGGGCCGGGCGAAGATACAAGACGTTGCGGAGCCAGTCCCCTTTTTCATCACTCCAGTTCGAATGTCGAGGAGAAACTGTCATGGCTCGCGCGAACGAAGACCGCTTTTCCAGGCGACGATTCTTGAAGACTTCGGCTATTGCCGCCGGTGCCGCGTGCGCCGGGCCGTATATCTGTTTGGGTGCCAACAAGGTGGCCAAGCCCATGACGCGTACCCTCGGACGCACCGGCTTCGAGGTCGCCACCCTCGGCATGGGCGGCCAGGCCTCGTTGCAGAACACTCCCGAGGGAGTCGTGCCCGAGGATATCATTATCAAGGCGGTAAAGCTGGGCGTTAATTACTTCGACTCGGCCAACATCTATCGCGCCAGCCAAACCAACTATGGTAAGGCCTTCCGCCAGTTGAACCTGATCCCCGACAGCCCAGGTTATGACGAGAAGCTGCGGCGGTCGATCTTCTTCGCCAGCAAGACGCTCGTGCGACCGGCCAAGGGCAATCCGCCCCAGGGCATGCACAGCTCGACCAACGGCCCAAAAGGTTCCACGGCCGTCGACGATCTGAAGCGGACGCTGTCGCAAGTCTTCGGCGACGGCAAGGGCAACTATCCCAAGGGGGCTTATGTCGATCTGTTTCAAATGCACGACGTGAAAACCTTCGAGGAAGTCGACGCACTGTGGACCGGCGTCGACGACACCGACCCCAAGGCACCCTTCATCGGCGCCTTGGCCGCGTTGCGCGATTACCGCGACGGAACTAATCTGACCGGCCTCAACCCGAAGGAAGAGAAACTGATCCGCCATATCGGATTCTCGGGCCATAACTTCGCGCCGGCGATGATGGAGATGATCCAGCGGGACGAGGACAACTTGATCGACACCATGCTGGTCGCCTGCAACGCCAACGACCGCTTGTACTTGAACCATCAGTACAACGTGATCCCGGTGGCGGCGGCTAAGGGCGTGGGCGTGATTGCCATGAAGGCTTTCGCCGACGGTGCCATGTACACCAAGGGGGCACACTGGTCGTGGAAGCCCGAGCACGTGGTGCGCGACATCGGCAGTTCGACGCTCCCCAGCCGTCCGCTGGTCGAGTACACGACCTCGACGCCGGGCGTTTCGCTGGCGATTATCGGTACCGGCGAAATCAACGACGACCCGAAGCAATGCCAACTTCAGCAGAACTTCTCCGCCGCCCAGATTCGCTCGGGTAGTCTGAGCGAGACCGACCGTCGTGCGATCCAGGCGAAGACCTCGAAGGTCAAGGACGGCAAGACGAACTGGTTCCAAGCCGAGCGTCAACCACTCAGCCCGCCGCGCGATGCGGCGGTTGCCCAGGAGGTTCGCAACCAGCAGCGCGTCGCGCGGCTCACCTGGAACACGGCCTACGCCGGCGACGAGCCGATCCGCCGCTACGAAATCCACCGCGACGGCCGCAAAGTTGGTCAGGTCGAACATCGCCCACAAACGAGCAAGACGCCGTTCAAGTTCGAGGACACGGTCGCCGACCGGGCCGCCCACGCTTACGAACTGGTAACAATCGACGCCGCCGACCGAATGGCGAAGACGGAGAAGCTGACCGTACCGGCGACGGGGTGAGCATTGGGCAAGTTATCGCGATAAGGAAACGCGATCATGGACGTTGTTGACATAACTTGCATCGTCGTCGGCGTTGCGGTAGTGGCCGTCTTGACCACTATTGACGGCGTAGCCCAACGACGGCGCAAGTCGCGGTGGGTGGCCGAGCGGATGAAAGAAGCCGGCGCGGAAAACGGCGAAGAAAGCGATACCCCTGAAGAAACGTGCGACCTGGCCAGAGAGATCGTCGCCGACGAGCTTGGGCTTACGCCGGATCTTATCCGAGCAACGGACACGCTGGCCGAGCTGGGCGATTTGGGCATGGAGATATCCGACCTTCGCCCGGCGATCAGAAAGCGTCTGGGACTCCACTTTCGCGATCGGGATTTTTTCCACACGCCCCCCTGCCACCAACCAGCTGATGGCAAAGA
>Ga0180432_10008585_pt1 | contig 12672 bp, 9 predicted proteins | sample SS_ome_10_FD_132414 | JGI IMG/M metagenome (GOLD analysis project Ga0180432, IMG submission 132414) | Hypersaline lake sediment archaeal communities from the Salton Sea, California, USA - SS_1_MS_2 metaG | ecosystem: Environmental > Aquatic > Non-marine Saline and Alkaline > Hypersaline >...
GACCGCGGAGTACGGGATGCTGCCGCGCAGCACGCCCACCCGCCAGCAGCGCGAGGCGGTCCGCGGCCGGCGCGGCGGGCGCACCGTGGAGATCAGCCGGCTGATCGGCCGGTCCCTGCGCGCGGCGGTGGACCTCCAGGAGCTGGGCGAGCGCACCGTGCACGTGGACTGCGACGTGCTCCAGGCCGACGGCGGCACCCGCTGCGCGGCGGTCACCGGCGGCATGACGGCCCTCGCCCAGGCCCTGGACTGGATGGTCCGCACCGGACTCCTGCCCGAGACCGCCCGCCCCCTGCGCGCGCTCGTGGCCGCGGTCAGCGTCGGGCTCGTGGGCCGGCGCGTGGTCCTGGACCTCGACTACGACCTCGACGTGCGCGCGGACGTGGACATGAACGTGGTCATGACCGAGCACGGCCGCTACGTGGAGGTCCAGGCCACGGCCGAGGGCGCGCCGTTCACCGACCGGCAGCTGGGGTCCATGAAGCGCGCCGCCGCGCAAGGCATCGCCGAGCTCATCGCCCGCCAACGCAAGGCCCTGGCCGGCGCACGACCGCCGTCCCCCTGAAACCTGTTGGGCCGGGCCCGCGAATCTGGTAGACTGCCCGCGAGCGGACGAGGACTGCACGCTGCGCGCGAGCGCAGGTGCGCGGCGCAGTGACGTTCTTTGACCTCCGGAGATGCGTATGCCCCAGGAGCGCTGGGTGCTCGCCAGCCGCAACCCGAAGAAGCTCGAAGAGCTGCGCGCGATCCTCGCGGACGCGGATGTGCGGGTGCTCGCCCCTGACGAGGCGCCCGCCTGGCCGCCCGTGGACGAGACCGGCGCCACGTTCGCCGAGAACGCGGCGCTGAAGGCCCGCGCGGCCGCGCGCGCCACCGGGCTTGCGGCCCTGGCCGACGACTCAGGCCTGGAGGTGGACGCGCTCGACGGCGCGCCCGGGGTCCGGAGCGCCCGGTACGCGGGCGAGGCGGCCGACGACGCGGCGAACAACGCGCTCCTCCTGGCAGAGCTTCGGGACGTGCCCGAGGCGCACCGCGGCGCGCAGTTCCGCTGCGTCGTGGCCCTGGCCCGCCCGCAGGGCGAGGTGCGGCTGTTCGAGGGCCGGGTGCGCGGGCGCATCCTGTCCGAGCCGCGGGGAAACGGAGGCTTCGGGTACGATCCCCTGTTCTATGCCCAGGAGCTGGGCAAGACCTTTGCCCAGGCCCGGCCGGAGGAGAAGCACCGGGTCAGCCACCGCGGCCGAGCGCTGGCGAAGCTGCGGGCTGCGCTGGAGGCTGGAGCGTTCGGCACCGAAGAGAGCGCCGCCCGGCGTGAGCGAAAGGACACGGGCCCCCAGAACGGTCCCTCACCCAACCCTCTCCCGGAGGGAGAGGGCTAGCGAGGCGACCGCGCGGGCCCTCGCACGGGGGCACCGGCCGCCGGAGCGCGCCTTGCCCACCGCCCGGAGGGAGTGGGCCAGGCACGGCATGGAGGGCGGACCGCGCCCGATCCTCTGACGCAGGGACCCAGGAGCGGGCGAGCGAGAAGCCCCGGCCGCCGAGTGAGCCCGCATACAACAGGTCGCCTCTCTCCCCGGGAGGAGCTTAGCGCGAGCAAGAAACAGAAGGCAAGGAGAGCACCTGGACAACTGTCCCCTCTCCCCTCGGGAGAGGGCTAGGGTGAGGGAAGGGAAAGGGAACCGACGCACGTGAGCAACCCGCGTATCCGCAACTTCTCCATCATCGCGCACATCGACCACGGCAAGTCCACGCTCGCCGACCGGATGCTGTTGCGCACCGGGGTCATCTCTCCGCGCGAGTTCCACGAGCAGATGCTCGACGACATGGACCTCGAGCGCGAGCGCGGCATCACGATCAAGGCCCACACGATCCAGTTGCCCTACGACGTGGACGGGGAGACCTACCTCCTCAACCTGATCGACACGCCCGGGCACGTGGACTTCTCGTACGAGGTCAGTCGCAGCCTGGCCGCGTGCGAGGGGACCCTGCTCCTCGCGGATGCCACCCAGGGCATGGAGGCCCAGACCCTGGCCAACGCGTACCTCGCCCTGGAGGCGAACCTGGAGATCGTCCCCGTGGTGAGCAAGGTGGACCTGCCCGCCGCGGACCCGGAGGGCGTGGCCGAGGAGTTCATCCAGTTCCTGGGCTGCGCGCGCGAGGAGATCCTGTTCGTGAGCGCCAAGACGGGCCACGGCGTGGAGGAGGTCATGCGCGCGCTCGTGGACCGGGTGCCCCCGCCCGCCGGCAGCCTGGACGCCGACCCGCGGGCGCTCATCTACGACGCGGTGTACGACGACTACCGCGGGGTCATCGCCTACGTGCGCATGGTCGACGGCGAGCTGCGCGTGAGCGACGAGGTGGTGATGCTCGCCACGGGCCGCCGGTACGAGATCGGCGAGCTGGGCGTGTTCGGCAAGGGGCCCGTCCCCCGCCGGGCCCTGGCCGCGGGCGAGGTGGGGTATCTCATTGCCTCGATCAAGAGCCTCTCGGACGTGCGCGTGGGCGACACCGTCACCCGGGCCAAGACCACGGTCGAGCCCCTGCCCGGATACCGCCAGCCCCAGCCCATGGTCTACTGCGGGCTGTACCCGTCGGCGACCGAGAACTTCGAGTCCCTGCGCCGCGCGCTCGACCGCCTGGCGCTCAACGACTCGAGCTTCACCTTCCAGCCCGAGTCCTCGGCCGCCCTGGGGTTCGGGTTCCGGTGCGGGTTCCTGGGCCTCTTGCACATGGAGATCGTGCAGGAGCGCCTGGAGCGCGAGAGCGACCTGGACCTGGTGCAGACCGCGCCCAACGTCACCTACCGGGTCGTGCGCACGGACGGCGAGCTCGTGGAGGTCCACTGTCCGGCCGAGGTGCCCGAGCCCACGGCCATCTGCGAGTTCCACGAGCCCGTGGCCCGGCTCCAGGTGCTCACCCCGCATGAGACCATCGGCGCGGTCATGAGCCTGGCCGAGGAGCGCCGCGCCGAGTACAAGGGCATCGAATACCTGCACGGCGGCACGCGCGCGCTTCTCACGTACGAGGTGGCGTTCGCGGAGATCGTGTTCGACTTCTACGACAAGCTCAAGAGCGCCACGCGCGGGTACGGGACCATGGACTACGAGCTCGTGGCCTACCGGCCCGCGGACCTGGTGAAGGTGGACATCCTGGTCCACGGCCAGGCGGTCGACGCCCTGAGCATGATCCTGCGCCGCGGCGAGGCCCCGGCGCGCGCGCGCCGGGTGCTCGTTCGCCTCCAGCGCGAGATCCCCAGGCACCTGTTCCAGGTGGCGCTCCAGGCCGCGATCAACGGCAAGGTGATCGCGCGCGAGAACATCCGCCCCCTGTCCAAAAACGTCACGGCCAAGTGCTACGGGGGCGACATCACCCGCAAGCGCAAGCTGCTCGAACGGCAGAAGGCGGGCAAGCGGCGCATGAAGTCCATCGGCTCGGTCGAGGTCCCGCAGAAGGCGTTCCTGGCCGTGCTCGGCCGAGAGGATAGCTGAGGGAGACGCCGTGGACGAGCGCGCCGAGCGTCCGATGCGCCTGGTGACCGTGGCCGCCGCGCCGGACGCCGTGCGCGCGCACGGCATCCGCGTGCGCCTGGAGGCGGCCGACATCCCCTGCGTGATCGCCGACGAGTACACGATGAGCGCGAACCCCTTCTACAACTTCGCGGTCGGCGGCGTGAAGGTCCAGGTGCGCGAACAGGACGCCGCGCGCGCCGCCGCGCTCTTGAACGCCCCGCCCGAGCCCCTGCCCGACGAGGAACCGGAGTCCGAGGCCGACGAGACGCCGCCGGCCGAGCCGGCGCAGCCGGGCGCGCAGACGATCGCGCCCGCGTGCCCGCGCTGCGGGGCCGCGCAGACCGTGCCGGTGCGCCGGGGACTGCTCTTCGCCGCGTTCGCAGTGCTCCTGTGGACCGCGGTGGGGCTGTTGCCCTGGCCGTTTGCACGCATGGGCCTGGCCGTGGCCGCGGTCCCGTTCGCCGTGGCGGTGTGGCTGTGGCTCGGGGAGCTGCATGTGTGCCGCGCGTGCGGACACCGGTGGGCCGCGCGCGTGCCCTGGACCGGCCCGGAGCGGCCCATCGGCAAGCCCGCGCCCGCCCGGCGCTGCCCGGGGTGCGGGTCCGCGCGCGTGGACACCGAGCGCCGCGTGGCGAACCTCCTGTTCCTGTACGTGTTCGCGGGCGGACCGGCCTTGTTTCTGGCCATCTCACGCGGCCACCCCTGGGGCGGCGCGCTCGGGGCCGCGGTGTTCGGGTATCTCGTGTGGAAGGCCCTGCGCCCGGAACAGCGCTGCCGCGCCTGCGGGCTGCGCTGGCGCCGCGGACACACGACCGCGCCCCGGCCCTGAGGCGGCGGGCGGGCGCGGCGGGGCCTTTTCCCTTGCGTTCGGCCCCTGCGGCGATAAGTTGGCTTGTGCCCGTGACAGAGCGTCCTGACCTGACATGTGGGAGCCCGACATGGACCGCAACGACATCGACCGCCTGGAAGCGCAGCTCAACGACTTCGACCCCGACATGCGCGCACGCGCGATGGACGCACTCGCGAACGCGGCCGCACGCGGAGGCGTCCGCCTGCCCGCGCCCGGCCAGGCGGTGAACCTGCACCTGCACACCTTTTTCAGCTACAACGCGCTCGGCTACTCGCCCTCGCGCCTGGCCTGGGAGGCGCGCAAGCTGGGCCTGCGCATGGCCGGGATCGTGGACTTCGACGTGCTCGACGGCCGGGACGAGTTCTACGCGGCAGGCGACCGGCTGGACCTGCCCGCGTCCGTGGGCCTGGAGACCCGCGTGTTCGTGCCCGACTTCGCCGACGAGGAGCTCTCCAGCCCCGGCGAGCCGGACATCGCGTACTTCATGGGCGTCGGGTTCGTGCGCGATCCGCAAACGGACGCGGGCCGGGCCACGCTCGCGAGCATGGCCGACCGGGCCCAGGCGCGAAACCGCGCCATGCTTGAGAAGGTGAACGCCCATCTCGACGCGGTGCGCATCGACTACGACCGCGACGTCCTGCCCCTCGCGCCCGCGGGCCGGCCCACGGAGCGGCACATGCTCCAGGCCCTGGAGGCCGCAAGCCGCGCGTACTTCGCGGACCGAGCCGACGAGGAGGCCGCGTACTGGGCGGACAAGCTGGGGCTGGACCGCGACGAGGCGCGCGCGCTCCTTGAGGACAGCACGTCGTTTCGCGCCGCCCTGCGCGCGAAGCTCATGAAAAAGGGCGGCGTGGCCTACGCGCCCCCGGACCGGGATACCTTCCCGGACGTGGGCGATGTGGTGGACATGGTCCGCTCGGCCCGGGCCATCCCCACGATCACGTGGCTCGACGGCACGCGCGCAGGCGAGGCCGACCCGCAGCGGTTCGTGGACGCGTTCCTCGCGCACGGGTGCGAGGCGCTCAACATCATCCCGGACCGCAACTGGCGCCTGTCCGACCCCGAGGAGAAAAGGGTCAAGACGGCCAACCTGTACGCAATCGCGGAGGCCTGCCGCGGCCGCGACCTGCCCATCATCGTGGGCACAGAGATGAACAAGGCCGGCCAGCCCTCCGTGGACGCGTTCGACGCGCCCGAGCTCGCGCCCGTGGCCGAGGACTTCTACGCGGGCGCGGCGTTCCTATACGGGCACACCCTGCTCGCGCGCGCGCTCGGGCACGGGCGCATGTCCGCCTGGGCGGGGGCGCACTTCCCGGACCGCCGCGCGGCCGTAGACTACTACGCGGATGTCGGCCGCAAGGCCGGGGCGCCGGCCGCGGCCCTGGGCGCGCTCAAGCGTCTCGCCGCCGACCACCCGCCCGAGGCGGCGCGCCGCGCGCTCGCCTGACCGCGCCGGAGCCCTGTATGTCCCCCGAGACCCTGGGGTACGCGTTCGCCCTGACCGCTGCGGCGGCGTGGGGGTTTGTGGTGATTGCGGTGCGGGCCGCGCGCGCGCCCGGAGCCCTGGGCGTGGCGGTCAGCATGCCCGCCGGGCTGGCCGTGCTCGTGCCCCTTGCGCTCGTGCTGCGAGGCGCGCACCCGGACCTCGGCGTGCTGTGGAGCCGCGCGGGCCTGCTTGTGGCCGCCTCGGGACTCCTGCAATTCCCGGTGGCCACGACCTGCTACTACGAGGCGATCCGCAGCGCGGACGTGTCCACCATCGCGCCGCTCAAGGAGGTGAAGGTGGTGTTCACCGTGCTGCTTGTGGCCGCGCTCGGGCTGGAGGCCGTGGGCGCCATCCACGCGGCCGCGTGCGCGGTGAGCGTGCTCGGCGCGCTCATCCTCATCGGCCGTTCGCAGCGTGCGGACGCCGGCCGCGCGGGCGCTGCGCGCGAGAGCGGAGACGTCCCTCAGCCCAACCCTCTCCCGGAGGGAGAAGGAGACGGCATGGAAGGGGGCGGAGGGGGCGAGGAAGCGCAAGCCCCCGGTCCGGACGACCGGGCCCGGCTGCGCCGGGGGGTGCTCATGGCCCTGGGCGCGGCGGCCGGCTGGGCGGTCGGGGACGTGCTCATGGGCCAAGCCGTGCGCGACGTGGACGCGGTGCTGGCCACGCCCGCGGCCCTGGCCGTGGGCCTGGTCGCGTACTACGCGTGGATGGCCGCGCGGGGCCGTTTGCGCGCCGCGCTCAGCCTGCCGCGCCGCGAACGGCTGCTTTTCGCCGCGCACGGGGTGGTGAGCTTCGGGTTGGGGTACGGGGCGCTCTTCGCGTCCATGCAGTACATCGGCGTGGCCCGGCCCGCGATCGTCACGAACGCCTGGCCGCTCATCGCGGCGCTGGTGGGGTTCGTGCTGTACCGCGAGCGCCTGACGGTGCGCAAGTGCGTGGGCGGAGGGCTGTTGATCGCGAGCGTATACCTGGCGATGCTCCCGTAAGCCGCGCCAGCCGGCCGCCGGGGCCTACTGCGCGCTCAGCGCGGCGAACCGCGCGTAGACCTCGTCCCAGGGCGCGGACTCGCCGGGCTCGAAGGTCTCGACCTCGAAGGAATTGCGCACGATCTCGCGCGCTTCCGCGAGGCTGCCCACCGCGCCCACGCCCACGGCCTGCATGAGCACGTTGCCCGCCGCGGTGGCCTCCACCGGGCCCGCGTACACAATGCGGCCCGTGGCGTCGGCGGTGAACCGGTTGAGCAGCCGGTTCTGCGCGCCGCCGCCGACCACGTGCACGGCCTCGATCGCGCGGCCGGTGAGGACCTCCAGGCCTTCGATCGCGCGGCGGTACTCGAGCGCCAGGCTCTCCAACACCGCGCGCACGAACGCGCCCCGGTCCCCGGGCACGGGCTCGCCCGCCTGCGTGCAAAACCGCTCGATCTTGCCGGGCATGTCCCCGGGCGCGAGGAACGGCGCGTGGTTCGGATCGACGAGCGTGGCAAGCGGCGCCGCGCGCTCGGCCAGGTCCACGAGCCGGGCGTAGTCCAGGTCCGCGCCCTCGCGCACCCAGGCGCGGCGCAGCTCCTGCACGATCCACAGCCCGGCGATGTTCTTCAGGAACCGGATCGTGCCGTCCACACCGCCTTCGTTCGTGAAGTTCGCGGCGCGCGACTGCTCGTTGATGATGGGCGCGGCGAGCTCCACCCCGAGCAGGCTCCAGGTGCCGCTGGAGAGGTAGCACCACCCCTCGCCGGCCCCGGGCACCGCGGCCACCGCGGCCGCGGTGTCGTGGCCCGCGGGCGCGAGCACGATCGGCGACTTGAGCCCGACCTCCGCGCACAGCCCGTCCAGGAGCGTGCCCACGACGGACCCGGGCGCCACGACCTCGGGCAGGATCCGCGCGGGCAGCCCGGCCTTGTCCATGAGGTCCGTGGCCCAGGCGTGGCCGGCCATGTCGTAGAGCTGGCTGGTGGAGGCGATCGTGTACTCGCTCACCGCCGTGCCCGTGAGCAGGTAGTTGATAAGGTCGGGCATGAACAACAGCCGCTCGGCGACCTCCAGCAGGGGATCCCGGGCCTCGACCATGGCGTAGAGCTGGTACAGGGTGTTGATGGGCATGATCTGGATGCCGGTGCGCCGGTACACCTCGCGCCGGGGCACCTTGCGGAACAGACGCTGGGGCACGCCCTCGGTGCGCGCGTCGCGGTAGTGCACGGGGTGCCCGAGCAGGACCCCGCCCCGGCCGAGCAGCCCGAAGTCCACGCCCCAGGTGTCGGTGCCCAGGCCGTCGACCTCCGGGCCGTACGCGCCCGCGTACGCGCGCAGGCCCTGCAGCACGCCCCGAAGCAAGCCCAACAGGTCCCAGTGCAGATGGTCTACGACGCGCACCGGTCCGTTGGGGAACCGGTGCAGCTCACGGAGCTCCAGCCGCCCGTCGGCCAAGAGCCCGGCCACCGCCCGTCCGCTCTCGGCGCCCAGGTCCAGGGCGAGGAAACGCTGTTGCGCCATGCCCGACCTCCGGGAGTCCGCGATCCGCGCGCAGCGCTCCGGTCGCCCCATGCTAGACGGGGCGAGGTCCGAACGCAAGTGCGGAAAGCACGTTCGCGCGGAGCGAACCGCCCTGCCCCGCGCCGCGGGTCCTGGCTGGCCCCGGGCCGGGGCGCCGTGTTTCCCGGCCAGGCGGTTGCGTTCTCTGCGCCCGCATGGTATATAGGGAGGCTCCGGCCGCTGCGCACGCGCGGAAGGCCCTGTCGGCGCCGGTCACAAGCGCGCGGACCCGAGCCGCCACCGGCGCGGCCCGAACCTGGAGCCAGAGGAGAGACCCGAATGAGCCTGCACAAAACCCTGAAGAGCGGCGACCAGCTCGCCCGGCACCGCAACGTGCTCTCGCGGACCGAGCGGATCGCAAAGCTGGAGGAGGAGCGGCGCTGGACCGAGGACGAGTCCGTGTTCTCCCTGCCCAAGGTGCGATCCATGAAGCTCGCGGGCCGCAAGAAGAAAAAGAAGAAGGAAGCCGAGGAGGCCGAAGAGGCCGGCGGCGTGAGCACCCCCGAGGCGGAGTCCACTCCGTCCTGACCCCGTAGCGCGTGCGAGACCCGGCATGTCCCCGCCCGACCCGTCCATGGCCCAGCGCGTGCAGGCAATGGACGTGAGCGGCATCCGCAAGGTCTTTGACCTCGCCCGCGAGATCCACGAGCCCGTCAACCTGTCCATCGGGCAGCCGCATTTCGACGTGCCCGACGACGCCAAGGACGCGGCCGTCGCCGCCATGCGCGCGGGCGCGAACGCCTACACCCAGACCCAGGGCGGGCCCGAGCTGCGCGAGGCGCTGCTCGACTGGCTGCCCGAGGGCCGGTACGCCGCAGACCAACTCCTGGTCACCAGCGGCGTCTCGGGGGGGCTGACCCTCGCGTTCCTGGCCCTGCTCGACGCGGGCCACGAGGTGGTGACCGCGGACCCGTACTTCGTGAGCTACAAGCAACTCGCGTTGCTCTGCGGCGCGCGGCCCGTGTTCGTGGACACGTATCCGGACTTCCAGCTCGACCCGGACCGCCTGGAGGCCGCGCTCACCGACCGCACCCGGGCGATCGTGCTCTCCAGCCCCGCGAACCCCACCGGCGCGGTGTACGACGAAGACGTGCTCCGGGGCGTGGCTCGCGTGGCAGAGCGCCACGGACTGCTCGTCATCAGCGACGAGATCTACCGCGACTACGTGTACGACGCGCCGTTTCGCAGCATCGCGGACCTGTACCCGAACACGTTGGTGCTGGGCGGGTTCTCCAAGAGCCACGCCATGACCGGGTGGCGGCTGGGGTGGGCGGCCGGGCCGCGCGAGGTGATCGGCGCGATGACCAAGCTTCAGCAGTTCACCTATGTGTGCGCGCCGTCCTTCGTCCAGGTGGCCGGCGCCTACGCGCTCGCGCATCCGCTGCCCGAGCGCATCAACGAGTACCGGCGCAAGCGCGACCGCATCTACGCGGGCCTGCGCGAGGCCGGGTACGAGGTCACGCGCCCCGGCGGGGCGTTCTACATCTTCCCGCGGGTCCCCTGGGGCACGGACATGGAGTTCGTGGAGCAGGCCATCGCGAACAAGCTGCTCGTCATCCCGGGCAGCGTGTTCTCCGAACAGCACACCCACCTGCGCATCTCGTACGCGGCAAGCGACGAGACCATCGACCAGGGCATCGAGATCCTCGCGCGCCTGGCCCGGCAGGGGGGCTAGGGCCCGCCGCCCGGCGCCAATGCGTCTCTCCGAGATCGGCTAGATGTCTTCGGACACGGGCTCGCCGAACAGGGTCAGCGGCGTGCTGCCCGTGATGCGAAGCGTGACCTCGCGGCCCGTAAGCGCCGCGCGGCGGACCGGGTCCGCGGGCGCGGGGAACACGGCCACCGCGTTGTGCCGGGTGCGGCCGGTGAGGTTGTGCGGGTCGCGGGCGCTGGGGCCCTCCACGAGCACGGTCTGCACAGTGCCGTGCAGCGCAGTGTTGCGCGCGCGGCTTACCGCCTCCTGCGCGCTGAGCAAGGCCTGGAGGCGCCCCTCCTTGGCCTCGTGGGGCACGTCGTCGGGCCTGCGCGCGGCGGCCGTGCCCGGCCGCGGGGAGTAGCGGAACGCGAAGATATTCTGGAACCGCGCCCGCTCCACGAGCGCGAGCGTGTCGCAAAACTGGGCCTCGGTCTCGCCCGGGAACCCCACGACAAAGTCCGAGCTGAACGCCATGCCCGGCACGAGCTCGCGGCCCCAGGCCAGGCGCTTGTCGTACGCCGCGCGCGTGTACCCCCGGCCCATGGCCCGCAGCACCGGGTCCGCGCCCGACTGGGCGGGCATGTGCAGGTGTTCGCACACCGCGGGCGCTTCGGCCATGGCCGCGAACAGGTCCCGGTCCACGTTGCGCGGATGGGCCGTGAGGAACCGCAGCCGCGCCAGCCCGTCGACCGCGCCCGCCGCACGCACCAGGTCAACGAGTCCTTGGCGCGGGCGCAGGTCGCGGCCCCATGCGTCGATCGACTGGCCCAACAGCGTCACCTCGCGCACGCCGCGGTCCAGGAGCGCGCGCATCTCGGCCAGGACCTCGCCGAGCGGCCGGCTGCGCGCCCGGCCGCGCACGTAGGGGACCACGCAGTAGGCGCAGAAGTTGTCGCACCCGCGCATGGCCGCCACGAACGCCTGGGGCCCGCGCGGGCTGCGCGCCGCGGAGAGCCCGCACAGACCCTCGGGCGCGCGCGCGTCCGTGGCCACCACCGGCCCGGTTTGCGCGGCGGCCAACAGCTCGTCGATGCGGTCGACCATGCCCGGACCGGCCACCAGGTCGATCTCCGGGCACCATCGCCGAAGGGACGCGCCGCTGCGCTGGGCCATGCACCCGAGCACCCCGATGACAAGGTCCGGCTCCGTGCGCTTGCGCTCGCGCAACAGGCCCAGGGCCGAGCGCACCCGGTTCTCGGCCTGGTCGCGCACCGCGCACGTGTTCAAGAGCACCGTGTCCGCGGCCTGTTCGTGGGCCACGAGTTCGTGCCCGGCCCGGCGCAGGGCCCCGGCCACGAGCTCGGTGTCGAGCCGGTTCATCTGGCAGCCGAAGGTGCGCAGGTATATGCGTCTGGCCATGGGGCAGTGTCTGTCGGCCGGCGCGCGCGCGTCCCGCGCGTTGCGCGTTTACTCCTGCGCTGACGAAGCCTGGAGGAGGGATCCAATCGGCTCGCGGCCGCTAGCTCACAGCAGCATTCGCCCTCGGGGCAGGTTGCGTTCCCTTTCGGAGATGCTCGCGCCTTCGCTTGCCCTCTTGCTCCTTCTCTCTCCGGTACGCGCGCCCGAACCACACGCCGATATTATGTTCACGCACCGAGCGTCGGAACAGGCGCACCTGTTCATCGGTCCAGTGAGGGTGAATGTAGTAGGATGGGGCGCCCTGGCGCTGGGACGACCTGGCATATCGGGGGTAGTCGTCGTCTATCTGGTCGAGGGGCCGATATCTGCAGTCCGCTACCTGGACCCCCCATTCCCGGCATTGCCGCCGCTTCTTTTCCATTTCCGCCAAGGGTACCTTCCAATTGTACAGCATGAATACGTACGTCTCTTTCGGGCGGAAGCCTGCCTCGCGAAGTAGCGCGAGTTGTGTCCCGACATCGCGCTTGGCGTTGTAGCCTCCGTCCCAGGCTATTCGCGGGGACCGGAAGTGAGCGGCTCTCAGCATCTCTGCCAGGTATGGCTTGTCGCGCAGTATGCGGCCGTCGAAGCCGCTTTGGCATTCGCAGGTCAAGCTCCGACCATTGACGCGCGCGTCTCGAAGCTCCTCCAGAATAGCTTCAATGTGGGGGTTGGCTAGGAAATCATTGTCGTAGAATATGACCTTGCGCTTCTCGATTTCATTGCTAATGGTCCGCTTCGGGATGAACTGTGGCTCGATCTTCCAGGTCCCGCAGAACTCACACCGCCGAGGGCAGCCGCGAGAGGCGTGCAGAATCTGATAATCGGCATGCACAAGGTCTAGAGCCGGCCTGTACTTCTCGGCGGTGTTGTGGACTCCTTTGAACACCCTGTCGCATCCGGTGTACTGCTTGCAGTGCTGCGGCATAAGGCTGGCGTAAACGCCGCCTACCCTGATATCAGCGTTAGGAAAGCATCTGCGGTAGTACTGCACGGCGTCTCGAACGTACCTCGCCCAGTAGGTGAACAGGGACGTGACCTCGATGCGGTCAGGGACAAAGAGGGGATCATGTTCGCCGGCACGCGCAAGCTGGATGCTGTGGCCTTGCGCACGATGGTACGAGGCCAGCCTCAGCAGGCCAACGGGATAAACCCCGTTGTGGTTCTTGCTCTTGTTCGCCTTCGGAAACCGTGGCTCAATGAGTAGA
>Ga0180432_10008586_pt1 | contig 12672 bp, 10 predicted proteins | sample SS_ome_10_FD_132414 | JGI IMG/M metagenome (GOLD analysis project Ga0180432, IMG submission 132414) | Hypersaline lake sediment archaeal communities from the Salton Sea, California, USA - SS_1_MS_2 metaG | ecosystem: Environmental > Aquatic > Non-marine Saline and Alkaline > Hypersaline >...
CCTCGAGGCGGACCTGGTGGCAGCCGGGTCCAGCATGGGAGGGTTCGCTGCTGTGATCCTGGGTCATGACCTGGGACTGAAGACAGTATTGGTGGAGAAGGCAGAGACACTGGGCGGCGGCACGGCTCTTTCCGGAGGCGTCATCTGGATACCCTTCAACAAGTACATGCTGGAGATGGGGATCACGGACTCCCGTGAGGAGACCCTGGGCTACATACGCCGGGTGAGCATGGGCCACCACGACGAGGAGATGGTCGCCACCTATCTGGATATTTGCAACGAGGTCGCGGAGTACCTGGAGAGGAACACTGTCCTCAAGCTGTCGCCCCAGACCGACTCCGGACGGACCGAGTACTGCTCCGATATCCCCGGCGGCAAGCCCATGGGCCGCAAGCTGTGGCCCGACCCCGAGGTGGTGCCCCCGATCTTGGCGGAAGCAGAGAAGAAATACCCCATGCTGGCCAAGGTGCGCCAGGACCCGGTGAAGTACCTGATCGGGCCCCGTCCCCCCTGGGTGCAGGGCAGAGGCCTGATCGGCCCGTTGGTCATGGCCTGCGTAGACCGTGGCATCGATATGCTGACCGCCACCAGGGCGCGGCAGTTGATCGTCCAGGACGGCCGGGGCGTCGGCCTGAGGGCCGAGCGCGAGGGCAAGGACTTCTTCGTCAAGGCCAACAAGGGCGTCCTGCTGGCCACCGGCGGTTTCGAGTGGAACGCGGAGATGAACAAGAGGTTCATATACTCCCCACCGCTCGGTGCCTACACCGCCCCCACCAACGAAGGCGACGGGCACATCATGGGGATGGAGGTGGGGGCAGCTCTGGCCCTCATGGACCACAGCATCTTCCAGCCGGGTGTTAGCCTGCCCAATGACATCGTCGAGGAGACGGGCAAGCGACTGTACCGGCCGTTCATACACGGCTACCCTGGTCAGATAATGGTCAACCGCCACGGCAAGCGCTGCTGTGACGAGTGCTTCTACCCCGACATAGGCCGCAGCATAGTGGCCTACGACAGGCAGAAAGGCGAGTATGCCAACTACCCCGTGTACTGGCTCTGTGACCAGGGTTTCAGGGACGCCATACCAATCGGCAACTTGCGCAGAGGCCAGGACATGGATGACTGGGTAGTGAAGGCGGACACGCTGCCTGATCTGGCTGAGAAGATCGGTGTCCCCGCTGATAGCCTGGTGGAAACGGTAGACCGGTTCAACAAGTTCGCCAGGGAAGGCCGTGACCCCGACTTCCATCGCGGCGAGAGCACCTATGACAGGCAATGGGGCGACTTCATATTCCCCGGCCGGCAGCCAAGTCCGGTGCTGGGTCCACTGGAGAAGCCACCCTTCTACGCAGTGAAGCTGGAGCCAACCACTTGTGGCAATCTCGGGGGCTTGGTCACTAACCCCAACGCCCAGGTCATCGACGTACGGGGCCAAGTGATACCGGGCCTCTACTGCACCAGTAATACGCAGGCTATGCTACTGCTGGGGCACCATTACGACAGCGGAGCGGCCCAGGGCAAGAGCCTGGTGTTCGGCTACATCGCTGCCAGGCATATGGCAGAAGAGGTCTAGCTGCACGCAATTGCATGCGAGGGCCTCCTTTCTCACCAGGCGAGCCACGGAGTAGGCACCCAGCGCTTCTGACGAACGCCTGTTGGACGTACGATCCGAAGTGGTGCTGCATGGCACAGCCGGGGTTGGAGCATGGGAAGCGTGAAGCAGGTGTTCCGTGCCCCAGTGCGCTGGTGTAGCATGGGGGCCAGCTAGACCTTCACTACGTCAACCAGGCAGGTGTTGTAGGGGTAGGCGCCCCCTGGAGACGGGGCATCCTTGGTCAGAGTGTTGGCACATCCCCCCAGGTCTACGCCCTCGGAATCGGGTGCGTACCAAGCGCCTTGTCCCAGGTCAACCACGGTGGGCATTATCCTCTCAGTGACCCTGGCAAGGACGACCATTTGGCCCCGGTCGTTGAATACCTTGACCTTGTCGCCATCCTTGATTCCTCTTGCCCGGGCATCTGCTGAGTTGATGAATATGGCGTGCTCAGAGAGCTCCAGCAGCCAGGGGACTCTCTCCAGTTGACTATGAGCACGTCTACGCTCATGGGTAGTGATAAGCCGGAGAGGATACCTCTCAATCAGGGGGTCCCTGCTGCCCTCCCAGGGCTCAATGTACGTTGGGATGGGAGGACATAGAGGGTCGTTGGCATCGGCTATTTGCTGCGAGTATATTTCGATCTTCCCTGAAGGCGTGCGGAAGGGGTTGTTCTCCGGGTCTTCGATCTGCCGCCTGAAGGCAACATGCGGTTCAGCTTGTTTCACCTTGACGCTGGCCTGCCTCTTGAGAGCCTCAAAGTCCTCAATCTCAGGGCTTTCTTTCACCATCTGCTGAAGCATCTCCTCCTCGGTCTTGTCGAAGAGGCTGGCAATGCCCACCCTGGTTGCCAGCTCATTGAATATCTGCCAATGGGACTTCGCCTCGCCAGGGGGATCGACAACCTTGTTCATATAACCGTACATGGGCGTGGCCCCACCGGCGATTATGTCGTTTCTCTCCATGGAAACGCTTGCCGGCAGCAGGATATCGGCATAGCGGGCGGTAGCGTTCAGATATACCTCGTGGGCCACCACGAACTCCGGCTTCATCAGGGCCTGGGCAATCTTGCTGGAGTTGGGGTACTGATTGACAAAGTTAGCGTTGAAAAGGTAGACCAGCTTGTAGTCAGCAGGATAGCCCCCGGACTTACCCCGCAGCAGGGCATCAGCAGCCAGAGACCCATGTGGCCAGTCGGAGCGCGGCGTGGTCCGGTCGCCGTGTAGAACCACTCTTCTCAATGGCGGCTTGCCATCGGCAGGGTTAGCGCCACCTCGAGGCGGTCTTATGGTGAAACGGTAGGCGTGGACCGGAGCACTGAAACCGCCCGGTGTCACCGCTGGAAAACCGCCGTGGTTCCCGGTGTTCCCCGTCATCGCCGCCAGGGTGATGCTGGCTCGATGGAACTGCTCACCGTAGGCTGTCCGCCCGGGCGCCATACCAGGCACCAACGCCGCCGGCTTGGTGGTAGCGTATTCCCGGGCAAGTGCCTCGATGGTCGGTGCCGGAACACCGGTAATAGGCTCTGCCCATTGGGGAGTCTTCGGCTGACCGTCATCCTGCCCCATAACGTATTCCACGAAGCTGTCGAAACCCACGGTGAAGCGATCCAGGAAAAACTTGTCTTGGAGACCGTCTCTCAGGATAACGTGGGCCATGGCAACAAGCATCGCAGTGTCAGTGCCCGGCAGTATTGGGACCCATTGGTCGGCGAAGACAGCAACCGAGTCGGTGAACCTCGGGTCAACGGCGATGATCCGGGCCCCGGCCTCCTTTGCCTGGGCCACGTACCAGCCGGTGTTGGTGCCCGCCACGGATACCGCAGGATTCCAGCCCCACATGACGATAAGCTTCGAGTTGAGCAGGTCATCGCGTGTGTTGGCACAATGGGCGAAGTCGCCCAGCGTAGCCAGGGCCCCGAAGTAGGCGCCCTCATAGGAGGGTGAACCCCACGGCACTGTACAGCCGCCGAGCTTGGCGAAGAAATGAGGGCCTGTAACCATCGTGTTCAGGTAGGAGACGTCTCCCCCGCTGCTAATACTCAAGATAGCCTCTGGCCCGTACATATCTCTCACTCTCTTGAGTTCCCCTGCTACCGTGTCGAGCGCCTCGTCCCAGGATATGCGTTCAAATCTGCCCTCACCGCGCTCCCCTACGCGTTTCATGGGGTACTTCAATCGGGAGGGGTCATATACCTTCTGCCTCATGGCACGGCCGCGGGCGCAGCCACGGAACTGTGGCTCCTCACCATCATCTGTCTCGATTCTGGTTATGACTCCCTGCTTGGTATGTACTTTCAATAGGCAGGTCCCGCCACAGTGGGGGCAGCAGATGGTCGGGACCACTCCTTCATCGATTCCTTTGGCAATCACGCGATTCTCCTCTTCGGGTCAGCCTGCAGTATTGTATCACCCTACGACCCTGTCCCCGCAATAGCGTCACGGAGCCTTCCATAGGGTCTGCAGTGTGGAACGTAGCCATACAGAACTGGACAGCCTCGCGCCCCCTCGAACAGGCCTCATTGGTCAGATGAACCACAAGACTGACACTATGATTTGCACAGAAAATGGGGCATCTCCTCTCCCTCAATCTCCCCGTCAACTTGATCATCTCATCCCGTTTGCACAATCCTGACTTCTGTGCAGTCCACAAGCGAGGGGGCAGAGAGTGGTGTGGTCCAGGCCTGGGGCCAATGTGGAATGGGCTGGGGCAGAACAATATGCTGGACATTTGGGCTAGTGTCGCAAGGCGAAGGTAAATTTGAGCGGCTTTCCTGGGATGAGGCCTTGATTAGGTCGCAAATTCAAGCCAAAGAGAAGATAATGATCTTGGGATTGCATACCAGTCTCGGTGTGTCCTTTTCAGTTGGGCAACTTAGTGCTTCCTGAGCTTCTACCACGGAGCAGATAAATGGAGTCTCAATCCTGGCTCGATAAGGCATTTAACCCACAGGCAGTGGCAATAGTCGGTGCCTCCAATCATGCTGATGACCGAAGAGATTATAATGGGCACAGGATCCTTCGCGTTTTGAGCAGCGGTAGCTTCCGTGGCCGACTATATCCCATCAATCCACGCGCAGATAGCGTCTTGGGGCTCAAGGCATATCCTAGCGTAGTCTCTGTTCCCGAGCCGTTGGACTTGGCTATAGTGGCTGTGCCGGCGAGATCGGTTCCTGCCGTTTTGGAGGAATGCAGGCAGGCTGGGGTAACAAACATTCACATATGCACTTCAGGTTTTGGGGAAACCGGCGAGTCAGAAGGCAGAATTATTGAGGCCCAGGTAAGAAGGATAGCAGATCAGGGAGGCCTGCATGTCGTTGGGCCTAATTGCCTGGGTTATACAGTACCTGCCGTTGGCCTGAATATGTATGATACGCCAGCCAAAGACGGTCCGATAGCCATGCTATCGCAGAGTGGCGGCCATGCCCAGACTCTGGTAGCCTACGGTCCAATTCTGAACATCGGCTTCAGCAAGGTAATCAGCTACGGCAATGCTTTGACTACCGATGCGACTCACTATTTGGAGTATCTGATAGAGGACCCAGATACAGAGATCATCTGTATGTACATTGAGGGGACTAGAAACGGGCAGAAGCTTTGCGAGTTGGTCCGGAAGGCGGTTTCAGCCAAACCTGTCGTAATATGGAAGGGCGGAACGTCATCATTCGGAGCCAGAGCAGCGGCCACACATACGTCATCAATGGCTGGCAATTTGAGTGTTTGGAATTCCTTCTTCAGGCAGACTGGTGCAATCAGGGTACACTCAATTGATGAGATGGCTGATGTTGTTCTGACCTTCCTCAGGCTGAGAAGCGTTTCCCGTAGTGGGATCGTGGTCATAACTGGCGGCGGCGGTCAAAACGTTGCGAATGGCGATCTATGTGCAGAAGAAGGTCTCGAGCTTGCCATCCTGGGCGATGACACTAGGACGAACCTGGAGCAACTCCTACCCCCCGTTAACCAGAGCACGGTTAACCCTATAGATAGTCCGGCAGCATTATACAGTCCCGAGATACTTCATCAAGTCATGCAGATACTAGGTAGCGATCCCAATGTCAGAACAGTCATACTTGAGATGAGCATCTTCTTCCAGCAGAGGGCAACTCCGGAAGTCAAGTCAGCAATAAGGAAGTGCATTGCAGGGTTTAATAGCGATTATCCAGGCAAAGCGGCTGTTGTTGCTGTACGGGGGTCGGAGTTGAGTGGTGGCGATGCGTCGGCTCTGCGAAGTGCCTTCATCGAGCCTGGCATAACGGCTTACGGCTCTTTGCGTTCCGCTAGTCGTGCCTTGTATCGGCTTGGCCTATACTCTCAGTCATCAATTGAAGATAGATCGGACTAAGACCATGATTGGCGCAAGTCATTCCGGCTATCGACCTCTATCTCTGGACGGAGTGCCCTTGTTCTCATTACCACCTACGATGAGAGAGCTCCTGCCCTAGGAGGTGCACCCCAACCTTATCTTCTGGACCAGTCATAATGTTAGCCCTGCGGTTTGTCTGGCCAGTGATGCGTACTCCACGGGGGCCAGGTTGTCCAGGGCTACATGGGGGCTAGTTATCGATGCTTCTCTTCATACATTCATCGCTGCTGGGGAGACCACAAGTTCAGGACTACCCCATTCAGAGGCTTGGTGTCCACTATTGACATCCGAGCCCAGTGCTGCCGGAGGCACGGGGCATGCGAGCAGCTTCTTGTCGGTCCTTAAATGCCGGAGAGGAAAGGAGGCGAATCATGACAGCAGCCGAGGGAACAGAAAGACAGTTCACCACATGGTCGGGGATCCCGATCAAAGAACTGTATACCCCAGAGGATGTGCAGGATCTGGACTATGATCGGGATATCGGTTTCCCCGGGGAACCGCCCTTTACCCGGGGAGTCTACCGCAATATGTATCGCGGAAGGCAGTTCACCATAAGGCGGTTCACTGGGGTTGAGACTCCCGAAGACACCAACCAGCTCTATCGCCACGAGATAGAGCTGGGACAGACGGGGCTTGCCATTGCTCCTGATGTTCCTACGTCGACAGGGCTTGATTCTGACAACCCCAGGTGCAAAGGTGATGTCGGCTTCTGTGGCGTGCCCATAGACTCCATTCAAGATATGGAGATCATTTTTGATGGTATCCCTTTAGACAAGATCACGACTTGGACGTATACCGTTCCTCTGACGGCCATGTATCTGGTGAATGCTGAGAAGAGGGGATACGATCTGAAGCTCGTAGGGGGCTCAACCCCGAGCCTGGGTTGGGCCACCCCAAGTGCTCTCGATACCCCGTGGGAGGTGGCCATCGACGGGTGGAAGAGAGAATCCATGGACTTCGCGGAATGGACTGCAGAGCATGTGCCCAAGTGGCACAGCACGAGCGTCAGTGTCTATGCCCCCAAAGACAATGGCTTCAATTGCATCCAGGAACTGGGTGTCCTGCTGGGTACCGCGATTACGGCTGCCGATGCATGGAAAGAGAGAGGAAGGATGCCTCTGGAGGTCTTCTTCAGACGCATAGCCTTTGAAATGGCCACGGCCAGTGACTTCTTTGAGGAAATATGCAAACTGAGAGCCGGCCGGCGTATGTGGACGAAGATTTGTACAGAAAGGTATGGTATCACGGACCCAAGTCTTATGCAGTTCAGAGTGCGCTGTCAGACTCAAGGCTCTACTAATACTATTGACGAGCCCTTGAACAATCTTATACGTATTGCCTTCGGTATGCTCGCCTCCACTTTGGGAGGGGCACAATCGCTGCATGCCAACGGCTACGATGAGGCGCTCTGCATACCTACGGACCAATCCATGCTGCTTTCCATCAGAACACTGCAGATAATTCAAGAAGAGATAGATGTAACCAGCACCGTAGATCCGTTAGCTGGGTCCTATTATGTAGAGTGGCTCACCAATGAACTGGAGAAGGGCACCTGGGCCTATCTGAAGAAGATCGAGGACATGGGGGGAATGATAGCCGCCATCAAATCGGGATTCTTCGTCAATGAATTCAAGAGGGCCAATTACGACTGGGTACATAGGATAGAGACTGGCGAGAGGGTGGTAGTTGGCGTAAACAAGTATCGGCTTCAGCCGGAGGAGGTGCCTTACCAGGTGCCGGTTTACAGATTTGAACCCACATGCCGCGATAGACAAATCGACCGGGTGAAGAAGCTGAGGCGGGATCGGGACAATGACAGAGTAGGAAAGGCCCTCAAAGAGTTGGAGCAAGCCTGCCGCGGCAATGAGAACACCTTCCCACTGGTCATGGAATCATTCAGAGCCTACGCTACCCTCCAGGAGGTGTGCGATGTGTGGCGTGAAGTCTATGGGCTGAATCCTCATTCTCGGATGCAGATCTAGAGAAGGAGGCGGTCATGGCGAAAGAGAAGAGAGTTAGGGTCTTGATGGCCAAGCCGGGCGTGGACGGGCACTACCGGGGTATGTTCGTGGTCAGTATGGCTTTGCGAAGCGCAGGTTTTGAGGTCATCTATGGCGGAAACATGTCACCCCCTGAGATCGCCAGCACGGCTGCTCAGGAAGACGTTGATGTGGTGGGGTTGAGTCTGCTGACTGGAGACGTTAGGACATGGGTTGTCGACACTATCAAGGAGCTGAAGGAAAACGGCAAGGGAGACGTGCTGCTGCTACTGGGTGGTCTCATATTCGAGCATGATGTCCCCGAGTTGAGAAAGATGGGCGTGCATGGCATTTTCACCTCAAGAAACCCACTGAGTGAAATTGTGGAATTCGTCCGCAAGAATACCTCGGCTGAATCTGGCGTCGCAACCGAGCTACGCTAAAGCGGGGATACGAGACTGATTGGGGGACCGCATCGAGATCCTGCAGCAGCAATCTCAGTAGTTGTTGGTGCCGCACTGGCAATGGGGTGCCAGGTGAACTGGGAGACGTCTCAGGGTGGCAGGGGGATTACTTCTTGAATGGAATCCACATACCCCCGACGACGATGCCATCCATACCGTTTCGGTTGCGCCAATGCCGTTGATAACCGCTGGCCAGAGCACCCAAGATTGGAAGGATGGCGACGGGTTATTCTGTGCCTGCGGCCGATTATGCGTATTTGTCTATTCTTTCTTTGACCGTGACTAGGCGTGACCAATAAGTGAGGGAACTCAGCCGTGAATACAAAGGGGAATCCACTGCTGCCGGTACCGTCCCGTCCCGATAACGCCTATGACCCTGTCGAGAAGGTTTGGGATGCCTCGGGGCAAGCAACGACCGAGAGGTTGGGCACCGGTCTTCTGATTGGAAGTCGGCTCACAGCCCATGGTCATGCGGACTGCCTGGACAGGTTCCGCTGCCAGAAGGACCCCGAACCATGATCGTCTTGACTGGCATAATCCTTTCCTCCCCGAACGGCCGAACGCCCGTGATCGTCAGTGGTCCAAAGTCCTTGGAGACTGGCAGGACCGCCGTGTGTATTTTCGTGCCTGTCGGAGGCTAATTTCTTGCCAATAGCTGGCTAGGCACGAACCGTAAGTCAGTACCATCGTGGTCAACCCCCCGGTTGCCAAACTCAGGTCGGAATTCCCGGTTGTCACAGCAAGCAATAGCACTTGCATATCGACGGCTCGGACAACAGTGCCCCGGATGAACCCGTCCGGCACTGCTTATCATTGCCATACCTGCGGTACTTGATGCCCGGGACATTTGGATGGTAACCGTACACGCTAGAGTTGTCCGCTTCCAGCCTGTTTGCTGCTGTCATAGAACCCAGTGGTATCATGATTGGGAGCTATCGAAGAATGGTGATCAGGCGTTGGCATCCACCGTTGTCAACGTGGCAGATTAAGAAAGGGGGTACGAATTGAAGGTAGAAAGGCTCGACCACATCCACATCTATGTGAAGGATCACGAGAAGGCCGTCAAGCGATTCGAGCAGTTGCTGGGAGTGGAGTTCGAGATTCTTACAGAGGAGGTAGGCCAGCAGGGAATAGACTTGAAGGACGCCTATTCCACCATAGGAATCGACATTCTTCAGGCCCTGTCTCCAGAGCATCCCATAGCCAAAGCTATTGAGCGGTCAGGGGAGGGGCTGACGGGTGGAGTCTCATTCAAAGTCCCAGACATCGAAGTCGGCATTGCCCACTTCCAGTCGAAGGGGATGACACTCCTGGGTAGAATAGAGATGGGTGGCATAAAGGAAGCCTGGTTCCATCCCAAGGATGCGCACAACGTGCTCATTGAGCTCTGCGAATACGATGCAGAGAACGCACTTGAAGCATCACGGCAGAAGCAGCCGTAGGCGGCCGGTAACGTGAGCGGTTCGTTCGCCGTTTCTATTACGGGGATGTCCCACGTTCGCCGTTATGCTTCCGTTCCTTTTCGCCACCCCGAACCTTTAGCAGCCAGGCCCGCCGCTGCATAATACTATCGCCAGAACCAGCCAATCCTTCTCTTGAAGTAGTAGCCTGCGCACAGGCCCAGAAGCAGACCGCCGAGGTGGGCCTGCCAAGCCACATTGGGAAAGAGGGAGATTATGAAGCAGCCACCAACCACCGCGCCCCAAAGAGGTACGGGATAGGGTATCGGAAACACGAGGACCCTGGCTTTGGGACGGATCACGGCCAAGGCTCCTCCCACAGCGAACACCGCCCCGGAAGCCCCGATCCCTGTGTGAAGAGGGTCGGCCAGAAGCAAATACAGCGCATTACCGATCAGCCCGCCCAGGAAGTAGACCGCTAGCAACCGCTCCTCGCCCACGAGGAGGGTCAGGTACTTCCCGAAGAAGTACAGAGTGAGCATGTTGGCCAGGATGTGCCACAGGCCTTTGTGGACGAACATGCTGGTGACGATGGTCCACGGCCTGTCCGAGAAGCTGTCCGGCTGCAGCCCAAGAGAGTAGACAAGGTCAGGGTCTCCAGTGGTTGCCACGAACATCAATACGTTCAGACCTATCAGGACCCAAAGGCCAATTGGTTGGTACCTACGGAATCTCCTTGACATCCTCTACCATTTCCCTGTGTGCCGGGATGGAGTCCTCCCCAGTGAAACGGCGAAACTCGTCGTCGCTATGGTATCCGGATGGAGTGTAGCATCAGCACTACACTGGATGAAAGGCAACAAGTCTGCCCACCACACACAGGATAGGCATTTCTGCATAGGGAAGTGTTACAATGGCGCGGGGTCTGTTTGCGTTGAAACTTGTTCAGAAGGGGAGCGACATGAATGATTGTCCGTCCGTCCACAGCACCATCTACCGCCGGGGCATGGCTGCCAATCCTTCAGCCTGGGAGAACCTCAACACTACGGCCCTTCAGGGTGCAGGGCCGCTGCAGGAGAGCATCGACGCCGTCTTCGACAACGAGCTGCTCGAAGCAGGAGGCGAATACGGGATCCCAGACGCCGGTGACCCAGTACAGATCGACTGGCTTCAGATAACCCACGGCCGCGGTACCACCGAGATCACCGTCTACAACCGCGCCATCATGCTGTTCCATACGGAGAACCAGATATACCCGCGCATGCACCGACTCTGCTCTGGCATCGAAAGGCAGGCGGGTCAATGACAATAGTACATGATCAGGACACCGTGCACCAGATCAAGGTCTTGTTGCTTGAGATAGAGCCGCCGGTCTGGCGTCGCTTTCTTGTCCCCTCCAACGTCACTCTGCACCGCCTGCACCTGGTCCTGCAGGCAGTGATGGGTTGGACCAACTCGCACCTTTACAGGTTCGAGATCGGAACCAGGGAGTACGCACAGCCTGACCCCGACAACGAGTTCTATGAGCTGCCCTTCAGGAACTCGTACCGGGCCAGGCTGGGCCGTCTGGCGGGGAACAGGGGGAGCGTCTTCCTCTATGAATATGATTTCGGTGATAGCTGGGTCCACCAACTGGTGGTGGAGGACATCCTGGAGCGCGAGCCCGGCAGGCGGTACCCGGTCTGCCTGGCTGGAGAGCGTGCCTGTCCACCCGAGGACTGCGGTGGCCCTTTCGGGTATGCCGACTTGCTGGAGATCATAGCCGACCCTGAGCACGAGGAGCACCTGGACATGATGACATGGGTTGGCGGCCGCTTCGATCCGGAGGCGTTCCACATAGCAGCGGTGAACCGGGAGCTCTACTCCATGCGGCTGAGGTAGACACGGCGACGGCCCGGAGGCCAACTCTGCCTGACCGAGACTTGCTACGGGGGATGGATGAGAGGGCGTAGAGGTTACGGTATGGGAGCCCAGCCGGAGACCAGGCTGATGCCGGCCATCTTCAGCAGTACCTTCGAGGACAGAGACCTAAGGACAGAAGTCAACGGGGTGTCACTGGTAGATGCTCTCATGGAGGTCGTTCCTGAGGTACCGGATTACACGTCGATGAGGAAGGACGTCCCCATCCATATTCGCTCGCGGAACCTCATAGAACTGCAGTACGGTTTCGTTGATCGGAGGATGCACTTCCTGAAGGACTTGGCCGACCGATTCGGGATGCCTATGTCGACCATAGCCGTTTGTTATGCAAAGGTAATGAAGTCGTTACGTAGCTTCGGTGTCAGGGGAGGACTCCAGCCCTATGTCAAGAGGGAACCGGCCTGAGGCGCTGTTGCCTGGTATTGTGCACGGACAAGGAGTGAATGGGGGTCAGGATGGTGACAGATGCTCCGAAGCACGCAGTCACTGAGGAAGCGTCTCCGATATCCCATCAATGCGGTCGAGGATGCTGACATCGGCATTGAAAGGGACGTGCAGAAGAAGGTGGATGGTTGTTTGGTCAGGGTAGGGAGGTGAGGGGGATTTCTGAGGGCGCAGTGGCGGCTCATCTGCACGGGGCATGATGTCCGTTCAGAGCTGTATTTGCCCAGTCGCTGTGGCCACTTGACCATCAGTTGAGCCGATGCTGGCTCACTACAGAGGGAAACGTTGTACGCGGACAGGCTGCTAGAGGCGAAGTTGCTCACTTGAGGCCGCAAGGGCGGGCCTTAGCAAATTCAGTCAGAAGACTAAGAAGGACATTGTTGGTCCAGATGTCTGGACATTGGGCCTCATGCGGGGGTCTCAGAATGGTGCATGGCGACCTCGTAGCGAAGCAGCATGTCAGTCCCGGGGTAGGTGGTGCCGAGCCGGTTGAGGTCGGCGCAAAGACC
>Ga0180432_10008587_pt1 | contig 12666 bp, 5 predicted proteins | sample SS_ome_10_FD_132414 | JGI IMG/M metagenome (GOLD analysis project Ga0180432, IMG submission 132414) | Hypersaline lake sediment archaeal communities from the Salton Sea, California, USA - SS_1_MS_2 metaG | ecosystem: Environmental > Aquatic > Non-marine Saline and Alkaline > Hypersaline >...
ACCCGTTCCAGCGCCGCCTGCAACCGCGCGTCGATCGTGGTGGCATGGCGGCCGGCCAGCGGATCGGCGGCGCGCAGCCGGTCGGCCAGATGCGGGGCCAGCGCCGGGAACGGCCGGCGCGCCCGCGGCACCGGTTCGGTTCGCGCCGCCGCGGCGGCGCCGGCGCCGATCACGCCCAGCTTCGCCATCCGGTCCAGCACCCGGTCGCGCGCCGCTTCTGCCGCGCCCGGCGCCCGGTCGGGCCGCCGCGCCTCGGGCGCCTGCGGCAGCGCGACCATCAGCGCCGCCTCCGCCGGGGTCAGCCGGGCCGGTTCCTTGCCCAGCCAGGCCAGGGTCGCGGCGCGCAGCCCTTCCAGGTTGCCGCCGTAGGGCGCCAGCCGCAGGTAAAGGCCGAGGATCTCGTCCTTCGTCAGCCGCCGTTCCAGCGCCAGCGCCACCCGCACCTGCCGCAGCTTGCCCGCAAGCCGCCCGGTTCCGCCGTCTTCCAAAAGCCGCGCGACCTGCATCGTCAGCGTCGATCCACCCGAGACGATCCGCCCCGCCCGCAGCGCCTGCCAGCCGGCGCGCAGCACCGCGCGCGGGTCCACCCCGGCGTGATCGCGAAAGCGCCGGTCCTCCCAGCCGATCAGCATCTCCAGAAACAGCGGATCGACCGGCCCGGGCCGCATCCGCCAGCGCCCGTCGGCCACGGTATAGGCGCGCATCAGGCTGCCGTCGCGCGCCGTGACCTCGACCGAGGTTTCCACCGCCAGCGCCGGCAGGTCGGTGCGCGCGATCCACAGGTCGGCGGCATCGCGCAGCCCCGCCGCCAGCGCCAGCGCCGCGGCCAGCGCGAAGACCGCCCGCGCCCGGATCACGGCGTCACGGTCACCCGGCCCGCATCGGTCCAGGCGCGGCGGTCGGGGCGATACATGTCCTCCACGCTCGCCGCCGGATGGTGGAACGAGCCGGGCGAGACGGCGCGCACCACGTAGGCCAGCCGGAACGGCGCGGTGCCGCCCCAGTCCACCGCCGCGCGGAACCGGTCGGCGCGGAACTCGGCCATCCGGGTCGGTGCCGTCGCGCCAAGCCAGGCGAAGCCGCCGGTCTCGCCACCCGAGATCAGCGCGGGATTGTCGATCTCGAATCCCGCCGGCAGCGGGGCGTCCACGATCAGCCGGCCCTCGGCCGGCTCGAAGGGCGTGACCTCGATGACCGTGACCATCCGTGTGCCGCGCGGCACAAGCGCCGGGTCCACCGGCTCGCCCTCGGTGGTGAAATGGTCACGCCGGATCGCGTAGCCGCGCCCGCCCGCCGGGTCCGGGGTTTCGGGCACCCCGAACGTGGTCAGCGTCAGCACCTCGTCGCGCGCGGTGCCGTTGCCGGCCACGATCGGGCCGTCCAGCGTGTCGGCCTCCAGCATCCGCACCAGCGGGCCGGTCACGGACGCACCGTTCAGCGTGAAGCCCTCCGCGCGCGGCGCGTCGATCAGCGCGCGGCTGGCCAGCAGCGCCCAGACCTGTTCCTGCGTCGACAGCCGACCTTCGCCCAGCCCCTCGGCCAGCGCGGCCTCCAGCGCCGGCGCCCCGGCGGCGGCGGAACCGGCCTCGGCCGCCAGCGCCAGAACCCCGGCCACGTCGCGCAGCGCGCTGCCGTAGTCGGCCCGCCAGACCGTCGCCTCCTCCGCGCCCTCGGCCATCCGCAGTGCGCGGGCGAACATCGCCTCGGCCCGCGTCGGATCGCCATAGGCGGCCAGCGCCGCGCCCAGTTGCGCCAGCGCCAGCGGGCTGTCGAAGGCCTCGGCCTTCACATCGGCATAGTAGCGCAGATCACCCACCGCCGCCGCCCCCTCGCGCGCCAGCACCATCAGCGCATAGGCCAGATCGGCCCCGCCCCTGTCAAAATCGGGCGCGTAGTTCACCCGGTTGCGCAGGTTGTCGAGCGCCATGCGGAACGCGGCCTCGGGCACCGCGTGCCCTTCGGCCCGCGCCCGGCTGAGGAAATCGGTGACATAGGCATCCAGCCAGAAATCCCCCGACTCGGGTCGCCACAGGCCGAAACCGCCGGCGGCGGACTGGTTCAGCAGCACCGCGCCGATCGCCTCGTCGATCCGGCGGTCGATGTCCGCCTCGGTGCCCAGCCCCATCGCCCGGGCCACCGACGACAGGTAAAGCAGCGGCAGCGCGCGCGATGTCACCTGTTCGGTGCAGCCGTAGGGATAACGGTCAAGCGCGGCCAGAAGGCCCGGCGCGTCGAACCGCGCCACCGGCCCGATCGCCAGCACCGCCTGCCCGGTGCCGGGCCGGAAGCCCGCGAAGATATCCGGGGTGACGGTGAACGCCTGCCCCGCGGCCAGCGTGAAGCGGCTTTGCCGCAGCACCGGCGGATCGGTCGCGCGAATCTCCAGCGGCACTTCGCGGGTCAACACCCGCCCCGCCGGTGTCGTGAGGGTGACGCGGATCGCCCCGGTCCCCGTCGCCCCGGGCGCGACCAGCGGCAGGTCCAGCGCCGCGCGGCCGCCCTCGGCGAGGTCAAGGCCGGACGGCACCGGGCCCAGCGCCACACCCTGCGCCGTGACATCCAGCCCCATGCGCCCGGCCGGGCCGGAGGCATGGGCGAATTCCAGCAGAAGCCGGCTTTCGTCGCCCGGCGCAAGGAACCGTGGCGCCGAGGCGGTGACGACGACGGGATCGCGCACCAGCACGTCGGCACCGGCCTGCCCCACCCCGCTGTCCGACCACACCACCGCCATCAGCCGCACCGTGCCGTTGAAGGCGGGCAGGTCGAACGTCGTTTCCACCCGGCCGTCGGGCCCGACCGGCAGGGGGCCGGCGAAGAAAGCGACCAGGTCTTCGGTCGGCGGCGGCGCCTCGCTCCGCGCGGCGCTGCCGGCATCACCGCCCTGCCGGATCCGGCCCATCGCGCCGGCCTGCCCGTCGATCAGCCGGCCGTACAGGTCGCGGATCGCCACGCCAAGCCGGCGCTGCCCGAAATAGTGCCCCTGCGGGTCCGGCGCGTCGTGGCCGGTAAGGTTGAGGATGCCCAGATCGACCGCGGCGATGGTGGCAAAGGCCGCCTCGCCCTCGGCGATACCCTCGACGGTCAGCGCCACCGGCAGCGGGCCGCGCGGGTCGGCCTCGGCCGGCACCTCGAAAGCCGCCCGCAGCGCGCGGTCGCCGGGATCGACGGCGGCATGGGCGATGCCCAGCGCCCGGACGGGCGCGCGGCCGGCCTCGGCCGCCAGCGGCCGGATCACGGAGGCCGCGACATAGGCGCCCGCGCCCCAGTCCTCCGTCACCGGCAGGTCGACGGTGTTCTCGCCCGCCGTCACCGGCACCGCGACCATGTCGATCAGCCGGCTGCCCAGAACGGTGACCAGCGCCACGCCATCGGCCGGCGCCTCGATCCGGGCAACTGCCGTGTCGCCGGGGCGGTAGGCCGGCCGGTCCAGCCCCACGGTCAGCGCATCGGGCGTGTCGGCCGCCGCGCCCTCGGCCACGTACCAGCCCGCGGTGAACGGGACCGAGGCGGCGGCGGCCCCGCCGCGGGTTTCCAGCACCAGTTCGTATTCGCCGCGCCCGACCGGCACCGCGATGTCCTGCGCCGCGCCCGGCGCAAGGTCGATCTCGGCGCCGGCGACGCGGCTGCGGCGGGTCGTGACCTCCCAGTTCCACTGGCCGTAGAGCGAATACCACTGGTAGCGCCGCTCCACCCGGTTCAGCACCCAACGCGCCGCCAGCGCGGCCCCGGCCCCGTCCGGGCCGATCGCCGCCAGCCGGAACCGCGCCTCGCCGCCATCGGGCACCGCGCCGCCCTCGAACAGCGGGCGGATTGCCGGCAGCGGCCGGTCGGGCAGCGCCAGCCGGTCCACCCGGCGTTCGACCGGGCGGCCCGAACCCTCGCTGAGCCTGAGCGCGATCCGCGCCGTCATCGGCTGCGTCACCTCGGGCAGGTCGGGCAGGTCCAGCACGATCCGGGCCCGGCCCCCGGCATCGGTCACCGCGCCGGGCGTCGCATCGCCCCAGCGCGGGCCGGTCTCGTCATGCCGGCCGAAGCGGTAGCCCTCCCAGCCCGGCACGGCATCGGCGGGCGCCAGCCGCAGGTCGCCTTCCACCGCCAGCCCGGCGCCCGGCGCGCCGTAGAGGTAGCGCGCCGCGATGTCGATTCCGGCGCTGCCGCCCAGTTCCAGCGGCCCCTCCGCCAAGGTCAGTTCCGCGTCGATCCGTTCGGGCAGGAAATCTTCCACCAGCAGCCGCGCGGCGGCAAGCGGCGGGGCCTTCGGATCGGCCAGCACCTCCAGCCGCCAGGCGCCGCGCGGCACCGCGGGCGCGAGATCGAAGGCCAGCGCAAGGCCGCCGGCCGGCCCGGCGGTGACGGCCTGGCGCGCATGCTCCACCCCGTCGGGGCGGATCAGCCGCGCGGTCAGCGGCAGGCCGGGAATCGCGCGCGCGGCAGGATCACGGGCCAGCGCGGTGGCCCGCAGCACCTCGCCGGGCCGGTAGGCGCCCCGGTCGGTGGCGAGGAACAGGTCGATCGGCGGCGCGGGCGCGCGGCCGGCCACCCCCCGGTCGGAGAGGTCGAATTCCGGATCGGTCAGCGGCAGGAAGGCGAAATCCGCCTCGCCCGCGGACACGGTGACCAGCGCCGGGGCCGCACCATCGCGGCCCGCTGCCAGCGCCGCGCCGAAAACGGCATGGCCCGCCGCGTCGGTCTCGGCCTCGGCCAGCACCGCGTTGGCGTTGGAAACCAGCCGCACGGTCAGCCCGGCGCGCGCCGCGGCATCCGACAGGCCGCGCACGAAGACATGCAGCCCGTCGGTGCCCTGCAAGACCGTCATCCCGAGATCGGAGACGACGAACCATTGCGTCGCCGCCGGCCGGTCCCAGGTATTCTGGCCGGGCACCTGCGCCTCCAGCGCGTAGACGCCGGGCGCCAGCGCGCCGGCAAGCCCCGCCACCGGCAGCCGCGCGGTCATCTCGCGGTTGACCTGCATCGGCACCTCGGCCGCGCCGCGCCAGATCTCCTCGGCCACGTCGGTGGCGAAGACCTCGGTCTGCCAGGCGTCGAGCGGGCGGGCGAACCAGCCCTCGCGCAGCGCGCGCACGAGGTTGCGATCCGATACCCGGCGCAGCACCAGCGCGATCTCGTCGGCATTGACGGTGACCACCGGCAGCCCGGCATCGGGCGTCTGCGGCAGCACGTAGGCGCGGCCGGGGAACCGGACGGCGGGCGCCCGGTCGCGCACATAGGCGGTGATCTCCACGTCACGGGCCGTAACCTCGCCCGAGGCGGCGGGCAGCCCGTCGCGGAACACCAGCCGGTAACGCTTGCCGTGTTCGACACCGGAGACGCACAACCGCGTCCCCTCAGGCTCCACGGCCAGCCCGGCCTCGGGCAGCGCCACGAAGGGCGCGAAATCCACACCCGCGGCCAGCGGCGCGCTGAGCTCCGCGCAGATCCGGGGCAGGGCCGCATCGCTTTCGACCGCGTGATCGACGATCCGGAACCCGAATCGCGCCCGTGCGTCGGCCAGCCGCTCGGCGATGTCGGCGCGGGGCGACAGCGCATCGGCAAGGCGCAGGGCGGCCACCGTGTCGTCGCCACGGCCGACGGCCTCCAGCGCATCGGCCAGCACCAGCAGCGACGCCGCCGCCACCCGGTCATCCCGGGCGCGCAGATAGGCGTTGACGGCAGCCGACACCGCGCGGCCATCGGCGGCGGCGCGGTCGGATCGCGCCGCGATCGGTTGCGCAAGGGTCAGCCGCGCGTAATCGGCCCAGAGATCGGCGGCGTCCGACAGCGCCGCCGCCCCGGCCATGAAGCGCGCGGCGGCGGCGAGGTTTCCGGCGGCTTCCGCGCGGCGCGCGGACCCGGCCAGTGCGCCGGGGTCAAGGCCGGCGGGCGGCGCGACGCGGCCGATCTCCCGCGCCTGGTCCAGCGCGGCGGCGCGGTCGGCCGGGCCGAGCATGTCGAGCGCGGCGGCGCGGTCGCGGGCCACGGCCTCGGCCCCGGCCGGCGGTGCCAGCACCCGGCCGGAAACCGCGCCGGCGAAGGCCACGGCCGCGGCGGCCGCCGACTTCGGGAAACAGGCCCGCGCCGGACGGTTGAAGGTGAAGGCAAGGCACCCCGGATCGGCAAGGCAGGCGGCCTCGCAGCCCGCCAGCGTCGTGTCGAGGATCTGCGCCAGATCGTTGCCGGGCAGATCGACATCCTCGGCCAGCACCGCCCGCCGTTCCGGCAGCAACCGCTGTTCCTGCGCCAGCCCCGGCGCCACGCCGGCCAGAACCGCGAGCAGCAGAATCGGAAATCGCGAAAAGACGCCTGCCAGCATGGTCTTACCCTCCCCGGGGTCGTCGGTTCTGGCAATGCTCGCACCGCGCCACCCGGCTGGCAAGGCAGCGGTGCGTCCGACCCGGCCCGCTTAAGATGATGTTCACCGTCTTTGGACAAGAGTGAGCCGAGCCCCTGCCCGGCGGGTCCGGCGCGGGCGGAGAACGGTATGGACCTTGTAGAAAAGCTTGCCAACGAGCGCCGCGCCCGGCTGGCCGCGGAGCGCCTGCTCGAACAGAAGAAACGCGAGCTGTTCAAGGCGAACCAGCAGCTCGCCGTGCATGCGCGCGCCCTGTCGGACCAGGTCGTGGCGCAGCGCGAGGGCCTGCAACGCGCGATCGGCGAGGCCGAGACGCTGAAGGGCGAGAACGTCCGCGCCCAGGGCGAGGTGGTGGCGGCGCAATCGGCCGCGCAAAGCGCCCAGCGCCGGCTGTGGCAGGCGCTGGAAACCGTGCCCGACGGCTTTGCCGTGTTCGACGCGAAGATGCGGCTGGTGGTGGCGAACCGCGCCTACCTGCAACTCTTCGACGGCGTCGAGGGGATCGAGCCGGGCATGACCTACGACATGATCCTCAAGATCTTCGCCACCGAGGGGATCGTGGACCTGGAGGGGATGGAACCGGTCGACTGGCATCACGAGATGGTCGCGCGGGTGTCGCTGCAGCAGATCCCGGCCAAGACGATGCGGCTTTACAACGGGCAATACGTCAAGCTGATCGACCGGCGCGGCGAGGATGGCGACCTTGTCTGCCTCGTGCAGGACATCACGCCGATGATCCAGCGCGAGGCCGAACTGCGCGAGGCCCGCGACGCCGCCGAGGCCGCGAACCGCGCCAAGTCGGCCTTCCTGGCCAACATGAGCCACGAGATCCGCACGCCGATGAACGGCGTCGTCGGCATGGCCGAGCTGATGTGCGAATCCGACCTGTCGGAGGAACAGCGGCTTTACGCGGAAACCATCAAGTCCTCGGGCGAGGCGCTGCTGGTCATCATCAACGACGTGCTCGACTATTCGAAGATCGAGGCGGAGAAGATGAAGCTCTACCCCGAGCCCTTCGACCTCGAACGCTGCATCCACGAGGTGCTGGTGCTGCTGCAACCCTCGGCGCGGGACCGGGGCGTCAAGCTGCTTGTCGATTTCGACATGTTCCTGCCCACCCGCTACGTCGCCGATCCGGGCCGGATGCGGCAGGTGCTGACCAACCTGATCGGCAACGCGGTCAAGTTCACGCAGGAGGGCCACGTGCTCGTCCGGGTCGTGGGCGTCGGCGCCGGGGACGGCGCGCAGGAGCTGCACATCACCGTCGAGGATACCGGGATCGGCATCGCCCCCGAACACATCGACCACATCTTCGGCGAGTTCAACCAGGTCGAAAGCCAGTCGAACCGCAAGTACGAGGGCACCGGCCTCGGCCTCGCGATCACCCGGCAACTGATCGAGATGATGGGCGGGTCGGTCTGGGTGGAAAGCGAGTTGGGCGAGGGATCGTGCTTCGGCTTCAAGCTGCCGCTGCCGGTCGCCGAGGAACCGCTGGTCGAAACCCCGGCCGCGCCGCTCAACCTGCGTTGCGCGCTTGTGGTCGACGACCTGCTGATCAACCGCGTGATCCTCGAACGCCAGCTTCAGACCTACGGCATGCAGGTCACGCTGTGCCGGTCCGGTGACGAGGCGTTGCGCGCGGTCGACGAGACGGGAACCGGCTTCGACATCGTGCTCACCGATCACGAGATGCCCGACATGGACGGGCTGGAACTGGCCGAGAAACTGCGCGAACGCGGGCTGGAGAAACCGATCCTGCTGTTGTCCTCGAACCCCGACCGGGCGCAGGAGTCGGCGGGCAAGGCGGCGGTCGCGGCGCTGCTGAAAAAGCCGATCCTGCGGTCCGACCTGTTCCGGGTGCTGCAGGAAATCTCCGGCGCCGCGCCGGAGGAACCGGCACCGCCGCAGCAGGCCGAACCGCCGGCCGCACCCGCGCCGGTCGAGCGGCGCCAGATGCGGGTTCTGGCCGCCGAGGACAACCGCACCAACCAGCTTGTCTTCCGCAAGATGATCAAGGAGTTCGACATCGAGCTGGAATTCGCCAACAACGGCCGCGAGGCGGTGGAGCTTTACCAGAGCTTCCGGCCGGACCTCGTGTTCATGGACATCTCGATGCCCGAGATGGACGGGCGCGAGGCGACACGCACGATCCGCGGGATCGAGGCGACGGGCGGCCTTGCCCGCACCCCGATCGTGGCGCTGACCGCGCATGCGATGGATGGCGACAGCGCGTCGATCTTCGAGGCCGGGGTCGACCACTACCTGACCAAGCCGCTGAAGAAGGCCGCCATCGCCGAACGGATCTGCGCTGCCGCGACGGAAGATTGCCGGCCGCCGGCGCCCGAGACCGTCACCGCCGCGCAGTAGCGACGACGCCGGGCTACGCCTCGTCGATCACGGCCAGGAACGCCGCGCCGAACCGGTCGAGCCGGGCCGGGCCGAGGTTGCCGGCGCGGTCGAGCTCTTCCATCGACCGGGGCCGGGCCCGCGCGATCCGCCTGAGCGCGGCGGGCGAACACGACAGCGGCCGGTGGGTGCCGTCGGCGCCGCGGGCCAGCCGCGCCTCCGCCTCGGCCAGCCGGTCGTAAAGCGCGCCGGCGGGCTGGCCGGCCAGGCTGCGGCGCGCCGGATGGACCGGCGCCGCAGCCGTCTCGCCGGCGACGACGGCGAGGAAATCGGCGCCGTAGCGTTCGAGTTTCTTGGCGCCGACGCCGGTGATCGCGGCCATCTGGTCCAGCGTGGCGGGCCGGCGTTCGGCCATCTCTATCAGCGTGCGATCGGGGAAGATCACGTAGGCCGGCACCCCCGCCGCCTCGGCCAGCGCCCGGCGCCGGGCCTTGAGCGCGGACAGCAGCGGCGCGTCCTCTTCCGCCACCAGCGTGCGCACCGCCGGGGTGCGGGCGGCCTTTCGCACGCTGTCGCGGCGCAGCGTCACGCCCGCCTCGCCGCGCAGGACCGGGCGCGCGGCCCCGGTCATCCTGAGCGCGCCATGGCGTTCGGGATCTGGGCGCACGAGGTCATGGCCCATCATCTGCCTGAACACCGCCGCCCATTCCGTGCGGGTCAGATCGCGGCCGACGCCGAAAGTGGGCAGATCGTCGTGCCGCCGGGCGCGGACCTTGTCGGTGACGGTGCCGGTGAGAACGTCGGTCAGATGCCCGACGCCGAAGCTTTCGCCGGTGCGCAGGATCGCCGACAGCGCCTTGCGCACCGGTTCGGTCGCATCGAAGGTGTCGGGCGGCGCGTCGCACAGGTCGCAGGCGCCGCAGGGCGCGCTGTCTTCGCCGAAATAGGCCAGCAACCGCTGGCGGCGGCAGGAAATCGCCTCGGCCAGCCCCAGAAGCGCGTTCAGCCGCGCATGATCGGCGGCCTTGCGTTCGGGCGGCGCGAGGCCTTCGTCGATCTGGCTGCGGCGCAGGCGGATGTCGTCGGCGCCGTAGAGCGTAAGCGTTTCGGCCGGCGCGCCGTCGCGGCCGGCGCGGCCGATCTCCTGGTAATAGGCCTCGATCGATTTCGGCAGGTCGGCATGGGCAACCCAGCGGATGTCGGGCTTGTCGATGCCCATGCCGAAGGCCACGGTGGCGACCACGATCAGCCCGTCCTCGCGCTGGAACCGGGTTTCCACCTGCCGCCGGTCCTCGGCCTCCATGCCGCCGTGGTAGTGGCAGGCGGCGTGCCCGGCCTCGACCAGCGCGCGGGCCAGGGTTTCGGTCTTGGCCCGCGTGCCGCAATAGACGATGCCGGACTGGCCCTTGCGCGCCGCGGCGAAAGACAGGATCTGGCGGCGCGGTTCGTCCTTGGCGGCGAAGGCGAGGTGGATGTTCGGCCGGTCGAAGCCACGCAGATAGGTTTCCGGCGCGACCCCGTCGAACAGGCGCCGGGTGATTTCCTCGCGCGTTTCGGCATCCGCGGTGGCGGTGAAGGCGGCAAGCGGCAGGTCGAGCGCCCGGCGCAACTCGCCGATGCGCAGGTAGTCGGGGCGGAAATCATGGCCCCACTGGCTGACGCAATGCGCCTCGTCCACCGCGATCAGCCCGGTGCCGATCCGCCGCAGCAGGCCCAGCGTCGCGGCCGAGGCCAGCCGTTCCGGCGCCATGTAGAGAAGCTTGAGCCGCCCGTCGTCGAGCGCGGCGAAAACCTCTTCGGTTTCCTCGGCGGTATTGCCCGAGGTCAGCGCACCGGCCTCCACCCCCGCCTCGCGCAGCGCCCGCACCTGGTCGCGCATCAGCGCGATCAGCGGCGAGATCACCACCGTCACCCCGTCGCGGCACAGTGCCGGCAACTGGTAGCACAGCGACTTGCCGCCACCGGTGGGCATGATCGCCAGCGTGTTGCGCCCCGCCGTCACCGCCTCGACGATCTCGCGCTGGCCCGGCCGGAACTCGGCGAAGCCGAAGACGCGGGCAAGAAGCTCGTCGGGGCTGGATTGCATGGGTTCTGTCAGGCTGCTCGTTTTGCCCGACCATTCCACAGGGCCGCGGCGCGGGCAAGGCCGCGCCGCCCGGCTCAGTAACCGTAGAAGAAGCCCGCGTTGTTGCGCAGCGCCTGCTGAAGGATGATCAGCGCGATGAAGGCGACCAGCGGCGCAAGATCCAGCGGGCCGGTATTGGGCAGGATCCGCCGGATCGGCGCGTAGACCGGCTCCAGCAGCCGGCTCAGCCCCTCCCAGATCTGGGCGACGACGGGCTGGCGCATGTTCAGAACCTGGAAGCTGATCAGCCAGGACAGGATGATATGCGCGATCATGATGAACCAGATCACGTCGAGGATCAGCATCAGGGCCTGGTAGAGGGTGGTCATGCGGGTCTCCGTTCCTCGGTTGGCACAGAGGTAGGCCGGGCGCGCGCCGCGCGCAACAGCCGAAGGGCGGAAAGCGCGGTTGCGTGGCAGCGCCGGGGCGACGCAACGTCTGCGGTTGACCTTCGCCGCCCGGCGGGCCACCCCGCGGCCCGGAGGTGCCGCCCTTGTATCCGTTCTTTCGCCTTGCCCTGCAGTCGCTGCGGTTTCGCGCCGCGCCGCGCCTTGGCCTGACCGAGCCACATGTCACCACGGTGACCTGCTGGCCCTGGGATCTCGATCCGTGGCGCGAACTCAACAACGGCCGGACGCTGACGCTTTATGATCTCGGCCGGATCCCGATGGCGCAGCGCAGCGGGCTGGTCGCGGCGGCGGGGCGCATGGGCTGGGGGATCACGGTGGCCGGCAACACCACGCGCTACCGTCGCCGGGTGCGGGCCTTCGACCGGCTGCGGCTGCACAGCAGCTGCATCGGCTGGGACGCGCGGTTTCTCTACATCGAACAGTCGATGTGGCGCGGGGATGAGTGCACAAGCCATATCCTGATCCGCTCCGCCGTGACCTCGGCCCGGGGCATCGTGCCGCCGGCGGAGGTTCTGGCCGCGATGGGCCAGCCGGCGGAAAGCCCGCCGCTGCCCGGCTGGGTCACGGCGTGGATCACGGCGGAGGCCGCGCGCCCCTGGCCGCCCGCGCTTGCCTGACGGCCCGGTTTCGGGCTTGATCGCCCCGGCGGGAACGGAGGCGCGCGCGATGACGGCGGAACGGCGCAGGCTGTGGGGCTGGTATTTCTTCGACTGGGCCAGCCAGCCCTACAACACGCTGCTGCTGACCTTCATCTTCGGCCCCTATGTCACCGAGCTTCTGGGCGACGGCAGCGCCGCGCAGGCGGCCTGGGGCTACGGCGTGGGCGCGGCCGGGCTCTTGATCGCGCTGTGCGCCCCGGTGCTGGGCGCGGTGGCGGACCGGTCGGGCGGGCGGATGCGGTTCGTCGCGCTGTTTTCGCTGTTCTACGTGATCGGCGCGGCCGGGCTGTGGCTGGCCGCGCCGGGGGATTTCCCGCTGGTCACGGTGCTGGCGTTCTTCGCGCTGGGGCTGATCGGGATGGAATTCGCCACGATCTTCACCAACGCGATGCTGCCAGATCTGGGCCCGCGCGAACGGCTGGGGCGGATTTCCGGCACCGGCTGGGCCTTCGGCTATCTCGGCGGGCTGGTGGCGCTGGTGGCGATGCTGGCGCTCTTTGCCGAAAGCGCGGCGACCGGGCGCACGGTGATCGGGATCGAGCCGGTGCTCGGCCTCGATCCGGCGGCGCGCGAGGGCACCCGCGCGGTCGGGCCGCTGACGGCGGCGTGGTATGCGCTGTTCATGGTGCCGTTCTTCCTGTGGGTGCGCGAGGTGCGGCCGGCCGCGCCACTGCCGGTGGCGCAGGCCGCGCGGCGGGCGCTGCCCGATCTGCTGGCGACGCTGCGCGGCCTGCCCGCCCGGCATCCCAGCCTGACGGCCTATCTGGCCTCGTCCAT
>Ga0180432_10008588_pt1 | contig 12664 bp, 8 predicted proteins | sample SS_ome_10_FD_132414 | JGI IMG/M metagenome (GOLD analysis project Ga0180432, IMG submission 132414) | Hypersaline lake sediment archaeal communities from the Salton Sea, California, USA - SS_1_MS_2 metaG | ecosystem: Environmental > Aquatic > Non-marine Saline and Alkaline > Hypersaline >...
ACCATGGGCCGGTGGCGCGTGGAGGTGCGGTCCGGCGCGGCGCGCGAACAGGACCACTTTCTGCATCTTATTCAAGCGGCCGACCAGTCCGTGGAGGAGATGGTTGAAAGCGAGGTGCGCGAGCCGCCCGGCCGGGTGGCCGTACGGTTCCAGGTGAACGGGCGCACCTACACCATCGCGCTCAACAAGACGGGCACGGTCGGCGGGCACATCGGCATCGAACAGGACGGCGAGATGGTTGTTGACCGGCCGCTCACGCAGGACATCATGCCGCAGGCGGGGCTGGCGTTGATGAACGAATGAGGCCTTGCTTGCCGCACGCTTGTCGAGGCAGTTATCGCGGCAGGAGAAGAGGCCTTAGGTATGGGCAATCGAGACCACGGCCTGAGGAGGATCTGCTATGCCGGCGCGTAAACCAAATCAGCCCAATATCCTGTACATCCACAGCCACGACATGGGGCGGTACGTGCAGCCGTACGGGCATGCGATACCCACGCCGAACATCCAGAAGCTGGCCGAGGAAGGGGTGCTCTTTCGCAATGCCTTCTCCACGGCCTGCTACTGCTCGCCGAGCCGCGCAGGGATGCTGATCGGCACGTATCCGCACTGCAACGGCATGTACGGACTCGCGCACGCGGGATGGTCCTGCAACGACTACGGGCAGTACCTCGTGAACACGCTCAAGAAAGCGGGCTACACCGCGGCGCTGGCCGGCGTCCAGCACATCGAGGGAGTGACGGACCAACCGTGGAAGACGATCGGCTACGACCAGTGCCTGGATCCCCCGGCATGGCAGAGCCGAAACGAAGACAGCCGGAAGGCACGAGGGCCGTACGCTCCGCATGAATGGGCGAATTCCTTCCTGGACGAGGGGCCGCCTGAGCCGTTCTTCCTCTCCGTGGGCTTCAACAAAGCGCATCGTCCCTATCTCGAGCAGCCCACGGAGGATCCGCGATACACCCTGCCTCCCGTGCCATTCCCGGATGTGCCCCAGATTCGAATGGAGATGGCCCGATACAAGACCTTCGCGCGAGACGTCGACGAGATGATGGGCTCCGTGTTCGACACGCTGGAGCGAACCAGACTCGCGAAGAACACGCTCGTGATTTGCACCACAGACCACGGGATTGACTTCCCGCGCATGAAAGGGACGCTCTCCGACCAGGGGATCGGGGTGATGCTCATCATGCGCGGGCCGGAGGGATTCACAGGCGGCAAGGTCGTCGACGGCCTGGTGAGCCAGATCGACGTGTACCCCACGTTGTGCGAGCTTCTAGGCATTGATCCACCGGATTGGCTCCAGGGCGTGTCGTTTCTACCCGTGATTCGCGACGGTAGCTCCGACGTTCGCTCGGAGGTGTTCGCTGAGAACAACTACGGGGGCAAGTGGTGCCCGATTCGCTGCGTACGCACCAAGCGATGGAAATACATCCGCAACTACGACCCGTCGCTGCGCTCCTATCTGCGCAGTCACGTGGGCGACGGGCACAACGACAGCTCCCGGTTCCTGATGGAGCACCGATATTGGGACGTGGCCCCGAGTCCGCAGGAGGAGCTGTATGACGTCATGTTCGATCCTTGCGAGGTCCGCAACCTGGCCGAAGACCCTGCCTTTGCGCAGCCGCTCGAACGCATGCGCACACGCCTAGACCAGTGGATGCAGGAGACCCAAGACCCGTTCTTGACCGGCGACTTCCCCAAGCCGTCGAAGCGTGCAGGCGAGTAAGGCTACGGTGCCCACGTTGGGCCGAGGAGCAAACCTCTCTGCCAAGAGATCGAGGAGATACGCTGCCTGAACCCGGCTCGACAAGCGACCTGCTGGTGCATGTTCGGAGATTCGTCCTGTGACCGGCCTCTCGCACGCCATGATCAGCTGGACGATCGCCCAGGGCGCCGGAACGGAGCTGCGCGACCGGCGGCTCGTCACCTGGCTGGGCATTGTGCCGGATGCCGACGCGATCGTCTACGTGGTCGGTGCGATTCCCAATCTCAGCCTGGACGAAGGGTTCATGCTCTACGCGTCCATGCACCACCATCACACCCACGGAGCCGCCATGCTGCTCGCTGGCTCGGCCGTGGCCGCAGTGTTGGGACGTAACAGGGCCGGGACCGTCTTGCTCGCCGGTGTCGCCATTGTGGTGCACCTCTTATGCGACGTCATCGGCTCGGGCTCCGGGTTCCCCATCTACCCGTTCTGGCCGTTCGACGAATGGCTGGCCGGCATCAGCATCGCGTGGACCGTGCCTTGGTCCGTACCGGTGCGAGAGTGGCCGAATCTGGTCGCGGGGTTCGTGCTGCTCGTGGGCGCGTTCGCCTACGGGTACAGAATCGGCCGAACGCCCCTCGAGGCGATCAGCCTGCGCATGGACCGGGAGCTCATGCGCCACCTGCGGGCGCGGCTGGGCTGGTCGCGGACCTAGAAGACCATCCGTGCCGCGCACAGCGCTCAGCGGCCCTAGGAGGGTCAGCAGCAGGCACTTGGGCGTCGGCCGACGCCCAGCTGCGTCCTCAAAGCCTCTGGGCTGTGCCGGGAATTGCGAACGCGACATAATATATCTTATCGGACACTGCGTATCCGGGCTCTGAATATGAGCCAATAGGTGCCGGGGCCCGACGCACACGCTGTGCGGCTCTGAGACGAGCACGATGTGGGTCACGGCGCAGCTCCGCTTGACCGCCAGTCAGAGACTCGGACACGGCGAGCTCTCGCGCCTTCAGGGCACTGGGAAAGGCGATTGACCTTTTGTCAGAGTGGGCATAAGATGCGTAAGGGACTCTTGGCGGAGGAGAACGATATGAGGAAGGGACCGTGGGTGGTTTGCGCGCTGGTGGCCGTTTGTCTGATGGTCACGCCTGGGCTGGCGGGCGAGAGTCGCGATGTCGCGTCCCTGTTGGGCCCGGATACGCTTGTCCTGATGGCCATCGAGGACGTGGAGGCCTATGGGGCCAAGATCAAGGGCACGCCCAGTGGCCGATTGTGGGCGGACGATCGGGTTCAAGAGTTCATCGAGGTGCCGCGTACGAAGCTGCGCGAGACGTGGGAGGGGTTCAGGACGAGTCTCGTGGAGACCTACGGCCTGCCTCCTACCCTCACGCTCGAGAAGGTCGGGCAGACCCTTGTCGGCCAATTCGCCGTGGCCATTGAGCGGCCCTTTGACGGGACGTTCGAGGCATCCAAGGACCTCTCAGTCCTGTGCGTGGCCGAGGTGGGCGACGAGGAAGAGCTTCGAGGGCTGCTGGAGAAGACCCTGCAGAGTCTCGGCGAGCGCGTATTGGTGAAGACCAAAACGCACATCGGGTCCGAGGTCACGGGGGTGCTGCTGTCCGACTACATCGACGAGAAGGGGGACCTCCGCCGCAACCCCTTCAACTATGCCTTCTGCGACGGGTATGTGATTTTCGGCAATCGCCTGAGCGGCGTCCAGAACGTCATCGAGGCGATTCGTGGCGAGCGCGTTCAGACGCTGCTCGACAGCTCGTCCTACCAGGCCCTGCTGGAGCGCAGCGGCTCGTCGCCGGACACGCTGTCCTACGTGAACGTGGCCGGCATCGTAGACGCGCTGCCAGAGCGCCTGACCGATCAATTGAACGCAGACCCGGACGCCGCGCGTGCGGATACCGGCCCGACGGCCATGCCGCCTGCCTTAGCCGAAGCCGAGGCTGGCGGGGACATCCAAGTACCCGATGCAGCCGCAAATGAGCCGGCTCCGTTCCAGAAAATTGTGGAGATGCTCGACACCTTGGGGCTTAGCTCAATAGAAGCCCTGGGCAGTTGGGGGCGTATCGAGCCGGACGGGACCCAGTACGGCGGCGCCTACATTCATGCGCCCGGCCAGCGCAAGGGGCTGCTCAAGCTGATGGCGGGCTCTCCCTCGCCCATGGCGCCGCCCGCGTATTTGCCCTCCGAGACGCTGCTCTACGAGGCCTTTCGCATCGGTCCGGACGCGATGTACAAGTTCGCACACGAACTGGCCGAGTCCATGAGTCCGGCGGACGCAGAGGGGATGGAGGCGGCGCTCGACAACCTGGCCGCGGAGGATGGGCTCGACCTGCGTGCGGGCCTGTTCGAGGCCCTGGGTGACGAGGTAGCCTTTGTCCTGTTGCCGCCCGGCGAGTCTCCTGCCCTGCCCGCCGACATGCCACTCAAGATGGCCGCGGCGATGCAGAACCTGCGCACGGCGCGGATGATACTTGTCGCCCTGCCTGTACGCGATGCCACTGCGTTGGAGGGATTCCTCAACGCTGCCATCGAGCGAGCGCAGGAGGAGCCGAAGGTCGCCGTTGAGACGGAAGTGGGTCCGGGCTATACCCTGTACACGCTGCAGCCCCAGGGCCCCGGCGGCATGCCCGCCGGGCCGGGGCCTATGCCCACGCCCTGCTGCGCGCTCACGGCCGGATACTTGTTCCTCGGATTCAGCGCGGACACCGTCAAGGGGGTCCTGTCCCCGGACGCGCCGCCCGCGAGATTCGCCGACGAGCCCGGCTGCCGCAAGGCCCTGGCCGCGCTTCCCGAGGGCGATAGCGTGGGCCTCGTTTGCATGAATGACGCGCGATACATGGCCTGGAACTTCTCTAATATGCGCCAGAGCCTCGAGCTCATGCGCATGCAACTGGACAGAGTCATGGAGGCCGGACAGGCGGGCCCGCCGGGGATGGCCCCACCCGAGACCGGCGCGCCCACGCCCGTGCCGCCCACGGCACCCGACATGGGTGGGCCTGGCCCTGGCGGACCGGAGGGGATCGGCCCGCCGGAGATGCGCTCCGGGCCTCAGCCGCCCCTCATGCTCTTTCTGAGCGTATTCGATCAGGCGTTCGACATGATCGACATGAGCCTGTGGCCCGGTGAGGATGTGTTCCTGGACCACCTCGGCTATAGTGCTGTGAAGGTCCGCGCAGTGCCTGACGGGCTCGTGTTGGACGGAGTGACCGTGCCCAAGGAATAGGGCCCGGCGTTTAGATCTGCCAGTTCAACGCAGCAGCCGCTTGGCCGAGGAATTCGTCCAGGTCCGCGTCCGCGAACGAGCGGTTCTCGGCCGGCCCGAGGCCCGTAGAGCCGCGGTTCACCACGACGGTAGGCGCTTGCGAGAGCTCCGGCAGGGCGGCCGCGGGATACACGGTCAAGGACGAGCCGAGCACGAGCACCAGATCCGCGCGCGCGACCAGTGTCCCGGCTTCGTCCAGGCCGCGTACGGGCTCGCCGAAGAACACGACGTCCGGCTTCAAGACGCCGCCGCACGGGCAATGAGGCACCTCCTCGCACTTCACACGCTCCACGAGCTCGTCGTAGTCGAACACGCGCCCACATCGGCGGCATCGGCTCGTCTTGTATCCCCCGTGCACGGCGATTACATTGCGCGATCCTGCGCGCTCGTGCAGTGGGTCGATGTTCTGCGTAATCACGGCCAGAAGATGCCCTTCGGCTTCCGCCCGCGGGAGGAAGCGATGCGTGAGCGTGGGCTCGATCGTGCGCAGCACCTCCAGGAAGTCCCGCGTGAATGCGTAGAACGGGCGCGGATCCTCGTCAAAGGCTCGGATGTCGAACACGCGGTTCGCGTCGTAGCGCCCTGTGGCGTACAGGCCTTGCGGTCCGCGGAAATCCGGAATGCCCGCGGCTGTGGACACGCCCGCGCCCGTGATGGCCACGGCCGCACGCGCCTGGCGCACAAGGTCCGCGCAGGCCTGCGGATTGATCGGCCGTTTTTCGTAGAGCATCGCCTGGGAGTCCTCAGGAACGAGCCAGCAGGCGCGCGTTGAGATACAGGAGCTCCTGTTCCGCTGCAGCCAGCGCACGACGGTGCAGGTCCCCCTGCTCTCGCAGGTCCACCACTCGAGCGCGCAAGGCGTCTCGCTGGCGCGTGAGCGTGGCGATCTCCTTGCGCAGGCCGAAGGCCTCCGCCTGCACCGCGTCCATCTCCTGGTGCAGGCGCCCCTGGTCGCGAATCGCGCCCAGCAGCTTGCTCTCAAAGGATTCCACCGTCTCCTGCAGAAGCCCGGCGTTCGCGCGTGCCTCGGTCAGCGCCTCTTGCGCGTTGCGGCCCTGATCCAATGCCCGAGACAGGGTCTCAAGGCAGGAGCGCAGGTTGGGATCGTGCGAGAGCGCCTCAGCCAGCACGGCCCTCGCGTCCTGGACCGACTGGGGAGGCGCGTCCGTCCGGTGGCGTTCGCCGCCGCGCGCCTGATCCAGGGCGTTCACGAGGGCGCGTTTCTGCACGGCCAGAGCGCCGGACTGTTGAGAGGACTGCGATCGTTCGCGACTGCCAGAGCGCTGCGACATGCGGACTCCGTCCCTATAGGTGCGCAGGCAGGCCGACTCAACAGGACCAGCCGGCCAGCACACGAGAAGTATCGGCCCAGTTGATTGTCGCGCTGAACCCCATTGACGCCCCTCCAAACGGGACCTGAACCAGTGTGCACGCTATGGTCGGTACGGTCGCAATCGAGGCCGGAAAGGCTCCGATACGCCCGACAGGACAACAGGGGGCGTGTCCGAGGCCTTGTGCGCCCCCTGCCGTTCGTGCGCGGCATTCGTGTCAACCGCGGCCGAGCCGAACCGGAGCGCAACATGAGCCCGGGCATGCTGCTGCGGGTTTCCGATTCCGATACAGCCGGTTTTGTGGCCCTTGAAAGAGAGGGCCGGCATAGGGCAATCTAATCGAAGAAGAGTGCCTCGTTCGCCGATAGAGATATAGGGAGGACCGAAGGTTATGACCCGCTATCGACGAGGCGCTCTCTCTCGACTGGCGCGCCTGTTAGGCAGTCTAGGCCGTGCGGCGCGTCCGTTGAGCCGGGGGCTCGTACGTGCCCTGCCCCTGTGCCTGGTACTGGGGGGCTTCCTGGTCGGGCTGGCGGCGCTGTGGCACACGGCGTGCCGCGCGCAAGCGTTCGAGGTCAAGGACACAGGTCCGCCCCTGTTCACGGACGCCGACCTGCCACTGGAAGGCCGCGCGGAACTCGGGTACCTGCAGCACGCTGCGGTAGGCGTGCATCTGCTGCGTCCGGGTGCCCTCGCGAGCGTGCGTGGGGCCTACGAGGCAAGCCCCTGGGTGGCGCGCATCGATCGCTTGGAGCGCGATATCGCGCGCGGGTCCGTGCGCGCGGAACTCACGGTGCGCCTGCCGGCCGCCCAGCTGGTCCATGAGGGGTTTGCCTACCCCATCGACGCGCACGGGGTCTTGCTCTCGGACATCCGCATGGGGCAGCTGGACCCGCAACTGCCCGTGATCCGCTGCTCGCTCTCGTCTCTGCCCGCTCCGGGCGAGGTCTGTCCAGGCCGCGAGCTCGCCCAGGCGCTCGGAGTGCTGCGGGCCGTGGACCGGTCCGTGCTAAGCGATATGCTGAATGTTCGCGAAGTGCGCGTACAGACGTACGCCTTCTACGACGTCGAACTGCGGCGCCGCACCACCCAGCCGTCCGTGGACCTATACACCGACCAAGGCGCCCGCATCCGCTGGGGTCCGTTCAACGCGGGCGACGATCCCTCGGAGCTGCGCACGAGCGAGAAAATCGCGCGCCTGCGGCGGATCCTGGGTCGTGGCGTGCCCCTGGACGATGGATCCGTGATCGACGTGCGCACGCGCTCGGTGTACTACTCCCGCGGTCCGGATCGTGACGGCCGCTGACCTCTCGGCGGCACCAAGCCGTCTGCCACATCAACACCGATTGTGTCACTGGGCAACGATGCTCAGGCCCGGGAACCGCAGGCCGCCGGACCGGTGAGGTCTTGTAGGGCGTGCACCTCCATGGCGCGAGCTTTTAGCGACGTGATGCCCTTGGCAAGGGCCAGGGCCGCGCGCACGGTGGTGACCAATGGGATGCCTCTGGCGAGGGCGGTGGTGCGAATGCACACCTCGTCCTGATGGGGCCGCTTGCCGCTGGGGGTGTTCACGAGCAGCTGCACGCGTCCGTCCACCATCAGATCCACGACATTGGGTCGGCCTTCGGACACCTTGCCGATTCGTCGTACCGAAAGGCCCTGGTCGCGCAGGCGCTTCCAGGTCCCGTCCGTGGCCACGAGATCAAAGCCGAGGTCGGCGAAGCGGCGCGCCACCTGGGCAATGGCCGGCTTGTCTGAATCCTTGACGGACAAAAACACCGTGCCCGCGGTGGGCAGACCCATGCCTGCGGCCAGTTGGCTCTTCGCATAGGCAAGGCCGAAGTCTCGATCCACGCCCATGACCTCGCCCGTCGACTTCATTTCCGGGCCCAGCACGCAATCCACGCCAGGAAACCGGCTGAAAGGGAGCACCGCCTCTTTGACTCCGGTGTGGCTCAGCTGCGGCCGGCGCGTCAGTCCGCGGTCGCGCAGGCTCGCGCCCAACATCACGTGCGTTGCGTGCCTGGCAACGGGGACTCCGGTGACCTTGCTGACAAACGGCACGGTGCGCGAGGCGCGCGGGTTCACCTCCAGTACGTAGACCTGGTCGTCGCGAACCGCGTACTGTACGTTCATGAGGCCTCGCACCCCCAGCTCGATGGCCAGCTTCGCCGTGGCCTCCTCCAACTCCGCAATCAAGCCCTTGGACAGGCTGAAGGGCGGCAACGCGCAGGCCGAGTCCCCGGAGTGGATGCCGGCCTCCTCGATGTGTTCCATGATGCCCGCCACGTACACTTCGCGCGTGTCGCATATCGCGTCCACGTCGACCTCGGTCGCGTCCTGCAGAAATTCGTCGATCAGGATGGGCCGATCGTCGCTGATCCGCACGTCCGCCCGCGTGCAATAATCGAGAAGCTCCTGCCAGTAGTCGGCCAGGGAGGCGGCGTCGTACACGATCTCCATCTTGGCGCCGCCCAGCACGAAGCTCGGACGCAGGAGCACCGGATACCCGATGCGGCCTGCCTCGGCGAGCGCCTGCTCAACCGTGACAACCGTGGCATTCGCCGTCTGTTGCAGGCCGAGCTTGCGCAGCATCGCGGAAAACTGCTTGCGATCCTCCGCGCGAGCGATGGCGTCCACCGGAGTGCCCAGAATGTTGACGCCCGCTTCGGCCAGCGCGCGGCTGATGTTGAGCGGCGTCTGCCCGCCGAACTGGACGATCAGGCCAAGGGGTCTTTCTCTGTGCACCACGGACAGGACGTCCTCCACGGTCAGGGGCTCGAAGTACAGGCGGTCCGAGGTGTCGTAGTCGGTGGACACGGTCTCGGGGTTGCAGTTCATCATGATGGATTCCAGCCCCAGCTCGCGAATCGCGAACGACGCATGGCAGCAGCAGTAGTCGAACTCGATGCCCTGCCCGATGCGGTTCGGGCCGCCGCCGAGGATGAGCACCTTGCCGACCTCACCGGGTCGGCTCTCGTCCTCGTCCTCGTAGGTGGAGTAGTAGTAGGGCGTGGCTGCCTCGAACTCTGCGCCGCAGGTGTCGACGAGCTTGTAGACCGGAGTCGCCCCTTGGCGTACTCGAGCCTCGCGGACTCCCTTTTCGGTGCTCTCGAGCAGGTGGGCGAGCTGAACGTCGGACAGGCCGCCGCGTTTCGCTCTCTCAAGCTCACCGTCCTCCAAGCTCGCGAGCGTCCTGCCTGCAAGCGCCGCCTCGGCGGACATCAGGTCACGGATGTTGTGCAAAAACCACGGGTCGATATGCGTGAGGGAATGGACTTCTTCGACGGACATGCCGCGACGCAAGGCGCCCCATATGTAGTACAGCCGGTCGGCGGTGGGTGTGCGCAGCTTGCCGCGGATCTCTTCCAGGTCGATCCCGTCCCATTCGAAGTCTCTTCCGTCAGCGCCCAGGCCGTATCGGCCGGTTTCCAGAGAACGCACGCCTTTGTGCAGAGCTTGCTTGAAGGTGCGGCCGATGGCCATCACCTCGCCCACGGACTTCATCTGGATGGTGATCGTGGGGTCCGCGCCCGGGAACTTCTCGAACGCGAACCGCGGGATTTTGACCACGCAGTAGTCGATCGTGGGCTCGAAGCAGGCGGGCGTCTCCTTGGTGATGTCGTTCGGGAGCTCGTCCAGGGTGTAGCCCACCGCGACCTTCGCGGCGATCTTGGCGATGGGGAACCCGGTCGCTTTGCTCGCGAGCGCCGAGGATCGGCTCACGCGCGGATTCATCTCAATGACCACCAGCCGGCCATCCGTAGGGTTCTGCGCGAACTGGATGTTGCACCCGCCCGTCTCCACGCCGATCGCGCGGATGATGCGGATGGACCAGTCGCGCAGCTTCTGGTACTCGCGGTCGGTCAGGGTCTGGATCGGCGCCACGGTGATCGAGTCGCCCGTGTGCACGCCCATGGGGTCGACGTTCTCGATCGAGCACACGATGACCACGTTGTCCAGCCGGTCGCGCATGAGCTCGACCTCGAACTCCTTCCATCCTTCCAGCGACTCTTCGACCAGGATTTCGGAGACTAGGCTCGCGTGCAGCCCGCCCTCGGCGATGCGTTCGAATTCTTCGATGTTGTACGCCATGCCGCCGCCGGTGCCGCCCAGGGTGAAGGCCGGGCGGACGATGCACGGCAGGCCCACGCGCTGGACGACCTCGCGCGCCTCGTTCAGGTTGTGCGCCAGGTCCGAGCGCGGCAAATCGATACCCGCGCTGCGCATGGTCTCGCGGAACGCGTCGCGGTCCTCGGCGCGGTGGATCACCTCTCGGTTCGCGCCAATCATGTCAATGCCCAGCTCCTCCAGGACGCCGGTCTCGGCCACCTTGAAGGCGACGTTCAGCGCCGTCTGACCACCGAGCGTGGGCAGGAGCGCGTCCGGACGCTCTCGCCGCAGAATGCTGGCGACCACTTCGGGCGTGATCGGCTCGATGTAGGTGCGGTCGGCCATCTCCGGGTCGGTCATGATGGTCGCGGGGTTGGAATTCACAAGCACGACCTCGTATCCCTCTTCTCGCAGCGCCTTGCAGGCCTGTGTGCCTGAGTAGTCGAACTCGCACGCCTGACCGATGATGATCGGCCCCGCCCCGATGATGCACACCTTGCGGATGTCCGTGCGCTTAGGCATGGGCTCTCATCGTCTCCACGAACCGGCCGAACAGATGCCGCGCGTCGTGCGGGCCCGGCGAGGCCTCCGGGTGGTACTGCACGCAGAAGATCGGCAGATCTCGGTGGCGCAGGCCCTCCACCGTGTCGTCGTTCAGGTTGACGTGTGTGACCTCCACGTCCTTGCCTTCCAACGACGACATGTCCGCGCAGAAGCCGTGGTTTTGGCAGGTGATCTCGGTCCGGCCTGTGGCCAGGTCCTTGACCGGATGGTTGGCGCCGTGGTGGCCGAACTTGAGCTTGTAGGTCCTGCCCTCCAGGGCCAGACACAGGAGCTGGTGCCCCAGGCAGATGCCCAGTACAGGCTTTTTGTGGATAAGCACTCGGATCTGTTCCACAGCGTGCGGTATGCCCGCCGGGTCACCGGGGCCGTTGGACAGGAACACCCCGTCCGGGTCCGCGGCCAGCACCTCGTCCGCAGGGGTGGACGCGGGCACCACGCGGACCTCGCAACCGAAGCTCACCAGCAGTCGCAGAATGTTGTGCTTCACGCCGAAGTCGTAGGCCACAACCTTGAGTGCGCGTCTGCCGTCTGCCGGCCGGGCAAGGTCAGGTCCGCAGCTCTCCCGCCAGTCGTACGCGCTCGCGCAAGTCACTTCCTTGACAAGGTCTCGGCCGATCAGGCCCGGCGAGGCTCGGGCGCGGTCCACGAGCTCGTCCGGATCGTACTCCCCTGCCCCGATCATCGCGCGCATGGCCCCGGCCAAACGGATGTGGCGGGTGAGCGCCCGGGTGTCGACCTCCGAGACGGCAACCACCCCGTGCTCGGTCAGATAGTCGCGCAGAGACTGGGTGCAGCGCCAGTTACTCGGGTGCGCGCAGTACTCGCGCACAACGAATCCTCGCACGCGCGGACGCGTGGATTCGACGTCCGCGGGATTGACGCCGTAGTTGCCGATAAGCGGATAGGTCATGGCCACAATCTGGCCATGGTAGGACGGGTCGGTCAGGATCTCCTGGTACCCGGTCATCGAGGTGTTGAAGACCACCTCGCCTTCGGCTAGCCCCGCCGCGCCGAAGGAGATACCCGAAAAGACGCGTCCGTCCTCCAGCGCGAGGAGGCCCTTCACCGTGCATTCTCGCACTGACGGCGGCGATCGAGCGCCGCGCCGATGAATGCCTGGAAGAGCGGGTGGGCGCGCACAGGCTGGCTTCTGAACTCGGGATGCGCCTGGGTGGCCACGAACCAGGGGTGGTCCTTGAGCTCCAAGATCTCCACGAGCCGGCTGTCCGGGTTCGTGCCGGAGACCACCATGCCGTGGGATTCCAGGACCGGCAGCACGGCCGGGTTCACCTCGTACCGATGGCGGTGGCGCTCGCGCACGATCTCCGCGTTGTAGGCCGCCCGCGCCCGCGTGCCGCGCCGCAGCCCGCACGCATAGGCGCCCAGACGCATGGTGCCGCCCTTGTCGGTGACGCGATGCTGGGCATCCATGAGCGTGACGACCACCGTGTCCGGATCGAAGGCCTGGCCGGGCTCGGTCCATTCCGCGCTCACCGCATCCGGCATGTCGCACACGTTGCGCGCGAATTCCACCACCGCGCACTGAAGCCCGAAGCACAGGCCCAGGAAGGGCACTCGATTCTCACGTGCGAACCGGATGGCCGCCATCTTGCCCGGCGCGCCGCGCGTGCCGAATCCGCCGGGCACCAGCACCCCATGTGCGTCGGCGAGGAG
>Ga0180432_10008589_pt1 | contig 12661 bp, 9 predicted proteins | sample SS_ome_10_FD_132414 | JGI IMG/M metagenome (GOLD analysis project Ga0180432, IMG submission 132414) | Hypersaline lake sediment archaeal communities from the Salton Sea, California, USA - SS_1_MS_2 metaG | ecosystem: Environmental > Aquatic > Non-marine Saline and Alkaline > Hypersaline >...
GCTCACAGTCAAGTAATATAAAAAATGAGGGCACTACATATATCCTCAGCCTCATTTAAATCTTTATTAGGAGAAAAAATTATGAAAAAAATTATCATCCCACTGATTTTCGTCTTCACCTTTATTGTTCTTTCTCAGGCTATCGCCAAAGAAAAACCCCGTATTGGTGTATTGAGATTTACCAATACCACTAATGCAGGCTGGTGGGGCAGGACAGCCGGATACGATCTTCAAGACATGCTCATTGCTGAACTCGCCAGCATGAATGAATTCAGGGTGCTCGAAAGAAAAGAGCTCGATGCAGTGTTAGGGGAACAGGACCTTGGGGCTTCAGGCAGGATCAGTAAAAGCACGACTACCAAGATAGGAAATATCACCGGTGCAAAATATCTGGTTGCGGCTACTGTCTCGGCCTTTGAGGAATCAACAGGTGGAGAAGGGGCAGGCCTTTCATTCAAAGGGATAAGAGTAGGTGGTAAAAGAGGTAAGGCATATATCGCGGTTGACTTGAAGGTGATAGATGTTGAAACCGGAGAAATTGCCGATGCGAGAACCGTGGAGGGTAGCTCCAAATCATCCGGCCTGAGATTTGGACTGAGCAGAGGAGGCTTTTCTGGAGATCTTGACAGGTTTAAAAAGACCCCAGCAGGAAAGGCCATCAGGGCTTGTGTGGTGGAAATGGCCGAATATTTGGAATGTTCCCTCGTAAAAGGTAAAAACGACAGTTGCATGGCAGAATATGACGCCAAAGAAAGCAAAAGAAGGGCAACAACAAAAGGGGCTATTGACTTAGAGTGAACAGAAATTAGCCATAAGATACATTCTTGTTACGAAAGATCATAACTCAAAGGGGATAGGGCTTTTGCCCTATCCCCTTTGAATATATGCATGAATTCCAATATTTTATCTCTTTATAAATACTAAAGACCTTGCTTTTTAAGTCCTGATATCAGTTTTTTCTGTTCAGAGGTGAGTTTGGTCGGAACTTCAATCATTATTCGAACATATTCGTCTCCTCTACCACCAGAAGCAGTTGGGACACCCTTTCCCCTCAGACGTAATTTCTGTCCACACCGCGTACCCGCTGGTATTTTGAGCCTCACTGTTCCCCCTTCTACAGTCGGAACCTCCACCTCCGTTCCAAGGCAGGCATCAGTAAATTTCACCACTTTGTCCACTTCCACATCTGAACCGTTTAAACAAAAATTCCGGTCCAGATTGAGACCGATCAGCAGATAGAGGTCACCTCTGCCTCCAGGTCCCTGTTCCCCTTTACCCGCTACGCGGATCTTTTTTCCAATGCCAATGCCTTTTGGTATGCGAACAGAAATTCGTTCGGGGCTCCCTCCGGTCTGGATAGATATTAACTTCTGTGAACCTTCAAGGATCTCACGTGGAGAAAGGAGCAGTTCTAAAACAACATCCTGCCCTACTGGTTGTGAATACTGAAAATTTTGTCTACTTGAACGTTTACCAAAGCCTCCACCCCTTGTTCCAAAGGCCTGCCCAAGAATTTCGTCAAAAGAGACCTCTCTGCCGCCTCGTCCGCCAAAAAAGAAACCACCTCCCCCGAGATCCTGAAAAATATCAGTGAAATCAAAATTCCGAAAGATGTCCTCCTGTGTAAATCTGCGATGAAATTCTGTGGAACCAAAGGTATCATACTGGCGTCGTTTTTCAGGATCACCCAACACTGCGTAGGCCTCATTAACCTCTTTAAAGCGTTCTTCAGCAGTTTTATTCCCTTCATTCTTGTCAGGGTGATACTTGAGCGCCATTTTTCGAAACGCCTTCTTTATCTCCTCGGGAGAGGCATTCTTTGAAACACCAAGCAGACTGTAATAATCCTTCTTCTTCTCCATATTTTTCTTTCTATCTCACTATATATTTTTGGTATATTTTAAAGCTCTATGCCAAAGTACCATGCAAAAATATTTGGGCATCCTTCTCGACTGAACAAAAGTAGTTTACACTATATCTATCTTGTATTTTGGCAGTGAAATTTTAAACCTGAAATTAGGGAAAAAATAACAAGATTATAGATGCTTTACCTCATTTCAAATTTCCAGTTTCCACATCGGCATTCAACTTAACAATACACACTTTTTGGGGAAAAAGGTGTAAAATGGTAATTGAAAGATGCATTAAAATTAACTATAACTAAAGCAAAGTCAAGAAAAGTGCCCTACACATCAAGCTATATCAGACCCCTTCGTGTGGCCCTTTTTGCCACCTCCAGTCCGCTAGAGTCAGAAAAGCTGGATGCAGGTCTCAAAATAATCGAAGAAGAAGCCCCTTGGATCGAGATTATATATGATAGGTTTGCCGATCAGATTGAGAATATGCCCTCCCTGCCATATCTTGCAGGCAAAGATCATAACCAGGCCGGCAGATTTACAGACCTTCTTTTAGATCCATCCATAGACATTGTGTGGTGTTTAAGAGGTGGTTATGGATCCTTGCGTTGGCTTGGCATGTTGACCTGGGAACAAATTAGGCCTGAAGCCCCTGTACTGATAGGCTTTAGTGATGCCAGCTTCCTTCACTCAGCGCTTTTCCAACAAGGTCGTCTATCAATACACGGCCCCCTTGTCTCAACTCTGCCGATCACATCGGAATCAGCACGAAAAGCCTTGTGGGCATGTCTTGATCAAGGGAAATTTCCCAGTCTTTTGGGTACTCCACTTAGCCATGGCAAGGCAGAAGGCCAACTTATTGGAGGAAATCTAACGTGTATTATACATCTTATCGGTACAACTTATGAGCCAAAATGGGATGGAGCAATCCTCTTGATTGAGGATCACAATGAGGCTCCTTATCGCCTTGACCGGATGCTGACGCAGCTTATGCTTACAGGAAAGTTATCCAGGTTGGCTGGGATCGCTGTAGGCCAGATCGCTGGAAACGAAAAGCCGGAAAAACTAATAAGGATAATGTTACAGGATAGGCTCAGTTCCATCGGGATCCCCGTAATAACTGATCTCCCCGCAGGTCATATACCTGATAATTATCCACTGTTAATTGGTGGATACTATGAATTGGACGGAGACAAAGGCCTCCTGAAACCAGTGACAGGACTCCCCGAACGTCAGAAGCACTAAACTTCCATCTCAAACAATATTTCCCCTTCCAGAACTCTGCAGCCAAGCCCTGTTATCACAGCAGTTACGACACCTGTGCAAGGAGCTGAGACCTGGCAAAAAAGTTTCATCTTCTCCAGTGTCAGAAGCTCCTCGCCTTTCTTCACTTGCATGCCGGGCATGAGAGAGGGGCTCATTTCCACCACAGTACCAGCCATGTGGGCCATGACACTGATCAGGCTTGAATTTCCGAAACTGTTCATCTCTCTTATGCCTTTATAAAATCTTGTCTTTACAGGACAAGCACTTGAATCTAAAAATATTGACGGTAAAAATAGTAATAAGCTATAAATATATAATAAAAATAATCGATAATGAAACAACCAAGTTTTTCAAAAAGGAGATAAATAGTTTCTAAGAGGAGAATATACGAACATGCCATCCAAGGCTTTAGAGGTCAATATTGCCTACAGCCGCGTTGATGTCACTGTTGACAAAATATATAAAGTCTTGCAGGAGGTCATGGGGGAATACTATGGCGTCAGAGAAAGACTACAGACATTCCTGGAAGAAATTTGCCACCCTTACAAGAACTGGTTATTTATTGTAAGGGAAGCAAGGGGCTATGCGCTTAATTATTTCCATGTACTTAAAGTTCACCCTAAAGGACCTGAAGCGGCCAGACTGTATATAGACATATTTTTTCAGGCCATTAATTCCTCCAAAGACGAAGATCTTAGGACCAGCGCATCTGACAATATCCTCTCTCTCGTTGAAAAAATCATCAAAAATGCAGGCACTCATCTTTATAGATTCTTGCCTGTCCTGGATCATGCGTTTGGCAGAATCAGATATTCTCCGAACGAAACGTTTGTTTTATTTGTTAGGAGTTTTTATCAGCTTAGTAGGCTTGGAAAGGATTATTCCCAAGCAGTCTCTTCAGGATCAGACTTTACCGCGTTAAATCGCCTTTTGATCAATTATTTTCGATATACATATAATTACTGGTTAGGAGAAATTGATCCAGGGGTCTGGTTTGCAGAAGAATCCGGAAAGGCAGAATTTGAAGAGATTTTCCAACCCGTTTCCCACAGACAGTTAAAGGCCTGTCAGGAAAGACTGAAAAGTATTATCAGCTCTTCGGACGAAGACTCAAAGACCCTTCTCGATCAAATTGTTGAACTTCCGGGATACGGTCAAATAATCACCAGTTACAGCAAGATTCCTCAAAAACTTCTCAGCGCCGGAGATGACAACGCACGGGGAAACTACTGGAAATTGCTTTTTCTCCTTCGCGTTATGGATACCTCGGGTCTTTCCCCTTTTCACGAAGAGGCATTGAGAGACATTAATCGAACCATTGCCTGGCTCATTCATCATGAAGGTCCTCAGGCCATTCAGCAATCTCTGGAAAAGACTTTTGCAATTTTAAGGAGGAGTATAGAAAAATTCCCCGGGACGGCATTGAACTGTGTTCTGAACATGGGGAAAGAGGTCTATAAGACCGAAGATAGCGAACTTGTAGAATTTTTTATTGATTCAGTGGTCTCACTTGGTTTCCAGACACCGGAGATAAAAGGAATCGATGAAGATTGGCAGATCAGAGCAAATCCCGCCCATATTCAAAATATACGCACTTGGATTCAACTTATCGAGATAAATCCCAAATGGTCAAAAAAACTGCTGTCCTCTCTGATCATCTATCTTTCATTAAGCGGCGTTTTAATCAAAGACACTGATCTCTTTCCCCGTGACATAACTCAGTTGCTAAATACCGACATTGGACCGGTTTACAACTTGGTTAAACAGTTGGCCCGTCTTTTCCCTACATATTTCAATGATATCGGAGCAGAAGGAAGGCTGAGAGACATCTCTACCGAAATTGATGAAATATGTCTGCGTAATGACCCCCTTATACACTTTTTGAGAAAGCAGAGTCATGTTGAAAGCAGCAACCGATTGATAGGCCTCATGGAAACCGTTCTTAACTTCTGGAAGACCAAAGATAAGGAAAATATAAGGCCTTTTGTGCCTTCGGATATCTATGACCAGGTTGAAACAGAGGGAAATAATATCGATGGCGTTCACGAGATAGTTACTCATCTTTTCCGGACCGAGGGACTGAAAAGTGTTAGTGATCTTTTAAATATCGGCGATGATCGTATCAAGATATTAATGGGTGAAATTTCAGGTATAACCAATCTTGATTTTAAGAAATTTGAACTGGGTATTACCTTCTATAAGCTCCTTTATCAAAAATACCATCTGGAATTTACTGAAATAAAAAGTTACCTGACGCAACTCCGATCCAGCGGATTGCCTGATATTGAAAAATTGGAAAAGACTCTCGGAGAGAAAGATTCCGGCATGAAATTGGAATTGTTGCTGGGCTACCTTGAGAAGCTGAGATTAATTATCCTGTCTTCCGAAGACTATGAAGTCAGAGAAAATATTTATAGAAAGAGACATTTCACTGTTGATATCCCTTCCATGTATGGCAGCTACCATGAGCTGAAATTTGATGCACTGGGGCTTACTTTCCGATTGGAGTCCCTGGTTAATGTACTTTTTGAAAAATTGGTTGAAACAATTGATCTTAAGCTGATCACAAGGGCCACCTTTTCCCAGATTTTTTATTACTTACGTCTCTTTGATTCGGCCCTCAAATTGGATGGAATTTCATCTTTGGAGATAAGAAGCCAATTGGATCTGCTGGCCCATTCCCTCAGGATCAGGGGGTTTTCCTTAACTCAGTATCTAGACATCTTCCGTGGTTTTTCCCAAGGCGTAAGAAATATCATAAACGACTACTTCAACAATATTCATCAGGGAAACCTCTTCAAAATCCTGGATCAAATTCCGGCTGAGAAGCTGTTGTCCAAATATCTCCCACCTGAAGGACCTGACGATCGAAAAAAAATGCCCCACCGTATCACAGAAATCTTCTTGCGCGACAGGATCGCTACTTCCTTGGGTTTACAACAGCTTGATATCTTTTTGGGCCGTATCTTAAACACCCTTTATCATCAGTCCGACGAACTTCCAAAAGAGGATTTAAGCGTATTACTGAATTATAATCCCCAAAAGGTAATAACGCCGATCTATCCTACAAAGAAAGGTGTATCAGACGTTATCCATCTCGGAAACAAAGGATTCAATCTGGTCAAGTTAAACAGTTTTGGCCTCCCGGTTCCTCCGGGTTTCATTATTACCACCGAAGTCTTCAGATGCCGTGATATTGTTGACCGCTACATACCTGCAAAGAAAAACTTCGAGGAACAGGTGGCTCTCGAGTTAGCTACTCTCGAAAAATTGACCGGAAAGACCTTTGGAGACCATTACAATCCTTTGATTCTAGCAGTAAGGAGCGGTTCTACTATTGCACAGCCCGGGATGATGGACACGTTTGTTGATGTGGGAATCAACGAAAATATCGTTCATGGAATGGTCAAGCAGACAGGCAATGCCTGGTTCAGCTGGGATACCTACCGACGATTTCTCCAGTCCTACGGTATGGCTTTCGGCCTAAAAAGAGATGAATTCGATGATATAATGATTGATTTTAAGCGGAGTTTCGGCATACGCAAGAAAAGAGACTTTTCCGGACAGCAAATGAAGAATACCACCTTGGCCTATAAGTCTTTGATCCTTGACAGCGGAATAAAAATCAAGGAGTCGCCCTTTGAACAACTCCTTGTTGCTATCAGGAAAGTTTTCGATTCCTGGCATACTCCTAAGGCTGAAACCTATCGTAAAATTATGGGTATCTCGGACGACTGGGGCACTGCAGTGACAGTTCAAACCATGGTATTCGGTAATTTATCCTGGAAGTCCGGTGCAGGGGTTTTTTTTACTCACAACCCCAGATGGCCAGGGAATACCCTTATATTATGGGGAGATTTCACCCTTGGGAATCAAGGCGAGGACGTTGTTTCAGGCCTGGTTACCACCCTTCCCATTTCAAAAAAACAGGCAGATATCGAGAACAGACAAAGTGATGCTACGCTTGAATCCCTTTTTCCGAAAGTGTACTCTAAAATGAGGGAATGGGCCAAAGAGCTGGTCTATAATAGGAAATGGGGGCCTCAGGAGATCGAATTCACGTTTGAGAGTCCTGATACAAAAGACCTCTATTCTCTCCAAACCCGCAATATGGTCATAAGAGAAAGAGAGAAAGTCTACTCCTTCGATATCGAAAAGAGGGCGTCTGCCAAATTCCTGGGACACGGGATAGGCGTTAGTGGTGGTGCTATGACAGGAAGGGCTGTATTCAGCTTGGAAGAGATCCAACACTGGCGAAAGGCGGAACAAGGGACATCCCTGATTCTTATTAGAAACGACACCGTTCCGGATGATATCAAGGAGGTCTATGAGGCTGACGGTTTGCTTACTGCCCGCGGAGGTTCCACCTCACACGCTGCGATTGTGGCCCACAGACTGGGGAAGACCTGCGTCGTGGGATATGCGCACCTTGTTTGCCTGGAGAGAGAAAGGACCTGCTCATTAGATGGAGAAAAGTTGAAAACAGGAGACTGGATAAGCATTGATGGCCAGGAGGGATCTATATATTTAGGTCAAATAAAAATCAAAGAAATGGAAAGGAACTTAAAATGAAAAACATCTCGAAGAATGAGGATAGTAACAACTCCAAACTGGGCATAAATGGCCTCGGAAGAATTGGGAAACTGACGCTGTGGCACCATGTCACTCGGAAGTATTTTAATGAAATAGTTGTCAACTTGGGACGAGATGTTGGTACCTCGCTAAAGGATATCGCACATTACCTGGAAAGAGATTCCACTTACGGATCCCTTGCTGGTTACCTGTATGGGTATAAAGGCAAAATAGTAATTCGTGACGTAGATGAAAATAATGGATCCATGACTATAGACGGCATCAAGATCAAGGTCCTGCGACATTCCAGAAATCCGAAAGATATTGGCTGGAGTGAACATGATATAAACCTTGTGGTAGATACCACGGGTCAATTTACTGATCCCACTCTCTCGCCGGATAGCCCAAAGGGTTCTGTTAGAGGCCATCTTGAGAGTGGAGCGAAAAAGGTTGTTGTCTCAGCCCCTTTTAAAATAAAAGACAAGACCAGGCCTATGCCTGATGACGCTGTTACGACCGTTATGGGCATTAATGAAAATGAATATGACCCTCGAATGCACGGGATTATTTCCAATGCTTCATGTACAACTACCTGCCTGGCGCACATGATAAAACCCCTCCTGGACTCTTTTGGCTCAAAAAAAATTCTGACCGCTTCAATGGCTACTGTTCACGCAGTAACAGGTTCACAAGAAGTACTGGACCGACTTCCAAAATCAGGGGCAATAGATCTGCGAAAGAATCGGAGCGTTTTAAATAACATCATATTGACAACGACAGGAGCGGCTAACACCCTGGCGCTTGTGTTACCCGAGATGAAACAGATTGGGTTTATTGCTCAATCCGTGAGAATTCCGACCACGACAGGGTCATTGATTATTTTGGTGGTAAACCTGCAGGAAGAACCGTCGGGTGAATCGATTCGCAAGGAGACAATAAACAAAATTTACAAGGACGCTGCAGCTTGCGATTCCCGTGGATATCTTCACTATACAGAAGAGCAGAATGTCTCCTGTGATATTATCGGACTACCCAGGGCCGGGGCTATTATTGAGGCCAATGAAACCCACACCCGCACTGCAGAAGTAAATATAGATCTTCAAAAGGTATGTCCGATCTCAGGACAAGAGAGTCTGCAGAAAAACGGGCAGAATATGTTGAAAATACCAATCACCCAGGTGGTCATCTACGGATGGTATGATAATGAACTGGGGAGCTATGTGAATATGCTCGGGGATCGTGTTGTATCGGTGGCGGAATTTATGTAGTTCTCTATTTAGAAACAGCGCCTGCCATTTTAAAGATACTAAAGGCACTCCAGCATGGGCCTTAATGTGCAGACGTGGTTATTGATATTTATTGGTCCTGTTGAGTTTGGGAAAGTGGTGACTCAATATTTAGACCGCCTTATTAACTGATTTGTCGCAGTTTATCTATAAGTTATCAGCAAGACCAGCTCTGCAATTAACTCACATGGTAATATATTTCCTTGATCATGAACCCACCCTATGTCATTGGAAGATCCTATCCCCTGGAGGCCTCTCAAATACTGAAAGGACTTCAAGGCAGAGATTGCTTTATATTCCTTGAGACTTCCAGGGTTTCCCAAGAGAATAATACCTCATATCTCTTTTTAGACCCAATAAAGATTCTTACTGCGTACGGTCTCGATGATCTGGAGTCTCTTTACAAATCCATGGAAACGGCCCTTAACAGGGGATACTATCTTGCCGGATGGTGGACCTATGAGTGGGGATATGCACTTGAGCCCAAATTATGGCATCTTTTGGATACGCCGAAGCGCAAAGCGCCTCTGGTATGGCTGGGTGTATTTGAGAACCCGAAGATATGGATTCATCGGTCTGATGCACCTCTTTGTCCTTTAAAACAAATTCCAGATATACAGAAAAATTTAGGCCCTCTGGAGCCGGAGGTAACAAAGGGCCAATATGTCAAGACCATTAATAGTATAAAGGATTACATAGCACGTGGTCACACCTACCAGGTCAACTATACCTTAAGGGAAAGGTTTAACTATACTGGTCTTCCATCGGATCTTTATCTATCACTAAGAGCCAGGCAACCTGTCTCTTATGGAGCGGTGATACGAACAGGGAGGAAATGGGTGCTCTCCCTTTCTCCAGAACTTTTCTTTCGCCTGGAAGGGAAAAAGATCTGGTCTAAACCCATGAAAGGTACATCTAAAAGGGGCAGGACAACCGAAGAAGATTTTGATCTGGCAAATTTTCTGGCCAATGACCCAAAAAACCGGGCAGAGAATATCATGATTGTCGATCTGCTTCGAAATGATATTGGGAGGCTTTCTCTCTCCGGAACGGTCAGGGTACCGGAAATATTTACTGTCGAGCGCTATGAGACCCTCTTCCAGATGATATCAAGGATAGAGGGAGAAATCCGTCCTGACACCCCCTGGCATAAAATCTTTAATGCCCTTTTCCCATGTGGATCTGTGACCGGCGCGCCCAAAATTCGGACAATGGAGATTATTTCTGAACTCGAGTCTTCTCCAAGAGGTATATATACCGGCGCCATAGGATTTATCTCCCCTCAAAGAAAAGCGGTCCTAAATGTGGCCATAAGGACAGTTGTCCTTGAGGGAGAATGCGGAGAACTCGGGATAGGAAGCGGAATAACAATAGATTCAGATCCTGAAAAGGAATATGATGAGTGTAAACTCAAGGCCGAATTTCTGACACATTCTTCGTCCTTATACCATAAAAAAGGTGGACTGAGGAAAGATTTCTCCCTTGTAGAGACTATGAGGTGGAATCCTGAAGGGGTAAAACAATCGGCAATAGAGGGTTATTTCCTGCTGGAAAGGCATCTTCAAAGGCTCTCGCACTCCGCCCACTATTTCGCCTTTTACCTGGACCTGGAGAAGGTTAGGAGAAAATTAGCTGAACTTGCAAGGGCACTGTATTCAAAAAAGAGAGCCTACCGGATCCGCGTTTTGCTGGGAAGAGATGGTTCTCTGAATATTTCAGCCTCTGAGCTATACATACAAAAAAAGCAGATTTGTTTTGACCTGTCGACAAAAACAATTGACTCTCGAGACCCCTTTCTCTATCACAAAACCACATACAGGCCCCTTTATACGGAAGAATATCAGAGGGCCAAGACCAGCGGGCTTTTTGATTGTGTGTTTGCAAACGAGCGGGGTGAGCTTACTGAAGGTACAATCAGTAATTTATTCTTAGACATTGATGGCAAACTCGTCACGCCACCTGTATTCAGTGGTCTCTTAAACGGTACCTTGCGTCAGGATATTATAGAACAGGACGATGCCGAAGAGCGAGTGCTCTATCTGGATGATCTGAAAAAGGCCAGGACAATATATCTGGCAAACTCGGTACGCGGGCTCTTAAGGGCAAGCTACAGAAGGAGTTAAGAGGTTTAGAATCATGAATGCTGAGGACCCCAAACCTCGAACTTTTAAAGGGATATGCTTTCGCCAGGCTTCAGCTCTACTAACTCAGTATCAACTTGCTGGGATTTAAGTTCTATATTGAAATCCTCTACAGTGCCGGTGAGGGCAGGGAAGGAACCATAGTGCATCGGAATAACTTTTCCCGCCCTTAGGAATTTACATGCACATGCGGCCTCTCTGGGTCCCATGGTATAATGGTTTCCTATAGGAATCATGATAATATCGGGTCTATACATCCCCCCGATAAGGGCCATATCCCCAAACAAACCAGTGTCTCCCGCATGGTAAAGGATGAGCCCGTCTTCAAGACGAATCACAAAGCCTGCCGCTTCCCCCCCATAGAGAATTTTATCTCCTTCCTGTATCGAAGAGGTGTGAAGCGCTGGTACCATGGTGATTGCCACTTCCTTTGTTATATAAGTTCCTCCAATATTCATACCTGTAACGTTTGGAAGACCTTTAACAAGGAGATATTGCTGTATTTCATGGATCGCCACCACTTCAGTGGCAGATGATCTGGCCATATCCAGACAGTTACCTATGTGATCTTCGTGGGCATGAGTAATAAGAATAAGATCGGCGTCCAGTGAATCAGGCTTGCCCGCAGCTTGAGGATTGTCAAGCCATGGATCAATCCATATCTTCAGATTTTGTTCTGTAACTATTCTAAAGGCCGAATGACCAAAAAAGCTGAGTTTATGAGACATGATTACCCCTTTCTATTAAATAAAAAATTAACAAAAACCTCATGGTTATTCTGATTAATTTGCGAAAAGTGCAAAAATATGATTCCGGTAGAAAAGCCAGGGATGCACGGCGCGGGATTTTCTGATCACTGGGATCCATAAACCTACAATAAGCAGGCCCCAGTGGTCAGGAAATTGAAGCAATAGAGCAGATGGCATATTTTCAGCCGAATCATTTATAAATATCTTCTGGTTTTACTCTTGCTGATGGTTCAAGGACATTCAGGTCATTCAGACCTGTAAATCCGATATCCAGCTTTTTGAAAATATTGAATTCAATTTCAGTAACCTCGTCGTGAAGCCTCCTTATCGTCTCCCTGCGCTCCGGAGTGGTTCCATAACGTATTAGCAGGTCTTCAAACCTCTCTGATAATGTAACTATAGAGCTGTGTTTCACACGCTTATCTGCATAGTTTACAATTAAGGCCTCGCTTATACGGGTATCATGTCTAATATCCTGGTCCAGACGCACGTGTTGCCGGACTATATCTGCCACCTCATGATATCCTAGGGTCCGAAACAGTCTGAAGGCCGACAAGGCATGATTCTCTCCTGCATGAATAGAATCCATCTTGGTTATATCATGTAGGAGTCCCCCTGCCTCTACCAAGCCGATATCAAGATCTTCACCTGACATTTTGAGATAAGATGAAATAAACACACCTACCTGGGCCACTCTGAGACTGTGAGCCACTATATGTTCCGGCACTCGATACTCTTGCAATAAAGCAAGGCACTTTTTCCTGTCGAGGCGTTCCAGTGTAATTACTTAC
>Ga0180432_10008590_pt1 | contig 12661 bp, 8 predicted proteins | sample SS_ome_10_FD_132414 | JGI IMG/M metagenome (GOLD analysis project Ga0180432, IMG submission 132414) | Hypersaline lake sediment archaeal communities from the Salton Sea, California, USA - SS_1_MS_2 metaG | ecosystem: Environmental > Aquatic > Non-marine Saline and Alkaline > Hypersaline >...
CAGCCGTCCTGGATCTTCTGCGGTGGCTGCCAGGTTTTGCCTTCGTCAAGACTTCGGGTAACGTAGACGGGCAACTGATGTCCTTCGAGGATAGCACCGGTCTTGCGGTCACGGTTGGAAGAGCGTTCTTTTTCGTTCAGGAACGCCAGGAGGACGGTGCCGCCGCGGGTCCGCAAGAGCGCGCGTTCGTTGCGGCACTCGAACCGGTCCGGCTCGGTGAAAAGCGCCCGGCTCTCCCACGTCTTGCCGTCGTCGCTGCTTACCAGTGCTTCGGTGCGGCCGGCGGCTAGCACGCTTCCGTCGCACAGCGTGACGAACGGGCCCATATGATCAAACGGCAGCTTCCGGCACTTGGGGTGGATCCATTCTTCCGCCCTTGCCAGCCCTGCACTAACTGTGACAACCACCGAGAAGACCAGCAGTGAAATGAATACCAGCCCGAGTTTCCTACTCATAAGAGTGTCTCCGTGCGACTTGGCGGAAGTTCGCATGGTGGGACGAAGCGAAGCGTAGTCCCACGACCCGCAAAACGATGACCGGACGTGCGACTTCGTCCCACTCTACGGCCTGCTACGGCTTATGCAGCCGGCTTCTCTGTTTTCCTTCTCCTTCGGCAACCCACGAGCAGCAACCCCAAACCGCCGACGAGGCACAGCACGAGGGTCGACGGTTCGGGCACGTTCTGAAACCCGGCGAAGGCCATGTCCATCAGCGTGTCGCTATCGCGAAACGATCCGATCAGCCAGATGTCGTTGTCGTTCGAGGTGAACACGACCTTGTGAATGAGCGACGCCTCCACTCCGTCCTGCATGGCAATGAAACCTCGGCTGCCTTCTATCATTTCGGGAATGTGGGCCAGGTCGGCCGTGAGCGGAATGATCTCGTGGCCCCAAACGTCGTAGAACTTGACGTTCACATTGTTGCTCTCCTTGGTCGAGCCGAAGCGAAATGCCACCCGGGAAACGGCCGCCTTGTGACCGCCCCCAGTCGGATCCATGAAGCTGAAGGTAATCGACCGGTCGATGTCGCTCGTGTATCCGCCCAACACTTCCGACAGGTAATGACCTCCGCGCCAGTCATCGAAACGGACCTCCCCCGAAGTCGGATCGGAAACGACGACGCCCACCGGATCGGGTAGCGGAGTGACCTCGGTGTAAGCGGCGTCGGGTGAGATGAGCGCTTCGCAGGGACTGGTGAACAATTTGACCGTCCCCTGGTCGACAGGGCCACTGCCCGGCTGCGGGTTCGATACGTACCGGTCAAACCGGAAGGCCGTGGCCCCCGGCGCCCCTTGCACGTCGGAAAACGACATGTCCTCGATCCTTGGGTTGGGGGCCTCGTAGGTGAACCCGTTGTAAGCAATATCGTTGGTCGAGGAATCGGTAAAAGAGCCGATCAGCCAGACATCGCTGGCGTGGGTCTCGGTGAAGACTACCTTGTGGATCGCGGATACCTCGCTACCGCCATCTTCTGCAATGTAACCGGCATTGACGTTACCGCCCGTGGGAACGTTGCCGACGCCAGGCGTATCGAGGGCGATCAAGTTGTCGTCCGGGTCGTAGAAGGCCACGGTCGGACCTCCACCTACCGAGCCGAAACGAAACCCGACCCTGGAAACGGCTCCCTTTACGCTGGGATCAACGGGATGCACAAACTTGAATGTCACCGTGTTGCCGCCGTTGGGTCCGCGGATGTCCGACAGCACCGGACTGCTGGCCCAGTCCTCGAAACTGACCGAGTCACCGGTAGAACCTTCCGCAACCACACCCACCGAGTCAGGTAACGGGATAACCACGGTGTTGTCCGCACTGGGCGAAACGAAGCCCGTAAATGGGTTGGCGAAACTAGCTACAACGCCAGCAGTTATCACACTGCCACCCGGTTGTGGGTTGGAAACATACTCCTCGTATTTCACGGTGGTAGCATTCTGGCCGTTGACCAACTCCGACTCGATGTCGGCAAAAGAGTAGCTGCTAATTACCGGAGCGGCCGTGGACAGCGCGGCCGTGGCCATGGTGACGATGATGGGCACCAAAATGATAAGAGGATTGCAGTATCGCATTGCGAAGACTCCTTAGGAAGCTAAACCACGAGCGTACACTCACTCACCATCATTCGGCCGTTGGGCCGAGCGGGTTACCAGCTCACACTTTCCCACGTGACCACCAGCATAACCCAGTTCAACGGCACAATCAATCAATAAATCGCCATCTGTCGGAAGACCTCATTATCACCAAGCTTGTGACCATGCCGCACCCCCTTATCCGAGTGGCTTGATTGGATCGTCGGCAGGTTCTGCCTGCATGGGGTGTCGATGCGGCCACGCAAATGTTAGGGTGGTGCCAATTCAGTCAAGCCGACTGTGCCCCGCCTTCGGCCGGCAACTGCAAGAACGCCTATCAAGAGAAAGGGCCCGTAATGATTCTCCACTGGTGCAAACGGCGAGATATTCCCGGGCTCTTGATACTTATCGTTTTTGCCGGGGCAGTAGTTGCCAGTCGCTCGGCTTCGGGCCGGATCGATGGCAGGGAGCTTGTGGTTCCCATCGCCCTGTCGCAAAAGGCTGACGGCCAGAAGGTTCGCGGTGCCGTGTCGGCCGAGTTGAAACGGGCCGCCGCGGGCGGCGCCGACGGCGTCTTGCTCGTACCCCGCCGGTCATCGAAAGAGACGGGCCGGTTGGTCGGCCAAGTGTCGGCCGAGGCGAAACGTCTTGGCCTGAAGCCCTGGGTGGCCCTCAGCTTCCCCGGCGACGACTTCCCCGGCGACGACGCGGTGCCCATCGCCGGCACCTTGGCATCGCACCCGATCGAAGGTCTCGCCCTGATCTTTCCATCGCCGCAAGGAGAGCCGACCGACGGGGCCGACCGGGCTGCGCTTCTGTCGATCAAGGAGAATGGCTGTAAGCTGGGTAAGACGATCCGCAAGATCAAGCAACAACTCGGCCCCGACAAGAAACTGGCCACGTGCGTTGCACTCTCCGAGATTGCGCCGGAAACAACATGCAGCCTCCACGTACCGGTCAAAGACCTGGTCCGCGACGGAACTCTCGACGTCGTCTGCCTGGCCGGTGCGGAAAGATACAACTATCACCGGCTTCGCCTGGTGCGCGATGCACCGCTTCAAGCGGGCATTTTTTTGGACGGGCGGGCACTCGACGAAAAAACGCGGGGAGGGTTGCTCAGACGGGTCTCGCTCGAAGCGGTCGCCAATCCGTCGTGCGAGTGCCTCTGGCTCGTCGACTTCCCCGCCGAGTTGGCGTGCCAAACGGTGGCCAACGCGGTGGAAGGGCACAGGCAGGCCGAGGCCCAACGCAAAGCGCTCGAAGCGGCACTCGCCGCCGGAGCGATCGTGATTGACCAGGAAGTCTCCGAGAAAACATGTGACGACGTGGCGAGTGTGCACGGCGTGGGGCAGAGCTTCGCGCCCTCGCGCGACGGACGGTGTCCGCTGGTGCAGCTCTATGTTGCCGTGCGTGGCTGTCCCGGCCCGCTTCCCCCGCCGCTGGCGGTCGAGATCCGCGAAGACGACGCCGGCAAGCCGGCCGCGAAGATCCTCGCCAAAACGCACATCCTCGCCGCCGAACTCGGCCACGAGCCCGACTATCGCTGGGGCAGTGCCCGCTTCGATCCCCCCGTACCGCTGAAAAAGGGGCAAACGTATTGGATCCACCTGCCCAACGTGCGACATCCCGAAGGCACCTACGTCTGGCGGGTCGTTCGCGACGGCGCCACGCCGCGCGGTCACGCCTGGAGCAGCCGCTACGATTATCAAAAGCACACCTGGGTATTTCGCGTCTTCATGCAGAAGGAAAAGGGCCCATCCCAATGAGAAAACGAACCATCGTTGCCGGTGCCGTGTGGGTCGTCTGGCTGTCGTTCGGTCTGCCCGCTCTGTTGGAAGCACAACAGGTCACGTTGAAGTGCGGTTTCGACGGCCAGTTGGGCGATGCCTCGGGCATGAAGCCGGTCGAAGCCAAAGGTATTCGCTTCACGGAGGGCCGGGACGGTCAGGCAGCCGTCATCCCGCGACCGGCCGTTCTCACCTATTCGACTAACGGTTTTAACCCTGAGGCCTTTACAATCTCGTTCTGGGTGCGGCACGAAAAGCCGCTTGAAGACTACTTCTTTCGCCGGCTGACCTACTTCTATCACGAGACGCCCGATCTGAAGAATCGCATCGGGATCATGAAGCGGGCAGGCACGAATTACTTCGTGTTCTTCATGAGCAACGGCCAGGGGCGTGCCAAGGGCGACACGTTCGCCGGCGACTGGTTCGCCATGGCCACGCAGCCCATGCACTGGCCGGCCGGCTCCTGGCACCACGTCGTCTGCACGGCCGACAAGTCGAAGGGCGCGGCCCAGTTCTTCATCGACGGCAAGAAAGTGGCTGAAGCCCGAGGAACCCAGTTCCCCGAAAAGTTGGGCGAGGTCTTCTGGATCGGCACCCAGCAGGGCCACTCGTGGATGCGGGGAGCGATCGACGAACTTACGATCGAACCGACCGCGCGCCTGGACGCCTCGCCCGTCGAAAAGGGCCCGGCGACACCAGCCCACCCTCTCCCGAAGACCTCGCCCATAATCGGCAAGACCATCGGCCAGCTAACCGGCAAAGAGCTCTCCATCAACCTCGACTTCTTCGACATCTGCATCGGCACCGATACCTGGGACATGCGCTGCTGCGATGCCGAAATGGAACGGCTCATGGCCCTCTCCGCGCATTACGGTTTCGATCGGGTGTTCTTCCGCGTTTCCGTGTGCGGCGCCGTTTGCTATCACACCCAGGTGATGACTCCCGCCTTTGAAAACGTCTTTGAGAAGTATACCGTCGAAGGCCTGGACGGGTGCTGCGCGAACATTCCCTCATTGCACGGGCGGATGGGGGCCGTGATGCGCCGGATCGACCCCCTCGCCTCCTGCGCCAAGTACGCACACAAGCACGGCATGGAGGTCTACGCCTGGGTCACCGTCTTCGACAGCCTCTACTACGCGCCCGAAACCGAGTTCTTTCAGCAACACCCGGAATACACCTGGGTGAGCAAGGACGGCACGAAGCACGTGCCGGGAGTCCCTTGCTATGCCTATCCCGAGGTCCGTGAATACCGGCTCGACCAGATCCGAGAGCTTCTCAAGTACGATATCGACGGCATCAAGCTTTCGCCCCGTTCCCATTCACCTTGGCCGGGGCGAGGGACTACCGGTGGCAACGAGGGCTCGCGGGGATATGGATTCAACGAGCCGGTTGTGAAGGAGTATCTTCGCCGGTTCGGAAGAGACCCCAAACAGGCCGCGCCCGACAGCCTCGACGAGCTCCGCTTCGTGCAACTGAAGGCCGACTTCTTCACACAGTTCCTCCGCGAGGCGAAGGCACTCACGTCGGCCGCCGGAAAGAAGCTGATCATGGTCACCTCGGCGTCGATTTCCGACCCGGTTCGGGCCAACTGGATGTACGTCGACGCCGACACGCTCGCGCGGGAGCGGATCGTCGACGAACTCTCCCTGATGGCCGGCTCCGGCGCCAACTTGAACCACTGGCGCCTGCTGGCCGACGGCCAAATCAAGATGACCACTTGGAGCGGCATCCACGGCCGCACGTACGACGACTGTCTCGGCCGGATGAAAACGCAGTTCCGCGCGCTGTTGGATAATCCCACCAGCGACGGCAGTACCTATCACGAAATGGCAAACCTGATCTATCCCGATTGCTGGGAAGAGGCGATTATCGACACGCTCAAGGAGTGGCAGGCGGCCAAGAAGTCGAAGTGAGCTTCGCAACTAGAGATCCGCCCTAGCGGCGCCTGCGGCGGAGAACCAATAGAAGGCCGCCCAGGGCCAGCAGCAGCCAGGTCGACGGCTCCGGTACGTAGGCGGTATCCAGCCCGTACTTCCGCTCGAGGTAGTACCCGATGGCGTTGTGCTCGCTCCAGGGCAGCGCCCGATTGAAGATCAGCACTTCGGCCAACTGGCCGTTAAAAAACTGCACGGTTCCTTCGGCCACGGCGCCGAGCAGCAAGGAGGCAGTGGTGTCGTCGGCGTCGACGGTCACGGTGGCCGCCGTTCCGGCCAGGACTCCGTCCTGGTAGATTTGACAGGGATCGCCAGGCGTCCACATGCCGGTGAGGATTTGCCAGTTGCCGTAGTCCGCGGTGCAGTAAGCGCCCCGCGTCTCATCCCAGTCGTCCTTGGCATCCATCACGTAGAAAGCATCTGGCCGCAGGGCCCAAGCCCGCTCGTTCGCGGTGTAGTCATACTTGGACACGATCGTACGGGCCCCGCTTGCTGATTCGGGTCTGCACACCACGAAGACTGTCAGACCGTCGGTATTACTGTGTACTTCGACGTCACCGGCCGACATGTAGTCGTTCGAGCCGTCGAAGTCGAGGGCGGGGAAGCCGGCCACCTGGTCCTGGCGAAGCGGCGGAGCGGGGCTGCCCGATGTGGGGTTGCTTTGTTGCATGTCGTGTGCACCGGTTGACGTATCTTGCCAACCGATCGTCCGATAGTCACCACTGGTGTTGTTCCATTCAAGCTGCGTGCCGTCGTCGACCTGGTACCAGACTTGCAAGCCGGAAACCTCGGCCGGATCGAACGCGGGCACGCTGGCCGCGGCGTAGTGGGCGGCCACCTGCTCGGCGGTGAGCGCCTTGTTGTATACGGCCACCTCGTCGATCTGGCCGGGAAAGAACCTCTGAGATTCGGTTGTGTTATTCTGGGTCCCGATCCATAGCGGGGCGCTACTGTTGTGGATCGACGAGAAGATCCCGCTGGTCGTCTCCTTCGCCTCCACCGTGCCGCCGTTGATATAGATCTTCATCGATTGCGAAGGCGTATACGTGGCAGCCAGATGATACCATTGGTCGCGCGTAAGCTCCGTGTCGGCCGAGAAGTTTATTCCATGTCCGGGCGTGTAGTCGCCATCCTTCGAAATAGTGAAATTGGGTTTGCCGTCAAGGTCGATTCGCAAGGCATAAGACCGTTGATTGCCCGCTCCGTTGTACTTGCCGACGATGCCGGGATACTTCGACAGATCCGCACCTGGGTCGAGTTTGACCCAGGCTTCGAGCGTCAGTGGGCCGGTGATGTCGAGGTATGGGGATTGATAGCTGCCTTCCGTTCTCTCGACGTAGTTGTCTGTGGCGTCGAACACGGGCGCCTGATTGTATGTGGCGAAGCCGGGCCAGATAGCGCTTTGCGGTCCGCTTTGGGCCGTCTCCCCGGCAGCAAAGTTGCAGTAAAAACCGTGCAGGTATTCGCCGGTGCCGATGTTGCTCGAGCGGGTGTCGACGCCCGCGTACAACGACTCTTCCAGCCGATAGTACGCGACCGGCCGGTCGTTGACGACGGCGGCGTCGTACGAAACCGGCCCTGCCCAGGCTGCCAGAACAGAAGTCCAAGCCGCTACGACCGCCGCGAACGCCCCGATTGTATTCGATAGACCTTTGGGGCGCGTTCGCAGAAGAGTGACCTTTGCCCCAGTGATGCCGAAGGATTTCCCAAGCGATTTCACGATGACGCTCCTTTACTTCGGGTGGGCGGGGATCGTTGCTCGTGCCTAGGCAAAACAAGCCATAGTCAGTCTTAACTATGCTAAATGCTCGAATTCCGGTATGCAAGTCTCCGTTCGGCGGTTTGCTCGCAATTGGGCCAAACACCCTTTAGATGAAGCGGCAAAACGGCCGGCATCTCGGACATCCGGCCGCCGGGCTTCCCTAGTTCGCAGGTCAATTGTAAAGAGATATGGTGCGACCAGATTTGCCGGATCAGCCTGGACAAAACGGTTGGGCTTTGCCCCGATTCCTTCCACCCTGCGCCTTAGTCTCGCGCGATCGGCCCAGCAGAAAACAACGCAAGCCCTTGCGATACAAGGGCTTGCGTCAAGCTGGGGAATAAGGATTTGAACCTTAACTAACTGATCCAGAGTCAGTCGTGCTACCGTTACACTATTCCCCAATTCCGCAGGATGCGGTCGATGCTGACCATCGGTGCGCACCGATAAGTCTGCTTGAAAGATATAGGACCGATAGGGGTATGAGTCAAGGGGAGGATCTTCGGGTAGTTGACACCCCCGAGCCGGCGGACCTAGAATCAGCATGGAGTGGGCTGCCGCGTGCAACGCGTCGGCGGCTGTTACGGGCCTAATCCGGCCGGACATCAATCTTGGGGTGTTTTATTATGGCGTTCTTGCGGGCACTCAGAGGAATAACCCCCGGGCAGTTGCTCCCGTTGGAAGGCGAGTCCGCGGTGTTGGGCAGGCATCCGCACTGTGATATTGTGCTGGAAGTGGGGGCCATTAGCCGTCAGCACGCCCGAATTGTGAAGCTCGGCGAAGACTACTACGTCGAGGACATGAACAGCCGCAACGGCACCTTCGTTAACGGTCATCTCGTCACCGGGCAGCAGCTTCTCGCGGAAAACGACGAGTTGCGGATTTGCGACGTGGCCTTTGTGTTTCACTGGGGGTCGCCGGATACTGCTACGCTGTCGGGCGTCTCCGACGAAGCGGCCGTTGACGATAAAGCGACCGTCATGATGGTCGACGACGAACGGGCGTCGAGCAGCTCGACGATCATGTCCAAGGTCGACATCTCCAGCGGTTCAACCGGCTTGCGTCTGGCCGTCAATGCGGAGGTGAAGCTCAAGGCGTTGATTGAGATCGGGCAGAACCTGGGTAAAGCCATCTCGCTCAATGACGTGTTACCCAAGCTCCTGGACGGGCTGTTTGCCATCTTCGTGCAGGCCGACCGGGGGTTTGTGGTCCTCAAGGATCCGGCGTCCGGCCGGTTGATTCCCAAGGCCGTCAAGCACCGCCGCGACCGCGACGTGGAGGCCATCCGCATCAGCCGGACAATCGTACGCGAAGTGATGGATACCAGGGAGGCAATACTCTCGGCCGACGCCGCCACCGACTCGCGGTTCGACATGGCCGAAAGCATCGTCGACTTCCATATCCGCTCGATGATGTGTGCCCCGTTGGTCGACAGCGAAGGAAACGCGCTTGGAGTGATCCAGGTAGACTCGCTCGATCAACGGAAGCGTTTCAACCAGGAGGATCTCGACGTCTTGGCCAGCGTGGCCTCCCAGGTCGCCGTGGCCGTGGAAAACGCCCAGTTGCACGAGGCCGTGCTGCGCGAACGGGCACTGGAACGGGAGCTAGCCGTTGCCCACCAGGTGCAGCAAGGCTTTTTGCCGGCTTCGCCGCCGCAATTGCCGGGGTACGGTTTTTTCGACTTCTACGAGCCGGCCAACCAGTTGGGGGGCGACTACTACGACTACGTGTGTTTGCCGGACGGGCAGCTGGGGGTGGTCCTGGCCGACGTATCGGGCAAGGGGATTTCCGCCGCGCTGTTGGTGGGAAGACTCTCGGCCGAAACCCGCTATTGCCTTGCGAGCCAGCCGACACCCGCCGACGCGCTCGGGCAACTGAACAATGTCTTCTGCGAAAACCGATGGCAAGACCGCTTTGTGACGCTGGTGCTGGCAGTGATCGATCCGGCGCAGCATGCCTTGACGGTCGTCAATGCCGGACACATGGCACCACTGTTGCGCCGGGCTGCCGGCAAGGTGGAAGCAGTCGGAGAAACCGAAAGCGGTTTGCCGCTGGGCGTCGATCGCAACGTGGACTACAATCAGTCCATCGTGCATTTCGACAACGGCGATTGCCTGACCATGTTCACCGACGGCATCACCGAGGCTATGAACGATCACGGTGATCTCTATGGCAGCCACCGCCTCTTGACCCAACTGAACTCGGGTACCGGTGATGTGACCGGACTGGGCCGACGGATCCTCGATGACGTCAAACGTTTCGTCGGCAATCGACGCCAAAGCGACGACATGTGCTTGGCCTGCTTCGGGCGGGTGTCACAGAACCAGTAGTAGCCAGCGAGCAACGAAAGAGAAGAAGTGGCAGTCGCAGAGTCGGCCATTCTCGGAATGCTTGCCAATGCTGGGGTACGGGGAGAAAGCCGCCTCAGCACGGCGGCCCCCGTATGGGAGGCCTCGTCTGCTCCCGACAGTCACCAGAGAAACGGTTCGGATTTGAACGCTTCCTCCCAGGGTGTCGCCGGCCGCACCGGTTGGATCGTCTCACCGTGGTTCGACGTCCTGTTGATCGCCAACGTGTTTTGGGTGTTGGCACTGTTGCCGGGTTACGTTTCGCAGCAGGGGACGCCATATGTGGCGTTTTGGACGGCCTATTTCATCGCCACGCCACATCGGTGGATGACGATCTCCCTGGCCGCGCTCGACCCTGACCGCCGCCACGGACGCGGCTGGCTGTTTGTGCTCATGGCACTGGGTGTGGCCGGGCTGATCGCTGCAACCTGGTTGATAAGCGAGGATCTCCGCTGCCTGGCCCTGTTCTATGCCCTGATTGTCGGATGGCATTTTGCCTCACAACATGCCGGGATTCTGCGGATGTATTCTCGCAAGGCGGGTGGAGGTCGCCGCTGGCTGGAAACGTGGCCGCCGCGAATGTTCATTCTCTACGCAGCGCTTCGCTTGATGCCCGGCTTCGATCCGTTGATGCGATATTTCCACTTGGAGTTGGGGTTGATTGACTGGGTGGTGCTCGCCGTTCCGGTCGTAATGCTGGCGGTCGAGTGCGCCGACGGCCCGCACCGACGGCTACCCAAGCTGATTTACCTGTCGAGCATCTGTGGTTTGTATGCATCGCTGATCTTGGCGGCCCACTACCGGGCCCACGTGTTGAGCTTTGCCCTGTTGGCCGCTGCAACCGTTTTTCATTCGGTGGAGTACCTGGCGGTAGTGACGCACTATGCGCGGCGCCGGCAGAAGCTCGGCTCAACGGGGCTCTTCCAGAAAATCGCCCGGCACTGGACCACGATCTTCGTGTGGTTCCTGCTTTCCTGCGGCCTGATCTACAGCTTCGGCGACAGGTACCTCGTGACCGTCTGGTTTACGATCAACCTTTGGGCTTCGATCCTGCATTGCGGCTACGACGGCCTGATGTGGAAGCTTCGCGACCCGGCCACCGCGCGGCTGCTCGACGTAGAGATCGCCCCGCGTGCACAAACCGTCAACCTTACTGCCCTCGAACCGCGTGCCACGTAATGAAAGCATCCACGGCCAAGATGAGCGGGCTGGCGCTGGCCGGAATTGTCTCGGCTTGGGCACTTCTGCCGGCCGCCGGAGGCCAGCGACAAGCAATGAACATGGCTGTGGCGCCTTTTGGGTGGGGGCGGGTGGTGGTAGTGCACGTGGCAACCGCACTGCTGTTGAGCTGGGTTATTGCCGAAGTGGTCTGGGCGGTGTTTCCAAAACTCCGATCACGCCGCCTGACGCCACTCTGGATTGCCGGCTCTCTGACCTTGGCGTGGTGGACTGCTTCCCATGGCTCCTTGGTGGGCGAGGTGGCAGATCTGGCCGGCGCCGGCTACGTGGGGCGATTGGTGGTCCGGGTGTTGTGGTGCGTGGTGCTTCAGTTGCCTTGGTGCCTGGCGATTCTGGCGTTGACTCCGAACACGATGTCTTCCAAGCGCGACCCGCTGGCAATTGCCCATCTGTTTGCACTGGCCCTGGTCGTCGCGTTCGTGGTGCCGCTGGCATACGTCGATTCGCTCATCGACGACCAGACCGCGTTGGCCAAGAAGCACTGCGGCAACAACCACGTGGAGAGGGCCAGAAACATCGTCTGGCGGCTCTGCGACCTGGGCAGCACCAAGTGCCTTTGGAAATTGGACGTCAACGGCGATGGCGCCGCCGAGGAGTATTCGCCGCTTTCAGCTCGGGCGATCCTGGAACAAGACCGTGCGGAATTGACGCGAAAGGGGGCTTCTCTTAGGTCGGTTAAGCGGACCGATTGGCAGCAGGTGCAACTGGCTCAGCATTTGGTGTCGCTGGGAGAACTCGACCAGGCGGAATCCGTGATCCGCCCGGTGGCACCGCGCGACGCCCGGGCAGCCGTGGTGCTGGCCCAAATTCATCAGCAGCGCAAGGAGTGGCAGCAGGGCAGCCACTGGTTCCAAAGTGCACTCGAGCTGGCCCGGTCGGCCAGGTCCGGGCAACCCGCGGAAGCCCGGCTGAACACGAAGATCCAGGTTCACGCCTACAACATGCTGGCCCATAATGCTCGCGAGCTTGATCAGTACGACCTGGCCGCATCCTACTACTTGGACGCCCTCGAGCGCCTTCCTGCCCACCAGGCCTACTATCACCACCAACTCGGCCGGCACTACGAATTATGGGGTCGGCCGGTGAAGGCGGTCGAGCACTTTAGCAGAGCATTCCATCTTGATCCGCAGAGGTACGGCAAGCCGGACGGGGTTGCGATCCGGGTGCTGTCAGTGGGAACACCGGTCGGCATTTTTCGGCCGGACGCCTCGAACTACGAGTAGTCGCCGGTCACGGCAGCGGAGCCGTCTTGAGTTTCCATTGCCCGGCCTCCTGCACGGCGGTCCATTCCAGCTCGCTGATGACCCGGTCATCGGAGTCGGAGACTTCCACGGTGACGGTTGCCATGTCACCGGAGATACTCACGTTCTTTGCCCAAAAGGCGTGGCTTCCGTACTTGGATCGCTCAGACTCGTCAGGCGTGGTCCCGGCGGCGAAGATCGCCTGAAACGTTTCCGGGTTGCCCGCTGAGTCGGCCACACCGGCAATGAACTGGGCCAGCTCATCACTGGGGGTGCCGAATTCGTTGCCGC
>Ga0180432_10008591_pt1 | contig 12660 bp, 10 predicted proteins | sample SS_ome_10_FD_132414 | JGI IMG/M metagenome (GOLD analysis project Ga0180432, IMG submission 132414) | Hypersaline lake sediment archaeal communities from the Salton Sea, California, USA - SS_1_MS_2 metaG | ecosystem: Environmental > Aquatic > Non-marine Saline and Alkaline > Hypersaline >...
AAGTATAAAAGGGGTTTGGCAATTGGATCAAACCAGCCAAAATTTATGGCCCTGGAAAGATTGTGCCCCAGATCGTTCAAGCGGTCGATATCTTTTGGCCCGAAATATATTCCCAGATTTAAGACCTCAGCGCCTTGCCCCGGGGTCTCAGGAGACGGATTGAGTGCAGTCAGCCGGCTCTCGGTAAGACCATCCGGCTCTTTCTTCTCAATCAATACTTTGCAGGGCCCCTCTTTAACAAGCGGGATCAAGGCTGTCAGAAAATAGTCGTCGCCGTAACCCATCCAGTCAATCGGACCTGTGTAGGCATGTTTTTCTCCAACATCGTCCAGTTTTATTTCATGCAACTCATTGTCGGCGTAATATGAAGGACCTGTAAATGTGAATGTACTGACTTTCGTGCCGGGTTTATTATATAAGGATAACGTACAAGGGATAGTCCCCGCCCCTGATAAATAAACAGACATATCTATCCAGTAACTTCCCTGGTGAAAGGTGTATGCCCTTGTAATTTCAATTCCATTGGACATTTTGTAAATAAACTTCAGTTGTGCTTCCTCACCCGCCTGGGTTAGTTTCAAATTTTCTTTATCCGGCACAAAGAACTGAGAAGACAGGTCTAAGGGCGGCTGAGATTCCACTTGTATTCCAAGAGTGAAATATGGAGGAGAGACATTGATCAAATCCACAGGAGGGGCATCATCTGAAAGCGTTGTCGGGTATTGCTTCAAGAGGTATTTTTTAACTACTCCCCCTTTTTCTGAAAAAACGAGTCGGTAAAGATCCGTTTCCACTGTAACATCTTTTGCCTTGCGAAGAAGTGCCTTTTCGTCAACTGGAGTATCAGAAGTCCTTATGGCATTCAGTGAAGAAGTCTGTAAAATTCCATCAGCGTGGATTCCTTTCCCGTATTCATGGTCTGGGACTTGTTCTCTCTCACCTGGGGCGGGACTGGTCTCAAAACTGGTTTCTTCACGAGGTGGTTGTGACACATCGCCACCAAAGAAGTATTGAAAAACAACCAGGACCGCTATAGACAAAACTAACGCCAATAATGTACGTGAATCCATGTTATTAAACCTTAATGATCAGTGCCCGTAAATTTACAAACGGCTAATCAAGCAAACATTTTTTGCTGTAAAGGACCTTCTTAACGTAAACAGGCGATCAGGGGACAGGGTCGTATCCGCCCGGAGTCCAAGGATGACACCTTAAGAGTCTTTTGGCAGTCAACACAATACCTATAACAGGACCGTGTTTAACAATGGCCTCCTCAGCGTATTGAGAACAGCTTGGAAAGAAACGGCAAGACCTTGGTAAAATAGGAGAAAACAATAGTCTATATATTCTAATGAAAAAAATTATGAATTCACTCAATATGAACTTAATATTCAATTGTTAACACCTTTTCAAGACCTCAAATGCCTTAATAAGATTGCCCTTTAATTCATTCAAATCAAGGTGAAAAATCTTCCTGTATGGCACAAAAATCAGATCATGACCAGCAGGGAAAATCCGCTTGTTAGTGCGGAACAGCTCCCTGATCAACCTTTTGGCCCTGTTTCTTTTGGCAGCTCCACCAATTTTTTTTCCGGCACTGATACCGAGTCTACAGTAGGGCAAATCGTTCCCTGCAACTATGATAGTAAGGCCGGACAGCTTTATCCGTCTTCCCTTTTGATAAACCCTGATAAAATTTTCCGCACCTGTCAATCTCTCTTTTTTTGATAAAGATTGGATGTGTAAGGACTGCCTCATCTTAATTGTGAGGTGATTTTTGTTTTACGTTCAGAAGGCCTGCCTCACAATATTTCTTATGCCGACAAGACTTGTCTCCCCTTTGCCCTGCGCCTGTTCAGTATCCTTCGGCCGGCCTTTGTACTCATACGTTTACGAAATCCATGGGTCCTCTTTCTTTTTAAATTGCTGGGTTGAAAGGTCCTTTTCATATCAATAAGCTCCCTGTGATCGGCTAACTTTGCTATTATTGTCGAATTTTGAACAGCCTGTTTCCGGCGGGATTATAGCAAACAGCCTATTATTCTGCTTCTGTTTTTTTATCTCTATATATCTAAACTATAAACAAATAAATTACTTTTGAATACAAAGAAAAGTCCAAAACATGATTCCATTGAAAAAATCAAGTATGCAAGACGCAAAATTTTCCAAGAATGAGAAATATTTATAGTATATCACCATGACCTGTCTGCACACAGAGCACAGGCGGGCCGGAAAATTTAAGCAGTACCGCAGTATGGTTTCTTTCAAAAGAAATCATGTTTCATTTATATACTTTCATATGGCAGGACTGCTAACATCAAAAAAGACATTGCGTCTAAATATCTATCCGCAAAAAAAAGTCTTAGAAAAAGCGTTATTTTATTAGTATAAATGTCCAATAAGCTGTAAATTCATACCCACATGCTGAGTATATGTCAAGATAAGTTGCTGAACCGGTCGGCCGCTTGCAAAACCCATATTCGATCGGGATTGCCGTTCCCGGATCGATGTTCTGATGGCTGAAATGCTAACCGCGCCTTGCCCTTGAACAAAATTTGGGATTTAGCAAAAAAGTCGTATTTGACTATCATTTCTTGCTAACTGGAAATGCCTTTAGTAGGATTTAATCCCGGCAAAAAATATTTTGTTTTTTTGGAAAAAGGCATACATGGTAATTAAAAGTCCAATATCAACTTACTTAAGGTAATAAATATGTTTTTAGGCTTTCTTTTAGGGCGGTTCTCAAGCGATCTGGCGATTGATCTCGGGACTGCAAATACACTGGTATATGTTAAGGGTAAAGGTGTCGTCCTGCGCGAGCCGTCTGTGGTCGCAGTGCGCAAAGATGCCAGGGCAAACAGGGTCGTGGCCGTTGGCAAAGACGCCAAAATGATGCTTGGGAGAACACCTGGAAATATTGTGGCTATACGACCCATGAAGGATGGCGTAATTGCTGATTTTGAAGTTACAGAGGCCATGCTGCGCTATTTTATAAGAAAAGTACACGATCGGCGGGCACTGATTAGACCTCGAATAAACATAAGTGTGCCTTCCGGAATTACGCAGGTTGAGAAACGAGCGGTCCGGGAATCAGCCGAGTCCGCCGGTGCAAGAGAAGTTTACCTGATTGAAGAGCCCATGGCGGCAGCTATCGGCGCAGGGCTGCCAATTACAGAACCTATTGCAAATATGATAGTGGATATGGGGGGAGGTACTACGGAAGTAGCTGTAATTTCTTTAGCCGGTATAGTATACAGCAAGTCTGTTCGTGTAGCAGGCGACAAGATGGACAATGCCATCTTACAGTTCATTAAGAGAAAATTTAATCTGCTGATCGGAGAGCATTCGGCTGAAAAAATCAAGATAGCACTAGGCGACGTTATGCCGGAAGAACCTTATCAGGAAATGGAGATAAAGGGTAGAGACCTGGTATCAGGCGTACCCAAGACCATAACAATTAATTCCTCAGAAGTACGTTCAGCTATAGCGGAACAGATAGACACCATAGTCGACGCGGTAAAAAGCGTACTTGAGCAGACCCCTCCTGAGCTGGCGGCTGATATTGTCGATAAAGGTATTGTTCTGACAGGAGGTGTGGCATTGCTGAAGAATCTGGATAAGCTCTTGAGAGAGGAGACCGATCTCCCTATAATTATTACTGACGATCCTCTATCTTCGGTGGTCTTGGGTGCGGGTATGTCCCTGGATAATCTTGATATCTTGAAAGAAGTTATGATCACTTAATCCAGCCACATCTTCTCTGTTGTATATCGATTGTGCCATTCCATACTGGAAATTCAAAAAACCGCATGACGGCATATTTAGTCCTGGCCGTTGTCGTCTTTTTGATCTTTGTAGTGGTGGGCCTGCGTTTCGGTTCGCCGGCAGTTATATCTCCTATTAAATATTTTTTTATGGATATGACGGGCTATTTGCAAAAAGGCCTTTCCGGACCCCCGAGATGGGGGAAAAATTTTTGGCGATCATATGTGGCGCTTCAGGACGTTGAGTTAGAGAACAAGGCCCTTCGCAAAGAGGTAAATCAACTCCAAAAAGAAATTGGCCGTTACCGTGAGGCACTTATTGCCAATGTCCGTTATAGAATGTTATTGGAAATAAAAGAGGATGTCGGCGGCAAGGTAATAGCGGCCAATGTAGTTGGCGTAGATTTGGCTCCATGGTTAGCCACAATTACCGTGGACAAGGGTCGCAAAGAAGGTATAAAGCCCGGGATGATGGTTATGTCCGGATCGGGTGTTGTCGGTCAGACATTGGAAGCTTCCCTCTATTTTAGCAAGGTTTTGTTGTTGTCTGACTATAACAGCGCTATAGCGGCCCTAATACAACGTAATCGAGCCAGGGGCATTCTAAAGGGCGCCGGGAGCGGACTATGTCGCCTGGCCTATGTTGAAAAACTAGTGGATGTTGAAGTTGGGGATCGAATTATTACATCCGGCACTGACGGAATTTCGCCAAAGGGACTTTTAATAGGAAAGGTCTCTTCTGTAACTCAGGGCCCTATTTCTAATCTTTTTCAGAATATAACGGTGACGCCGGCTGTTGATCTGAAAAGAATAGAAGAAGTGGTTGTACTTGTAAAAACTCAGCCCTTTGTGGAGTCGCACTGAAAACAGCCGCCCGTTCAAAAGTTCATGGTAATCCATGGATTCAAACCGTTGATTCGCTGGTTTTAAATGGAAAAGGCATAAGAACAAGAATAATTTAAGGGTGTAACAGGTATGGCACTCATGGACTTTAGCCACAGAATACATTGTTGAAAAATGCAAAAATGGTTGTGATAGGTCATTCGAGGCGGGATAATTCTGAATGATGAATCCTGAACCGGTGAAAACTTATAAAAAGGCGTTGCTGGTTATCTGTTTAGGATACATTCTGCTTTTAATCGAGACAACCCTGGGCCTCCCGTTTCATTTCGGGCACATCCAACTGGATGGTCTGGTGCCTCTTATAGCATGGTATGGAATTCAACATCCTCTACCTGGTGGTATCCTTGCTGTATTGGGTTTAGGAATCCTCAGCGAACAGATGTCAGCCATGCCGTATGGACTTTATATTTTAGTATATGCCGGTGAATATTTGATGATTCGATATATCTTAAATCAAATAGTGTGTGCCGCGGCATGGCAACAGATGATGCTGGTCTCGTTTTTGAGTATTGAAATCGTAGCGGTCCTTCTGATAGGCAGTGGTGCCACCGAACTCCTTTGGCCATGGGGATTTGCGCAGGCCCTGCTCAACGGCATTATCGCGCCTTTATGGTTTTTTGTCTTTGATAAGGCAAATTGGTTTATTTTCAATCGAGATATGCGACCTTGAGTAAGAAAACACGTGAAATTTAAGATCGAGACAATCTGGCACGTCAAGCGCTTTCACCGGCTGGATCAGGAAGCAAACAAAAGAAGGTGTGATGTTGCCATTCTGATCATGTTTCTTTGTCTGGTTACATTTTGTGCGCGCCTATGGCATTTACAGGTTGTACAAGGTGAGCATTTCAGAAAAAAATCCGAGCAAAATCGAATAAGATCTGTGCGTCTTCAGCCGCCTCGAGGCAAAATTCTTGACAGGACCGGTCGTCTCCTGGCAGGGGTAAAGCCGTGTTTTAATATATGTCTTATCGAAGAAGACATAACGGACATGGAGGCCCTCCTGGCCAAACTGTCTCCCCTGTTAGGTGAGACAGAGGCTGATATTCGGACCCGTCTCGGGTCAGAACAGAAAGGACCTAAATACATACCCATAGTAATCAAGAGGGGGGCTGAATGGGAAATCCTTTCCAAGATTGAGTCCCGACTCTTCAGCCTGCCCGGTGTATTTATCGAGGTAACTCCCGCCAGAGAATATCCCCATGGAAGCATTGCTCCTCATCTGCTCGGTTACCTTGGAGAAGTCAGCCGGGAAGACATTTTAAAAAAACGTTACAGTTCTGCCCGCTCTGGAGATCTGGTAGGGAAATATGGAATAGAGAAAAAGTTTGAAAATGACCTGGCAGGGATAAAGGGCCAGCGCAGGCTGGAAGTTGATGCCAAAGGACGTCTGGTAAGAGTGATAGACGAGAAACCACCTGTTCCGGGAAAAGATCTGTATCTATCTGTTGATTTGGAGCTTCAGAGGGCCTCTGAGGCTTTGATGAAAGGGCACGTAGGCGCTCTTGTTGCCATGGATCCTCAGACCGGACGGATACTTGCTTTGGTCAGCGCCCCGGCCTTTGACCTGGATGCGTTTGCCGCCGGCATCGATCATAAAGAGTGGGAAGAATTGAATGATCCTGTTAAACGGCCCTTGCAAAACAAGGCCCTTCAGGACAGATATGCCCCTGCCTCCACATTCAAAATTGTGATAGAGGCAGCGGCTTTACAGGAGAGAGTAGTTACACAGCATACGTCGTTTGAGTGCACGGGTAGTTATCGTTTAGGCAACAGCGTCTTCAGGTGCTGGTCATGGCGTGGACATGGACAGACCAATTTATATAAGGCCCTCGTCGAGTCTTGCGACATCTATTTCTATCAGGTGGGTCTCAAACTCGGGATTAAGAAAATAATAGATTATGCCAGGGATTTTGGGCTGGGTTCCAAGACCGGGATCGAGCTTCCCAGTGAGAATCCGGGATTTATCGCCACGCCGGACTGGAAACTCAGAAAATATAATGAGCCCTGGCAGGAAGGAGAGACCCTCATCACAGCCATAGGCCAGGGTTTTACCCTTGTCACTCCTCTGCAGATGGCCTGTCTCATATCTGCCGTAGCCAATGGCGGCACTTTATACAGACCTGTTTATTTGGAAAAATTGACAGGACCGGATGGACATATCTTCAAATCCTTTGAGAGTGATCCAAAAAATAAATTGCCGGTCTCTGAATCAAATTTAAGGATGATTAAAAAGGCCTTGGTGGGGGTGGTAAATGATGAAAAGGGTACAGGGAACAAATGTAAATTGACCGATGTCATTGTGGCGGGCAAGACTGGTACAGCGCAGGTGATCGGGCAGGATAGACGCCATCAGAATGAAAAATTAGATTGGAGATATAGAGATCATGCCTGGTTTATAGCTTACGCTCCAGCAGACAGGCCTGAACTGGCCGTAGCAGTATTGTGCGAACACGCCGGACATGGCGGATCCATTGCAGCACCGATTGCCAGAGAGGTTTTCGAGACCTGGTTTAAAATTCAATCCCCCTGGCCTGTCCTGAGACATTACAAGAATGCTTTCAATATAAATAGTGTAGATGACCATGTTTGACAGGCGCTTTCTGGAACATTTTGACTGGTGGCTCTTTCTATCCATTCTCCTGCTTATGGTTATAGGTTTTGTCAACTTGAACAGTGGCAGTGAAGCCACAGGATATCCCTTTCAATGGAAACAGCTTCAGTGGTATATAGCTGGCAGTGTTTCGATGTTGATTTTGGTAGTCTTTTTTGATTATCGTCTTCTCGCGGTTTATTCTGTCCATATATACTTGATCATGGTTTTTATGCTTATACTGATAGTTTTCATAGGTAAGACCGTAGGTGGATCACAGCGATGGCTCTCTCTGGGATTTATGAATATTCAGCCGTCAGAGTTGGCTAAACTCGCCACGGTTATTGTCGTAAGCAGTTATTTCTATCATGATGATAAACCAGAGTACGGGCTAATGGATTTATGGCGGCCCGCCCTTTTGATGCTTGTTCCAATTTATCTGATTTATCAACAGCCGGATCTGGGAACGGCATTATTTCTGGTATTTATTTTTGCTTCTTTAGTGTACATGGCTCGTCTTAAGTGGACATCTTTCCTGTTGCTTCTTGGCTCAGCGATTGCCGCTTTTCCCCTTGTGTGGGAATTTCTGAAACCCTACCAAAGAAATAGAATTATGGACTTCCTCTTTCCGGGAAAGGACCCACTCGGTGCAGGATACCATATATCACAATCCAAAATCGCCATAGGTTCGGGCCAGATCCTGGGTAAAGGTTATATGAAGGGAAGTCAGGCGCATTTAAACTTTCTTCCCGAGGTCCACACTGATTTCGCATTTTCCATCTGGGCCGAGGAATGGGGTTGGGTTGGAGCGGTATTTTTGTTGGGGGTATTTTTCCTTATGCTATATCGTGGATTTTTAATAGCATCTCAATCAAGGGAACGTTTCGGGGCCTTTTTGGCCTTTGGAATAACAGCCATGTTTTTATGGCAGATAGTGATAAATATCGGCATGGTCATGGGACTTATGCCTGTAGTTGGTATCCCCCTGCCACTGATCAGCTATGGAGGTTCATCGGTTTTAATTACGCTCGTGGGAGCAGGACTGTTGCTTAATGTCAGATTGAGGCGCTTCATGTTTCAAAAGGGTACGAAGACCAGATAGAGGTGTCAATCAGATCTGTATTTGTGCCATTGTTTCAGTACTTTTCTCACATATCTCCTGGTTTCGGGGTATGGTGGAATCCCTTTGTATCTCTCAACCTTGTTCGGACCTGCATTATAAGCCGCCAGAGCCAGGACCAGGTTGCCTCTGAATTGTTGAATCAACCGACTGAGGTATTTGGTGCCGCCCTGTATATTTGCTCTGGGATCAAGGGGATTTGAAACTGCAAGATTTGAGGACGTTTGAGGCATCAGCTGCATGAGTCCAATTGCACCTTTTGGTGAGCGGGCATCAGGAACCCATCCTGATTCTATCTGTATTATGGCCCTGATCAAGTCAGGATCCAGATCATACTGTGTGGCGGTCTCTGATATAATTTTTTCAAATTCGGTGTAATTTCCTGCCATATAAGGGGAAATGTGCCTGAACTGTTTTGTCAAACCATAACGCGGATCCGCAGGCACATTACTGAAGTGCCATCTGCCGTTCTCGTCCACGAAGGAATATATGCCTCCCGCACTTGTCATTCCTGAATTGCATAAAACAAGCAGTGCGCAAGTCACAAACAGTTGTATTCCAGAGACCGACCATCTGAAAAATTGTATTGTCGCCATTAAACATTATTTCGGCACCTTTTCCCAATCAGCTAAAAATTTTTCAAGGCCTATGTCGGTCAATGGATGATGGGCCAGCTGCGCTATCACTGTGTAGGGAATAGTTGCTATGTCGGCACCAATTTTTGCGGCTTCCAATACATGTATGGGATGTCTGATGCTTGCCACTATAACTTCCGTGTCAAAGGCATAATTGTCGAAAATCTGAATTATATCCTCTACTAAATTCATTCCTTCATGTGAGATATCGTCAAGCCTTCCGATGAAAGGACTGACATAGCTTGCACCGGCCTTTGCCGTCAGTAACGCCTGAAGCGGAGAAAATACCAAAGTTACGTTGGTCTTTATACCCTCACCCGTCAATTTCTTCGTGGCCCTTAAACCATCGGTGGTCATGGGAATTTTTACAACCACATTAGAGGCAATTTCACCCAGTTTTCTGGCTTCTTTCACCATGCCATCAAAATTGGTGCTGATAACTTCAGCACTTACAGGACCATCGACGATACTGCATATTTCCCTTATCCGGTCTTCAAAGACACAATTTTCTTTCGCAATAAGAGAGGGATTTGTGGTCACTCCATCTGCCAGTCCCAGGTTCGCTGCTTTACGTATTTCGTCCAAATTGGCAGTATCAATAAAGAATTTCATACTTTGTTACTCCTTTTCACCCTGTTTTTTTAATAATAACGTACGGCTTGCAAAACTCAAGACTTTGTTCTATGCCAGAGTATGGAGAAATCCGTGATTTAAAGATTAGATGTACCTTTGAGAACTGTAAATTGCGAATTTCAGGATTGGATGTATTTTAAAGCATTCATATATTAAAAATTTATGACTTAACGTTATTTTGAAAGATTGTGGATAGAGGAATTGAATAAACTATATTGATTTTAATTCCTCAATTCTTCAATCGCACATCCATAACAGGAGGTCTATACATGCCTTGGGTAAAACAAGAAAACTGTTCAGGTTGCGGGGAATGTATTGAGGAATGCCCCGTTGAAGCAATCTCTATAAGAGATGAAAAGGCATATATTAACATGGAGAAGTGCATACGCTGTGCCATATGTCATAATATCTGTCAGGAAGAGGCCATAAGACACGACAGTGAAACAGTGAACATTGAGATAACTGCGAACGTACTGAGGGCCAAAGAGTCAATGGAGATCTGTGCGAGGCATTTCGGTGATTACGAGGAAGCTCAAAAGTGCCTGAAGAGATGGATAAAATATTATAATAAAGAAAAGGCAATTGCTGAAAAAACCATGGCAGAGCTTAGATCACTTCAAGAAACATCTTAAGGAATGATCCTTGCGGCTCCCCCTTAATGGAGTCCGCTGTTTTTGAATGCCAGATTCCTGTAATTTTTTGTGTCCTTTACATAACTTTCAAAGTCTTTTTCAAGGAGAAACTGAGAAATCATTTCATCGACCTTACCTGCGGTATCAATGTGATAGACACCCCTTTGATCCGGCCCGGCACTTTTTTTAGCGTTTTCAACAATTGTCTTAAGGGATACAGGGGTTATTTCCACATTAACACGGACGGTAACAGTATCTTTCGATTCAGCCATAAGATCTATCTCTCCTTTTCTTTTTGAAAATGAGGACTATACCAATCTTTATTCGATGTCAATGGATTCTGACGAATATAAGTCTTTATACGCAGCCCCTCAAATGCCTGAATAGAATTTTTTCTATTTGGAAAATCGAGTTTTTCATTCATTTAAAAAAAGATTTGTTACTGGTCACCCCTTTCCCTGCGATCCATCAGATTTTCGCTGAATCAAAATTCAGCTGTCTTCAAGGCATGGTCTGAAAAATCCTTGGCAAAGGGTAGGTATTATGCTACATAAAAGATCAAATTAATTTTTACATTAAGGTAATTATAAAAAGAATTTTTTTATTATGGAAGATTCTGCGGAAAAAATTCGAGCTGTGGCCTAGCCTTAATTCTCCAGTCGGTGCAATGTGCTGTTAATTATAAGTACGACTCATATCTGGCAGATTGTACACATCACATCTCGGGTTTTTTTGAGCTGATCGAATATCAGACTTTTACAGGTAATAATGAATCTGTCTTCAGTAAGATGTGTGTAATTTTGGAATTCTCCAAAACTACCCGATAGTTTTTTAATTTACCGAAAATTTTTAAGGAGGAAGTTAGAATGGCTGTTTATGTATTTGGACACAAGAGCCCGGACACAGATGCTGTAACTGCCGCCATCGCCTGGGCGGAATTGCAGAAGATGCTGGGTGTAGATGCTGTACCTTGCAGGCAGGGAGAACTCAATCCTGAAACAGAACTGGTGCTGAAAAAGTTTGGTTTTGATGTACCTGAACTTCGCACAGACGTGACAGGTGAAAAATTCATGCTGGTAGATCACAGCGATCTCAAGCAAGCACCGGACAACTGCGACAAGGGAGAGTTGCTGGCAATTATTGATCATCACAAAATCGGAGATATTACCACTCCCAATCCGATTTTTGCCTGTGTCATGCCGGTCGGATGCACAGGTACTGTTCTCCATGTCCTGTATAAGGATGTCTACAAAAAAGAAATCCCGCCAAATGTAGCCGGCATAATGATGTCGGCAATTCTGAGCGACACGGTACTCTTTAAGTCGGCAACCTGCACCCCTGAAGACAAAGAGGCTGTTGAGGCCCTTGCAAAGATAGCCGGCATTGATAATCCAATGGACTGGGGTATGGAGATGGCCAAGGCCAAGAGTTCAGTGGAAGGTGTTCCTGCGAGGGATCTGGTGTTCCGTGACTACAAAGACTTCGATATGAGCGGCAAAAATGTAGGGATCGGCCAGCTGGAGTTGATAGCGCTGGACCTGGTGGCCAACATGAGAGATGACCTCTACGCGGAGATTGAAAAGGTCAAGGCCGAAGGTAACCGTCACAGCGTCTTTCTGATGCTCACTGATATTATGCAGGAAGGCACTGATCTTATGGCTGTTTCCGATGATGTCGGCGTTGTTGAAAAGGCCTTTGGCAAGCCACTTGAAGGTCGGACTGTCTGGCTCCCCGGTGTAATGAGCCGGAAAAAGCAGATGGTTCCTAACCTGGAAAAGGCCTTTGCCTCATAGTTTCCAAGGACATTTATTTTCGTGGCCGGGGTATATCCCCGGCTTTTTTTTTGATGATTTTTAAGACCGGAATGTTTATGTTTTATTCGGGCTTTTTGTTGATCTTCAGCATTGATTTTTGCGGAAAAGGTATGAAACAATAATATGATAAACCATTTTGTGAGAACAAGGCCTAAGGAGGAATACAGATGAGGCAGGATTTAGAAGAACGTTTTATGGATGCGCAGTTCAAGTTTATGGATGAGGATTTTGAGGGTTGTATCGCCGTCTTTTCAGACATATTGGAGGAGGACCCCCGATGTGCCAAGGTATATCAGGCAAGGGCCATAGCATGTCTGAGGTTAAATGATAATGATGCGGCGATCAGGGACATCGACTGTGCAATTGAGTGCGATCCGGAAAATGCCAGGCTTCACTATCATAAAGGTGCTATTTTGTTCAAGGCTCAGATCTTGGATGAGGCGCTGAAATGCCTGACACGGGCAATTGATCTATCCCCTGAATATTTCCCTGCTTACGCACTCAGGGGGGAGGTCTATGAACGCCTGGGCGACAAAGACGCAGCAGGTCTGGATATGAATAACGCCATG
>Ga0180432_10008593_pt1 | contig 12659 bp, 10 predicted proteins | sample SS_ome_10_FD_132414 | JGI IMG/M metagenome (GOLD analysis project Ga0180432, IMG submission 132414) | Hypersaline lake sediment archaeal communities from the Salton Sea, California, USA - SS_1_MS_2 metaG | ecosystem: Environmental > Aquatic > Non-marine Saline and Alkaline > Hypersaline >...
CCTCCGGAGGCATATCTCGAGTGGCACAAGGAAAATCCCTGGTTTGAAAAGGACCCGGAACTCACGGCTTTCGCCAAGAGCGCGGCCAACTTCGTGGAGAGCGCAAACCCGAACATGGACGTAAACAGCCGCGAGTTCTTCGACACAGTGACCAAGGAGGTCAAGACCCGATTTCCGGAGAAGTTCGAAAACCCCAGGCGCAGCGGAGCCCAGGGGGTGGAGGGAAGCGACCTCGTTGGCGGCAGATCAGGCCGGGGAGGGAAGACCTTCAACGACCTTCCCCCGGAAGCAAAGCAGGCGTGCCTCTCAATGGAACGAGCCGGCATGACTCGAAAGCAGTATGTGGCTGAATACTTCGGCACGGACGCGATTTCGATAGGAGACTAGCAGCACACAACACGCAAAAGTCCAGCCCGTAGCTGATCCCTGCGGGTATACAAAAAGGCGGCATTCGGGTGCCCGAACATCCGGATAGCCGCCTTTTTTGTGGACATAAGGAGCAAGAGACATGGGACGGGAACAGAGACAAGAGGACAGAGAGGCCAAAGGCAGGCAGAAGAGGATTCCCCTGGGCACCCCGAGGCTCAAGCTGGACGCAGCTCACTTGATCCCGAAGGGGTACAGGTCCCGATGGGTGAACGACGATCCGGGCCGTATCGCTCGAGCAGAACAGGGCGGGTACGTCCATGTCGTTGACCCGGACGCAGAGGTGGGGGAGGGAGCGGAGAACCTGAGGGACCAGACCTCCGCGAAAGTCAGGCAGAGAGTGGGTGTACGCAAGGACGGCACCCCCGTCATGGCTTATCTCATGATGATCAAAGACGAGTTTTACAAGGAAGACCAGGACGCGAAAGAGGCAGAACGGCGGCAAATGGAAGACACAATGCGTCGCGGGAAGGCCGGGGCAGACGAGGGGCACGACACGGATGAAAGGTACTTCCCGGGCGGCGGCGTGAAGATCGAACACGGACTATAACCAACAAAGGGGTATCCAATTATGGCGAACAAGGATGCGCCCTTCGGCTTGAAGCCGGTCAAACATCTGAACGGTATGTCGTGGAACGGGCAGACGGTGCGTTTCTACATCTCTGCCAACGACGGTTCAGACACGTTTATCGGAGATCCGGTGATTATCACCGCGACCGCAGCCGACAGGGAGGCAAACGGAAAGTGCCTGACGGTAGAGAAGGCCACCGCAGGCGACGGAAACTTCATTACAGGAGTTGTCACCTCTTTCGAACCGGAGGACTCGACCTCACTCAAGTACCGGGCCAGTGGCACCGCACGGTACGGAACCATGGTGATCGACCCTTCGGTGATCTATCACATTCAGGACGACGGCGGAATTGCCAGTACGGACCTGTGGCCGGGAGCCAACGCGGTACTGATCTTCACGCACTCTGGTAGCGCCTACACGGGCCTCTCGGGCGTGGAGTTGGACTCGGGGTCTACGACCGCACCGTCTGCGGATGCGTCGAACCAACTGACGATCCTGCAACTGGCAGACATTCCCGGAAATGCACTCGGCGCAAACGCCATCTGGGAAGTTATGATCAACTTGCACTCGTTCAGGTCTACCGGCGATGGAGATGGTAGCCTGGGCATCATCGGCGCATAGGGGGGATATGCTATGGCTGGAGTAATCACCACAGGCAATATCCCCAAATCACAATGGCCGGGGATCAAGTTCTGGTTCGGTCGACAGTACAAGGAGCACACTCCCGAGTACGTCGATCTCTACGAACTGGACACAAGCGACAAGGGCTTGGAAGAGCTGGTGGAACTCACCGGCTTTGCGCTTCCCATCGTCAAGACCCAGAACTCCGGAACGCACTACGACTCCGAGGTTCAGGGCATCAACCATTCCATCACGCACGTTGCATACGGCCTGGGATTCCAGGTGACCCGAGAGGAACGGGACGATACGCAGTATGCAATCGTGGGCAAGCGGCGCTCTCGAGCCCTGGCCTTTTCGTTCCGGCAGGGTAAGGAGATCGTGGCTGCGAACACCTACAACCGTGCGTTTACCTCCGGGTATACGGGCGGGGACGGCCAGGTGCTTGGTTCCACCTCGCATCCGACCGTGGACGGTACGCAGTCGAACATTCTGTCCAGCGCTTCAGACCTGAACGAGGCCGCGGTAGAGGACTTGGTCATCATGATCATGACGGCCAAGAACTCGAAGGGCCTTCGCATCAACCTGAAGCCGCAGAGCCTGCACGTTCATCCGAACAACTTCTTCGAGGCGCACCGGCTTTACGATGCCACGAAGCAGAGCGGGACTGCGAACAACGATCCGAATGTTCTGAGGGACCAGGGGATCTTCCCCAAGGGAGTGAAGTCGAACCACTACTTCGACGACGAGGACGCGTTCTTCATTCGCACGAACTGCCCGGTTTCCATGGTGTTCATGCAGCGTGTTCCCATCGAGTTCAAGCAGGACAACGACTTCGACTCCGACAACCAGAAGTACAAGGGGTACGAGCGGTACTCCTGCGGGTGGGGAGACTTCCGGGGCGTGTACGGCACGCCGGGAGCCTAGTCAACCAGTCAACCTTTCAATAGCGAACTATGGGGGTGGAGCCCTTCGGGGCTCCCCCTACATGGGTCCATAGGAGAAGGACAATGCACGGCGGAAGAGTTTCAAGTTACCCAGGCGGGTTTCCCAAAGGACTGGCAGTGCAGAATCTGCCGATACTGAACACATACCCCGGAAAGGTCTTCTGGGTGGACGAAAACGGAGGGGGCGGCAGCCGCGGGGACTTCAACCATCCCCTCTCGAGCATCGACGCGGCAATGGCTCTGTGCGTGGCAAACCGCGGCGACGTCATCATAGCCAAGCCGGGTCATGTGGAGAACATCAGTGCCGCGGGGGACCTGACTTGCGACGTTGCCGGCGTCACCATCGTGGGCCTGGGCAGCGGCACCAAGCAGGCAAAGATCGAGTTCGACACCGCAGCCGCAGCGGATATCGACATTACGGCTGACGACGTCACGTTCGAGAACATCTGGTTCAACGCGAACTTCGCCACCGGGATTACCGCAGCCATCGACGTTGCCGCAGTCGATTACGCGACAATCAGCAACTGCAAGATCACAGACACCGCAGCCACCAAGGAGTTTCTGAAGTTCATCACCATCGCGGAGAACGCACCGTACTTCCGGTTCAACGGGAATGTGGTCAACTGCTTTACGGGTTCAACGATGGCTTCTCTGGTGTATTCGGAGAGCACGCTCATCGGCTTCGAGGCGATGAACAACACTATCGTCTGCCCGGCATCCGCGGCGATCTTCGACCTGGACGACGACGCGATCGCTCCGGGTCCGATCTTCAGAAACAACGTGATGGTCAACCTGAGTACCACAACGGGGCTCTGCGTGGCCGTGACCAGCGCAACGGTAGCCATCCTTGCCAACGAGCGGTATGCATCGAACAAGGGCAACACGGTGCCGGCTTCGGACATCTCGGCATCGTTCCTGATCGAGTGCTACGGGTCTGAGCTGGACGCTGTGTCCAGTCTGCTCTTCCCTGCCACCGCGACCAACTGGGGTGCGTAGTCTGTAACAACCGAAAGCGCCCCTCGGCAACGGGGGGCGTGATTACCTCAATCACGCTTTCGATAAAGGAGAGGTTCAATGAGTTCCCCAAAGAGATTTTCCAACGGAGTGACCAACGTAGAGGCAGGCTCCACCCTGGGCATGATGCCGGCCCTGGACCCGACCAAGATCTACGGCTACTTCAACGACTTCTTTCAGTACGCAGCCACCGACTGGGTCTTGAGCACCACAGAGGCTGGAGCCGGGAGTGCGTCTGAGGCGATTGCCGACGACGAGACAGGCGGCGTGCTGCTCGTCACCAACGCAGGGGGCAGCGGCGATCACGACAACTTCCAGCTTTCCAGGGACGGTGGCACCAACGATTCGGAGACTTTCCTGTTTGCCACCGGGAAGAAGGCTTGGTTCAAGGCTCGGTTCAAGTCGAACGACGGGGACAAGGTCACGACTCATATTGGTCTGCACATTGTGAACACGGACCCGGTGAACGCGGCCCCCACGGACGGAGTCTACTTCAAGACGACCACGGCCACCGCAGATATTTCGCTTGTATGTGTGAAGGACTCTGTTTCTTCCGTGGCCTCCGGCCTGGGCACTCTCGGGGACGACACGTTTGTCTCTGTTGGGTTCTACTGGGACGGCGTGGACACGATCCACGTTTTCGTGGACGACGCAGAGGTCGCCACCGTAACGCCGGGGACCACGTTGCCAACGGACGAGTACCTTGCCGTTTCCTTCGGCGTGGAGAACGGAGAAGCCGCAGCCAACACCCTCGAGATCGATTACATCGGGGCTTGGATGGAGAGGTAAGAGATCATGGCTGACACAGTGACCAAGAAGTACGTCTACCCTCCGAACTGGGACGGCAACCCCTCCGAGAGTCAGTACCAGGGCTGGAAACGGGTAGTTTTCCGATGCACGAACTACTCTGACGGAACCGGCGAAGACGGGGTAACCAAGCTGGATATCTCCGAACTGAGGACCTCAACAGGAAAGGTTCCGACCAGGACGGTGGTCGAGTGGATTCGATACCAGCTCCAGGGAATGGGCGTGCGTATCGAGTGGGACCGCGCTCCCCGGTCCATGATCGCGCTTCTGGCCGCAGGCTCAGACGGTGGGGACCACGGCTACCTGGACTTCCGGAAGCACGGAGGGCTTGTGGACGACGGCGAAGCCGGGGACCGCACCGGGGACATTCTGTTTACCACCCTCGAGGCGGCAAGCCTGGATTCTTACGACATCACCATGAGCGTGAGGTTGAAGGAGAAATGATCCGTGGGAGCTGCTGACTATTACAGGCACGGGGATCGTAACGCGATCTGCGACCGTTGCGGATTCAAATACAAACTGTCTCAGCTCCGGCCAACGTGGGACGGGCTCCTGGTCTGCAGAAAGGACTGGGAGCCTGAACACCCACAAAACCGGATTCGGATTCGACCGGAAAGGCCGAGGCATGTAGACGCACGCCCGGAGCCGCCGGATCAGTTTACCGAGTCCCTCATGCTCGAGGAGGGCGGGTATCTCCTGCTCGAGGACGGCACTCGCATTTATCTGTAATTGAGGGGGTAACGTCAAATGGCATTCAACCTTGCGTATACCGCAGACGAGATAATCGAGCAAGTTCTTACGATGCTGAACGTAATTCCCGCGGGTGGCACCGTAGACTCAACGCAGGAAGAGGTTGCGGAGATTGCCCTGCAGTCAGCTTTGCACTTCCTGGACTCAACGAACCTCTACACCGGAAACACGAAGGAAACCACCGTAAGCGTATCGGCCAATGCATTCACGGCAGATATCTCCGCGGTCACCGGCATTCACTCTATCCTGGGCGGCGTGCTCTACACCAACACCCCGAAGGTCTATTACCCCATCGAGCTGGTGCCGGCACAGAAGCTGGGCGTTGTCGGTGGGCCGCATATCAACGTGATGCCGACCAAGTTCTGCGCGGTCCTCTCGGGCCAGCCGCAGGCCGGGACCCATTCCAAGCTGATCTTGAACGGTCCGGTTCCGGTGGCCTCGACCGTTGCGTACATTTACCGGGAGACTCTCACGGTTACAGGGCTGGACACAAACGCAGTCAGCAACATCCCCCCGAGTTTTCTCCGCATGATTATCCTCATGATGGCTTGCGACCTTGGCGCGGCGTTCCAGGTAGACCCACAAGTCAGACAGGAATTTCGTAGTTTGCTCCAGGACGTAATGAGTCTATCTCTGTCCGGAGCGGCGGGTATCGAGCCTGGACCCACAATGAGAGGAGCAGCCGCGGGACAAGGAACCCTGCCGCCTCCGACATACCAGGGAACAGGCATCCCCTAACCATGGGAGGACGCCTAGATGGCAAGAAGCGGCAGCGTAGACTATTCACTCACCGCTGAAGATGTTCTTCTCGAGGCTTTCCGGCTGACCGGAGTGATTCGCTCCGGAGGAGAGCCTGGAGTATGGGACAAGGCCAACGGATACCAGACCCTCAATCTCCTGCTCAGACGTTTGGCAAACCAGGGCCTGTACTTGCACGTTCTGTCCGAGGGGCACCTGTTTCTTGTGGACGGCCAGGAGAGCTACGACCTGGGCTCCGGCGGGGACAATGCCACCGCGGAAAACTACGTCAAGACGGAAATCGCCACCGCGGCAGACACCGGAGACTCCTCCATCGAGGTGGACTCCATTACCGGCATTTCCGACACGAACATTATCGGCGTAGAGCTGGACGACGGCACGGTCCAATGGACGACCGCAAACGGGGCTCCCTCGGGCAGCACGGTCACCCTGACAGATGCCCTGACGGATGATGCGGCCTTGGACAATCATGTATACGCATACGCCGCCTCCGGGCAGATCGAGAAGCCGCAGCGCATTCTTACGGAGACAATCCGGGTAGAAAACGAAGGCGGCACCGAGGCTCCGGTCAGACTGATCAGCCGAGCCGAATATCTGCGCCTGCCGACGAAGGACTCCACGGGAAGCGTCAATCAGGTCTACTACGATCAGCAGTACGGAGCCACCGGGAAACTCTACGTCTGGCCCACGGCGTCCGACGTAAAGAGCGTGCTTCACTTCACCTTCGAACGCCCCCTCCAGGACGTTGATACCTCGAGCGACAATGTGGACTTTCCCCTTGCCGCACACTCCATGCTGACCTATGCCCTGGCCTTGGACCTCGCCCCTGCGTACAGCCACATTGTAAAGCCGCAGCAGATCATGCTGCTCAAAGCGCTCAGGGACGAACACCTTGAGGACTACCTTTGCCGGGACAGCGAGGAAGGGTCCATTTTCTTTCAACCCCGTATAGGATGATACGACCATGACAAGACGTTTTCTGTGGATTGTCCTTCTTCTCATTCCCTGCCTCTGCTATGCAGACTCCACGTTAACGGACCTGCCCCAGTTGGGGGAACCGTCTACCGGGGATCTGTTCTACATCGTTCACGATCCGGACGGAAGTGCCTCGAGCAAGAGCATTCCCGTTGAGAACTTTATCGAGGACGACGCATACGGAGCCGGCTGGAACGGGGAGGACACAACAGCGCCGTCCAAGAACGCCGTTTACGACAAGATCAACTCCATGAGCGATCTTGGAACCTCCGTTGACGACACCGAGATGGCCGCGGAGGATTTTGGGGATTTCACCTGCGACGGGAACGAGGACGGTTGCACTCTGAACTCAGGGTCCGTCGATTCGGCAGAAATTGCCGAGAACGCAGTGAAAACCAGCGAGATAGACACCACCGACTTCACCTGCGCCGACCTGGATACGACCGACTGCGGAGCGATTACGGGCTCCCTGACCGGGAACGCCTCGACCGCTTCTGCCCTGGCCGCAGATCCGGCCAACTGTGACGCTTCCCACTTTGCCGCAGGCATTACCGCCGCAGGAGTAGCCGAAGGGTGCGCTACTATCGCGGAGACCCTGGTTGCCGGGGACGTGGACTGGACCGATCTTACTGACGCTGGGGGCGACTTCACAGACGGGAAATACTGCCGGTGGGACCACGACAACTCGAGGATCTACTGCGATGCGGATACCGGGGCTGCACTCCTGAGTGACGCGGCCTTCTCTGCCGGGTGGGACGGGGACACCGATCACGGGGCCTCAAAGAACACCCTCTACGATTGGATCATTCTTTACGATACGGACCTTGACGGGTTGATAGACAACGTGGATGGTGCCGTGGGAGGTGGAGATATCACCTCCGTTGGCCCGGCGGCAGTGACTGAAGAGGCCCTTACGGACGGGCAAGTGACCACAGGCTCGATCTTGTTTGTCTTTGAGGGGACGATTGACGACACCAACGAGTACATCTTTGCCGTGCCTAGCGACAATCCCGTTGCAGACCTTACCTGGACCTTCCCCAGCGTGACAGGCACGCTCTTGACCGCAGACGGTGTAGGGACCAGCCTCACGGCCCTTAACGGGGAAAACATTCAAGACGATACGATAGACGACGACTCGATCGACTTCGGGGACGTAACGTGCGCCGACCTGGACACGTCGGACTGCGGGGCCGTGACCGCGAGCTCGTTTGTGATCGGGGATGCGGATATCGGAGAGGCCGAACTCGAGATCCTGGACGGGGCCACGGCCACCACCGCGCAACTTAACTACCTGGACGCGGCAGACGGGGAGACCGGCTCCGGGAGCGTAGTTTTCGACGACAGCCCGACGCTCATCACCCCGGTTCTGGGTGCAGTACAGGCGGGGTCCACCTGGGACTTGGCCGACACAGTCACCGTGGGGTCCGTCTACTCCGGGACGACCAGCCTTGACGAATCCACGGCAGCGGACGACTCCGGTGCGTACATCATCGGCGTGTTTGACGAGTTTGACAATTCGGCAGCGTCGAATTTACAGGACGTGCTGGACGACCTGGACGACTCGATTACCGGGGCTGCAGCCGGAGTCGGAAATGCCGTCGACACAGAGTTTATGTATAACAACGGCAGTTCTGTCGACGGAACTCCTTATATGACTTACGACACCGGGGACGATTGCGTTGATTTATATACAGGCCAGTATTACGAGTGCGACGACCTGACCGCAGGAGGTGCAGGGACAGTAGCCCGCCTGAACGTCGGAAACATGATGGCGGTTTCTGGAGAGGAGGGAGCATACGTCAAGCTGGTCTCTCACGGGAATGACGCGAAGGTAGAGCCAGACGAAGCCGTAGGGATTATCCGAGGCTACGCGGCAGACGGCACAGGAAACCAGCTTCCGGTTGTATCCATCGATATGCTGGTCGATGCGGTAATAACCGGATCCGATGACGTGGGGGGGGCTCTTCGGGTGCAGGTTCGACCGGACGGGGCCGGAGAAAGCCTAGAGTCGGTCATCTTGGTCGAAGAGGACAAGGTCATCACGGTTGTTGGGGAAACCCTTTTTACGTCCGAACAGGTGGAGTTTGGCTCTGCAACCAGTGACTTTGATCTTCTTCTGCACTCGGATGAAACGGTCTTGAATGGCGGGGACCAGTGGATTCGTTTACAACCATCCACCGACATGACCGAAAACACAAGTTACACCCTTCCCCCGGACGACGGGACAGACGGGTATCAGCTTACAACGGACGGGTCTGGTGGCCTCACCTGGGCAGACTCCGGTGCCGGGGACGCAGACTCCTGGGACGATGACGTAGACTCTACCCTGACCCCAGGAACGGACGACGAACACGACATTGGCACCTCAGAGGCCCAGTTCAGGGACGGCTACTTCGACGGCACACTGGAGGCCGATGTACTGACCGAGGATGGGAACGCAGTCTACAACTCTTCCGAAACGCCCGGAGGGGAACTGGGCGGCACCTGGGAAAGCCCGACCATCGATGATGGGGTCACGGTAAACAACTGGGCCTTGGGGACGATTGCCTCTGGGATTGGGACTGCCCTTACAGCCCTGAACGGAGAGAATATCCAGGACGATACCATCGATGACGATTCCATCGACTTCTCCGATGTTACTTGCGCCGACTTGACTACGAGCGACTGCGGGGCGGTCACGGCGACCGGGTACACCATCGGGGACGCCGGCATAGACGAGGCCGAGCTGGAGATCCTCGACGGGGCTACGCTATCGACCGCTGACATTAACATCATCGACGGCATTTCCGATTCCGGGAGCCTGACCGCCGCGGAGCTTCTCTACGTTGACGGTGTAACCTCTGCGATCCAAGGACAGCTTGACGATATCCTGGACGGCACGACCGCGTTCACCGACCTTAACGCCCCTGACATTATCGACTCGGACAACTACAACGACGGCTCGATAGACCCGGTCCATCTCAATATCGAGAACATTGAGACAGATGAATATGTTCTTGCCTACGAGGCCGACACTACCAACTTCAAGTGGGTAGAGATTTCCGGTGGTGGAGACATTCTCAAGGTAGGCGAATGCGACTCCGGGGAATGTACCTCCGACTTCATCAACGGCACCGACATAGCCGACGAGTCTCTCGACTCAGAGCATTACGTTGACGGGTCCATCGACCATGAGCATTTGGCCGTGGACGTTATCACCGGCCTGACAGAGGTGACCGGGGACTCCGCAGACATGATGATTGTGGCCGACCAGTCCGACTCCTGGGCCCTGAAAAAGGTGGATCTGGGCGAGGTGCTTGGAGGGGCCGGGGCGGGGGACGCCTGGGGGGATGCGGTGGACGCGGACATCATCCCTGCCGATGACGATACCTACGACCTGGGCGACGTAGACCACCAGTTTACAGACGGATTCTTCGACGGGACGCTCGAGGCCGATGCCATCACTCTGAACGGCACGGCTCTTGGCACCCTGTACGAGGCGGCAGACGCGGCGATCACGAAGACGGACGAAATTGAAACCATCACGGCCAACTGGGTGAACACCGACAACCCCTGGGCAGACAACGAAGTAGCAGACGACATTAGCATTTCCAACATTTCCCAGGTGGGGGACATTACGGCCAGCGCAGCGGAAATCAATACGCCCCTGGACGGGGCCTCCGTAACCCTGACCGAGTTTCAGGAGCTGGAAACCATAGGGGCCACGACAATCTCCGCAAACCAGTGGGCTCTGCTCGGGGGAGTGGCCGAGACTCTTGGCTCCGCGGAGCTGGACCTCCTGGACGGGATGAGCAAGAGCGGAGATGACGCCACCCTGATTACCGGCACCAAAGGGACCAACACATACTGTGCCGTCTGGAACGCAGACGGGGACCTCGTTGACGGGCCGGGCGTGCCCTATGTTTCCGGAGGTACGGACGTTGCCGACGCCGACGTTGCGGACAACATCACCCTGACGAACCTCTCTCAGGTATCCGATGCAGAGGAAGCGGTTGAGGACTACATCGGCGCGGGGATGGCCGGGAACACAGAAACCCGGATCACAGTGACCTACCAGGACGACGACGGCACGTTTGACTTCGTTGTGGACGATATGAACGACGACACCCCGGACAACGACGGGGAGGTGCCAGACGCAATTACCATAGACGGGGGCACGATCAAGGGAGAGATCGACCACAGCGACACCCTGCCTGCGACTTGCGACGTTGGGGATATCTACTGGGACACAGACGCGGATTCGGACGGCTCTCTGTATATCTGTAGGGCCTCCAATACATGGAAAGAGGTGGACGACGACGGCGGGGCCGGTGGCGGCGATATGGCGAAAAGCACCTACGACACCGACGAGGACGGGGATATCGACCAGGCCGCGGGAGGGCTCGAAGCAGACGTTTCCGAGTACACGGGCTTGATCGGCCTGAACTCAGGGGCGGTCACCGAAGTTGATACGGCAGCGGAGCTGGAAACCTTCGCTGGCCTTGGGGCCTACGCAAGCGACCTCCTGGACGATGCAGACGCCTCTGCGATGCGTACCACCCTGGGTCTGGTGGTCGGCACAAACGTCCTGGCTCCCGATGGGGACGGCTCGAGCCTGACCGACGTAGACGCGGCGACCGGAGACTCTGCAACCGCCTTCTTCGATGCCGGGACCATCGAGCATGAATACGGAGGGCTGGAGGCTGACGTTCATGCCATTACCGGCCTTTTGGCAATCTCCGGCGAGGCAACGGTAGAGATCGACGCGAAGAGCGAACTAGAGGGGCAGCTTGCCGATGTATCCGACCTTGCGATGGCAGACGGGGATACATACTCCGGCACGCACGACTTCGGCGGGGCCGACGACCTGGAGGTTCCGAACGGCACGAACCCGACAACGGACACGGCGGGACAACTGGCAATCGACACCGACAGTCCCGCAGCCTACGGGGGGCTGGAGATCTACGCGGCCACCGGCTCCGCGCTGATGCCGGCGGTCAAGACCGCGCAGGCGACCCTCTGGGACATTGAAACCTTGCAAGGGACCGAGGACGCGATCCCGCTCATGCGGATTGAGGAAGAGTGGGCTCCGCACGGCATTACCATCCTGGATATCTGGCTTGCTGCCGATGCGGCCCAGTCGGAAGCGTACACCCTGGAGGAGTGGACCGATCCGACAACGGCCTCGAGCGACATTGAGACACTCACGTTTTCCTCCGGCACCGAGATCGAAGACAACGGAACAATAGATGACGGTGCAATCGCAGCCGGGAACTACATCTTCATCGACCTCCCGGCCTCTTCGGCCCTGAACTTCCTTCAGGTCACGTTCACCTACATCATCAACCCAGGGGATTAGCCGTGGCAACGAGAAAAGAAAGGGTTCTTGGTTTTCAGATTGTTCAGGCGATCAACCGCATGGTTATGTGCTGCATTCAGATCAGCCGCACACTAAGGGCTTTGAACAGCGAGGCCACCGTGGAAGAAATCAAGGAAGAGGCAACCCGAGGGTGGCAGTTTCTCGATCAGTGGCTACAGAACCTTGACGAGTTTAGAGCCCGGTTCCCCGACAGCACCGTCCTGGTCAACGCGATCCAGCACATGGGGGCCACCCCTGCCCAGGTAGTAGCAGATATAAACAACCTGAAGACGATCAGGGACCAGCTAAAGGCCCAGGTGCCGGGCATGACCACGTTACAGCAACTCTCTGCGGCAGGGACGCAAGTCCTTTCCTGGATTGAGGAGAACGTCACGGAACTTGCAGACACCGACGAGCATTTTGGGCCTGACCAATACGTTGCTTCCTGTATCGA